>Ga0247727_10002519_pt1 | contig 41773 bp, 14 predicted proteins | sample WisWelCaveWW1625_FD_202498 | JGI IMG/M metagenome (GOLD analysis project Ga0247727, IMG submission 202498) | Biofilm microbial communities from Wishing Well Cave, Virginia, United States - WW16-25 | ecosystem: Environmental > Aquatic > Deep subsurface > Groundwater > Cave microbial mat | place...
TGGTGACCGTCGTCACATTGACCGTGCCGTCAACGTCCGTATCATTAGCAGTGACGTTGACATTGACCGGAGTCTCCTCTCCCGTGTTGGCCACATCGTTGTTGGCAACTGGCGGATCGTTAACCGCGGCGATCGTAATTGAAACGGTGGCGACATTGGTAACCGCGCCCTGGTTATCTTTGACCGTGTAAGTAAAACTATCACTGCCGGAATATTCGGCGGCCGGGGTGTAGGTCACCACACCGGTGGTGGGATTCACAGCAGTCGTGCCGTGAGCCACATTCGAAACGATGCTCACGGTCGTCGGATCGATAGTGCCATCGGCATCGAAATCATTGGCGATGACATTGATATCGGTCGCAACATCCTCGTTCGTAGTTTTTGAATCGTTCACCGCAAACGGTTCACGGTTGACCGTGACGGTAACCGTCGCTGTGTTGGAATTCACGCCTTGATTGTCCTGCATGCGATAGGTAAAAGTATTCACCCCAGCAAAGTTGGTGCTCGGCGTATAGGTGACAGCGCCGGTGGTGGTATTGACGGAAGTCGTGCCATTCGCCGGCCCGGAAAGAACCGTGACGGTCGCCGGGTCCAATGTGCCGTCGGAATCGGTATCGTTGGCGAGAACGTTGATCGCCAACGGTGTATCCTCAGTGGTGAGGGCGTTGTCGTTGACCGCGACTGGCGAGTCGTTCACTGTGATGCTGACCGTGGCGACGTTGGAGGTCGCGTTGCTATTGTCCTTCACAGTGTATGTGAAAGAATCGGCTCCGGAAAAATTGACGTTCGGCGTATAGGTGATCGCGCCAGTCGTTGGATTAATCGAAGTGGTACCGCCGGCCGGAGGAGTGACAATAGCCACGGTGGTTGCGTTAACCGTGCCATCGACGTCGGTGTCATTCGCAACGACGTTAACGATGACCGCCATGCCTTCGTTGGTTTGCGCGTTATCGTTGACGGCCACCGGCGCATCATTGATGCTGTTGACAGTTACGCTCACCGTAGCCACGTTGGACGTCGCGCCGAGGTTGTCCTTCACTGTATATGTAAATGAATCGTTGCCAAAGAAATTCAAATCGGGTGTATAAGTCGCCACACCGCTGGGTGAAACCGAAGCCGAGCCATGGGTGGGCGCAGTTACGGTTACCGTTGCCGGATTGAGGCTGCCGTCCACATCCGAATCGTTGTTAAGAACGGATATGTTTACCGCCGCCTCCTCGTTAGTGGTGGCGTTATCGTTTTGCGCTAGCGGCGGGTCATTGGCCGCACTGACGGTTATCGAAACCGTAGCCACATTGGAGGTGCCGTTGTCATCGTCTTTGACGGTGTAGGTGAAGGTGTCCGGGCCGATGTAATCGAGAGTCGGGGTGTAAGTTACGACGCCGGTCGTCGGGTGCACCGATGTCGTTCCGTGCGCGACGTTCGCGACGATAGTCACCGTCGTCAAATTCAGCGTGCCATCCACGTCGGTGTCGTTGACCGTCACGTTGATGGGCGTCGGGGTATCTTCGGACACGTTAGCGCCGTCGTTGGCGGCCACCGGGGTATCATTCACGTCATTCACGGTGACGGTCACTGTGGCGGCGCTGGAAGTGGCGTTGTTGTTATCTTTCACGGTGTAAGTGAAACTATCGCCGCCGTTAAAATTCAAATTGGGTGTATAAATAATTCGTCCGTTAACCGAATTAACTGAAGTCGTGCCGTTGCTGGCGGGCGAGGCGACTACGACAGTCGTCACATTGATCGTGCCATCCACGTCCGTGTCGTTGCTCAAAACATTGATCTCGACCGCGACGTCCTCCTGAGTAGATGGCGTGTCATTCACAACCGTCGGAGGATCGTTCACCGCATCGATGGTTATGTTGACTGTTGCCGCGTTCGAGCTGGCGCCGTCGTCATCGTTAACCGTGTATGTGAAGCTGTCTGATCCGGAGAAATTCAAGCTTGGAGTATAGGTGATGACTCCCGTTGTAGGATTGACCGACGTCCCGCCATTTGTGGGAGTGGCAACCACGGCGACGGAAGTGAGATCTAGCGTGCCATCGATATCGGTATCATTCGTGGTTGCAGTGATGTTAACGGGCGTATCTTCACTGGTGGTGGCGGCGTCGTTGTTCGCAACGGGCGGGTTGTTGATGTCGTTGACCGTCACCGTGACGGTTGCGGCGTTGGAGGTGGCGTTGTCGTTATCCTTGACTGTATAAGTAAAAGTGTTCACGCCATTAAAATTCAAATTGGGAGTATAGGTGATCGCGCCGGTCGTCGAATTGACCGAGGTCGTGCCATTTGCTGGTGGAGTAACCACCACAACCGAGGCCGCATCGAGGGTGCCATTTGAGTCTGAATCATTGCCGAGCACACTGATAATAACAGCGTTGTCTTCGTTGGTTGTGGCGGCGTCGTTGACGGCAACCGGCGCCGGCTGCACAGTTACGGTTACAGTCGCCGCGATGGCGCTTTCACCGTCGTTATCCCTCATCGTATATTTGAAACTGTCGGTGCCCTGGAAAGCAGCATTGGGGGTGTAGGTGATAACGCCGGTCACACCATTCACAGAAACAGAGCCGCTCACTGGGCTCTGCACGATCACGACGGTCGTCAAATTGATCGTTCCGTCAGAATCGGTGTCATTGGCTGTAACATTTATGATGGCTTGGGTATTAATTCCGGTGGAAAAAACATCGTTCACGGCAACAGGGCGCGCATTTCCACCCAGCGCAAGATAATTATGCAGGTAGCGTTTAGTGCCATCGTTAGCGGCCAGCACTACCAGACCGGTCGTACTATTAACTCCCTGCTTAGTTGAGGTAGGATTACTAATGTTGTCGTCGGTTGTGCTGCGCAAAAAGACTCGGCCCTGGCCAGACGGAAAATTGAGATTGTTGACGTGTGCTGATTTATAAAAGATGGTTTTGGGAGTGGTGGCATCACTTCTGGCAAATACATAGATACTGTCGGTCTCGGTGTCATAAACCGCGTGCGGCCGGGTGTGATCATCGGAGCGAGTCCCGAATATGCCGCTACTCCAGGTGCCAGCAGCGCTGCGTTTGAGCACCGAAACTTGACGGTGGCTGCCGTTATTTACCTCATGTTTCACTACGGCTAAAACGATGCCGTTCTCGCTGAACATAATACTAATGTGATCGTCGGCGGCGTTTTGCAGCGTTATATCTTCGAAAGCCGTTTCGCGGGGCTGCCATGTGTTGTCCCCATCGCTATCATTATGAACAGCAAAATAATATTTCTCATCCGTAGAAGCTTGGTTACCCCATAAAATGCCGATCTTGTTGCCCCCAAAGGGAATGATGCTGGCAATGTCTAGCGTTTCGCCGCTGCTCACCAACAGGTCATTGCCCTGAACTGGCAGGATGAACGGAGTGTCCCAGGTCTGGTCATTGGTGGTTGAACGGTTTACCATGACCTTGCCGCCTGATGTCCACACCGCCCAGAGTTGGCCGGTGGAATCTTTGGTTAGTACCAGGGACCTGCTTTTCTCAGAATTAATATTAACAGGGAAGCCACTGTCTAATGAGTAGGTGTCTGTATCTGAATTATAACTATAACGATAAAGTCGTGCTTCCTGCGGCTGAGTAGTTTGAAGCGTCAGCTTGCCGTGAGAAGCAATGTACAACTTGTTATTGGTTTGATCCCAGTACACATCCTGAGAGGATCGTCCGCGGCTATCCACCGCCGGGCCCACTTCGGTCCATGACTGGTTTGAGAGATTTAGCCGGTAAATCGTGTAGGTTAAGTTGATATCGGACCACTTCACGGCCCACCAGAAACCATCGTTGTACCAGAGTTTGCTTTCGGGCTTCTCTTCGGTGGGTTCGCTTGTAGGGCCGCCAGTGTTGAAGGTAACCTGACGGTAACCCGAGATCACCGGAGTTGAGGTCTGTGAAAACGCAGTTGCGGGAAATAGATTAAGCGAGAGAATAAATACAATAAGTAGGAACCAGATGAATCGGGAAGCCCTGTTGCCTTTCCCTGGTTGCGTGCGCTCGCTTGCGAATTCATCTGAAAAAAACATGGGGTACCTCCTTAAAAAACATTTTGAAATCTTATTAGCAACGAAATTATGCCACCCTCCAGAACAAAGATAAAAAAACCATTGATTATTTAGATGAACCGGCTATATTAAACAGTGAGGCCACATGCCTGCAAATAGAAACAGTAATGCCTCTACTTGCAGGGTTATCTTCGAATGAGCTCTGCCCGGATCTCAGTGTGAAGACGTGTGGCCTCGATTTTTTAGCCCTGTTGTGAATTCGCTCTAACTATACGAACAGGCTGCTATTTTTGCAGAGTGATCCTCCGGGTAAACGCGTTATCTTTTTCCTCCAATCTCAGAAAATAAACTCCAGAACCAACTTCGTAGCCCGCGTCGCCGCGGCCATCCCATTTGATTTTTTTAAACCCGGCTGATTGATACTCATCCACCAACGTCCGCACTTGGTGTCCTAACAGATTATAGATGGTGATTCGAACCCGAGTAGCTTCGGGCAGCGCATACTCAATGGTGGTCTCAGCGTTGAAGGGATTCGGATAATTGTCAGCGCGGTTGAATTCGCCGGGCGTCGCGATTTTGAAATCGCCATCTAATTCAAGTTGCATTTCGGCTTCCTGCGATTCTGAGTCCGCCAGCTTCAAAGCGGTCCCCGTAACAATGACCAACGTTGGCGGGTTGCTCAGCTCCCTCGGACTGTATCGAAGTATGTCCGAGGAATTGTTCTTTATCGCGAAACTAAAAACTCCCTCGCCGGTTATCGCCGCCGTCACATCGAACTCGACCGTTTGCCCCACTGCAACAGCGCCCGTTGCATCCAAAAATACGCCGCTGATGAGTGGAGCATTATTCCAATTCAGACCGCTTTCCGTCCACGGCGTTGTGGTGCCTTTATAATTATTAGATACCGAATAGACCTCTCCGCCACTATCGCTGCCATCGAGAACAGTCACGCGTAGAACTGCGCTGCTGACCGCGCCACTCAACCCGTTTATATTAAATTTGAGAAAGGAATAGACTTTCGAAGAAGACGATTGGCGCACGCGCAATTCACCGTCGTCGCCATAGTTTTTGGTGGCATTGGATGAGCTGCCAAAGGTGTCATCGGTCGGTGACAGGGTAAGAGCCGTCGAAGATGAGGTTATCATGAAAGCTGACGCGCTGCTACCCGTGCCATTGTTGTTCGTAACGCTGATGACGCCGGTAGTTGCGCCCGCCGGAACGCTGGCGCGGATCTGAGAATTGGAATCAAAGTTGAAAGCCGCGGCAACACCGTTAAACGCAACAGCTGACGTGCCAATAAAGTTGGTCCCGGAAATCGTAACTTCTGTTCCAGCACTTCCATTCGTGGGTGTAAACCCAGTGATGATGGGCGCAGCGGTTACGGTGAACACCGACGCACTGCTGCCAGTGCCATCGCCATTCGTAACGCTGATGACGCCGGTCGTCGCGCCCGCCGGAACGCTGGCGCGGATCTGAGAATTGGAATCAAAGTTGAAAGCCGCGGCAACACCGTTGAACGTAACCGCCGTCGTGCCGATGAAGTTCACTCCCGAAATTGTCACTTCAGTTCCGATGCCCCCGCTGGTGGGCGTGAGCGAAGAAATAGCTGGCGGATTGGTCGGCGTGCCACCGTTGGTTTCGATAACCAGCACTGGAGGATTTACTCCTTCTCTCGATTGGTAGTTGGCGGCATCGTTCGATGTGCTACTCATGCCAAAACTATAGGTGCCGTTGCCGGCAATGGCTGCCGTGACATCAAACTCAACAGTCTGACCAAGAGTGACCTGGCCCAGGGAGCCGAGCGCTGAGCCGCTGATTGGCGGCGCGTTGGTGTAGTTGATCCCGTTCTCTGTCCACGGATTGGCGCTGCTCTTGAAGTTGCTGGATACTGAGTAAATCGACCCACCCTGATTGCTGCTGCCCAATACATTCAGTCGAATCTTGGCGCTGGTAATCGTACCACTCAAGCCTGTAACATCGAATTTGAGATAGGTGAAAACCAGTTCACCGGTATTGGCTTTTCTCACTCGCAGATCGTCAGCACTGCCATAATTACTGTTGGGATTACTCGAGCGAACGTATGAATCAGCGATCGGATTGAAATTAAAAGTGCTTCCCGGCGGGGTCACGGTCACATTGAAACTGGTGGAGCTGGTAGTTGTCCCGGCGGCAGTCGTCACACTAATGGGCCCGCTCGTCGCACTCGCCGGCACACTAACGCGAATCTGCGTGTTGGAGACAACGGTAAAACCGGCTGCCGCTGCGCCATTGAATTGAACCAAACTTGTTCCACTAAAATTATTGCCGGTAATTGTGACAGCCGTGCCGGTTGGCCCGCTCTCTGGTGTAAATGAGGATATACTTGGCGGCAGCAAAACGATGAAGTTGTTAGCGCTCTGAGTAGTGCCATCGAGATTGGTCACACTGATTTTGCCGGTGGTTGCGCCGGCGGGAACGGTCGCGCGAATTTGGATATTCGAATCAATCGTGAAACTCGCGGAGACGCCGTTAAAATTTACGGCATTCACGCCGTTAAAATTATTGCCGGTGATGGTTACAGCGCTGCCAACGAGGCCGCTGGCCGGTGCAAAAGTGTTGATGACCGGCGCAAAGGTTACAACAAAGGCGTTGGCGCTGATACCGGCACCGGCCGCGTTGGTCACGCTCACGAGACCGCTGGTGGCGCTCGCGGGAACGGTCGCGCGAATCTGAGTATTGGAATCAACAACGAAACTTGCAGGTAAGCCGTTGAACAGCACGCTGCTCGCGCCAGTGAAATGATTTCCCAAAATCGTCACCGCTGCTCCCACTCCGCCACTGGTCGGTGAAAACGAGCCGATCGTCGGCGGGTTCAACACCACAAAATCGTTGACGCTGGTCGTCGTTCCATCCAAGTTGGTGACGCTGATCTTACCCGTCGTCGCGCCCACCGGCACGACGACGCGAATTTGTGAATTGGAATCGATGGTAAAAGCCGCCAGAGTGCCATTAAACCGCACTGCGGTCGCGCCGTTAAAATTATTTCCTGAAATCGTAACATTGCTGCCAATGAGGCCGCTGGTCGGATTGAATGAAGTAACGATCGGGGCAAACGTCACGGCAAAATTGCCAGCGCTGACCGCGGTTCCGGCGGGAGTGGTAACGCGAATCAGCCCAGTCGTCGCTGCGGAGGGTACCGTGGCACGAATTTGCGTATTCGAGTCAACATTAAAACTGGCCGAAACGTTGTTGAAGGTGACGCTGGTCGCGCCAGTAAAATGATTTCCTAAAATCGTCACCGACGCTCCTACTCCGCCACTGGTCGGTGAAAACGAGCTAATCGTCGGCGGATTCAACACCACAAAATCGTTGAGACTGGTCGCCGTCCCGTCCGGGTTGGTGACGCTGATTTTGCCGGTCGTTGCGCCCGCGGGGACGGTTGTCGCAATCTGGCTATTGGAAAGAATTGCAAACCCGGATGAAACTCCGTTAAATCTAACCGCGCTGCTGCCGTTAAAATTATTGCCGTTGATGGTTACACTCGCGCCGGCCAACCCACTGGTCGGATTGAATGACGCAATGCTCGGCGGCGTTGGGACTGGGGCGGAAGGATTGATCACAATCATCTGATTTGCCGAGACGTTACTTTGGGTGACAACCGTGCCATTCAAAAAATTAATCTGCAAATCAACCGCGGTATGACTGCCTAACCCAAAGTGCACCACTTGATCGCTTTGTCCCAAATAGCCCTTGGTGCTGTGGGGCTCTCGCATTCCCAATAATTGCCCGCCGAGTTGTCCCGCTGGATAGATCCTTAGCCGCGCGCCAAACGCGCCAGCCTGGCCATTGGGCGCGAACAGCTTAACCTTCAGCCAGTTGCCGCCGTTCAAGTTGTTGCGCACTAACCAGTTGCGCGAGCGCTTTGCCCCGATGGCGAAATCCATGTCGCCATCGTTGTCGATGTCCGCAAAGCCAAGGCCGCGGGGATCATTAATGCCGGTCAAAGGAATACTCGGCCCGGCGGAGAAATTCCCAAGTCCATCGTTTAAAAAAGAGGTGGTATTGCCGGCAAAAACCAGATCGAGATCGCGATCATGATCGAGATCTGCGAATGCGCCGGTGTAACCGCCAATGCCCGTGAAATTTTGCCGGAAGCTAAAGCTGCTGTTGCCGTTATTTATATAAAGGTGGCCGTCGGGCTCGCCGGTGAGTAACGGGCCGGTGAGCAAAAGATCGAGATCACCGTCGCTGTCGAGATCATCCAACGAGATGCCATCACGGCCCCAGTGGGATATACCAATGGAGGATGGCGTGACCGCCGTAAAATTGCCAAAGCCATCGTTGCGCAGGATATTCAGATCGCCGTTGCGGTTCGCGGCAAAGACGTCGAGATCGCCATCGTTGTCGTAATCCGAAGCCGTGGCGCCCTGTCCCGCCGGCGCAGTGTAAAGAGCGCCAGAATTGATGGCAGTGAATTGCAGATTACCGTCGTTGCGATACACCTCGTTGCGTTCACCGGGCGGATCAGCGCTGCCGGCAAAATTGGTGATCGCCACCAGATCGAGATCGCCATCTTTATCCATGTCAAACGCCACCACCGCGCGGGTGGGCCACTCGCGGACCGGCATGCCACTCTGTGCAGTCACGTCAGTAAAAAAGCCGCTGCCATTGTTGCGAAACAAATTGTTGTTCGCTGGAAAGCCAGGAGTTGCGAACGTGGTCCCGTTGTATAGATCGTAATCGCCGTCGTTGTCGAGATCGGCGAACACTGCGCCGTGCGATCCACTGTCATAATCCGCAATGCCACGAAGGTCCGCCTCATTTACAAACACATTGTTACCAGTATTACGGAAGAACAAATCTTTCATAGGATGTTGAAACAACATGGTGTGATAAAGATCGGGACGATCGTCACCGGTGACATCTGCAAAAATTGCCGCGTGGCCACCGGTAAAACCGTTGGCAGTCGGGCCGCCAGTTCCGGCAGAAAGAGTGATGTCAGTGAACGTGAGTGTTGGCGTTGTCGCGGAGACAATTGAAAATGTCGCGTCGCTGACGTCGCTGGGGTTGCCATCGGCGGCGTCCGAAATTCGGATGCGGTAGTTATTCGACAAATTAGCCGGAACCGTCCACGGATGGCTGCCATCATTTGTTGTGTTGCCAACCACTGTGCTCCACGCAGATCCGTTGTTGCTGGAGAACTCGATGCTAACGGAAGCAATGGAACCGCTGGCCGTCCAAGTGATGGTTTTGGCGCTGCCAGTTTGCCAAGCCTCTCCGCCATTTGGTGATAACACTCGAAGAACCGTTGTGGAACCAACTGGCGCATCCGATGCCACCCAGGTGGGCCCTGCTATTAACTGCCCGGTATTGCCGATGCCGCTAACGTCGTTCGCGGTCTGACCGCTGCCCTCTTCCAGATTCCAGTAGCCAACCAAACCGGATTCGGAGCCGGTTAAAGCTTGTGTCATCTGACTCTGAATTTGCGCAGCGGTTTTCGCAAAATTCCAAATACGCACATCATCGAGAACGCCTGGGAAAAAGACCGCTGAATAGCCGTGCTTGGCAAAATAAACTTTGGCATTGGTGTCCGGCAAACCGGCCGTACGAGATGCACCGGAGCCGCTCTCGGCGCCGTTTATATAAACGCGGACCATTTTGGAGGCATTGTCAAAAGTCAATGCAACATGCGTCCAGACATTGGCCGAGATGTTGCCGGCGAAATATTCCCAGTTGTCGCCGTTGGCTTCAATGGCTACCACCAATTGACCTTGATTAACGGAGATTCCCCAATCTTTCCATTTGGAATCCAGCAATTTGTGGACGAGCGGGAAGTTTCCAGAAATCGAGGATGGTTTAACCCAGAATTCCAGCGTCAGACTTTTGCCCGAGCCGCCGCTTAAACTTGGCGAATCGGCAATTTCCACGTAATCGTTCTGGCCATCAAAACTGAGCGCGAAGCCGGAACCCTGGCCATAAACGACGCTTTGAAGCAAAATCAAAAAACTCGCTGCTAACAAAACTGTTTTCATGATTCTATTCGCTCCATCAAAGTTTTTCCACTCCACTTCCTATTTTTGTAAGGTAATTTTTCGCGTGAAGGTTTCGCCGTTGACTTCCAACCGGAGGAAAAATACTCCTGAACCAATTTCGATGCCGAAATTATTTCTACCGTTCCAGATCATCTTCTTGAATCCAGCGGGCTGCAGTCCGTCCACCAGAGATCTCACCTCCTGCCCCTTGACATTATAGATCACGAGACGCACCCGCGATTCCTTGGGAAGACCATATTCGAACGTGGTTTCCAAATTGAAGGGGTTAGGATAATTCGGGCTTAAACTGATCTTCTCCGGCAGCACAGCTTCTTCAGTGAAGATGAGTTCGCTGTCTTTGTCATTCAAGCGCGAATCGTTTGATCCGCCAATCGATTCGCCAGTGAGCGAAGCCGCAATGGCAAGATTGATCACCAGCGCCGGCGTAACGGTTCCTTCTTTCGAGCTGTATGTGGCGGTGTCGTTGCTGTTGTTTTTAATGGCAAAACTATAGCTGCCATCGCCGGATATCGCGGCCGTTACATCAAACTCGACGATTGAGTTATTGCTGATCGCGCCAAGCGAGCTCAGCGAGCTCCCACTGATGACCGGCGCGTTATCCCAAACCAGCCCGCTTTCCACCCATGCTGTCGCCGTGCCATTATAATTGTTGGAAACCGAATACACGGCGCCGCCGTCATTGCTGCCCTCGGTCACGAGCAAACGAATTTTCGCACTGGCCACCGCGCCACTTAAACCGGCAACGTTGAATTTTAAAAACGCATATTGAAAGCTGGAATTGCCGCGCACGCGCAGATCATTAGCGGAGCCGTAGTTGGTGGTGGGCAAGGCAGACCATACGCGGGCATCATCGTTCGCTGTAAACGTCACCGTGCTGGGCGATGTCGCAACGGCGAAACTGCTCACGCTTTGACCGACGCCATCATAATTGCTGACGCTGATTTTTCCGGGAGTCGCGCCGTCCGGAAAAATCGCCCGAATTCGCGTGTTCGAATCCCCTTGAAAACTCACCGCTGACACACCGTTGAATTTCACCTCCGCCGCGCCAGTGAAATTGTTGCCCGTGATGGTCACCTCAGTTCCCGCGGCCTCGTTTGTCGGGTTAAACGAAGCAATGGTCGGCGCTGGTGACATGGTGAAGTTATTGGCGGTGGTCGTGGTGCCCCCCGCGTTGGTCACACTGATGGGCCCAGTGGTGGCGCCATTCGGCGCGTTGGCGCGGAGCTGGCTATCCGAGTCCACCGTGAAGATCGGCGTGGACGTGCCGTTAAACTTCACGGAAGAGGTGCTATTGAAATTGGCGCCACTCATAGTAACTTCCGTTCCAACATTTCCACTGGTGGGGTTAAACGACGTGATCACTGGCGGCTGAACGACGACAAAATCGATCGCGCTCTGGCCAGTGCCGGCATTAGTCACGCTAATCTTCCCGGTCGTGGCGCCACTCGGCACCGTCGCCCGAATCTGGGTGTTCGAAACCGTATTAAAGCCCGCTGCCGACAAACCGTTAAACTTCACAGCCGTCGTGCCAGTAAAATTGCTGCCGTTGATTGTCACCTCTGCCCCAAACCCACCGCTCGTGGGGCTAAACGATGTAATAATAGGTAGTGCGGTAACGGTGAAATTGGCGCTGCTGGTTCCAGTTCCGGCAACGTTGGTTACACTGATAGGACCCGTGCTCGCCCCACTCGGCACATTGGCGCGAATCTGGCTGTTGGAATCGACTGTGAAGACCGCAGCTGAAAGCCCGTTGAACGCTACCGCTGTAGCGGCGCTGAAATTCACGCCGGCGATTGTAACTTCCGTGGCAACATTGCCGCTGGTGGGATTAAACGAACTGACTGCTGGTGGAGCTACAACTACGAAGTCGGTCGCGCTCTGCCCGGCACCTTCCGCGTTGATGACGATGATTCGGCCCGTCAACACGCCTGCTGGCACCGTCGTACGAATCTGAGAATTCGAGTCCACCACAAAACTTGCCGCGATACCGGCAAAAGTGACGTTGGTTGAGCCATCGAAATTGATGCCGCTAAGGGTTACGGCCGTTCCCACACCGCCACTTGCGGGAGTGAAGCTGGAAATTACCGGCACCGGACTAGTGGCGATGTCAATCAACAGTTGCGGCGGGTTGGCACTTTCACTTGAATTGTAAATAGCGGCATCGTCGCTGCTGGACTTGATGCCAAAACTGTAAATGCCGTCGCCGGCAATCGCCGCAGTGACGTTGAATTCTACTGTTTGACCGTTAATAACGGGCCCCAACGAGCTTAAAGGACTGCCGCTGATGGCGGGCGCATTCACCCACTGTAACCCACTCTCTGTCCAGGGAGTAGTCGTTCCTGCGTAATTATTTGAAACAGAGTGAATGGAGCCGCCATCAATACTGGAGTCGGTAACGCGAACCTTGATTTTGGCGCTGACAACGGCGCCGCCCAGGCCGGTCACATTAAATTTCAAATAAGCGGTTTGCGGACTAGTGTTGAAGCGAACCCGCAGATCAGTGGTCGATCCATAGTTTGTCGTGGGGTTGGCGAACCACACCCGGGCATCATCGGTCGGGATGAAAATCGCCGAAACCGGAACGGTGAAATCATTGGCGCTCGCACCAGTACCGGCGGGGTTGGCGACCGTAATTGGACCAGTGGTTGCCGATGCGGGCACTGTGGTGCGCAACTGCGTCGCAGAATCTATGGTGAAGCTCGCCGAGGTCCCATTGAATGTCAACGAACTAACGGTGTTGAAATTCGTGCCAGTGATTGTTATCGGCGCCCCTGCCATTCCGTTGACGGGATTGAACGAACTTATGGCCGGCGGATGGATCACCACAAAGTCATCAATACTGTGTCCGGACCCAGCCGCGTTCGTCATGATGATTTGTCCGGTGGTTGCCCCGCTGGGCACGCTGGTGCTAACTTGGGTGTTGGAATTGGTGGTGAAAATCGCCGAAACTCCATTGAATTTCACATCGGTTGTGCCATTAAAATTGTTGCCGGTGATGACAACTGGGGTTCCCACGGGGCCAGTGGTCGGAGTGAATGACGAGATACTCGGTGTGAACGTCACCACAAAATTGGTTGCGCTGACGGCCGTGCCGGCAGGACTGGTGGCAGCTATCGGACCGGTCGCGGCGCCCGGTGGCACACTCACGCGTAATTGCGTCGCAGAGTCCAGAGTGAATATGCCCGTGACTCCGTTGAACGTTACCGAAGTCACGTCGCTGAAGTTGGTTCCGGTCAAAGTGACCAGCGTACCGACCGGCCCGATCGTCGGATCGAACGAGCTGATGGTCGGCAGCAAGAACACTACAAAATCAGCCGCACTTTGGCCCGTACCATCGGCATTGGTCACGCTGATTTTGCCGGTGGTCGCGCCGCTTGGCACATTAGCCCGAATCTGCGTGTTGGAATCGATAGTCACATTCGCTGCCGCAACCCCATTAAATGCGACAGAAGTTGTGCCCGTAAAATTGTTGCCCGCGATCGTGACCGGGGTTCCTGCTGGCCCGTTGGCCGGCGTGAACGATGTTACGCTCGGAATATACGTCACCACAAAATTGCTCGGACTGTTGGCAGTGCCGGCGGCATTGGTCGCCCTCACCAAGCCCGTGGTTGCTCCGGCGGGAACGGTGGTACGAAGTTGCGTCACTGAGTCCACCGTGAAGCTGGCGGAGACGCCATTGAAAGTAATAGAATTCAAATTGATAAAATTCGTTCCAGTCACCGTCACCGGCATCCCGACCGGCCCGATAGTTGGATTGAAGGAGGTGATCGTCGGCAACAGAATCACGACAAAATCAATGGCGCTTTGTCCTGTGCCGGAGGCATTCGTGATGCTGATTTTCCCGGTGGTCGCGCCGGCTGGCACATTGGCGCGAATCTGAGTGTTGGAGTCGATAACAAAACCCGGGGCCGATACACCATTGAAAGTTAGGGCGGTTGCACCGTTGAAATTGTTGCCAGTGATAGTTACTGCTGATCCAATGATGCCGCTGGTCGGAGTGAATGAAGTGATGCTGGGGATGAATGTTACCACGAAATTACTGGCGCTGGCCGCGACTCCGGCCACGGTGGTAATGCTCACTGCGCCGGTAGTTGCGCCCGGCGGAACGCTCGCACGTAATTGCGTCGGCGAATCTAATGTAAAGATCGCGGCGACGCCATTGAGCGTCACTGAACTCACGCTGATAAAATTCGTTCCCGTAACAGTTATTAATGTGCCGACTGGCCCAATCGTTGGGTTGAAGGAGGTGATGGTCGGCGGCGGAATGAAGGTGAAATCATTGGCGCTCTGAGCGGTGCCATAGGGATTCGTCACGGTGATTTTGCCGCTGCTTGCCCCCGTGGGCACATTGGCGCGAACCTGGGTGATGGAATCCATGATAAAACTCGTCGCCGACACGCCATTGAATTTGACATCAGTTATGCCCGTCAAATTGTTACCGGTTATGGTTACCGGCGTTCCAACCGGCCCGCTGGTCGGCGTGAACGACGAGATGCTCGGAACGAACGTTACCACGAAATTGCTGGCGCTGTTGGCCACGCCGGCGAGATTGATCACACTCACCAGACCTGAGGTTGCGCCCGCAGGCACATTCGTCCGCAATTGCGTTGCCGAATCAATCGTAAAGCTGGCCGAAACTCCATTAAATGTCACTGAACTCACGCTACTAAAATTGGTGCCCGTCACCGTCACTGGCGTGCCGACCAGCCCAGTTGTGGGATTGAATGAAGTCAAAGTCGGCGGGTGAATTACAGTAAAGTTGACGTCGCTCTCCGCCGTGCCGTCAGCATTAGTTACACTGATTTTGCCGCTGATCGCGCTCACAGGCACCACGGTGCGAATCTGCGAATTGGAATCGATCACGAAACTCGCCGGAACGCCATTGAAGGCAACCGTGCTGGCTGATGAAAAATTGACTCCGTGGAGAGTGACTGCGGTAGTCACCGACCCGCTGCTCGGCAAAAACGAACTTATTACCGGCAGCGGCGAGGTTAGCACGTTAATAAGTAGTTCCGGCGCGGTGCCGCCCTCCTTCGGATCATATTTCAAAATATCTGTCAGATTATTTTTGATAGCAAAGCTATAGGTGCCGTTGCCGGTAATCGCCGGCGTCACTTGGTACTCTACAATCTGGTTCAGGCTCACTGCGCCCAACGAACTCAACGGACTTCCCAAAATCGCCGGCGCGTTATTCCAGGTCAAGCCGCTTTCAGTCCATGAACTGGCACTGGTGCCGTAATCATTCGACACCGAATAGATGCCGCCGCCGTCAGCGCTGGCGTCGATCACCTTCAAGCGAATCTTCGCATTTTGAATCGTACCAATAACACCGGTCACATTGAACTTCAAAAACGAATAAATATTCGCCCCGGACTTTCTCACGCGCAATTCCAGATCGGAACCGTAATTGGCGTTGGGACTGCCAGAATTGATAAAAGTATCGTTGGTCGGATTGAATGTGAGAATGCTCGGCGGTGCGGTAATGACAAAATCGTTTGCGCTCATTCCGGTGCCGGCGGGATTGGTCACACTGATTGGGCCGGTGGTCGCGCCAATTGGCACGGTAGCGCGCAACTGTGTTCCCGAGTCAATCGTGAAACTGGCAGCGGGCGCCCCGTTAAACAGAACATTAGTAACAGCGATGAAATTCGTACCGGTCACAGTGACCGCTGAAGTCGGAGGACCGCTGGTGGGATTAAATGAACTCACTGTCGGCGATTGAATGACGATGAAGTCGCTCAAGCTTTGTGCTGTTCCATGGGCGTTGGTCACGCTAATTTTGCCAGTCGTCGCACTGTTCGGGACCGTCGCCCGAATCTGGGTATTGGAATCCACAGTGAAAGTTGATGCGAGGCCGTTGAAGGTCACCACAATCGTGCCAGTAAAATTATTGCCTGTGATGGTGACCGGAGTCCCAACCGGACCGCTCGATGGATCAACTGAAGAAATGCTCGGGATAAACGTGACGGCAAAATTCGAGGCGCTGCTGCCGGTTCCCGCCACGTTCGTAATACTGATTGGGCCGGTGGTCGCGCCGTTGGGAACATTCGCGCGCAATTGGGTCGCAGAATCCACTGCAAAACTCGCGGAGACGCCATTGAATTTAACGTCGGTTGCCGTGGTGAAACTTGTTCCCATCATCGTGACTGGCGTTCCAATTGGGCCAATAATGGGATTGAACGAACTCACCGTCGGCGGGAAAATAACAGCGAAATTACCGGCGCTTTGCCCGGTCCCAAACGTGTTCGTCACGGTAATTGGGCCGGAAGTCACGCCCGCCGGAACCGTTGCACGAATCTGAGTATTAGAATCAATGACAAAACTTGCTGATGTGCCGTTGAAAGCAACTGCAGTGGCATTGCTAAAATTAATGCCGGCGATGGTTACTGCGGTAGCGACCGGTCCACTGGCCGGAGAAAAGGAATCGATGATCGGAAGCGATGAGTTGACGAGGTTGATTACCAATTCTGGCTTTGTTCCACCTTCTTTGGGATCGTATTTCAAAACATCGGTCACGTTGTTTTTGATCGCAAAACTATAAACGCCATTACCGGTGATGGCTGCTGTAACATCGAACTCAACAATCTGATTCAAACTCACGGCGCCCTGTGCGCTCAACGGGCTGCCAATAATGGCTGGGGCGTTGATCCAGTTCAGCCCGCTCTCCGTCCACGGACTGGCGCTGTTGCCGTAGTCATTCGACACCGAATAAATAGCGCCGCCATCCGTGCTGGCGTCGATCACTTTTAGCCGCAATTTGGCGCTCTGGATCGAGCCGCCAATTCCGCTCACGTTAAATTTCAAAAACGCGAAAATACTCGCCCCGGACTTTCTCACCCGAAGATCAAGATCAGAACCATATTTTGCGTTGGGGCTACCGGAATTGATAAACGTATCGTCTGTAGGATTAAGCGTGAGAATGCTGGGACCTGTGGTAACCGTGAAATTGGTCGCGCTCAAAATCGTTCCCGCTGGATTGGTGATACTGATGGGACCGGTGGTCGCGCCGCTGGGGACCGTCGCGCGGAGTTGCGTCCCAGAATCGGCAACAAAACTCGTGGCGGGCGTCCCGTGAAATAATACAGATGTCGCCGTGCTAAAATTCGTCCCCGCAACCGTCACCTCTGTTGAGGGTGGGCCGCTGATCGGCGTAAACGAACTAATGATCGGCGGCTGAATGACAGTGAAGTCATTCGTGCTCTGTCCGGTGCCGTCGAGGTTAGTTATGCTAATTTTACCAGTCGTTGCACCGCTCGGAACATTGGCGCGAACCTGGGTGTTCGAATCCACTGTGAACGTCGCCGCAATGCCATTGAATTGAACATTCGTTGCACCGGTAAAATTATTGCCTGTGATCGTTACCGGCGTTCCCACCGCACCGCTTGCCGGATCGAATGCAGAAATACTCGGAACGAAGGTGATAGCAAAATTAGTTGCACTGCTTCCAGTTCCTGCGACGTTCGTAACGCTAATCGGGCCGGTGGTCGCGCCGCTGGGAACGGTCGCACGCAATTGGGTTGCCGTATCCACTGTGAAGCCAACTGCCGAAACGCCATTGAATTTTACATCGCTGATGTTGGTAAAGTTTGTGCCGGTCACCGTCACGGATGTTCCAATCGGGCCAGTCGTAGGATTGGAGCTGCTAACCGTCGGCGGCTGAATCACAATAAAGTCCGCAGCGCTTTGTCCCGTTCCGTCGGCATTGGTCACGCTGATTTTGCCGGTGGTCGAACCAACCGGAAAGGACGTACGAATTTGTGAATTCGAGTCTACCGTGAATGCCGCCGCAATTCCATTGAATTGAACACTCGTTGCACCGGTGAAATTGTTGCCGGTGATCGTAACCGGTGTTCCCACCGGGCCGCTTGCCGGATCGAATGCAGAAATACTCGGAACGAACGTGATATCAAAATTAGTTGCACTGCTTCCAGTTCCTGCGACGTTCGTTACGTTGATCGGGCCCGTGGTCGCGCCGCTGGGAACGGTCGCCCGCAGTTGGGTCGCCGAATCAACCGCGAAACTTGCTGCTGAAGCGCCGTTGAATTTCACGTCACTGATATTGGTGAAGTTCGTACCCGTCACTGTCACCGACGCACCTATTGGCCCGCTAATCGGATTGAATGAAGTAACCGTCGGCGGATGAATCACCACAAAATCGTTCGCGCTTTGCCCGCTGCCAATGCTGTTCGTGACGGTGATTTTGCCGGAAGTCGCGCCAGCCGGAACACTCGCGCGAATTTGAGTACTCGAATCAATGGTGAAACTGGCCGCGATGCCATTAAACGCAACAGCAGTCGCGCCGCTGAAATTGATGCCGGTGATCGTCACATTGGTTGCTACCGGCCCACTTGTCGGCGTAAACGAATCGATGCTCGGAACCGGTGAGTTTGTCATGTTTATCACCAGTTCCGGTTTTGTCGTTCCCTCCTTTGGATCATATTTCAAAACGTCGCTGGTGTTATTCGTGATAGCAAAGCTAAAAATTCCGTTTCCAGCGATCGCGGCCGTGACATCAAACTCGACAACCTGATTTAACGCTACAGCACCGAGCGAACTCAACGGACTGCCTGAAACCACTGGCGCGTTATTCCAAGTTAGGCCGCCTTCTGTCCACGGATTGGCGTTGATGCCATAATTATTTGACACTGAATAAACGCCGCCGCCGTCGCTGCTGGCGTCAATCACTTTCAGCCGCAGTTTTGCGCTCTGAATCGAGCTGCCAAGGCCGGTGATATTGAATTTCAAAAAGGCATAAATGGTCGCGCCGGACTTTCTTACCCGCAGATCCAGTTCGGAACCATAAGGTGCGTTAGGGCTTCCCGAATTAATAAAGGTATCGTCTGCCGGGTTAAACGTCAAAATGCTCGGGGCCGTGGTCACCGTGAAATCATTGACGCTCAAAACAGTGCCAGCGGAATTGGTGACGCTGATCTTGCCGCTGGTTGCGCCAGCCGGCACCGCACCGCGAATCTGTGTGCTCGAATCAATTGAAAAGGTGGCCGAAACTCCGTTGAACGACACGTTGGTTGCCGAACTGAAATTCGTTCCACTGATAGTTACTTCGATGGTTGGATAACCGCTGCTCGGATTGAAAGAACTGATGGTCGGAGGCAGAATCACCACAAAATCATTCGTGCTCTGGCCCGTACCATCGGAGTTCGTCACACTAATTTTTCCAGTGGTTGCTCCGGCCGGGACGGTGGCTTGAATCTGTGTGTTCGAGTCCACGAGAAAACTCGCCGAAACGCCGTTGAACGCGACACTCGTTGTGCCAGTAAGGTTGTTTCCTGTTATCGTTACATTGCTACCCACTACACCGCTGGCCGGCGAGAAAGAACTGATGCTCGGAATGAACGTCACCATAAAATTGGCAGCGCTCGCCGCTGAGCCAGCAACGTTGGTCACACTGATCGAACCGGTTGTTGCGCCGTTGGGCGCCGTGGCGCGGATTTGCGTATTCGAATCAATAGTGAAACTCGCCGAAATTCCATTGAACTGAACCGTAGTGGCAGTTGTGAAGCTGGTTCCAGTCACAGTCACCGGCGTTCCAATCGGACCGCTCGGCGGATTGAAGCCGCTCACCGTCGGCGGCGGAATGACCGTGAAGTCGCTCGCACTCTGCGTCGCGCCATCGGCGTTGGTCACGCTGATTTTGCCGGTAGTTGCGCCACCGGGAACGTTGGCGCGAATCTGGGTATTGGAGTCCACAACGAAAGTCGAAGCCGCAATTCCGTTGAAAGTCACGGCCGTCGTGCCATTGAAATTGTCGCCGCTGATCGTAACTGCGGCGGCCACGGGACCGCTCGCCGGTGAAAATGATATGATAGTCGGGAAAAACCGCACGATGAAATTGGCACCGCTGGTACCCGTACCGGCGGGATTGGTCACACTGATTGGCCCGGTGGTCGCGCCATTTGGAACCGTGGCACGGAGTTGAGTGATCGAATCGACCGTGAAACTCGACGCCGAAACGCCGTTGAATTTCACACTGCTGACTTGCACGAAGTTGTTGCCGGTAACCGTCACCTCGGTGGGGATCGGTCCGTCCGTTGGAGTGAAGGAGGTAATCTGCGGCGAAAAAATCACCGTGAAATCATCAATGCTCGTTCCCGTCCCCTGAGACGTGGTGACGCTGATTTTTCCGGTGGCGGCGCCAACGGGGACATTGGCGCGAATTTGAACGCCGGAATCAACAAAGAAAGTGGCCGACATGCCGTTAAACTTAACACTCGTGGCGCCGGTGAAATTGATGCCGGCGATAGTAATCTGGCTGCCAGTGCCGCCGCTGGCCGGGCTGAATGAATTTATGACGGGCACGTTTCCAGTCAGAGACAGAAAGTTGTGTAAATAATTTTTTGAAGCTTTGTCGCTCACTAAGACCAGCAAGCCCGTCTGCGCATTGACGTTCTGCTTGGTCGAAGTGGGATCGTTCATGTCGTCATCTGTGCTGCTGGAAATAAAAACTTCGCCCACGCCCGGCTGAAAACTGGGATTACTAAGATGTGTCCGTTTGATGAAAATTTTGATGGGAGTGGTTTTCGCTTTGGCAATGACATACACGCTGTCATTGTCCGAATTGACCAAGACAATTGGACGGGTGTGAAGCTCTTTTCCAAAACCATAGACATGGCTCGACCAAACACCTGCACCGGTTCGCTTCAGGAGAAAAATAAGCGGGGCGTTGTCAGCCGAAAGACTGGTTTTGGTCGCTGCAACTACGGTATTGCCACCATCCGAGAGAGAAAGCGCCAAGTTGATGTGATTATCGGCAAGATTACCCAGGTTTGGATCACCGAGGGCATCCTCCCGTGGCTGCCAGGTCGTATCGCCGTTGCCGTCGATATGAATTGCAAAGTACATTTTCTTGTCGAGCTGGTTGCTCCACATCACGCCGATCTTGTTGCCGCCAAACGCGATGATGGAGCTGATATCGCCGGCGCTGACGTTGTTGCCCTGTACCGGCAAAATAAACGGTGTGCCCCAGCTGGTGTCGCTGCCATTAGTAGAGCTCACCATAATTTTTTGGTTGATTTCCCAGGTCGCCCACATCTTGCCCTGTGAATCACGGGCAATCACCAGCGCCTCAACTTTGTCTCCCTGAATCTGAACCGGAAAACCGCTGTCCAGTGAGTAGGTGTCGGTACTGGAGTTGTAGCTGAACCGAGAAAACCGTGTTTCCGGAGAGGGAACAGAAACGCCCTCTTTGGCGCGGGAGGATATGTACAGTTTTTGATTGGATTCATACCATAAAACGTCGGCTGAAGTTTGGGTGCGCTCGTCGAGATTGGGCCCGACGCTGATCCAGCACTGGTTGGCGACATCAAACTTGTGAATGCGGTGCACGCGCAGGACCGGGTCCCAAAGAATGCCCCACCAGAAGCCGTCGTTCCACCAAAGCTTGCTTTCGGGTTTGGTCTCGGTGGGGTAGCCGGTTAACCCGCTGTTGTCATAGCTGATGGTACGATAACCCACTTCCACGGGCGTGGAAACGCACTGCTGGGCGGAAACGGAAACAGTGTGAAAAAAAACAATAAGCGGAAAAAATAACGCCGCGACTTTTGATTGGAAATTCGATTTAAAAAATTGTTGCCTGAATCCTCTCTTATAAGAATTCATTATTATATACTCCCAAGCTGTTTTCCAATGATGAATTTTAAGCCGATCATCTCAGTAAGACCATCGGACGGGTTTCGGAAAATCCATCGCTGAGCAATTGATAAAAATAAATACCGCTGGCCGCGGACCGGCCGGCTTCATCTTCCCCATTCCAGCTAACCCGATGATATCCCGGCTCAACCAGCGCATTCAGCAACACCCGAGTTTTCTTTCCCGCTAAATCGTAAACCTGGACGGTAACCCGTTTTCGAGTGCGAAGCATAAATCGAATCATCGTCTCCGGATTAAACGGGTTGGGATAATTCTGCTCCAAGATGATGCTTTTCGGGTAAGAGTCGCCCGCGCCCAATTCCACCGCGGTCGGATGGCCTCGCGCACAAATCGTCAACGAATCTACGGCGATGTCTTTCCAGGCAAACAGGTCAAATTTTTTTTCAGACTTGTTTTGCCACATCAACAAGCCGTTGGGGAAAGTCGCCGAATCGAAATTGCTGGCGGCCTCCAACCCGGCGCCATAGTGGCCATTGGCATTCTGAATGACGGCAAACAGCTCATGGCGATGAGGATCCCCCCCGTCCCCCTCGCGGCGATAAACTTTGATAGACTCAGAGCCGGGATTGCTGAGCAACAAATAGCCAGTGCTGTCGCTGCAGGCATAGAGCGCGAGACCGGAGCGATTGCCAGTGATGCCATCGTCGCGGGCAAAAAAGGCCAGCGGTGGGCTGCTCATTTCCGGGTCCGCGTAGTGTTTGTAAATTCCGGAATCTTCTTCCGCTATGTATAGAAAACCCAAAACATCGTCAACGAGAATGCCGTCGACAAAAGACCGATTTGCGCCAACCATTCGGACCTGCGATCCTTTGACCCGTCCATTGCCGTCATCATCCAATCTGATTTGCATGACGCCTGCTTTGCTGTCTGGCGAACGGCCGCTAACAAACGCGAAGATAGCGCCATCCGGCGGCCGCTTGTAAAGCCCCAAACCGAACGGCTGTTTAAAAGGCTCGGCGCCATCGAAAGAGGTCAGATTAATACCGGAGGATGTGGTAATATTGATGAGGGTGCGACTATCGGGATCGATTTTAAACACGCGAATCTCGTTGTGATCGCGCATGGCAGCGACCGCGATGTCGATCGTAGTGCCGGCCAATTGCATCGCATACCTGACATCGATATGCTTCGGGTTATTCAAGACAATTCGCTGCTGGCGGGAACCATCTAAGTTCCAAACATGAATGCCGCTGCTGTCGCCATAAAATCCGGCATCGGTGCCGAGCAAAAGACTTTTAGAAGCGTCGGTTGGATGGACCCAGATGGCGGCATCGTCCGCCATGGTGCGGACAGTATCGGTGCTCACTCGCGGTTGCACAAAAATAGCCTGCGATTCCTGTCCAAGGAGTTGACACGCGTCCGCTACAAAACACATCAAAATCATTACAAAAGAGCTTCTTGTCATGCGCAAGATTCCCGATTGTATTAACGCCATAGATCCAATCCCATTTGGAGTCGCTACATCTCGTTTGCAGCCGGTTGGATGTATCTCCCCCCAATATATTGATAGTGATAATTATTACCAGCAACCGCGAGATGTGCGTACTGCGGCTTAAGTTCTTTATTAAAAATTTATGGGCAGGAATTTAGAAAAATGACAGTGGCTACGCGCCTGAAACGGCAGCCACTGTCACAGTCTGGCTATTTTTGCAGAGTGATTTTGATAAGTTGATGAAATTGTCCGGCGCGCAGGCGCAGAAAATACGTCCCGGAGCTTACCGCCTGGCCAAAATGATCTTTGCCGTCCCATTGAACTTTGTGGTAACCAGCGGACTGCTTTTCGTGGACTAGCTCTCGAACCACCTGTCCCAGCAAATTATAAACAACCAACTGAGCTTCTTCGAAGTCTGGCAGCACGTATTCAATGACTGTTTCAGCGTTAAATGGGTTGGGATAGTTTTGGAACAAACGATAGTCGTCCGGAATGCCCGAAACGGTTCGTCCACCCTCTCCGGAATCATTAACTGCCAGCTTTGCTGAACTTGAGCTACCAGACGGTTTGATTTCCAAACCAATAACCGCCCAATCGACCGCTGCGCTAAGGGTACCGTTCAGCACCACGATTCCCGGCGAGGCAACGATCTTATCCTGCACAGCCGCTCCTGCCTGGTTGCCGCTCGCACCCTGAACGATCTCTGCTCGTTCCGTGTAGCCTGCGCCCGGCGTATGCGTCTTGTTGCGCAGCGCTACCGCGCCATACACCACTGCGCCACTCACACTTGTCGTGATATTGAATGAATAATTATTACTGTCTGACCCGCCCGAACACGAGCCATTCAAACCATTCGTGTTACCAGATATCACCACGCCGATGGGGTTCGAACTTGCTACCCCGGAGTACCGTGTCACTACTATCACAGCGAAATTCGGCACACTCGCCAACGTCGCCGTCACAACTCCGCTGCTCGCATTCCCCTGCGCCATCCATACCTCAACCCCAGTCTGATTCCGGCCCGCACACTGCGCATCCACCAACGTCCACGTCAACCCCAAGCCCGTCACTCCGGTCACATCCACCCGACCCTTCGTCGAAATCGCCGCTAAATACAAATGACCGCTCACTCCCGTCAGACTCGCCGACGTCGCCACGCTTGCCAAACTCGACGACCCGCCGGTCTTCACTTCCTCAAACGTGATATCTCCACCCGGCGGCGGAGTATCAACCCCATTACCCGTCAAAGCCGCATCCTTCGGATCCTCATCCGTATCGTTGGTGTCAAAGCGCAACGTCGCGTTCTTCGTCCCCAATGATGTTGGATTGAAGCTCACTGCCACGTTGCGTGTCTGACCCGGCGTCAGCGTGAACGCACCGCCGCCGCTATCTATCGAAAATTGGCCCGCGTCCGCTCCCTCTAATGTCGTCAAAGCCCCATCCAGATTCGCGCCCCCATCGTTCGTCACCACAAATGTCTGCTGCGAGCTGTTCCCGACTACCACATCGCCATAATTGTGCGAAGCTGGATTCACGGTGATGTCCGGTGCCGGCGTCGAAATGCCATTGCCCGTCAAGCTCACGTCCTTCGGGTCCTCGTCCGCATCGTTGGTGTCAAACCGCAAAGTCGCATTCTTCGTCCCCAATGACGTCGGGTTGAAACTCACCACCACGTTGCGATTCTGGCCCGGCGTCAACGTGAACGCCCCGCCGCCGCTGTCAATTGCATATTGACCCGCGTCCGTGCCCACTAAGGTCGTCGAAGCCACATCTAGATCCGCGCCGCCGTCGTTCGTCACCACAAATGTCTGTTGAGCACTGCTGCCCACTACCACATCCCCATAATCATGTGAGGATGGATTCACCGTGATTTCAGGCGACGGACTCCCACCACCACTGCCGGGCTTAATCTCTAAGCCGATCACCGCCCAATCCACCGTAGCGCTAAATGTGCCGTTGAGCGCGACAACGCCAGGCGTCGCCACGCTTCTATCTTGCACGGCAGCGCCTGCCTGTGAGCCGCTCGCGCCCTGAATGATCTCCGCGCGTTCCGTGTAACCCGCGCCGGGCGTATGAAGTCGGTTGCGCATGGCCACAGCGCCGTACACCACCGCACCTGCGACCGACGTGCTGATGTTAAATGAATAGGAACTATTGTCGGAGCCGCCCGAACACAAGCCATTCAAACCATTAGTATTCCCAGAAATCACCGCGCCAATTGGATTCAAACTCGCCACCCCGGAATACCGCGTCACCACGATCACCGCATTCGCCGGCGCTCCCGCCAAACTCGCCGTCACCACGCCGCTGCTCGCACTCCCCTGCGCCATCCAAACCTCAACCCCGGTCTGATTCCTTCCGGCACACTGTGCATCCACCAAAGTCCACGTCAATCCCAAACCCGTCACTGCCGTCACATCCACCCGATTCTTCGTCGAGATCGCCGCCAAATACAAATGCCCGCTCACTCCCGTCAAGCTCGCCGATGTCGCTACACTTGCCAAACTCGACGACCCGCCCGTCTTCACTTCCTCAAACGTAATATCTCCTCCCGGTGGCGGTGTGTCAACGCTCGTGCCGCTCAGCGCTACATCTTTTGGATCCTCATCCGCATCGTTCGTGTCAAAGCGCAACGTTCCATTCTTCGTCCCCAATGAGCTCGGATTGAAACTCACCAACACATTTCGATTCTGACCCGGCGTCAACGTAAACGCTCCGCCGCCGCTGTCAATTACAAATTGTCCCGCATCTGTCCCTACCAATGTCGTCGTGGTCACTACCAAGTTCGCACCGCCATCGTTCGTCACCACAAATGTCTGTTGCGAGCTACTTCCGACTACCACATCGCCATAATTGTGCGAAGCAGGATTTACCGTAATCTCCGGCACCGGCGTAGAGATGCCGTTGCCCGTCAAGCTCACGTCCTTCGGATCCTCATCTGCATCGTTAGTGTCAAATCGTAAAGTCGCGTTCTTCGTCCCTAATGAACTCGGATTGAAACTCACCAGCACATTCCGATTCTGGCCCGGCGTCAACGTGAACGAACCGCCGCCGCTGTCGATCTCATACTGTCCGCCATCCGTCCCCACCAACGTCGTCGAACTCACGTCTAAATTCGCTGTCCCGTCGTTCGTCACTACAAATGTCTGCTGCGCACTGCTGCCCACAACCACATCCCCATAATCATGTGAGGACGGATTTACCGTGATTTCAGGCGCGGGACCCGCACTGGTGAGATCGATAAAATTGTGCAAATAATTCTTGCTGCCCGCGTCGCTCGCCAATACCAGAAGATCGGTGGAGCCGTTGAGATTCTGTTTGGTTGAAGTGGGATCATTGATATCGTTGTCGCTGCTGCTGTCGATAAAAATATCGCCTTTGCCGGTTGCAAAGCTGATATTATCCAAACTCGTGCTTTTCATCCGGATCGTGCCATCGCCGCCATTGGCAAATACATAGAGCTCGCGATTTTCCTCATCCACTAAAATGATGGGACGGGTGTGATCATCGCGCTTCAAACCAAAAATAAATTGTGACCACGTACCATTGGAAGTGCGCCGCAAAACGTAGATGAGCGGAGCGCTGTCCACACTGAGGCTGGTTTTGGTGACGGCGTACACATTGCCGCCGCCGTCGCTGGTCATTTTGAGGTTGATGTGATCGTCGGCCACTGCGCCAAGCGCCGGATCGGACAGCGCTTCCTCGCGCGGCTGCCAGGTGGTGTCGCCATCGCCATCGTTGTGAACCGCAAAATACATCTTTTTATCATTCTGGTTGCTCCATAGCACTCCGATTTTGTTGCCAGTAAACGCAAGAATTGCGGAGATGTCATCGCCCGAAACGTTCCCCCCTTGAACCGGCAATTGGAACGCACTCCCCCAGGTTTGATCATTGGTGGTGGAACGATTAATCCAAATAGTGTTGCCTCGCTCATAGGTTATCCAGAGTTTGCCGCCGGAGTCTTTGGCAATAGTCATCGCCTCCGGGTTGTGAGTAGTGATATCAACTGGAAAACCGGTGTCGAGAGTGTAGGTGTCGGTGCTGCTATTGTAGCTGTAGCGATAGAGGCGGGCCGAGCCGGTGAAACCTTCATACATGTGGGAAGCGATATACAATTTCTGGCCGTCCCACAAGGCGTCGGAAAGTGTTTTGGGACGATCGTCGACATCTGGACCAACGTTCTCAAAGCACTGGTTATTCTTGTCGAATTTGTGGATACGATATTTGGCGGCGGCTGTGTTCCACATCACGGCCCACCAGAACCCATCATTGATCCAGAGTTTGCTTTCCGGCTTTTCTGAGGTGGGCGCGTTATTGGGCAACGTATTACCGTAGTTGAAATCGCGGTAGCCCTCGAGGACTGGCGTCGATGAGCAATTTTGCCCATAAACGGAAGACGCGGCTATTGCGGTAAAAACCATGCAGCAAAAAACGATGAATCCCAAACTCCGTCCCTGGCGAAAATGATTATTAACGGGGAACGAAAAAAGGGTGGCTCCTCGGATGATCATTACAATCTCCTCCAAAACTACAAAAAATTGTTACACTGGCGAGAGGGTCAAAAGCAGCCCGGCCTGCTCGGAAACAGAAAGAATTGACCTCTGGTTGAATTTTAGATATACTACCCCCTTGCACCAAATCTGCGTATCTTTTATTAAAGAAAATTTAGACATTTATAAGCCCGCAAATGGACGAAGATGCTTACGAAAATGATTCAGTAAAAATTCGTAATGCGTCTCTTCGTTTTCTTTAAGGCATTGCAGAATGCGCTCCCGGAATAGATAGCCTCCACCACTGTCTTTCGTTGTAAGAACCTTGCCGAAACAGACATGCAGCACCTGTCGAGCATCGTTTTGATCGAAAAGTTTTAGCAGCTCTGAATCTGAAGGCTGCGACGAAAGCGGCGCCTTTTGCAGTTGCGCGGAAACGTGATAGGTCTTTTTTTCGGTTTCATAATTCGAGCGCGAGAAATCATAAATTTCGCGGAAGAGGTCAGAGTTGGTTGCGGCGATAGTGCGCAGGGCCTCGAGGTAGCTGGTGCCCGCGGTTTTCACATGCACTCGGCCGTCCTTGGTTGAGCCAATCGCCGAGTACACGCTGAACTTGTCGCTACCGGAGTGAACGCTCAATTTGTAAGGTCCGAACTTTTCGGAGATTTTGAGATGCTTGACATACTCCTCTTTGAATACTTTCAAATCGCCCTTGAAATCGATTCCCTTCTCAAATGATCCCACGAAGCGTGGCGCGAGACTGACCAGCGTCACGCCCAAGCGCTTCAATTCGCTGGTCACCAGCACATGCTCGAACGGCGACGTCACCGAATCCGTTTCATCCACTGAAACTTCGACTTCACGGGGATGATCGGGATAGGTTGTTTTCAAATAGGTATACAACTTCTCCGTGTGTGCGATGACGCCGCCGTATTTTACCAAACCGCGCAACACTTGCTCGCGAGTCGGACGCAAAGTAAAATCCGCGGTCACTTCAATAGGGTGATTTTCATAGCGCTGCATGAAATTCTCAAAGGAGTCTTTGAGATCTGCCCACGGCAACTGTTTTGCTTTTTTCAACAAATCTCCCATTGGAAGAGTATCAGCCTCGTTGATCACAAACGCGCTGGGATCGATAGTGAACATCGTGAAGCCGGCTTTGGCCATTAGATCGATGTCTTCCGGAGTCTTGAGATGATCGGCGTCCGAGCCGAAACCGTTGTGGTAGCCTTCCTGAAACACCGCCCAGGTCGCGGCATCCATCACTTCTTCCGGCTTTCGGGCTGTGCGCTGCAATTCACGAATCGATTGTTGAGCCAGTATTGGCTTTAAATTGCTTTCGGCGGCGGCGCGCACGTGCGCCGGATTCGCCAGCCCGAGACGGTCGCCATAACCAAACGAATTGTGAATGCCAACTACAACAGGGCGCGTGAAAGAAAATAGTCCGCGAATGGCTTCAGCATTCTGATGGCTTAATTCACATTGTTGGATCGCGACACCTTCATCATTCGATACGGCCCTCCCTTCAAAACGATCCACCAACCCGGATTTCTTGTCGGCCGAAATCATATAAAGGTACTTCTCGTGTCCGACTTTGCCAATAAAGAAATAGGCGCCCGCAGCGCTGTGTATCGACTTGGGATAAACCTTGATCGTTGAGGCCGCGCCGATCGCCAAGTCAAATAGTGAGTTGTCTTTGCCGTGAGCGGCAGTTAGTTTTTCAATGATCTGTTGTCTGTTCACGGTCATACTCCTTTCAATAATGGTTTCATCGTGTCAATGGTTTTCTGAGCGCACGCGTCCGGATCCGGCAGAGGCAGAATCTCCGCCGACACAAATCCGTCGTAACCTGTTTCTTTCAACGTCTGTACAACTTTTTTGAAATCGATGTGGCCGGCGCCGGGATACCAGCGATTAGAATCGGCCACATGAAAATGAAAGATGCGTCGGCCGGCGCGACGGATGCTATCAAAAATCGAGGGTTCCTCGATGTTCATGTGAAAGGTATCGAGCAGTAACCCCAAATTTTCTGACCCGATTTTTTCGATCAACTCGAGGCCTTCGGCCACGGTATTCACGAGATCTGTCTCGTAACGGTTGATGGGCTCCAGCACCAATTTTACTTTGAATTTCTCAGCGTGATCGGCGCACTCGTGCAGCGCGTCCGTAAGCCACCCAAAAGTTTTTTCACGATCTAATTGTGGATCTAATTTACCGCGAATCAACCCGACGATCACCAACGCGTTAAATTTCGCCGCCAACTCAATTTGCGATTGGATGCGGGCCACCGCCTTCCGTCGAATGCTGTTATCCGTATTGGTGAAGGATAACCCTTCATCTACGAAAGCCTGGCCTGTGCCGATTGCTGGTACGGCCAGCTTATTCACTTTCACCGCTTCCAAAATACTGGGCACATCCAACAACGCAGGATCTCGCACTGCTAACTCGACGCCGTCATAACCCAACGCCGCAATCTTTGCGATGTTCTCCAACAATTTACCTTGATACGCCAACGCCGAAAATGCGGCGGGTTGAGTGGAAAGTACGATGCTTAGTTTCATGAATGCTCGGGTTAACATGAAGTAGGGGGATTCTATTCGCTTTTGCTTTTGAAACTCCGCATAAAATGCGGTCTACTTTTTCCTGCATCCGCATGAAATGTGGACAACTACTTAGTCGTATAAAAAGTGTCGAGTTTTTCTTTGGTGATTAACTCTATTTTCACAGGGATGTAGTTCGGAATCGCATCGCCATTTATCACTCGCACCGCTGCTTTCACGGCTTCTCTTCCCATCTCAAACGGATACTGCGCCACCGAGCCGGCCAGCGCGTCCTGTTTGATGGCTTCGCGGGCGTCGTGCACCGCATCGAATCCCACCACGATGATCTGCCCGGTTTTGCCGGCGGCGGCAATCGCTTCAATTGCTCCCAGGGCCATCATGTCGTTGCAGGCAAACAGCGCTTGCAAATCGAGATTCGATTGCAGAATATTTTGAAACACGTTGAAACCCTGATCGCGCTCCCAGTTGGCGGTTTGTGACGCCACGATTTCTATTTGCGGTTGAGACGCCATGACCTCGCGAAATCCGCGCAGACGCTGATCGCCTGTCTCGTGGCCGGGGATGCCTTCGAGAATCGCCACTTTGCCATTTCCGCCAAGCGCGGCTGCGACATACTCGCCGGCGACTTTCCCTCCTTCATAGTTGTCCGAGCCGATGAATGTAACCGTGCGGCCGCCGGCGGCGTGCAGCACTTTCTCATCGACACGCGTGTCCACCGCCAGCACAGGAATGCCGGCTACATTGGCTTTGACAATCGCCGGCACAATTTCTTTCGAGCCGCTGGGCGATACGCAAATGGCGCTTACTTTCCGCTGAATTAGATTCTCGATGATTTGCATCTGCTTCTCCACATCCAGCTCGCGATCCGGGGCTTGCACAACCAAATTCACGCCGAGGCTGTCCGCGGTTTCCTGCGCGCCCTTTTGCAGATCGATGAAGAATGGGTTGTTCAACGTTTTCAAAACCAGCGCAACAGTTGGACGATTTTCCATTTGCTGCTCTTTACCGCAACCCAGCATCATCACGATAACTAGTACCAAAATTCGACGAATCATTTTTCCTCTCCGAGTTAAATAGGGGCGATTCATGAATCGCCCCTACCGATTTCATTCAAACGACATTCAGGAACTAAACCCCCAACACTCGTTTAAACAAAAATCCGAACAACTCTTTATTGAGTCGGACTCTCACGCCAACGCGCTCGATGTCCACAGCATCATTGCTGTGATTCGTCTTGATACGAAAACTGAACAAATACACACCGAGGCGATACAAGCCCATGTCAGTCTCGCCAAAACGCAGGTCGTTTACAAACAGCAAACCGTTTTTCTGAGAAACACAAAAATAACCTTTGGTGAACCAGATCAATTCATCCAGCTCACCGCGCGCCACGAACGGCTGAATCAGCTCGTGATTCTTTGGGATGAAGCGAAATTCAATTTGCTGGTGGCGATCAAACAGCGAATATAATCCCTCGAAAAACCCGTCATCAGTTTCGGCAACGCCGCGCCACAGAATGTTGTTCAGCGGGGTGGGGTTGGTGAAAAACCGTTCGTAAGAAATGTTTTGGCTCCGCAGGGATTTTTCGAATACCGAGTCAACATAAAGCTTGTTGACTGAGGTCAAAGTGAGGTAGGCCGTACTCAATCCTAAACCGACGTAGTTCAGAATTCGGCGCTTGCGATTGGAGCGCTGAAAAAACATCAAAGCGATCACGGTGATCAGCAGCGGCAACGTATATAATGGATCGACAATGAAAATGGTGTTGAATGCCACCGCGTAGTTGCTGAACGGTTGGAAAAGCTGGGTGCCGTACATGGTGAAGCAATCCAAAATTGGATGAGTGAAGATGCTCCAAAACATCAGCCAGCTCCAATCGCGCCAATTCGCTTCCGAGTTTTTGTGAATGCGGGAAATCGCGTAAGCCAGCAGGGGCGAAAACAGAACCGCAAACGAGATCGAGTGAGAAAATCCGCGGTGAAAAGTCAATTGCTGGACATCGCTCAAAAACGGTGCTGCCAGCACGTCAAGATCCGGGATGAGGCCTCCGACTGCTCCCCATGCCACAGCTTTGTTGCCGACTTTCCTTCCCAGCACCGCTTCGCCGACGGCCGCACCCAACGCAATTTGTGTGAGGCTATCCACGGATTATCTCGATGCGATCGTGTAGCGGATGAGTACGCCTTCCACAAACTCGGTCTCTACTTTCTGATCGTCTTTCAGAAAAGTGCAGCTCAAAACTTTCAGCGTACCCTCCATCCGTTCGGAGAGACTGCTGGGCACGCCCATCATCGCGGCGACTTCTTCCCATAATAAACCCTTGCGCAGCGTGTTAGCATCGCTCGCTGGCGCGGGTTGAGAGAATTCGGGTTCGGCCGCGTCAAAATATTCAGGCAGAAAATCCAGGTATTCCGCGAGCGCGTCCATCACTGAAGGTGGCGTGATGTCCCGCGCCGTCAGGTTGAAATCATAGCGAATGTTAAATCGCGAACCCGCCTGCAATTTTTTCTGAGCGATGGCTTCGGATTTCTGCGCTTGCGCCTGTTGCGCCATCAGCCGCAGTCGCTCTTCCTCTCTATGTCTTTCCTTCTTCATTTCATCCAGCTCTTCCTGCATGGATTTCTTTTTGGCAGCGTCGGTTACGCCTTTAATCTCTTTTTCTAGATTTTTTTCGCGCTTGGTTTTTTCGACGTAAGGCGTGTATACATGCTCAGTATCATCACCGAACGTACCGTAGCCTCCGCCCCCGAGGTGAAATTCGATGTGTTTGGTTTTAAGTTTGACGCGCGTGATGATAGTCTTCTCGCCGAACTGGATGGCCGTGCCGTTCTCTTTCAATCGCTGGCCGTATTCGGCGAAATCAACGGACTGCGGTCGGTTCGGAAATACATCGACACCCTGTTGAGTGGCGGGCATGCCCAGTTTGACCGAAACCATTTTGCCTTCGAAATATCTTCGCAATGCGGATTCATCCTGAGCGCGCAACGGAACTAATGTCATTAAAAAAATGAGCAAGGCTCCTGCTGCCATAAATCGCAAATGAAATGAACTCTCTTGCCAATTGATCTGCATTTGCATTGTCACCCTCGTCCAAATTAACGTTTTGTTTAATTCTTTTGCTTGAAATTAATGTTTTGCCTCTAAAAGCTTAATTCTAAAAACCAAATCATCCCAATCTTTAACATCTTTGAAAAAATCTTTAGCAATAAAAAGTTTTGCGTATGATGAATCACCAATCTGAATGAGTATTTTAGCATCAATAAATTTTCCGACTACTCGCTTTGCACTTGGATATGAAATATTCAAATGTTTTTTGACATCACGAATCGAAATTATCGGAAAATCAAACAACTTGTCTATCCGTTTCAACGCGGATGGACCAAGATTGAATTCCGTAAACCTATGTCGCCATTCAGATTGTAAGTCCTGCAATCTTTTGATTTCGTTAGTAGCTTCCTTTGTTTGTTCTAAAACCCCCCGAAGAAAAAAAATAATCCATTCACGCCATCGACCTGACTTACTAAAGTTAAGTAGCAAATCATAGTACTCCTGTCTATGACCTTCAAAAAATGGGCTTAGGTATAAAAGGGGTAAGGGTAATAAATTCCAGTGAACCATCAAAAGCACATTCAGTAATCTACCGATACGACCATTGCCATCACTAAATGGGTGGATCGCCTCAAATTGATAATGAGTGATGGCTAAACGAACAAGCGGCGGAAATTCATTTTCCAGGTGTAAATACTTTTCAAAATTTTTTAGATCTTCGTGCATCTCTGGTATCGGAGGCGGTACAAAAACCGCATCCGCCAAAGAAGAGCCTACCGGGCCAATCCATTTTGGTCTCGACGGAATTCGCCAGGGGTCGCCTTTTCACCTCTAACCCCTTCCAATAGGAGGGAATGTAACTCGCGTATTAGTCTCAGACTCACAGGGAATTCCTTGATCCGTTCTAATCCGTATTCTAGTGCACGAACATAATTATGTACTTCCTTAACATCCGATTGTGACATAGCCGGCGCAATGCCTGAAAGAATAAGCTGTCTTGCCTCATAGGCGTAAAGCTCTGCAATATCCGCCTGTGTGCCCTCAATGCGAGACGAGAGTACAGCTTCACGACGAATGAAAGGACGAATTAAGAGCTGGGGATTTGGAAGATTACGTCCTAAGCCCGCCAACTCACCAAGCGAACGATCCGCATTGGAAAGCGACTTAACCAGTCGGGGATCAAAGTCAAACTGTGGCGGCAATGGATTGGAAACAAATGCCCATTCGTTGGTTCCGACTTTTGTTAACCTACCAGATGGACTTTGTTCAAAATCTTTTAGAAGCATCTTCAGTTGATCAAAATTTATATCCAATGTTCAAATGCGTCAGAACGTCGTGGCGGCTGCCGTTCATGATCGTAAATTCCACCGGACCGACCGGTGTAGCCGCGCCAACGGTAAATCCCACGCCGTACAAAAAGCGTCCGCTGGAAAAATCTAACTTAAACTCGTCGAAGCGGTTGCCGGCATTGGCGCGAAATTGTAGGAATATACGCGGCAGAAACTCGTATTGCAAGCCCAATTGATAGAACTGCAAATGCTCGCCGAGCAGCTCCTGCGGCTTCAACCCGACGAATGAAACTCGCGTAAGTTCTTTATCAAGAAAAAGCACTGGCGTGTTCAGCCCGCCAAGGATATACTGGTATGGCGCCGACAGGCTGTCACCGTATGTGGTAGCCAGCAGCAGTTCGCTGGTCAGCGTCAACCGGCGAGCAAGCGGAACGAATGTTTTGAGATCAAGATAATGGCGAGAGAGAGTGAAATCACTAAAAATATTTTCGTGAGCGAATTCATTTCTCAACAGCAACGACGCGCCGCGACTCGGGAAGTTCACGCGATCCTGGGTATCGACCCAGAGTTGAAGGAAGCATGATAAGAGGTTGTTGGTCTCGGAAGGCAAATCCACGGGGCCAATTCTGAACGAACGATCGTTGTACTCCAAACGCGCGCCAAGTCCCAGCGAAAAACTATTGGAAAAAATACTGCCGACCAGCGCCTCGCCAAAGATGGATTGGATTTGCATGCTGGCGATGCGCCGGTCATCAGAAAACAGATCGAGGAGATCGTCGTCGAAATGAACCCGAGTGCGCAAACCGATGCGCGGCCGCAACCCGGCGTGCAGAAAATACTGGGCGTCGAAATAGATCTGCTGCCCGAGTTTCAAATCCAGACTTAAAATCGAATTGGTGCGCGCGAGGTTGCGAAACATCCCGCTCATCAAAACCGCGGCTTCGGTGTTGCTGTCATAACGCAGACCAAAACGAAACAACTGCTCGCTCTTTTCCGCCACTTTGATTTTCAAGTGAGCGCCGTTTGCGCCCGGCTCCACCTGGTAAAATACTCGTTCGAATATTTGCGAACTGCTGACCCGACTCGCCGCCCTTTCCAATTCTTCCAGCGAAATCCAGCCCGGCGTGGCAATCTGCAATTCCGAAAGCACAAAATCCCGTGTAAGCTTGTTCAGCCCTTCGATGCTAATTTCCTGAACATAAAATGAATCCACCGCAGTCAACGTCGGTGGCTGAGAGTGGTTGGCGATTTCATTCAACGAATCCGCCAGCGCTCGTAATTGCGGCAAAAGGGCGCGAGCCGCATTTTCTCCAGCGGCGATTAAGCTGTCTGGGTGGCTGAAATCGAAAACCGGCTTACGGCTGACGTCCGGCACGATCAGGAAATCACACAACCGGCGCTGGCGCATCGTGTTGGAGACGCTCATGAAACTGACGGCCTGATCGAGAACATCGAAAAATGTTTGCAGCTCTTCCTCGGTGAGCAACGGCGCGCTCACGTCGACACCGATGATGATGTCAGCGCCGAGATCGCGGACATCTTCGACCGGCAGATTGCGAATGAGGCCGCCGTCCACCAACAAGCGATCGCCAATGTGGACGGGCGCGAACACCGTGGGAAAAGCCATGCTCGCAAGCAGGGCTTCGGGCAGATAACCGCTGTCCAAGCGCACGGCCTCGCCGGTAACGATGTCGGTCGCGACGCACGCAAACGGGATGGGGAAATTTTTGAAATCAGTGATGTGATGCACCGGCAAAGTCAGGCGGGAAAATAGCCGAGTAATCTTCTGCCCCGAGATCAGGCCAGACGGGAGACGAATTTTGCCGTCACGGATGGGAAGCTCGGCAATGTAGCGGCCATCCGAGAGTTTTTGCTCCATCGCCAGCGAACGACGTTCAACCCGGTCATTCAGGTATTCATCCCAATTGGTAGTGAGAACCAATTCTTCGAGATCATGCGCGCGATAACCGATGGCGTACATGCCGCCAATGAAAGACCCGATGCTGGTGCCGGAGATGTAATCAATCGGCAGCCCGACCTCCTCGATGACTTTCAACACGCCGACGTGGGCAAAACCCTTGGCGCCGCCGCCACTGAGTGCGAGACCGATCTTGGGGCGCTGTTGAGAATAAGCGTTAGTGAGTTGAAGAAATGTGAGGAAAGCACTAAGAAAGAATTTGGGAAAGGTCATATCAATAACTTGAAAATCCGAATGTCGAGATCCGAAATACGAAACAAATCCAAAAATTCAAACTTCCCCACCTAACCTCCCCATTTTCAAAAAGCGAAAAATAGGGGAGGAACTATCGCCTTATGACTTTACTCATTTCCGACCAGCCTTCCTAGTAAACGGATGGTTTCAAAATAACGCCTTTGTTCTGGCGTCCATTCATCTTGATCGTAATAGGTTGTTCGAAGCGCAAGTGCCGCGCAAACTCCTTTGCCTCGTGCGCTTGCTGATTGCGCAGCCAGCGCCAGTCAACGTAACCTTGACTTGCGTCCGCGCCGACTGTGAAGTACCCCACGCTGAATGAGGTCAGATTATGAAAGAAATGTGAACCCTGCGATGGCGCAATGCTCATATCTTTGAAACTCGCTTCCACTATCGCCCGCGCGCCGGAGATTTGTTCCCACTTCACCGGAATGCCCAGGAACGGATCGAGGGATCCCCAGCGTCCAACGCCGATCAAAACATAAGGCCGGTCTTCTGCAACCAGCTTCGCGTTGAAAATGCTGACCTCTTTGGCGGCGTCGCGGCTGCGCAGCCGGTCAAAGCTATTGACGTCGACGACGACTGCGTCGTGAATATCGCCGATGATACCGTTGCCTAAAACGCGACCGCTCTGACAAATCAGCTTGCGAGAATCGATTTCATCGACGTCCAACACATCGACTTCGTGTCGTAGCGCCAGCGGCCGCAATTGCAAGAAAGCAAATTCTTTCGGTTTGCCATCCGGAACGGAGAGATTGACCGCGAACTCCATCTCTACCGGCGTGCCCATCGCCCATCCACCAGCCTCCAACATTATCTCCAAAATCTCCGGCAGTGGGAATAGCTTATGCTTCAAAACCGGGGCAAAGCTCACCAATCGCGGGCCGAGGCGCGAGATGCCGTCATAAATCGTGTTGTTCTCGTGGGAATAGGTTGAGCCGACGTATTTCAACGTGCCGTCTTTCTCGGCAACTTCCAACTCGAAGCGCTGGATCAAACGAAACATGTCGCGTGTCTCTTCGAGATCTTCGAGATGGCCCTCGAGGTTGAGGGCGTAAAATGACTGCTGATTATTTTTCATGGACTCGGCGACGGAATAAAATTGCGGCAGTTGATTCGGATACTTTGGGGAAAATTTCAAACACAATCCACCATCGACCACCGTTTTGCCAAGCCCCAGCGCCGCCATCGCCACACCGTCGGTAGACTTCTGCGGCGCAATTGGATAAAAATTGTAGGATTTCGCCACGCCAGCAAAATCGGGGTAAAACCGATTTTCATGTTGAGAGCCAACCAGTTTCTGAATCACCACCGCCATTTTTTCCTCTTCCAGTCGATAGGAAGTGACTCTAAAATAATCTTTGGCGTTTTGAAAAAAGGTCGAGGCGTAAACTCGTTTGATGGCGTTCAGCAACTGCACGAGGCGATGGCGATGATCGCGGCTGTTGTTGGGCAGCATGTAAGTTTCATAAACGCCGGCAAATGGAAAATACTGTGAATCTTCCAGCAAGCTCGACGATCGCACTGCCAGCGGAATTCTAATGATGTCGAGAAAATCCGACAAGTCGTCTTCGACTGCTTTCGGAAAATTTGGGGCCTGTAGAAAACGCCGGGTAATCTCGCGGTCGTCGGTGCTGCTTAATGCGAAGTGGCGCAAATCGTTGGCATCAAGAAACTCATCGAAAACTTCGGTGGCGAGAACCACCGCCGGCGGGACGTAAATTTTAACTCCTTTGAATTTGTTATGAAGCTTATAGCTGTAAATCAAACGGTTCACAAAAGTCAACCCGCGCGCCTTGCCGCCGAGAGAGCCGCGGCCAATGCGCGCAAAACTGCTAAACGGGTAAAACCGATCTTTGCGGAAATCCATAATCATTCCGCGCTGACGGGTGCGGCGATATTCCCGCAGCGACGAAATCAAATCCTGCCGCAGCTCTTCGATGGTGGCGTAGTCGGAGACGCGACGCGGACGCAGGAGATCGGCGAGGCCAAACTCGGTGCGGGCTTTCAGCCAGTTGGAAAAATGATTGCGCTCGCCGTGATATATGATGCTCTCTTCGGTAACAATTTTCAGTTGCCGCTCCAGCGAACGCAGATCGGTGGCGCGACCAACCTCGCGACCATCCTGTGTGCGAAACACAAAATCGCCGAAGCCGAAATTGTGAAGCATGAAATTGCGCAGCTCCTCCAACAACGTCGGAGAATCTTTCAGTAGAAACGCTGCGCCGATCTCCTGCGCTTTGCGGGCGTTTTCGCTGACGTATGATTGCAGAAGAATCGGGATGTCGGCGAACTCCGATTTGACATTTTTGGCGAACTCGAGTCCAGCCTCCGGATCCTGTTTTCCGTTGTGCATGAAATCGACGTCGGAAATGATCCCCAAAATATACTCTTTGTATTTTGAAAAACACACCCAGGCTTCTTCGTAATTGGTGCAGAGCAGAATCTTCGGGCGCGCCCGCATCCCCAAAAATTTATGCGATAGGTTGATGCCTTCGGAAACCACTCGCTGCGCCTGGTTGAAAAGCTCTTTATAAATAATCGGCAGAAACGAGGAGTAGTAGCGTACCTGGTCCTCGATGAGAATGATGACCTGCACGCCGACGATGCTGGTATCGTGATCGACGTTGGCGCGGTCTTCGAGATATTTGATGATGGCGATGATGATACGAAAATCTCCCTGCCAGACGAAGACCTGGTTGAACGTCGAGAGATTGTGGTAGAGCAACATTTCCGAAAGCTCGCGGTGATCGTAAGCCAGCAGGACGATGGGAATGTCCAGCCCGGACTCGCGGACAAGCCGGGCGAATTCATAGGCGGGCATATCTTTGATATGTAGCGTGGTGACGATCAAATCGTAGCGACGTTTTTCCACCTTCGCCAGATTGATGGCCTCTTCTCCGCTGGAGACGCGGGTGATATCAGGGGTCAGGCTCAGGTTCAAATCGCGATATTCCTCGCGCAGGAGCTCATAAAGCCGTCCGTCTTCCTCGAACAAAAATTGGTCGTACAGACTGGACACCAACAGTACGCTGTGGATGCGATAATGCATCAGGTATTGAAAGTCCTGCACTCGTGGGTAGCCCTGTGTAAGCCAAGTTGAATTGATTAGCTTCTCCATCCAATTCCACCTTAGTCTTGATCAAAAATCTATTTGCAATGTAATGAAATAGTGCAAGTGTGTCAAATGGAATTCCAACAAAAAACCCTCCGAAAGAATCAGAGGGTTTTCGAATTTGCCTAACTTTACTAAACCTTGAAGGTTTAGTAAAGTTTATTTAAACCAGCCCCTGATCCATCATCGCGTCCGCTACTTTCATGAAGCCGCCGATGTTGGCGCCGTTCACATAATTTCCCGGCGTGCCGAAGCGCTCGGCCATTTCCACGCAGGTCTTGTGAATGTTCTTCATGATTTCATGCAGACGGCTGTCCACTTCGTCGCGGCTCCAGGGCAGGCGCATGCTGTTCTGCGACATTTCCAATCCCGAAGTTGCCACACCACCGGCGTTGGCGGCTTTAGCAGGTCCGTAGAGAATGCCATTTTCCAAAAAGATTTTCACGCCGTCGAGAGTTGTCGGCATGTTCGCGCCCTCACTCACGCAATAAATGCCGTTCTTTACCAAATTTTGCGCATCTTTGGCATTGACCTCGTTTTGCGTCGCGCTGGGGAAGGCGCACTGGGCTTTGTGGTTCCAGAGCGGGTTAAATGCCGCGCCGGGATCGATGGGGTTGAAAACAGCGCTCTTGAATTTATCCGAGTACTCTTTGATACGGCCGCGGCGGATATTTTTCAACTCCAACACAAACTGCAATTTTTTCGGCGTGATGCCTTCCTCGTCATAAATATAGCCGCTAGAATCGGAGAGGGTTACCGCTTTGCCTCCCAATTGGTTGATCTTCTCAACCGTGTATTGCGCCACGTTACCGCTTCCCGACACCAGACACATTTTGTCCTTCAAGCTCTCGTCGCGCGTCGCCAGCATTTCAGCGGCAAAATAAACCGCGCCATAACCGGTGGCCTCGGGGCGAATTAGCGAGCCGCCCCAGTTCAAGCCCTTGCCGGTCAACACGCCGGTGAATTCGTTGCGCAATTTCTTGTACTGTCCAAATAGAAAACCGATCTCGCGGCCACCCACGCCAATATCACCGGCGGGCACGTCGGTATTCGGGCCAATGTGGCGAGACAGTTCGTTCATGAAACTCTGGCAGAACCGCATCACTTCGTTATCGCTTTTTCCTTTGGGATCGAAATCGGAGCCTCCCTTGCCGCCGCCCATGGGCAAAGTGGTGAGGCTGTTTTTGAATACTTGCTCGAAGGCCAAAAATTTCAAAATGCCTAAATTCACCGAGGGGTGGAAACGCAAGCCGCCTTTGTAAGGCCCAATGGCGCTGTTCATCTCGATGCGAAAGCCGCGGTTGACGTGAATCTCGCCGCGGTCGTCCATCCACGGCACACGAAACATGATGAGCCGTTCCGGCTCGATGATTCTTTCCAGAATTTTGGCGGCGCGGTATTCGGGATGCCGCTCCAAAACCAGGTCTAACGATTCGGCCACCTCCTGAACGGCTTGATGAAACTCCGGTTCGTTGGGATTTTTGGCTTTCACCTCAGCCACCAGGTCTTTGACGTATTGGGACATAATGCCTCCTGTTAGATTATTTAAAACAAGTCAATTAATTCAAAAGGTGGATATAACATGACGAGTATCCGCTATCAAATAACATACCAGCCGTTTGCAGAATTGCAGGTAAGGTAAGTTTATGAATTTATTGCAGCCGTTATGCCGACAAAATTCGAATGAAAGAGGATTTTCTTACTTTTGAGATTCACTTCCCGTTTTCTGGAAAAATAGTTATTGGCGAACAGTGCTAGCGGAAGGAGCGCGGTGGCAGCAATGGGTGCGGTTTCGGTGATCCACCAAAATGCCATCAGTCCGGCAACCGCAAGCGTGCGTTGTCCTTCCAGGGATAACTCTGCCGGGCGCGGCAAAAACAAAATGGATAGAAAAATGGGAGGGCCTAAAATGAGGCTG
>Ga0247727_10002520_pt1 | contig 41770 bp, 38 predicted proteins | sample WisWelCaveWW1625_FD_202498 | JGI IMG/M metagenome (GOLD analysis project Ga0247727, IMG submission 202498) | Biofilm microbial communities from Wishing Well Cave, Virginia, United States - WW16-25 | ecosystem: Environmental > Aquatic > Deep subsurface > Groundwater > Cave microbial mat | place...
AAAGCCGCTACCGTTACCCTCAGAGGTTTGGATCAACAAGCCGGTTCCACCCGGCCAAAAGACACAGGAAGAAAGTTAGTAAATTCTTATGCTGGGTGTCTCAAAGTGCTTGACACGCGCCGCTCGCGAGCGCCGCGGCGCTCGCCGCGCAGGACGCGACGGCCGTGTGGAGCAGCCTTCAGCAGGCGCCGTTCGACCCGGAAAAGTCCGCGGCCGTAAGCAACCTGACGCTGGCGCGCGATCGCCTGCGCCTCACGCTGCTGGAGGGATCGATTCAGTTCACGCGGCCGGTCGAGGGACTGGTGTTCGGGGCCGCGTTCCAGGGCCGCGGGCGGGTCCAGGCGACGCCGCCCAACGAGACCGAGAGGCAACAGTTGCGCTTGTTTGTCGGCAAAGACACCCTCGACATGGAGTTCACCGAGGCGGCTTTCAGCTTCACCGATGCTACCTATGAGGAAGTTGCGCGGCAGGTGAAGTGGGCCGCGGCCGGCGGCGCGCAGCTCGCCAGAACCTACCTAAACCGGCAGGAGGCGCGCGAGGATGCGGGCGCCGAGCTGGTGCCGCGGCTGTTCAAGGGCGTGCTTTCCGGTGACCGCAAGCGCACCGCCTTGTTTGTCGCCGACCTGAAAACCAACGACAAGGGCTGGATCCACTTGCGCTCGGACGGGCTGGAGCTGGAAGAGATCGCCGTGGGGCGCTGGACGCAGTGGGAGATAGCGCATCGCGGCTTCGATTCCTGGCTGCAGTTTCCCGCCGGCGACCGCAGCGCCGCCGAGGCCTACCGGGATCCGCTGGCCCGGGAGGACTTCCGGATCCGCGGCTACCGGATCGAGGCCGCCGTGACCGGCGGCGCCGAGCTGCGCGCCACCGCTCAGGTTGCGGTCGAGCATCGCGCCGGCGGCGAGCGCGTCTTGCTGTTCGAGCTCGACTCCAATCTCCGCGTGGAGTCCGTCCAGGAGGGCGGCCGCCCCTTGACGTTCTTCCAGCCCCGCGACCCCAAGGACCGTCCCCAATCCTACGGCGACTATATAGCAGTAGTGTTGCCGGAAGCCGCCCGCGCCGGCCAGAGCCAGACGCTGGAGTTTCGCTACGGCGGCAAGCGCGTCATCCGCAAAGTCGGGGCCGGCAGCTATTTCTGCCAGAGTTACGGGTGGTATCCCACGCGGCCGAACAGTTTTGCCGCCCGCGCCGACTTTGAGATCAACTTCCGGTATCCCAAGGATTACACGCTCGTCGCCACGGGCAACAAAGTGAGCGAGACCAGGGACGGCAACCTGGGCGTCAGCTCCTGGAAAAGCGACGTTCCCTTGGCTGTGGCCGGCTTCGCCTTCGGCGACTTCAAGGTCACCGCCGACAAAGCCGGCTCGGTGGATGTGGAAATCTACGCGAACCGCAGGGCCGACGACAGCCTGGCAGCGATCTCGGGCAGCTCGTCATTGCCCGGCGGACCCGAGGCTCGTCCTTCGCTCGGCAACCTCAGTCCTGCCGCGCTGGCCAAGGTTATGGGCGTTGAGATGGCGAACACCCTGCGTCTGTTTGAGCGATACTTCGGCCCCTATCCCTATAAGCGTCTGGCGGTCACCAACATCCCTTACGCCTACGGCCAGGGCCGGCCGGGCCTGGTTTACCTGTCGGCGATCTCCTTTCTGGATTCCACGCAGCGGAACGCCCTGGGCATCACCAAGCACACCGAGATCACGGACTTCTTCCGCGCTCACGAGTCCTCGCACCAATGGTGGGGTCACCGCGTGGGCTGGAAAAGCTATCACGACCAGTGGCTGTCGGAAGGCTTCGCGCAGTTCTCCGGCAACCTGTACGTTCAATTCCGGCAAAACGAAAAGGAATACGTGAGCCGCCTGCGTCAGGATCGCGAGGAACTCCTGTCGCGCGATCAGAAGAACCGCGTGTATGAGTCGCTAGGGCCGGTATGGATGGGCACGCGGCTGGCTGCCGCGGACTCGCCGGACGCCTATTCCATTGTGGTTTACAACAAGGGCGGTTGGGTGCTGCACATGCTCCGGTCCTTACTATTCGACCCGCGCGGTCAGAACCCGGACGCTCGTTTCATCGCCATGATGCAGGATTTCTGCCAGACTTTCCACAACCAGCCGGCCTCCACCGAAGACTTCAAGACCATCGCCGAGAAGCATATGATCCCGGCGATGGACCTGGACGGCAACGGACGCCTGGACTGGTTCTTCCGACAGTACGTTTACGGAACCGGCGTGCCGGAATACCAGTTTCGCTACAACATTGCCGACGCCGGGAACGGGCAGTGGAAGATCAGCGGAGCGGTGACGCCGCGCAAGGTCCCGGCCGGCTGGAAAGACGCGTTGCGACTCTACGCCCATACCGGCGGGCGCCCCGTGCGTCTGGCCTGGCTGCTGGGCTCCGATAGGGAGTTGCCCTTCGAGTTTGTCCTCCCCATCAAGCCGCAGAAGCTTTCGCTGAACGACAACGAGGATATCCTGGCCGACATCAAGCAGTAGGTCCTGGCGCGGGCTTGACGGGCGAGGCCCTCACCTCCGACAATCTAGGGCGAGGGGGAAGCCATGAACGTCACCCGCAGAAGTTTTCTCGGAACCTCGGCCGCCGGTTTTGCCCTGCCGATCTTCGGCGCCGAGAACAACAAGAAATACCGCACCGCGCTGGTCGGCTCCGGTTGGTGGGGCATGAACATCCTGCGCTCGGCCATGGAGGCGGGCGAGTCGAAGGTCGTGGCCATGTGCGACGTCGACCCCAACCAGATCGATCCGGCCGCCGCCGAGGTCGAGAAGCTCTCCGGCGACCAGCCCAAGAAGTACAAGGACTACCGCGAGCTGCTGGCCAAGGAAAAGCCGGAGATCGTGATAGTAGGCACGCCGGACCACTGGCACCCGCTGGTGGCGATCGCCGCCATGCAGTCGGGCGCGCACGTTTACGTCGAGAAACCGATCGGCCACACCATCCGCGAGGGCCGCGCCATGGTGAAGGCGGCGCGCGACGCTAACCGGGTCGTGCAAGTAGGCACGCACCGGCGCGTCTCGCCCCACAACGTCTCCGGCATGCAGTTCCTGAAATCCGGCAAGGCCGGCAAAATCGGCATGGTCCGCGCCTTCGTGCACTACGCCGGCGGCGCGGGCGAGATGACGCCCGACTCGGATCCCCCGGCCGGCATGGACTGGAACATGTGGTGCGGTCCGGCGCCGTACCGGGCGTTCAACAAGAAGATCCACCCCAAGGGTTTTCGCCAGTACCTCGACTACGCCAACGGCACGCTGGGCGACTGGGGCATCCACTGGATGGACCAGATTCTGTGGTGGACCGAGGAGAAGTGGCCGAAGAAGGTGCATTCGACCGGCGGCCGGTTCATCAAGCGCGACAACACCGACGCGCCCGACACCCAGGTCGCCAGCTTCGAGTTCGAGGGCTTCACCGCCGTCTGGGAGCACCGCCAATACGCCCACAACAACGCCGAAAAAACCAACCTCGGCGCCTACTTCTACGGCACAGAGGGCACTTTCCACATGGGCTGGCAGGACGGCTGGAACTTCTATCCGGCGAACCCCAAGAGACCCGCCCTCCACGAAGAGCCGAAGCTCAACAAGCCCGACGATCAGAACATCCGCGAGCTGTGGGCGGATTTCCTGGCGGCGATCAAGGCGGGGCGCCGTTCCTCCTGCGACATCGAGATCGGCCATCGCTCGACCAACATGAGCCTGCTCGGGATGCTCTCGCTGAAGCTCGGCCGCAGCGTCGCCTGGGACGGCGAGAAGGAAACGATCCTGGGCGACGCGGAGGCCAACCGCCTGCTCAGCCGGCCGTACCGCGCGCCGTGGGAGTATCCGAAGGCGTAGAAGTAGGGCTGTCCGCGACCAAAGAATTGGAACCGCTTTTTCACCGACCGGCTACGTCTCGACTCTCTGCTCCTTGGCGTTCCAGATTACCTTTTTGCCTTCCTGGTAGGAGATCACCGACGCCAGGGAGATGACGGCTTCCTCGAGGGCGTCGTCCTCGTTGCAGCGGCAGCGGCCGCGGGTGCGGATGTTGTCGATCCAGTTCTGCATGTGGCTGGAGCCGCCGCCGGCGCCGCGGCGGGCGAACTCGAAGACCGGGCGCGGCGCTTCGCCCTGGCGCGGCGCCGCCGCGCCGAAACTCTTGGCGATCTCGGCGGCGCGCGGGCTGATCGGCTCGGCGTAGACGCGCAGGCCGCGCGCCAGCTCGAGGGTCCCGTCCTTGCCATAGAAGATGGCGCCGCCCTCGCCGCCGTGGGAGTTATTGAACTGGCACCCGAAGGAGATGGAGAGATCGCGCTCCGGGTACTCGTAGACGGCGCTGAAGACGTCGGGAACCTCGCGGCCATCCTTCCAGTAATACAGACCGCCGGAGGCCACGCAACTGCGCGGGAATCCCATGCGCAGCACGGCGTTCACGGTGTCGAGCTCGTGCGACACCAGATCGCCGGCGATGCCGGTGCCGTAATCCCAGTAGCAGCGCCAGTGGAAAAAGCGCGAGGCGTCGAAGGGGCGCTTCGGCGCCGGCCCCAGGAACCGCTCCCAGTCGATGTGCTCGGGGTCGGCGTCGGCGGGCTTCTGGAAATTGCTGTAGGAGCTGTACCACCGCCACTGCGCCTCGAGCGTGTTGCGGTGGCGCCAGGTCCGCACGTAGGTGATCTTGCCGAGCGCGCCGGACTCGATGATCTCGCGCGCCTTCAGGGTCGACTCGCTCGAGCGGCCGCCGTGTCCGAGCTGGAACACGCGTTTGTGGTCCTTCACCGCCTTCCAGACCTTCTTGGCCTCGGGGATGGTGCGCGTCATGCACTTCTCGAGGTAGATGTCCTTGCCGGCCTCGGCGGCGTCCACCGCCATCCGCGCGTGCCAGTGGTCGGGCGTCGCGATCACCACCGCGTCGATATCCTTGCGGGCGAGCAGCCCGTGATAATCGCGATGGCTCTCGATTTTGGGGTTCTTGGACCGCTCGACGGCGCGGGCCACGTGGCCTGTGTATAAGTCCGAGATAGCGCGCAGCTCCACGTTCTCGAGGCCGATGACCTGCTCGAGCAGCTCGATGCCGCGCACGCCGACGCCGATGATGCCGACCCCGATCTTCTCGGAGGGCCGGCCCTGCAAAAGCGCGGGCGCCGCCAGCGCCCCGGCGGCAAACGCCCGGCGGGAAATCCCTGTTGGTTGTGGCATCGTGATTCGCCCCTTTCGATACGATCATACGCCAGTTGGGGGGTTGGGGGTCGGGGGTTGGGGGCCGGGGGTCGGGGGCCGGGGTCAGCGCTGTGGAACCTCGGGCGAGCCGCGCGGTTGCGGCTTGCCGCGCTGCGGTACTCTACTGGCTTGATGATTTCGGTGGTCGTCCCGGTGCTCAACGAGCAGGCTACGATAGCCCCGCTCCGCCGGGCCCTCGAAGACGCGCTGGCCGAGCCGCACGAGATTCTTTTCGTCGACGACGGCTCGACCGACTCGACCTGGGAGGAAATCCGCAAACAGCACGCGCCGGGGCGTGTCCGCGGACTGCGCCTCGCCGGACACTGCGGCAAGACCGCGGCGCTGGCCGCCGCCTTCGCCGCTGCCCGCGGCGACGTCATCTTCACTCTGGACGGCGACCTGCAAGACGACCCTCGCGATATTCCCCGTTTCCTCGCCATGCTCGACCAGGGCTGCGACGTGGTCTCGGGGTGGAAAAAAGTTCGCCACGACCCGCCCGGCAAAGTGCTCGCCTCGCGCCTGTTCAACGGGCTGGTGCGCGCGGCCTCCGGCGTGCCGCTCCACGACGTCAACTGCGGCTTCAAGGCCTATCGCGCCGAAGTGGCCCGGCGGCTGCCCTTGCGGAGCGACTTCCATCGCTTCACGCCGCTGCTGGCCCACGCCATGGGCTACCGCGTCGGTGAAGTCGTCGTGACGCATCACCCGCGGCGCCACGGCCAGTCTCACTACGGTTTCGGGCGGCTGTTCCGCGGGCTGGCGGACCTGGCGCGGGTGCTGTGGCTCGGCCGCCGCGCCGGCCAGATCCAGCCAATACCCAGCGCCGGCCGCGTCCGGGAGCAGCTTGATTAAGCGCCTCTTCGGCTGGCTGCGCTGGATCGTTCCGCTGGCCGCCGCTTTCTTCCTCGGCCGCGTCATCTACTTGCAGTGGCAGAGAGTCCGCGAGTTCGACTGGAGTTTCGATCCGCTTTTTCTCGTCCTGTCCTTTGCCGCCACGTCGTGCTGGTTCTTCACCCGCGCCTTCGTGTGGCGGGCGATCGTTACGCATTTCGGCCAGCAGGTCCCCTACCGCGAGTGCGTGCGGATCTTCGCGCTCTCCGAGCTCAGCCGCTACGTGCCGGGTACTGTCTGGCAATACCTGAGCCGCGTCTATCTCGCCGGACGCTGGGGGGTGCCGGCGGCGGTGACGGTCTCGAGCGCGCTGATGGATCTGCTGCTGATGGCGCTGGCCGCCGCCCCGCTGGTGTTGTGGCGGATCGACGAGGTGTTTCCCGTGATGGGACGGGCGCAGCGGATCCTGCTCGCGGCGTTTCCCGCCGTCGCCGTGGTGCTGCTGCAGCCGGCGGTCCTGAACCGCCTGGCGCGCCTCCTGCTGCCGCGGCTGCGGATGACCTATGTTCCGATCCGCCTGCGCTTCCGGGAAATCGCGGCGTTGTGGGGCGTGTGCCTGCTGCTGTGGCTGGCGTTCGGAAGCGGCTTCGCGCTGTTCGCCCGCAGCCTGGCGCCCCTGGCCCTCTCGCAGGGCCTGCTGCTCGTTGGGAAGTACGCCGCGTCGTGGCTGATCGGACTGATCAGCCCCTTCACGCCCGGCGGCATTGTCGTACGAGAAGGCATCCTGGGCCTGCTGCTCGGAAAAATGATGCCCCTCGGCACAGCCCTGCTGGTGGCCGTTCTGAGCCGCCTCTGGCTCATCGGGCTCGAGCTGTTCTGGGCTGCGGTGGCGCAGTTCTATCTGCGCGTCGATCCGCCCGCGCGGCGATAAACCCGATACCGCAGCAGGCGTTCCGGCGAGCGTCGGTCCCACCAGCTCCGGGGCTCCAGGTAGGAATGCTCCCATACCAATTGATAATCGGCGGTGAGCTTCCTCGGCATCCGGTCGCGGTCGTCCCACACCACGTACCAGTCGGCGCCGTCCCAGTCGTCGAACAGGTTGTCCGGCAGCTTGCCGCGCAGTCGGCGGTTGCGCGGCTCGTCGGCGTCGAGCAGGGCCACCCACCGCAGCCACGGCAGGTTGAAGTAGACCATGATCCCCTGGACGTTGCGGTGGAAGGCGACCGTCTCGTGTCTCGCCACGTTGTCGCGGAGAAAGTCGACGATGACTTTGTCGTTGGTGTCGCGGGTGAATTGCCGCTCGACCGCGTGCACGCACCAGGCGTGATAGACATTGATGTTCGGCCACGCCAGGCAGGCGCCCAAAAACAGGCCAGCCCAGCCGCGGCCGGCCAGCGCCGCCAGCCGCTCCGCCAGGATGGCGACGAGGAGCAGCGCGGCGGGGACGATCTGAAAGTAATATCGCGAGATCGCGCCGGTCTTGGCCGCCGCTATGGTGGCTGCGACCGAGACGACGACAATCACCGCCGCCAGCAGCGCCGCGCCCGCGCGCGGGCCGCGCTCGCGCCGCCGGACGAACACAAACCACGCCGCCGGCACGAGGGCGGCGAGCGGGAGCAGGCGGAACAGCTCCGTCGCGTGGTAGTCGATCAGCTCCGTCCACTGTGCCCAGACGGTCGGCTGCGCCGCGAGCGACCCGGCCACGAACTCCGCGTGCAGCAGCCTGTACGGCGCGGCCGCGACGAGGCCCACCGCGGCCGAGACACCGACGAAGCGTCCCAGGAGCGCGCGGTCGCGCGCCAGCAGCACGAAGACTGCCAGCGACGCCCACAGACCTCCGAAGCTGACATAGTTGGCAAGAAACATCAGCAGTCCGTAGAGGCCGAGCCGCAGCCAGAAGCCCCAACGCCCGGCCCGCGCGGGCTCCCGCAGGTAACGAACGAGCTCCAGCAGGATCAGGCTCGTGAAAAGCACCACCAATATGTAGTAGCGCGCTTGCCGCGCCGCCGTCAGGAAATAGATCGACGTGGCTCCGCTCAGGGGCAGGGCCAGCGCCCACGCCGATTCCTCGAACAACTCGCGCCCCACGCGGTAGAGCATCCACAGCGCGGCCGCCCCCGCCAGCACGAACGGCAGCCGCGCGCTGACCGTCCCCGGCGCGGCCACCAGGAAGCCCAGCGCGCCAACGTAGAATTGCAGCCAGCCCTGCATCGCCGGGAGGAAGCGGTCGTTGAAGTCGTGGCCGTCGGGCGCCTGCGCGATCAGCCGCTCGCCGTCGAACACCCGCGGGAGCAGCGTGCGCCGCTCGACCATCTCCCGCGCCCAGGACGCCGTGGTCGCCTCGTCGCGCCACAGCACCGTGCCGTCCAGCCGCCACAGCAGCGAAAACGCCGACAGGAGCAGGACTGCCCCGTGCAGGAGGTATTTCATCCGTGAGAAAGGCGAGCGGTTATTTTCTCACGACTCTCCCGCGACTTTCTTGTCCCCGGCGAGTTAACATTCATGACGGAGGATTCAGATGAACTGGACCCGCAAGGCTGTCTCAGCAGTGCTCAGCGTCGGTCTGTTCGCCGCGGTGGCCGCGGCGCAGGCCCCGCCGAACATCAAGGCCCGCCAGGGAAAGCAGGACGCCCGCATCAAGGCCGGCCGCAAGAGCGGCGAGCTCACCAAGAAGGAAGCCGCGCGCCTCGAAGCCAAGGACGCCGCCCTCGACGCCAAGATTCGCCGCGACCGCAAGGACGGCGGCGGCCTGACGGCGAAGGAGCGAGCCAAGATCGAGAAGCTGCAAGACAAGCAGAGCAAGGATATCGCCAAGCAGAAGCACGACGCGCAGAAGAAGAACTGAAACCGCCGATGCACGCAGATCCAAAAGAAAGAAGTTATCGGCGTTTATCTGCGTTCATCTGCGGTTCCAAACGGTTTTCCTCCGGGCGGTTCACCGCACCGGGATGTTGTACAGAAACGTGAACTGTAACCGGATGTGGTCGCCGCGGAACTCGGCGGGCAGAGGAGGGAAGGGGTTCGAGGCGCTAATGCCCGCCACCGCGGCCCGGTCGAGCGGCTCGCGGCCCGACGGCGCGGCGATCACGAGTTTGCTCACCGCTCCCTGCCGCAGGATGATCATCTGAATCGACACCCGCCCGCGGATCATCCCCAGCCGCGCGCTCTCGGGGATCACCGCGTACCAGTTGCGGCGGACTGTGGCGAGTACTCGCGTGAGGTAGGGGTGGAAGTCGACGCCCATCGGGTCGCTGAGCAACTCCACGTTGCTGCCGGGTCTGCCCGGCGACGGCAACTGGAAGCCGTCGGGAACGCCGCCCCCGGCGCCGTCTCCAACCATCGGTCCGGTCTTCCCGGCTCCGCGCGCCAGGTCGCGCACCACGCCTTCCACGACGCTGCCCGCCGGCTGCGGCGCGAGCGGGCCCGGTTGCGGAGTCCCGGCGCGCGCGCCGGCGCGGTTGTGGGCGTCCTCTAATACCAGCTTTGGCGAGCTCGGCGGCGATGCCGCCGGCGGCGGCATCACCGGCGCCAGTTGCGCGGCTTCGGGCAAGTTGGCCGCGAGCTGCGGCGGTTTTTCCTCGATCGCCGCGCTCTTCTTAGCCGGCGGCGGGCCCGACGGCAGCTCGCGCGGCACGACTAGCAGCGGCGGGCGCGGCGCCTCCGCTTCGCCCAGAAACATCTTCGACGGCGGCGCGCGATTCGGATCCTTCTGCGTCAGCTCGCGCGGCGGCGCGAACAGCAGCGTGAAATGCTGCTCCGGCTGCGGCGTCACGGTCCGCCGCGTCGACGGAAACAGGTTCGGCTGGAGCGCCAGCGCCACGGTCACCGCGGCGTGCAGCCCGACGGAAGCCGCCACGGCGCGCTCCCGCCGCGCGCGCCCCGGCTCGTCCGCCATCTCCCGCAGGAGCTGCAGCTCGAGCTCGCCGTCTTCGGTCTCAACGATCATCCTGCCCGGCCATCGCCGCCGCCACTACCTTGGCGTGCGACTCCATCTCACTTCTTATTCTAAGCGCCGCCGCCAGGGCGCGGCGTCCATCCTGGCCGCTCACCCGGGGCGGCGAGCGTTTCTCCACCGCCTCCAGGAACGCCGCCATCTCCCGCTCCAGGGGCTCGGCGCGCTCCACCGCCAGCGGCCGCCACTCTATCTGTTGAGACGCGCCGACCGAGAAAACGGCTCCATCCTGGCGCGCATAATCCAGCGAAACGTACTGTCGCGGCTGGAAGAACCGCAGCTTGCGAATCTTCTCGGTCGAGATGCGGCTGGCGGTGAGGTTGGCGACGCAGCCGGTGGCGAACTCGACCCGCGCCTGCGCGATATCCGCCCGCGCCGAGAGCACCGGCAAGCCGACCGCGTGCACCTGGCGAATCTCGCTCCTCACCAGGCTGAGCACGATGTCGAGGTCGTGGATCATCAGGTCGAGCACCACGTCGATGTCGAGGCTGCGCGGCGTGAACGGGCTCATGCGGTGGATTTCGAAAAACAGCGGGAGCCGCGCCACGGCCGCCGCCGCCTCCACCGCCGGGTTGAAGCGCTCCAGGTGACCGATTTGCAGGACGCGGCCCTTGGCGCCGGCCGCGGCGATCAGGCGGTCCGCCGCCTCCAGGCTGTCGGCGATGGGCTTCTCGACGAGCACGTCGACGCCGCTGGAGAGGAGTTGCGCGCCGATTTCGGCGTGCAGCGCGGTCGGGGCGGCGATGGTGGCGGCGTCGATTTGGCCGACTAGGTCTCGATAATCGGTTACGACGCGGGCTCCGAACCGCGCGCCGGCCGCTTCGGCTCGTCCCCGATCGACGTCGGCCACGGCCGCCAGCTCGGCGCGCTCCAGCCCGCGCAGCACCCGCGCGTGATGCTGCCCAAACTCTCCGCAGCCGATCACCGCGACGCGAATCGGCGTCATCCGGCCCGCCCCCCGGCCTCCGTCCCCCGGCCCCCGGCCCCCGCCCCCCGGCCCCCCTCCGCCGGCGCGGCGTAGCCGGCGATGGCAATCCGCGCGGCGGCGGCGGCGGCGAGCAGCTCCTGGCGATCGAGGAGCAGCGTGCGGGCGGCGTCGACCGCCAGCGCCGTGGCCCGCGCCGCCTGCATGGTCGCGATAGTACCCGGGCCGATCACCGGCACGTCGAAGCGCATGTCCTGGTTGGGTTTCGAGACTTTGACCACGGTGAGCGGCCGGCCGTTGGCGTGCTCCGCCGCGCGGCGTATCGCGGCGTCGGTTCCCTCCATGGCCTCGAGCGCGACGCACGCCCGCTCGCAAACCACCACGCTCTGCCCGATGTCGAACGCCGCCAGCGCCCGCGCCACGCCGTGCCCGTAGGCAACGTCGGCCTGCTCCCGCTCGTCCATCGCCCGCGCGCCGATGCGGCCCTCGGGCGCCAGCATCGGCTTGAGGAAGACCGTCGAGTCCAGCAGCTCGATGCCCTCGTCGGCCAGCACTCGCGCCACGCCGCCGATCAGTGCGTCGGTGTTCTTTTCCTTGAGGGACCACAGCAGCTTCAGCAGCCGCGCGTCCGGGCGAATCGAAGAAAAAATCTGGGCGTGCCGGATCTGCCCGGCCATCACCGCCTGCGTGACCCCTTCCTCCTTGAGAATCTCGATCAGCCGCGACAGCTCGCCGAGCGAGATCCAGTGGCAGCGCGCGGCCTGTTTCTCCACTTCCGGGTCAGCCTCTTCCTTGACCGCCACGACGACTATTTCGTGCCCCGCCCCGCGCGCTGCCCGCGCCAGCAGCAGCGGGAAGCGCCCGTTTCCGGCGATCAGAGCGTATTTCACTTGATAATCCCGCGCTCGGCGGACTCGATGAACCGCACGAGCTCAGCGATCTCCTCGGAAGGCTCGACCTCCGCCGCCAGGCGCGCCAGCGCCTGCGTGGTGTTGAGCTTCGAATCCCCGAGCAGCCGGAACGCCTGGTGCAGCCGCTGGATCGCTTCCGCGCAGAACCCGCGCCGCTCGAGGCCCACTTTGTTCGGCCCAAACACGCGCGGCTCCCGCTCGGCGACGGTCAGCGAGTAGGGCAGCACGTCGCGCGTCACCACCGTGTAGCCGCCGACCATGGCGTGACGGCCGACGCGGCAGAACTGGTGGACGCCGCAGAACGCGCCGATCGCGGCGTGCTCCCCGATCGTCACGTGGCCGCCCAGCGTCACGCCGTTGGCGAGGATAGCGTGCGAGCCGATGTGGCAGTCGTGCGCGATGTGCGCGTAGGCCATCAGCACGCAGTCGTCGGCGACCGAAGTCAGCGCGCCGCCGCCGGCGGTCCCCCGGTGAATGGTCACGAACTCGCGGATCGTGTTGCGGCTGCCGATGCGCGTCTCAGCGCGCTCGCCCTGGTACTTGAGGTCCTGCGAGGCGACGCCGATCGTCGAATACGGATAGAAAAGATTCTCCTCGGCGATCCGCGTTGGTCCTTCTATGTATACGTGCGCCATGAGGCGCGTGCCGGCACCGATCTCGACTTCCTTGCCGACGATGGAGTAGGGGCCGATGTCCGCCGCCGGGTCGATGCGGGCGCCCGGGGAAACGATCGCGGTGGGGTGAATGGGCATGGCGCTAGTGTGGCGGCGTCATCCCGAGCGTAGCGAGGGCAGCCCGAACCTCATGAAAGCACTCGAAGAAAACAAGCCGGTGGACCTGGTATCTCTTGGTGAAACCTTCGCGTACACCAAGCTTTGCTCGGACAGCCGGCGGTAAAGATTATTCGTGATCCCGGTGTACAGAACACGGGAACGACTCGCCAGGAGGTAGACGTAATAGAGCCGCTCTCGCAACAGCAGATCCCTCGCTTCGCTCGGGATGACATCCCCTAGGCCGGCTTCTTTTCCGCCAGCTTGCACAGCACGGTGGCCTCGGCCACCACGGCGCCGTCGACGGTGGCCGTGCCGCTCATCTTGCAGACGGAGGCTTTGCGGTTGACGACGCGCATCTCGATCCGCAACTGGTCGCCGGGAACCACCGGGCGGCGGAACCGCGCCCGCTCGATCGAGCCGAACAGCACCAGCTTCTCGGCGCGGTCCGGAATCGCGCTCAGCAGCAGCACGCCGCCGACCTGCGCCATGGCCTCGACAATCAGCACGCCCGGCATCACCGGGTAGCCCGGAAAGTGCCCCTGGAAAAACGGCTCGTTCCCGGTGACGTTTTTCAGCCCGACGATGCGGTCCGCTTCCATTTCCACGATGCGGTCCACCATCAGCATCGGGTAGCGGTGCGGCAGAATCTTGGTGATCTCGTTGACGTCGAGCATGTGCGGATCGCCGGTGGGGCGTCGCCGTCGGTGGGAAAACGGGTATTATAGCAGACCATGGACGCCGTACTCGCCTGCGCGCGCAGCCGCTGCGAAGCCCAGATCCGGCTGATCCGCAGCCTGGTCGAGATCGAATCGCCCAGCGACAACAAGCGGGCCGTCGACCGCCTCGGCGAGTTCCTGGCCGACTATCTCGCGCCCTTCGCCGCCGTGCGGATCCACAAAGCGCGAGACTGCGGCAACCACTTGACCGCGGAGTTCCGCCTGCCGGGCGGCAAGAAGGACGGCCAGGCGCTGGCGCTAGGCCATATTGATACCGTATGGCCGCTGGGAACCCTTGCCCGCATGCCGTTTCGCATCGCCGACGGGCGCTTGTGGGGTCCCGGCGTCTTCGACATGAAGACCGGCATCTCGATCCTGATCTTCGCCGCCGCAGCCCTGCGCGAGATCGACCGCCCGCTCGGACGCCGGCTCGTGCTGCAGCTCAATTCCGACGAGGAGGTCGGCAGCGCCTCGTCGCGCGCGATCACGGAGGCGGAGGCCCGCAAAAGCGCCGCGGTGCTGGTGCTCGAGCCGAGCGCCGGGCTCGACGGCAAGCTCAAGACAGCGCGCAAAGGCGTCGGCTCATACACGATCCGCGTGCAGGGCCGCGCCGCGCACGCCGGACTCGACTTCCGGCGCGGCTCGAGCGCCACGCTGGAGCTGGCGCACCAACTTCTGCGGATCTCCCGCTTTACGAATCTGCGGCGCGGCATCACCGTCAACCCGGGCGTGATTCGCGGCGGCACGCGCGTGAATGTGGTGGCCGAAGAGGCCGCGGCGGAAATCGACCTGCGCGTGGCGCGGCTCGCCGACGCCCCGCGCGTCGATAAGAAGTTTCGCGCCCTGCGCCCCGTTGACCGGCGAGCGCGGATCACCGTCGAGGGCGGGTTGAATCGCCCGCCGCTCGAGCGGACGCCCGCCGTCGTCGCCCTCTACCGCCGCGCCCGCGGCATAGCGCGCGAGCTCGGTGTGGAGCTGGGCGAAACGCAGGTCGGGGGCGGCTCGGATGGTAACTTCACCGCCGCCCTAGGCGTGCCGACCCTCGACGGATTGGGCGCCGTCGGCGAGGGCGCGCACGCCGCCAACGAAAGCGTGTTGATCGATCGGCTGGCCGACCGCGTCGCGCTGGTCGCGCGGCTGATCGAGAGTTTGTAGGCGTTTACACGAACAGATCGTCGACCGGCATGGTCCAGCCCGGCACGGCCGGCTCGGCTGCGGCCGTCGCGCCGCGACGAAAAATAAGGGGATTCGCCTTATCACTGGCGCGGTAAACCTTCACGACGGCGGCTGCCAGAAGATCCACGTCCCAGATCACCAGCGTCCCGGCGGCGAAATAGTCGGCGCGTTTCTGCGCCATCTCCCGCTCGGCCTTGGGGCCGTAATCTCCCTCGCTGCGGACTTCGGCGGCGAACACTGGCGCGCCCTCAAAGGCCTTCATCCCCGGTCGCGGCCCGGTGTAGAAGGCCGCGTCCGGGCTGAACGATCCGCGATTGGGTAGCTGACGCGAAAAGCCGCGTTATCCCCGACTGCGCATGCCTTCTTGGTCCGCGGAGCGTGCAGATGTAAGCTGACAACTATTGCCCCTGCGGCCACACTGGGCATGCCGCCGGTTGGCAACATCAGCACGACCTGCCCATTGACGAGCTCCGCCTTGCCGTCCCCGGCGACGCGAAACAGGTCGTCGATCGTCGCCCTCACCTTGGTGGCCATCGGAGCGCCCTATGACTGAATAGTAGCACTTGGCGCGCCCTCGAGGCGTGTTACAGAGTTATCCACTGCAAGATGATCGTGAAAGTGGGGCCGCGCTGAAGCTGATGCGCTATACTAGACGTAGTGCGCGCTCTGGAGCGTCCCCCGGTGCTGCTGGAGGACGTTGTCGTCCTCAGCGACCAGGTGCAGGGTTATGTCCGGCGCCTGGGGGAGAAGGTCCTACCTCGCAGTAAGCAAATCGAGAACCGCTGGCGGCGGCATCGCGCCCGCGGGGGCTTGCGCGGCAAAGATCCGCGGCTGCGGGCGCTGGCGGCGATCAACCCCGGGGCCTCGGCCGACCTGCTGGCGGCGGGCAACCTGGCCGACTTCTTCGAGCGGGTGGAGTACAACGGCCGGAGGCTGGCGAAGCTCGACGTGCCGCCGGGCGACGTCATCGCCTCGCTCCGGGAATACGAAGAGGCGCTGGTGCCGGATCTCAAGCGCCTGTTCCCGGAGGACTATTCCAACTACGTCTGGTCGCTCGAGCACCTCTATTTCTGCATCATGCTGACGCTCAACACGGCGTACTTCCAAGTGCGCGACCAGGAGGCCCAGGCCTTCTACGAGTTGTTTCAGAACGAGCTGGAGGCCGACAGCGCCGACGAGCTGCTGAATCGCGTGATCGACGGGCTGATGCGGTTCTTCAACGCCCAGGCCGGCGTGGTGCTGCTGCTCGACGCGGGCCGCCGGCAGCTCGAGGTGAAGGCGTGCCGCGGAGTGGATCCGGGGCTGGCGGCGCATTTTAACGCGCCAGTCGGAGAGGGCTTCGCCGGCCGCGTCGCCAAGACCGGCAAGCCGATCATCGTACTGGACACGCGCACCGATCCGCTGATCCGTTCCGCAGAGGTCCGCCAGGCGTTCCGGAGCCTCTGGGGCGTCCCGCTGATCGCGCGCGGCCAGGTCACGGGAGTGCTGCATTTGGACTTTGGCCGGGAGTACAACTGCCTGCCCCGAGAGATGAAGTTCCTCCAGGCCGTCGCGGAGCGCTGCGCCCGCACGGTGGAGAAGGCCCAGTTGATGGAGGAGCTGGCCCAGCGGGAGGAGCAGATCCGCAAGCTCGGCGAGCACATGCTGAAAGTGGAAGAGGAGGAGCGTCGCCGGATCAGCCGCGAGCTGCACGACGAGGTGGGTCAGGCCATGCTGGTGGTGCGGCTCTACCTCGAGATGCTGCAGCGGGAGCTGCCGCGGCGGCCCCCCCAGCTGGCCGTCAAAGTCGAGGAGGCTCTCAAGGTTCTCGACGGGACCATTGGCGACATGCGGCGGCTGATCTCGGCGTTGAGCCCCAGCCTGCTGCAGCAGCTCGGCCTGGCGGCCGCCCTGCGCCAGTTTGTCAACAACTTCGGCCGGAACTTCGCCGTCCAGGTCCGGCTGCGGATGGCCCGCCTGGGTACGGTCCCCCGGGACACCGAAATAATGTTGTACAGAATCGTGCAAGAATGCTTCACAAATGTGATAAAACATTCTAAGGCGGAGAATGTTTTATTGGCCGTGCGCCGGGCCAATGGCCGGCTGCACGTCCGGGTGGAGGATGACGGGGCGGGCTTCGATCTCGAGCAGGCCGCCCAGAAGCGGGAGTCGTTCGGGCTGTCGGGCATGCGCGAGCGGGTCACGTTGCTGGGAGGCAGCCTGGAGATCGCGACGCGCCGCGGAGAAGGAACCAAGATCGACATCCGGATTCCCATCTGAGGGATCCGGGAACGGGAGAAGCTTACCCGGGGAGCGGAGCCGGTGGCCAAGATTCGCATATTGTTGACGGACGATCACACGCTGTTCCGGCAGGGCATTCGGACCCTGCTTTCGGCCGAGTCGGACCTGGAGATTGTCGGCGAAGCGGCCAACGGCGCGGAAGCGGTGGAGAAGGTGACCGAGCTGCGCCCCGACCTGGTGCTGATGGATATCGGCATGCCGGGGCTATCGAGCTTCGAGGCCACGCGGCAGATCAAGAAGATCCGCCCGGACGCCAAGATCCTGTTCCTCACTATGTATGACGACGAGGACTACCTGGTGCAGTGCATGGAGGTGGGGGCCAGCGGCTACGTGCTGAAGGACAGCCCGGCGCAGCAATTGCTGGCCGCCATACGCGACGTCTACCGCGGGGGCAGCTATCTGAGCCCGCGCATGCTCTCGCAACTGGTGGACGATTTCCGCTCGCGGATCAAGAGCGCCCACCGCCAGCCGCGCTTCGCCACGCTGACGGCGCGCGAGAAGGAGATCCTGAAACTGCTGGCCGAGGGCCAGTCGGTCAAAGAGATCGCCTCGGGGCTGAACCTCTCGGTCAAGACGATCGAGGCGCACAAGTTCAACTTGATGCGCAAGCTCGACATCCACAACAAGGCGCACCTGGTGCAGTACGCCATTCAGAAGAAGATCATCAAGATCCCGATCGGGCCGTGAGGGAATTGAGGATTTGGTGATTTGGTGATTGGCTGCTACTGCCCCGGCACGCGCAGGATCTGCCTGTGAAATACGCGGCGACTCCTTATTCACCTCAGCATGCAGCCCCCGGCGTCGGCCCGTGGGTTGCTTGCATCAGCCGCCAGCCGTAGCTTACACTGAGGGCAAGGTGACCACAGAACAGAGGACCGCCTTGGCCGGTGTGATCACAATCGATAAGAAGATCATGCATGGCACTCCGTGCTTCACGGGTACCCGCGTCCCTGTTCAGACTCTCATCGACTTCCTGGAGACCGGAGAAAGCATTGATGATTTTCTGGCGGTCTACCCTTACATTCCGCGCCAGCAGGTCCATGCTTTTCTCGAATTGAGCAAAGACCTCACTATTCAGCAACTCTCGTGCGCGTCTTTCTAGACGTGTGCGTTGACCCGAGGGTCGTCGACCTCTTCGCCGGGCACGAGGTAAGGACCGCGTTCGAGATGGGCTGGCATCTTGAAGGATCACACTCTGTTGCCCTTGGTCCAGGACCGGTTTGATGTCGTTGTCACTATCGATCAAGGAATGGCGTACGAGCACAACCTGAGGAAGCTGCGCTTGGGTCTCGTGATCGTCCATGTCCCCAAGAACAAGGTGGAGTGTTATCTACCGTTGACAGTCGAACTGCGAGAGGCCGTTGATCAAGTGAAGAGTGGAGAGGCTGTCCACATCTACGGCGTGGGGACCAGAGAGCCGGACAACCTTTTGGAGGAGTGAATCAGGCGGGAGGCCGCCGAGAAGAAGGGTGTCGGAGGTGCGGTTCGCCCGGATCGACTGCAGCTCTCCGGTCGAGCGCTCGAACGCCGTCTCCGCCTCGCGGAGCCTTGCGGTGGGCTGCGCGGTCCTTGGACTGGCGGAGCTCGCCGTGTCGACGCCAGGTACATGCGGCGAATCAGGCTGCGATGGTAGGCGTACTGTCGCTGAGCAGACGCACAGGCCCTCCGCGCCGCCCTTCATACAGTATGCCGCCCGGAGGCCCGGGATGTATCAAGACTTTGACGGCCGGGCTGAACCGGTTCCCGACGAGGCCGCTTGACCATCCCGGCGGGGCTTGCGGTACAATCTCTACTTGCAACTCAGTTTCAACTAGGACCCCATGGTCGAGTCCTTCATCATCGCCCTGCGGGAGGGGGTGGAGGCGGCGCTGGTGATCGCCATCGCGCTCGCCTACCTCACCAAGATCGGACGACGGGACCTGCACCGCGTGGTCTATCGCGGCCTGGCGGCGGCTCTGGCGGCGAGTTTCCTGGGCGCCTACTTGCTCCAGACGCAGGGGTGGAACCAGGAAGCGTTCGAGGGCTGGACGCAGCTGGCGGCGGCCGTATTTGTCTTCACGCTTGTGGTGTGGATGTGGCGTCACGCCCGCGGCTGGAAGGCCCAAATCGAGCGGCGGCTGGGCGAGCTTTCGGCCGCGCGGCCGCGCGCCGGGCTGGGCGTTTTCCTGTTCGTCTTTCTGATGGTCTTCCGCGAAGGCGTCGAGACGGTATTGCTGCTATCGGCGGTGGACTTCAACACCGCGTCGCTGCTCGAGGCGGGCGGGCTGGCGCTGGGCCTGGCGCTGGCGGCGGCCTTCGGCGTGACGTTCATCCGCGGCACGGCGCGCATCGATCTGGGACGTTTTTTCCGGGTCACCAGCGCCATCCTTCTTGTCGTTGTGTTGCAACTGCTGGTGACCGGGCTGCACGAGCTCTCCGAGGCGCGCGTGCTGCCGTCGAGCGAGCGCGAGATGGCGTTGATCGGCCCCATCGTGCGCAACGACGCGTTCTTTTTCGTCACCGTGCTGGCGCTGGCGGCCTGGATGATCCTGCTCGACTGGCGCCGCCGGCAGGACGCGCCGGCCAGCGAAAGCGCCGGGGCCGCGCGCCGCAAAGCGGTTTGGACGGCGCGGCGCGAGCGGCTCTGGATGACCGCGGTCTGCGCGGCGTCGTTCGTCTTTATCGTGCTGATAACAGCGGAGTTCGTCTACGCGCGGGCGGCCACGGCGCTGACGCCGGCCGCGTCTTTGACCGCCGTCGGGGGCCGCGTGCGCATTGCGGTGGCGGCCGTGATCGACGGCGATCTGCACCGCTTCTCCTACCAGGCGGGAAACACCACGGTGCGGTTCATCGTGATCCGCCGCCCGGACCAGTCGCTGGCCACGGCGCTCGACGCCTGCCTGATCTGCGGCGACCAGGGCTACTACCAGAAGGGCCCCCAGGTGATGTGCCGGAACTGCGCCTCGGTTATACATACTCCTAGTATCGGGATGGCCGGCGGTTGCAACCCAGTTGCAGTAACGTCACGCGTCGAGGGCGGCGATTTAGTGATCGAGGCGGCGGATCTGGAGGCCGGCGCCCGCCACTTCGGCCGCTCCCACGGCGGCTAGGCGCGGCCATGTTCGTCCGCCTGGTGCGCCAGTCCCTGACCCGCTCGCCGCGGAGGAAGCTGCTGACGGTGGCGGCGGTGGCGCTGGCGAGCGCCATCGCCACGGCGCAACTGGCGGCGCTGCTCGACATCGAGGACCGCGTGAGCCGCGAGCTGCGCAGCTTCGGCGCTAACCTCCTGATAAGTCCTAAGGCGGCCGAGCTCCGCGTGGAGATCGCCGGGGTCGACTATCGTCCCGTCACCGCAGGCGCTTTCATCCCCGAAGAGGCGCTGCCGCGCCTGAAGGCCACTTTCTGGCGCAACAACATTACGGCCTTCGCGCCCTTTCTACCCGCCACGGCCGATGTCGGGGGCCAGCGGACCGTCGTCGAGGGAACTTGGTTTCGCCGCGTCTACCGCGCTCCCGGCGGGGAAACGCTGCGGACCGGCGTTCGGGATCTCAACCCGACCTGGCGGGTCGACGGAAGCTGGATCGACGACAACGACGCTGACCCGATGGCGCGAGAGGCGCTGCTGGGCTCGGCGCTGGCCCGGCGTCTGGGGCTCGCGGCGGGAGCTTCGCTGAGCCTGTTCGGCGAGCCGTTCCTGGTGCGCGGCCTGCTCGAAACCGGCGGGGAAGAAGAGAACCGAATCTTCACGCGACTCGAAACGGTACAGCACGCGACGGGGCGGCCCGGCCAAGTGGCCCGCATTCAGCTCGGAGCGCTCACCAAGCCCGAGGACGATTTCGCGCGGAAGGATCCCAAGAAAATGACGCCGCAGGAGTACGATCGCTGGTACTGCACGCCGTACCTCAGCGCGATCGCGCACCAGATTGAGGAGCAGATTCCGGCGGCGGCGGCGCGGCCGATCCGCCAGGTCGCCGACAACGAGGGCCGGGTTCTGGCGCGGGTGAAGCGGCTGATGCTGCTGGTGAGCCTGGCGGCGATGCTGGCGGCGGCGATGCTGATCTGGAGCGCCATGGCGACCACGGTCGTGGAGCGCCGCGCCGAGATCGCGGTGATGAAAGCGGTGGGGGCGCAGAACGGCCTGATCGCGGCGCTGTTTGCGGTGGAAGCGGCCGTGCAGGGAGCGCTGGGTGGGGCCTTGGGCGCGGCCGCCGGGGTGCTCGCGGCGCGCAGCGTTTCTCTACAGGTCTTTGGCGCGATGCTCGAAACGCCGCCGTTGCTGGGGCCGGTGGTGATCCTGGCGGCGGTGGCGGCGGCGCTGGCCGGCGCCGCGGTTCCCATGCGCGCGGCCCTGCGATTCGAAATTGCGCCGGTTCTGAAGGAGGCGGCTTGATGCTGCTGCGGGCCGCCGGGAAGGCGCTGCTCGAGCGGCGGCAGCGGGCCGCCTTGGCGCTGGGGGCGCTGACGGTCGCCGCGGCGCTGGCCACGGCCCTTCTTGGGCTGTACTCCGACATAGAGACGAAGCTGCGCCGCCAGTTTCGCGGCTACGGGGCGAACCTGATTCTGGCGCCCGCCGACGGCCGCGAAACGTTTCCCTTGACCGCCCTGGCCGAAGCCGACAAGCACGGCGCCGCCGCGCCGTTTCTTTACGCGGTCGAAGACGTGAACGGCGAGCCGCTGGTGGTGGCGCGCGTCGATTTCCGCCGCCTCGAGCCTCTGACCGGCTACTGGAGCGTCGACGGCCGGCGCGCGCCGCGAACCGGCGAGTGCCTCGCCGGCGTCCGCGTCGCCGAGCACTTCGGGCTTCGGCCGGGCTCCGAGATTGAGGTGGGCGGGGCGCGCCGGCGCCTGGCGGGTATCATTTCGACAGGCGCCGCCGAGGATTCTCAAGTGCTGGTGTCCATCGACGAGATCGGCGGCTTGGCGGGCCGCGCCAGCCTGATCGCCGTGCGCGTCGACGGCGACCGCGCCGAGGCCGCCCGCGCCAGCCTCGAAGCCGCGCTGCCGGAGGCGGACGCCAGAATCCTGCGCGCCATGCTCGAGTCGGAGGCCAACGCGGTCTTGAAGATCCGCGGCACAATGTTTCTGCTGACGCTGCTGATCCTGGCGATCACCGCCCTCTGCGTGATGAACAACTTCGGGGCCATGGTCCACGAGCGCCGCCGGGAAATCGGCATGCTGAAGGCGCTGGGAGGAGCCGACGGCCGGCTGATCAAGCTGTTTGCCGCCGAGGCGGTGATGGTCGGGGCGTTGGGCAGCCTGGCGGGCTTCGGGCTGGGCTCGATCGTAGCCGGCTGGCTCGGCCGGCAGATTTTCGAGCAGGCGGCCGCGCCGCGGCTCGAGGTGTTGCCGGCGGTCGCGGGGATTACGCTGGCGGTGGCGCTGGCGGGCGTCGCCCTGCCGCTGCGCGCGGTGCGCCGCATCGAGCCGGCGGCGATGCTGCGGGGGGAATGATGGGGCTGATCGAGCTGGAGGGCATCAGCAAGCTCTACGGCGGCGCGGTGCGCGCGCTCGACCAGGTGACGCTCGACGTTCCGGCGGGCGAATGGGTCGCAGTAATGGGGCCGTCGGGCTCGGGCAAGACCACGCTATTGAACCTGATCGGCTGCCTCGACCGGCCGACCGGGGGCGTGGTGCGAATCGGTGGCGTGGCGACCAGCGGCCTCGACCGCCAGGAGCTGACCCGCTTCCGCGCCGAGACCGTGGGCTTCGTCTTCCAGCAGTATCACCTGATCCCGTATCTGACGGCGCTCGAAAACGTCATGATGGCGCAGTATTTTCACAGCATGACCGACGCGGCCGAGGCGCGCCGCGCGCTCGAGAAAGTCGGCCTAGGCGAAATGACCGCGCGCCGGCCCGCCCAGCTTTCCGGCGGCGAGCAGCAGCGCGTGTCGATCGCCCGCGCGCTGATCAACCAGCCCCGTATCCTGCTGGCCGACGAGCCGACCGGCAACCTCGACGCGGCCAACCAGCAGACCGTGCTCGAGATCCTGGAGCGCCTTCACGAAGAAGGGCACACCCTCGTGATGGTCACGCACGATGAAAAGGTCGGCCGGCGCGCCGACCGCCGCGTCTATCTCGAGCACGGGCGGATCGTCGAGCCGGCCTTCAGCTTCGAGGAGAACGAGAACTTCGACGAGGTGCTCGAGCACCTCTGGATGGCGAAGGAAGGCTCGGCGCACAGCGAAGCGGCGCATTTCTCGGCGGCCGAACACCGGCGGCTGGCGGCGACGATGACGCACCTGGGCCTGCTCGAGCCCGACGGCGGCTCGGGCGACGCCGCGCGACTGAACTTCACCACCGAGGGACGCTTGCGCGCGGCGAGCGTCATCCGCCGTCACCGGCTCGCGGAGCGGCTGTTCATGGATACCCTCGCCTTGCGCGACGACGCGCAGGTCGAGTCCAACGCCTGCACCTTCGAGCACATCTTGAGCCCGGAGGTCACCGAGCGCATCTGCACGTTTCTGGGCCATCCCACGAACTGCCCGCACGGCAGCCCGATCCCGCCGGGTCCGTGCTGCGGCCGCGAGGCCTGAGACGGTCAGCGCTTTCTGGTTGCCTCCAGGCAGTCCTTGACGGTCATGACTTTCCGGCCGGCATACTGCGGATATCGCGCCAGCCATTCCTTGAGGTGCTCTTCGGAACCGAAGAGGTTGTTGATGCCTCAACCCCCGCCCTGGAAGACCAGGGTCCCGGCCGGGGACGTCTCCTTCACTACCCCGCGTTCGATGGTGATCGCGATGGGGTCCGTGCAGTGGGCGCAGGAATCTTGGATCTTTACTACGTCGTTCTGATGGGTGCTGTTGACCAACAGCAAGAAGTCGATGGCTCAAGCCACCTCGAAGCGCTCGCGGCCGTTGACCTCGACGTGGTGGGAGTAGAAGTCGATGCGCGGCGAGGGGCCTCGCGGGAATCGCTCCGCGGCGCGGTAGCGGCGGCTCGGACCTTCGCCTTCGGCCGATACGACGCCGAGCTGCCGCAGAAACTCCAGTCTTCGCCCGGCCGCCGGCGCCGGCAGCTTGAGGTCGGCGGCGGCTTCGGCAACCGTCGACGCCGAGCCGTGGCGGATCTCGCGCGAGAGCAGCGCCCGCGCGATGCGCTTTTCTTCCGGCGAGAGCGCGACGGTGGTGACCCCGTGGCGGGCCGGCGCGACGAAGTCGCTGCGATGCGAGTCCAGGTGACGCGCCAGCCGCAGGCGCGACTCGTCGGAAAGCTTGATGTTGAGCGCCCTTGCCGCCACCGGCAAGCTCGTGGTGCGATAGGTCTTCTTCCAGTCGGACCGCAGGTGCTCCAGGGCTTGTTTTTCCTGCGATGTGAGCTCCGCCGGCTGCTGAGCCGGCAGCGAGCCGAAGCGCAGCAGAACGATCGCGGACGCGAAAAAAACGCCACGGCGCCAAGACCGAAGTGTTTTCATTTTGGTCTCCTTCCCTTTCCCGATAGGATGGTCATTTCCGCGAGGACCGGACAGCACCGCTGATGCGGGCTGCGCTTCGCCCGGAGCTCCCGGTTGCACCTACCGAGTGCGGTCTGCAGGGTCTTCTCGAGGGCGCCCAGCTCGGCGATCTTTTCGCCGATGGCACCCAGTTTCCGGGCCAGCAGGTCCCGCACGTGGGTACAGGCGTGCAGGCCGTCGTCGCGCAGCAGCAGTAGTTCACGAATCTCGGCCAGGGAAAACCCGAGCTCCTGGGCGCTGCGGATGAACCGCAGGGCGCTCAGATCGCCCGGGCCGAACAGCCGGAAGCCGCCGGCGGTGCGGTGGGGGCGCCCGAGCAGCCCTTCCCGCTCGTAAAAGCGGATGGCGTCGATGCTCAGGCCGGTTTTCTTCGACGCCTCGCCGATGCGGGCCGCCCGGTCCATCGCTCACCCCAGGGTTTCCAGCTTACACTCTGGAGTCAACTCCAGAGTCAAGGACTTTTTTTCGCGGGGCGCCGGATTCGGCCCACCCAGGACTTGATCGCCCGGGCCACGTCCTCGACGATGACCCCGAAATCCAGCCCTCTTTGCGCCGCCGGCAGGAGGTTCGCCAGCTCGGCCCGCGCCCGCGAAGGGTTGTAGGACTCGAGGTCCCGCAGAGCCCGCCGCATGACGGCGGCCGCGTCGACCGGCCGACCGATGGTGCGGTAGTAGTCCATTTTGCGAAGGAACAGCGCCGGATCAAACTCGACGCCACGCTGCAAGAGCCAGTAGACGTCGTAGATATCGCGTCCCGCGCCGCGCATGACCAAGGCGCGCACTTTCTCCGCCAGCAGCTCCGCTGGAGCGAGGCGCGCCACCACCACCGGCTCGATGCCGAAGGGGTGGGCGATTCGCGCCGTGGTGATCGTCGTCGGAGGCAGCAGGACTTTCTCGCGCAAGGAGATCTCGACCTTCAGGCGAACCGGCTGCGGCAGGCCCGGCACCTGGAAACGATAAGTCCCCACGACGGAGCGCGGCCCGGCGGTCACTTCGAGACCCGCCGCATAGGTCAGATCTCTCCCGGCCTCCCGCAGGATTCGGGCGATCCGTTCGACGGGGGCGCGGCGGCGCGTGGCGTCGAGATCGCGCGAGAAGCGCTCGCTGCCGTCGAGGCGCAGGACGGTCCCGCCTTTCCAGACCACGCCGCCGCGCAGCTTGTGCTGCAGGCGGCCCAACAGTTCCGCTTCGTAGACCTCCGAGATGGTCACCTGCGGGTCGAGGCGGAGGCGGCGGGCCTGCTCGCGGGCCAGGCGGACCGCTTCGTCGAGCGTCACCGCTCGGCTCCGGCGAGACGCCCCAACGCGTAGTCGCTGAATCCGGCCTGCCGGTAGGCTTGAAGATAGCGCCGATACCGTGCGGCGTCGAGCCGCGAGAAGTCGATGTCCGCGACTGCCACGACCGAGCGATGCTTCTTGTAATGAAAGTACAGGAAGTCGAGGGCCGACTTTTCCGGATCGGCCATCAACAGCCCGCCGTCGGCGGCTTGGAAGCCGAAGAACAAGTGCGGGGCGATGTGCCGGAACACGAACTCGCGTCCCTCCAAGCGCCGAACCGCCTGCCCGCAGCGGGCGATCAGGCGCGTGGTGACGAACGTAAACGCCAGGATGCCGGTTTCGCACAAGCGATGCCGGTCGAGGGCCGTCTCGGTCGAGAGATAGCTCGGCGCAACCCACCGCAGCCCGGCGATCTCGGGACGGTAGCCGCGCAGGCGGTCGACGTAGAGGCCGCGCCGCAGACGCAGCAGCACGCCGCCAGCGAGCAGCGCGCCAATCGCTTCCGTCAGCCGCGACGGACGAGGGCGGTCCAGGACCACCGACAGGTCCGAGGTCGAATACACCCCGCCGCTGCCCGCGTTCAGGGCCTCGAGTCGCTCGGAGAGGGTGGAAATAGACAACATATCGAAATAACGAAAATATCGTTATTACTATATCATGTCTCGGGGCCGGGGAAAACCCTTGGAACCGCCGATGGACGCCGATAAACGCCGATAGACCCGCTCCACAATCTGGCGTCGGTGAGTCTCGCTCCGGTTGTTTTGCGGGTTCTTACATCGGCGTTCATCGGCGTTCATCGGCGGTTCCAAGGTGTTGGTTTGCGCTTTGCTACAATTACGCCCTCCATGCCCGGCGACGACGCGGCGGCGAGCAGGCGCAAGATGTGGCTGGGGTTGCTGGGTCTTGTCGCTATCTACTTCGCCGTGCAGCTCCTGGTGCCCCGGCCCGAGACGGTCAAACCCCTGGGCTGGCGGCTGCTCGGGATTTTTCTGGCGGCGGTCGGGGGGCTGGTGCTGCGCCCGCTTCCGGGCGGGGCCATCGTGCTGCTGGCGGTGTCGGCGGCGGCGGTCACCGGCTCCCTCACCATAACCCAGGCGCTGGGCGGCTGGGCCAATCCCACGGTGTGGCTGGTGCTGGCGGCGTTTATCGTCTCGCGGGGGCTGCTCAAGACCGGCCTGGCGCGCCGCATCGCGCTGTGGTTTGTGCGGGCCATCGGCACCAGCTCGCTCGGGATCGCCTACTCGCTGATCCTGAGCGACGTGGCGCTGGCCACCACCATCCCGTCCAACTCCGCCCGCGCCGGCGGGATTATTCTCCCCATCGTGCGGAGCCTCGCCGAGTTGTACCACTCGCAGCCGGGACCGTCGGCCGCGCTGCTCGGATCGTTTCTGTTCACCGCCGTTTATCAGGGCGAGTGCATCGCGGCGGCGATGTTTCTCACCGGCCAGGCGTCGAACCCCATGGCCGCCAACTTCGCGCAGAGCCTCGCCAAGATCGACATCAACTGGGCTGATTGGTTCAAGGCCGCGGTGGTGCCCGGCTCGATCGGGATCTTTCTGGTCCCCTGGATCATCTCGCGCCTGATGCCGCCGCAGATCCGCCGCACCCCGGAGGCGGCCGAGTTCGCGCGGCGCGAGCTCGAAGCGATGGGACCGCCGGATCGCGGGCAAAAGATTGTTTTCGGGATCTTCGTCGGCGTTTGCGGCCTGTGGCTGACCACGGGCTTTCATCGATTGGGTATTACTGAGGTAGCGCTGCTCGGCGCCTGCGCGCTGTTCGTCACCGGCGTGCTCACCTGGGAGGACGCCATCGCCGAAAAGGCCGCCTGGGACGTGTTCATCTGGTACGGCGGGCTGGTGCGGCTCGGCGAAGGGCTCAACGAGTACGGCGTCACGCAGGCGTTCGCCAAGCAGGTCGGCGACTACCTGGGAGGCTTCGGATGGGTGGCTTTACTGGCGGCGACCCTGGCCATTTACTTTTACGCGCACTACGCCTTCGCCTCCATCACGGCGCATATTGTCTCGATGTACCCGCCGTTTCTGGCCTTGCTGCTGGCCCGGGGCGTGCCGCCCGGCCTGGCCGTCTACGCCTTCGCCTGCCTCAGCAACCTGGCCGCCGGCCTGACGCACTACGGCACCACGCCCGGGCCGATGTTCTACGCCCACGGGTATGTGAGCTTCCGCGACTGGTGGCGGATCGGGTGGCTGATCTCGCTCGTGAACCTGGCGATCTGGTGCTCGATCGGGTTCCTGTGGTGGAAACTGATCGGGATCTGGTGAGCCTTACTTGGCCTTGGCGCGCTGCCGCGCGTAGCGCCGCTCGAAGCGTTCGACGCGCCCGGCCGTGTCCACCAGCTTCTGCTTGCCGGTGAAGAACGGGTGACAGCTCGAGCAAATCTCGATCCGGATGTCGCCTTTGTGCGTGGAGCGCGTCTGGAAAATGCTGCCGCAGGCGCAGATCACGTTGACTGCGTTGTACGCCGGATGAATTGCCGCCTTCATAAGTTTCAGGATACCACAGCCGCGCCTGGAGTCGAGTGGAACGTCTCGCCCCCGCGCCGCGTCCCAGAAGACGTGACGAGGCGACTGGTGCCTACCGGCCAAAGTTGGCGGCAGACCACTCCCTGCGGTCGTGTTGCTGAGCCGCGACCAAAGGGAGCGGTTTCCCTTGTTCGGTGGCTGATGTTGGCAGCGGTTCTTACGACGGCCGCTGGGGGCGCTGCGCGGCGCGACGCGGCGGATCAGTACGCGGTGTGGTTGGCCGAGCCGGCCGCCGGTGAGCGTTTGTCGCGGCCGCTGCGATCACCCACCGGACGGCTGCGCGCCGTCGGGCCGGAAGTGGATGGCCTGCTCCGTGTCGTCGAATCGACGCAACGGCCGGCCCGCGCGAACATCGAGAAGCTGGGCCTCCCGGTTCTGGGCCGCACGCGCTACCTGGTCAACGCCATCTTCGTCGAGGCGACACCCGAGGAGGCCGAGCGACTGCGCGCTCTGCCCGGGGTGCGCGGCGTGGTCCGCATGGCACGCTACAAGCGGCTGCTCAACGCTTCGGCCGAGCTGGTGAACGCCCCGGCGGCGTGGAGCGCGCTCGGCGGAACGGGCAACGCCGGCGCGGGACTGCGCATCGGCATTCTCGACAGCGGCATCGATCCGGCGCATCCCGGATTGCAGGATCCGTCGTTGACGCCGCCGCCCGGCTACCCGCGAGCGCAGCCTCAAGATCTGGCCTACACCAGCAACAAGATCATCGTGGCGCGCAGCTACGTTCGCCTGGTCTCCTCGACCAACCCGGAGCGCTCGCGGCCCGACGACTACTCGCCCCGCGACCGCGCCGGGCACGGCACCTATGTAGCGATGATAGCCGCCGGGCGGCCGGTGGCGGTCCCCGGCGCCGGCACGCTCACCGGCGTCGCCCCCAAGGCGTTTCTCGGCAGCTACAAGATCTTCGGCTCGACCGACATCAACGACTTTACGCGCCAGACGGCGGTGCTCGCCGCCATGGACGACGCCGTCAGCGACGACATGGACATCCTCAACCTTAGCCTCGGCGGCCTGGCGTTGTACGGTCCCAGCGACACCGGCGCCATCTGTCGCAAGAACCCCGGTGAGCCCTGCGACCTGCTCGCGGAAGCCGTCCGCGTCGCCACCGAGCGGTTCGGCATGCTGATCGTCATCGCGGCCGGCAACGACGGCAACCGCGGCAACGTGGCGCCGACGCTGAACACTATCTCGTCGCCCGGCACCGTCGCCGCCGCCATCTCGGTCGGCGCGACGACCAACTCGCGCCAGCTCGCCTCGACACTGCGGGGCGGGCTCGGCGCGCCGGGCTCCCTACAATCGGTTCCCGCGCTGTTCGGCAACGGCCCGAGGCCCGACCGGCCGCTGACCGCGAGGATTCGCGACGTGGAGTCCCTGGGCGACGACGGGCTGGCCTGCTCGCCGCTCGCGGCCGGCTCGCTCGACAACGCCATCGGCCTCGTTCGCCGCGGGACCTGCGACTTCGACGTCAAGGCCGGGCACGCGGCGGCGGCCGGCGCCGTGGCCGTAGTGGTCTACAACCGCTCCGGCAGCAACGAGCCGATCACCATGACAGGTCTTGGTAATGCTCTGATTCCGGCGCTGATGATCGGGAACGCTGCCGGCCTCGAGCTGCGCGGCTACGCCCGGTCGGTGGCGACCGCCACGGTAACGCTCGATCCGCAGTTGGTGGCGCGCAGCACCACGGCCGACCGCGTCGCCGGATTCAGCTCCCGCGGGCCGAGCATCGACGTGGCCGTGAAGCCCGACGTGGTCGCGCCGGGGGTGGCGCTGTTTTCGGCCACGCAAAGCTCCGATCCCAACGGGGGCGAACACGATCCGACCAGCTACACCAGCCTCGAAGGAACCAGCGGCGCGGCGCCGCACGTCGCCGGCGCGGCGGCGCTCGTCTGGCAGCGCAACTCGAGCTTCACCGCCGCGCAGGTCAAGTCGTCGCTCGTCAACACGGCGGCGACGGGCGTGCTCGACGGCAGCAGTCCGGCCCCGGGTGTCGCCGCCGGCGCCGGCAAGCTCAACGCCCTAGCCGCCATCAACCCCGGCGGCGTCGTCGAGCCGGTCAGCGTGAGCTTCGGCGTGCTGACGGCGCAGACGGCGTTTCCGGTAGTCCGCGAAGTTCGGCTCACGAACGTCGGCTCGACCTCCGACACCTTCCGCGCCGAAGTCGTGCCGCGCGACGCCGACTCGAGCGCGCGGGTGACGGTCAACGAGGCCTCCTCGGCCAGCGGGACGTTCGTCCCGGGCGAGAGATCGACCTTGCGCATCGCCTTGAGCGGCTCGCTGCCTCGGCCGGGCCTTTACGAAGGCGTGATCCGCATCCAGGGATCGCCCGGTCGCGCCAATCTGCGCCTGCCTTATCACTACATGGTGGCGAGCCGCGTCCCGACCAGCATCTTCCCCGTCGCCGGCGACGGCCTGCTCGGCACCGCCGGCGAGCCGCTGCCCGAGCTGCTCATCCTCAAGCTGCTCGACCAGTTCGGCCTTCCGGTGTCCCTCGTAGACGTGCAGTTCCGCGTCGTCCAGGGCGGCGGCCGGATCGTCGAAGCCGACGCCCGCACTGACGTCTACGGGATCGCCGCCGCCGACCCGGACCTGGGACCCGCAGCCGGCGACCAGGTCTTCAACGCCACCGCCGGCGGTCTGACGGTGACCTTCTCCAACTTCGCCCGGCCCAAGCCGCGCATCGGCGCCGGCGGCATCGTCAACGGCGCGAGCTTTGCCTCCGGCCAAAAGGTGGCCCCCGGCTCGATCGTTTCCATCTTCGGGACAGACATGGCCGAGGGGACCGCCTCGGCCACGCGCCTGCCGCTGCCGATGGCGCTGCAGCGCGTCAGCGTCAGCTTCGACCACACCGACGACGGACTCAGCGTTCCCGGCCGGCTGTTTTTCGTCAGCCCGGGACAGCTCAACGTTCAGGTTCCCTGGGAGTTCGCCGGGCGGACCCACGCGCAGGTGAAAGTCCGCATTAATGATACCGTCAGCTCCGTTTATCGCCTGGAGCTGAGCGACTACGCCCCCGGCCTTTTTGACGTCGTCACGCACGCCGACGGAACGCTGGTGACTGCGTCCAGCCCGGCGCGGCCCGGCGATACGGTTATCCTCTACGCCACCGGGGTCGGTCCGGTCGATCGGCCGCAGGCCAGCGGGGAGGCCGCCTCCACTCAGGCGCTCGCCCACACGCTCCCGACGCCCACCGCCACCCTCAACGGCCAGCCCGCCCCAGTGATATTTTCGGGCCTAGCTCCGGGTTTCGTGGGCCTCAACCAGCTCAACATCACGCTGCCCACGAACGCCCGCAGCGGCCTCCAGTCACTTGCCGTCGTGAGCAATGGGATCGCCAGCAATGCCATCGGCGTCGTAGTGCAGTGAGAGCTGGCGTGGGGCGGCCTCGGCGGCCCGAGGTTCCGGCGGTTCTACTCAAAGGTTTAGGACGCCTCTAGTACCGGAACCCCCAGGATTGGCGCCACGCCCGCACGCCCAACGGAATCTTGCAACTTCCCCCTCCAGTCAGCGGCCAAGAGGCAGCGAGATAACCAAATGAGTATCAACAAGATAGTTTGGGCGGTTGTAGCGGTTCTGATGGTCCTGGCGGCGCCAGCGAGCGCCCAGGTTGGGCGGCGCCATCTTCGCTACGGACTCCGGTGGTACGGTCGTCAACGGAAACCAATGGGCGGACAAATGCGGGGGATGGCGCCTACTACTTCCAGGTCACCGATCCGAGCGGCAAGACGCTCCTCGGCCGGACGCTATCGCGAACCGTCAGTTTACGGTGACCGGCGGCTTGATCACCTCCGGCAGCACGCACCCCAACAACGCTGACGCCGACTGCTCTGACGCCCCGGCTGGTCGCCAGTGGGAAGTGTGCCTGCGGACACGGCGGCCGCGAAGGCCGCCCCGGGTGGCGGCCCTGGCTGTGGCCGCCGCTACGCCGGCGGACTACTCCTCCAGCCTGAAAGCCGGCAAGGCCGAGCTGAAGTCGGCCGGCGCGTTGGCGTTCGGGCCGGACGGAATCCTTTTCATCGGCGATACGCGGCCTGAGGGTCCCGAAGCCCCGCTCAAAGGCTTAGGAAGGTCTAGTACCGGAACCACCAGGATTGGTGCCGCTCGATTAGCGGTCGAGTACCCTCCTGGAATGTTACTTGAAATAAAGCGCTGCTAGTGTAATGATGCAGCTATCCCCCCATTCGTCGGTAGCAAGAAGAGGCAGCGAGATGACCAAAGACATGAGCATCAACAAGGTGATCTGGACGGTCGCAGCCGTCCTGATGGTTCTGGCGGCACCAGCGAGCGCCCAGGTGAGCGGCGCTATCTTCACTACGGACTCCGGTGGTACGGTCGTCAACGGAAATCGATTCGCGGACAAGTGCGACGTTTACCTCGACGGGGGCCCAGGGCCCAATGCGCCGTCGGGGGCGGCGAGCCTTCCGGATGGCACCTACTACTTCCAAGTCACCGATCCGAGCGGCAAGACGCTCCTCAGCACGGACGCGATCGCAAACCGCCAGCTTACGGTGACCGGAGGCTTGATCACGTCCAGCGTCACGCACCCCAACAACGCCGACGACGACTACGGCCCAGTGGCCAGAGTCGTTCAGCTGTGCCCCTTTAACGACACGCCGAACAAGGGCGGAGTCTACAAGGTTTGGGTCACGAAAGTTTCCGACTTTGGTCCGGGGGCGTTCCATGGCTTCGCTCCCTCCAAGTCTAAGACCGACAATTTCAAGGTCAAGAGGGGAAGTGTTGGGCCCTGTCTGACGGTTCTCAAGTTCGACGACCAGAACGGGAACCATTTGAAAGGCGCGAGCGAACCGGAGCTGTTCGACTGGCCGATGACGGTCCTCGACCCTCTGGGCACGCAGATTAACGGCACCCTCTACGCGCCGTTTCAACTGTGCAACCTGGCGGCGGGTACCTACACTGTGACCGAGACCTTGGATCCTCCCGTCGGGAATCCGAACCACTTTTCGCGTTCCTGGGTACTGACGTACATTCTGCTCGATGGGGTGTACGAGCCGCCGTGCAGCGGCGTCTTGGGCGTGTTTTGCAGCCCTACTTTCCAGGTTCAGATCAAGGGTGGCACTCGGATTCTGATCTTCGGTAACGGCCTCTGACTTACCGGCCGTACCCTGGTCCACGCGTTGAAAAGTGTGCCCGCGATCCGCGATAGCGAAGGCTGTCGGGCTCTAGCGGGGTCTTGACTTTGCCTCTGTCGGCGTGGGAGATTGTCTAGTGATATCCCGACATTCCGGAGGCACCACGATGAGCTTTCCCAGGTTAGGCTTCTTTCTGCTGTTGGCGGCGGCCCTGGCTGTGGCCGCGACGCCGGCGGACTACTCCTCCAGCCTGAAAGCCGGCAAGGCCGAGCTGAAGTCGGCCGGCGCGCTGGCGTTCGGGCCGGACGGAATCCTTTTCATCGGCGATACGATGGGCGCGGCCGTCGTCGCCGTCGACACCAAGGACAAAACGAAGGGCACGTCGCGCCCCTTCGAAATTAAGGGCGTGAACGAGAAGATCGCCGCCCTGCTCGGAACGGCGCCAGACCAGATCCTGATCAACGACGTAATGGTCAACCCGATCTCGCGGAAGGTGTATCTGTCGGTCTCCCGCGGCCGCGGGCCGGACGCCCTTCCCGTGATCCTGCGCACGGACGCCTCGGGCAAGCTCGAGGAGTTCTCGCTCGACAACGTCAAGTACGCCCGCGTCGCGCTTCCCAACTCGCCGGCGGCCGACGCCAAGGACCGGCGCGGCCAGAGCATGCGCCTGGAGGCGATCACCGACTTGGCCTTCGTCGATGGCAAGGTGTTCGTGGCCGGGCTCTCCAACGAAGAGTTCGCCTCGAATCTCCGGTCCATTCCGTTCCCGTTCCAGGAAGCCGACAAGGGGTCGAGCGTCGAGATCTACCACGGCCAGCACGGCCGCTGGGAGACCAACGCTCCGGTGCGCACCTTCGTGCCGTACGAGATTAAGTCCGAGTCGCACCTGCTGGCGGCCTACACCTGCACGCCGCTGGTGAAGTTTCCGATCTCCGGGCTGAAGCCGGGAACCAAGGTCGTCGGCACGACAATCGCGGAGCTCGGCAACCGCAATCGGCCGCTCGACATGATCGTCTACAAGAAGGGCGGCGGCGAGTTCATCCTGATGAGCAACAGCAGCCGCGGCGTCATGAAGATGTCGACCGACAAGATCGACACCTTCCAGGCGATCACGCAGCAGACCGAGCTCAAGGGTTTGTCCTACGAGACCGTCGAGAGCCTCAAGGGAGTCGAGCAGCTCGACCGCTACGACGACGCCAACGCGCTGATCCTGGTCCGTGGCGAAGGCGGCTCGCTCGATCTGAAGACGGTCGCGCTGCCGTAGCGGCCGGCGGTGGATGGGTGCAGCGGATTCTCTACGGCGGTGCTGTCCTCGCCGCTCTGTTCCTGGGCGGGCTGTGCGGAGCGACCGCCGTCGAGATCCGGCTGGAGGGCGCTGGCAACGCCCAGGTCTTCCGAGTCGCCGGCTGGACCGGCGCTGTCCCCGAGGCCGGGGCGGCCTCCTGGCAGGATGTTTTTGCCGTTTACGTGGATGGCGGCGAAGTTCCACTTCTCGGTTCCTATCGCGTGGAAAACGCCGCGCTGACTTTCCAGCCGCGGTTCGCCTTGCGGCCGGGTTTGCGATACCGCGCCGTATTCAAGCCCGCCGCCTTGGTCTCGACGTTCGAGATCCCCAAGGGCCCGCCGACACCGGCAACGAAAGTCGAGCGGGTCTACCCTTCCACGAATCTGCTGCCGGAGAACCAGCTCAAGCTCTACGTGCATTTTTCCGCGCCCATGAGCCGCGGCGAGGCCTACCGGCGCCTGCGTTTGCTCGATCAGAGCGGCGGACCGGTGGAGTTGCCGTTCCTGGAGCTCGCTGAGGAGCTGTGGGACCGCGAAGGCAAGCGGCTCACCATCCTGTTCGATCCGGGACGCGTCAAGCAAGGCCTGCGGCCGCGGCAGGAAGTTGGCTCGCCCCTGGAAAGCGGCAGGGAGTACACCCTGGCGGTCGACCGCGAATGGCCAGACGCCGAAGGCCGGCCGCTGCGGGAAGCCTTCCTCAAACGGTTTCGCGTGGGGCCGCCCGATCACGAGCTTCCGGCGCTCAGCAAGTGGCGGTTGCGGCCGCCGAAGTCCGGCGGCTCCGAGCCCTTGACGGTCGAGCTGCCCGAGCCCCTGGACCGCGCCCTTCTCGAGGGTCTGATCGACGTGACCGATCCGCGCGGCAACTCCTTGCCCGGCTCGATCCAGGTCGGCCGCGAGGAAACTCGGTGGCTCTTCACCCCGCGCGAACCGTGGAAAGCTGGTAGGTATTATCTGACAGTCGGCGCTACGCTCGAAGACCTCGCCGGCAACACCATCGAGCGGCCGTTTGAGGTCGACGTCTTCGAGCGCATCGACGAGCGCATCAGCCGCGTAACCCGCAGGCTTCCGTTCCAGATCGGAGAACATAAGTGAAGCACGCACTCAAAAGAAGGCAGTTCCTAGCAGCGGGCCCGGCGACGGTCGCCTCGGCCCTGGCTCAGTCCTCGCCCACCCCGGCTTCCAAGATTCCGGACCGGGGGCCGGCGCTCGACAAGGACCTGGTGAAGGAGTTCGTCGGCGTCGCCCACGGCAACCTGGAAAAAACCAAGGCCCTGCTCGAGCAGCAGCCGGCGCTGGTCAATGCACCCACGACTGGGGCGGCGGCGACTGGGAAACCGGCTTGGGCGGCGCCTCCCACATGGGCAACAAGCCCATCGCGCTGTTCCTGCTCGAGAAGGGCGCGCGTATGGATCTGTTCTGCGCCGCCATGCTGGGAAAGCTGGATGTGGTGAAGGCCGCGGTGGCGGCGTTTCCCGGCGCCCACAAGGTCAAAGGACCGCACGGCATCCCCCTGCTCGCCCACGCCAAAAGGGGCGGCCCCGAAGCCGAGGCCGTGGTGAGGTTTCTCGAGGAGATCGAGAAAACCTAGCGCGCCTCGACGGCTCGCCGCGTTTCGATCAGCGCCAGCGTGGCCCACGCCGAAGTCGACAGGTGCTGGGCGTAGCTCTGCGAGCCGGGCGGGCGCGTCGTTTCCGGCCAGCCGCCGGGGGATAGCTGTGTCCGAATAAGATACGGCCGGCCTCGTTCGATGCGGCGCCGATCGGCCGCGCGATCGTTTACCGTGGACAGGGCCAGCAGGGCCACAGCCGTGTCGAAGGCCTCCGGCGGCGACTTCGCTTGTGGTCCCCAGCCGCCGTCGCTCGCCTGAACCGCGCGGATCAGCTCCAGGCACTGCCGCACCTTGGCTTCGGCCCGCGGGTCGCGACTCGCCGCCAGCGCCATCACCACCGCCGCCGCGTCCAGCACGGAGTTCGCTCGGGTCTCGAGGAGCCAGCGGCGGGCGCGCGCTATGGGTTCCGCGAAACGCGCCGCATCGGCCTTCTCGAGCGTCCGGGCGGCCAGGTGCGTGGCCAGGGGGGCGCCCCAGGTCACCGGCGACCCGATGGCGGCGCCGGCGTCGACGCGCCACGATCCATCAGCCTCCTGATAAGACAGTAGCGACGCGGCCGCCTCGACCAGCGCCTGGCGGTCCTCGACGACGCGGGCGTCGGTCGCCGCCGCGAGGGAGGCCGCAAACTGGATCCGCGCCAGCTTCTTATCGCTGAACGCCGGGTCGCCGCGATTGTTGTCCCACTCGCCCGGCCGCGCCAGCCACCGCGTGGTGTCGGCCAGCGCCTCGTCCGCCACGCGGTAACCGAGCCGCCGGGCTGTATATAGCGCCCGCGCGCCGTCACCGTTGTTGTGGCACGAGTAGCAATGATTCTGCTTCGACCACTGCGGGACTTCTCGCGACAGGTAAGCGATGGCGCGCTCCTCGGCGCTCGGGCCGGGGGCCGCCAAAAGGACCAGCACCGTCGGCAGCGCAAGTACTAAGTATGAGGATTGCACCAAGTCGCGACGGTTAGCGTATCTCCAGGTGGGCTTCGATCTTGGCGAGCCGGGTTTCGACTTCCGCCAGTTTGCCAACCATGACCGCCTCCAGCCGGGAATACTGTTCTTGCAGCCGTTCATTCTGCGCTTCGAGCCGGTCCATCCGCGAATTCAAGTCCCCGATCCGATTGTTCAGATTCGTGTTCAGGTCTGTGATTCTGTTACTGATAACCATCAGGCCAATTCCCAACGCGATCAGCGTCGCCAGGGAAGGGATATACGCGTACAGCATCACTTCCGTCATCGCCATTTCATTCTACACCATTCAGGGCGCTGCCGGCGACGCCCTCACGCCTCCACCACGCGCTCGCGGCGCGCGTCCCAGGCCAGGCACTTGCGCCGCCGGTGGGACTCGACCGCCATCAGGCACGGCACCAGCCCGTAGTAGCCGAGCGTCGCGTCGCATTTCAGCGGCTCGTTCTGCCGGATGGCGCGGTGCAGGTTGCTGTGGTGCAGCGCGATGTTCTCGCCGCCGCTCTTTTTGTGGACGATCTCCTGCCGCCCCTCGGCGTGCAGTTTCTGCGGCCGGATGGTGAAGCCGGCGGGCGTGAACTCGAGCGTCGCCCGGTGGCCGCGAATCAGGTGCGGCAGGGGCGCGTCGTTGGCCATCGAGGAAACCAAAAGCAGGCTCGGCCCGCCCGGATAATCGCACATCATGTTGAAGGTGTCGGGCACCTCGGCGGCGCTCCCGGTGAAGTTCCACTTGCCGCCGGTCGCGACCACTCGGTCGGGAAGCATCAGGTCCAGCGCCTTGATCAGGCGCGTGATGCGGTGGATGAACAGATCCGTTGCGATGCCGCCTGAGTAGTCCCAGTATCTGCGCCACTGATAAAACCGCTGCGGGTCCCAGGGCCGCTTGGGGGCCGGACCGAGCCAGGCGTTCCAGTCCAGGTTCACGCCGGGCTGCGCCTCCGTGTCGGCGCGCAGCATCATGAAGTCGTCGCGGTAGTTGCGCGAGTAGTCGATCTGCGCCATCACCACTTTGCCCAGCGCCCCTTCGCGGACATAGCGGAGCGCGGTCTCGTAGGAATCGTCCGACATGCCCTGCACGCCGACCTGCATCTTCACCGCGGACTGCCGGATCTTTTCCAGCACCCGGCGGCCTTCGGCGATGGTTCGCGTCAGCGGTTTTTCGCAGTAGATGTGCTTGCCGGCGTCGGCGGCGTCGAGCGTCATCTGGCAGTGCCAGTGCTCCGGCGTGGCGATCAGCACATAGTCGATGTCCGGCTGGTCGAGCAGGGCGCGGTAGTCGTCGAAGGGCTTGGCAGCGGTTTTCTGCGCGGCCGCCTCGAGCCGGACGCGATAGACGTCGCAGACGGCCGCGATCTCCACGTTGTCGGACTCGCGCATCTTGAGCAGGGCGTTGATGTGGCCGCCGGCCATGCCGCCGCAGCCGATCACGCCCACGCGCAGCCGGTCGTTGGCGCCGCGAATATTGGCCGCCCTGGCGCTGCCGCGGCGCGCCGCTCGCAACACCGGAGCGCCGGCGGTCGAGGAAACCACGAATTGTCGTCGGGTCATACCAAGATTGTAGCCCGTCCCCCAACCCCCGCGCGGCGAGCACGGTCAACAATCAAGTGGCGGTCAACTGGCGGGTTACCGGCGGCATCTGGCTGGGCGCCGGAGCCTTGCTCTTCGTCTTAGGGCTCACCAAGCTCAAGAAGAACTAAATACGGCAACAGGAATCGTGTCCGCGCGACATTTCGCAGCCTCTAGGCCACGCAGGTAACCCCCGCCGAATTCAGGTCGGCGATCGGCCCCGCCGCGCGCTGCGGCGTGCGGGCGGCTCTGGGATGCGCGCCAAACTCGGCGCCGGCCCGCATCATCTTCCATTTGGTGACCAGCGCTCAAGAATTCGACGACAGCAAGTTCGCCGCCGATCAGTCCGTTATCACAAGCGCCAAGAAACCAAGCTGCCCGGCTCGTCCCACAGGAACAGGCATTACGAACAGGTATAGCCGGGCATGGCCGCCCACGTTCGCGAGGTTGAACACCTCCCTCGAAAACCGGGCGCGGCTCGCGCCGCCGTGCGGGACTAGGAACTGATCGCGCCGCGCTCCGCTTGGCGCGAGTTCCTCAAAAGCTTACCCGTGCGCCGAGCTGCAAGGCCCGTGGACCGCCCGAGCCGAACACCTGGGTGGCCCGCTGGGTGGGCGCGCCGAAGGCCCCCCCCGAGTTCAGGTTGAAGTTGAAGCCACCCACGTTGGCCACGTTGAAGAGGTTGAACATCTCCGCGAAGACGGCCACCTTGTAGCGCTCCCGCCAAGAGAAGGTCTTGGTCAGACGCACGTCCTGGGAGGTGCCGAGGTCACCCAGTTCGTAGCTGGCCGGCAGGGTCAGGGCGGGGATAGTGCGACCCACCGCGTCGCGCCTGCCGGCGTTGGTGGAGTTCCAGTTGGCGACCGCGGCGGCCAGTTCCTCCTTGCCCGCGCCGCGATTGAGCGAGTTGTAGGAGAGACCGGGCAGCGGGGTGCCGACGCTCCCGTCCCCGTCCAGATCGATCCCCGTGATGGAGGGATGGACCGGTCCACGGCTGCCGAAGGAAGTGATGAAGCCGACCTGGAAGCCCCTGGGCAGCTCCACCAGCGCCGAGGCGTTCAAGACATGTCGCCCCCCCTGCGGCCCGTAGGTGAAGAACCAGTCGTCGAGGTTCTGGATGCCGTTGATGCCGTTCTGGGCGGTGAGCGCGTAGGAAGCGCTGAACTGGTAGCGGCTAGAAAAGCGCTTTTCGGCCTTGACCAGCAGCGCGTTGTAGGTGTTCCGCCCGCCCGGCGTCCAGAAGCTGACGGAGCCCGCGGAGCATTGCACGCCCGGCACGCGCTCGGCGGCGGACGCACAGGGGCGGATGATCGGCGTCTGCACGCCGCTGACGCGCCGGTTCCAGCGGTTATAGTCCAGCTCGCCGAGCAGCGTGTTGACAAACACGCGGCGAGCCCAGTCCGCCGAAATCACCAGGTCCCGCCGCAGCTCCCGCTGCAATCCGATGGACATGTGGTAGCTGCGCTGCACCGGATAATCGTGCGGGTAGAGCTGGGCCGCCGACTTGTTCACATCGATGGTGCGCACCGACAGGTCGTTCAGGTTGCGGCCGCCGAACTGCGCGTTGACCACCGGCAACTGCTGGTCGAGGATTTGCAGGAATTGCCGCAACGTCATGTTCAGCAGCACCCCGGTGGGCAGCGGCGAACCGACCGCTACCGGGCGCTGCGCGCCGACATCGATGATGCCCGGGAAAATGTTGGTGAAACCGCCGAACGGATATTGGATGCGCCCGTTGCCCAGCGGCCCGATGAAGGCCCGCTCCTGGAGACGCCGCCACAGCAGCTCCGTCTCCCAATAGATGCCAGCGCCGGCGCGCACCACGGTCTTGTTGTCCTTGCCCACGTTCCAGGCAAAGCCCAGCGAGGGCGAGAAGTTGTTGGGATTGTTCTGGGTCGGCTCCAGGTTGTCGCCGTACAGCGGCCGCAGGTAGGCAGGCTTATCCAGGTCGCGATTCACCAGCGTCGACTCGTAGTTCCACGCCAGCCCGTAGTTCAGGGTGAAGCTCGGCTTCATCCGCCAGGTATCCTGCACGTACAGGCGGTAGCGATTGTTGACCTTGGCTTTGCCGACGTTGTAGGGCGGCGGCTGGCTGGGATCGCCCACGCCGGCCACCCCGCCGGCGCCGATGGGCAGGTTGAGCAGGTCCTGGTCCGTGCGAATCACGCTCGGCATGTTCGGGAAGATCGCCGCGGTTAGCGGCCCGAGCAGCCCGCGCACGTACTCCGGCGAGAGCACGCCCAGGCAGGCCGGTTGGCAATACCCCCAGAAACCCGTGCCGGGCGCGTGCTCGATCTCCGTCCCGAAGCGCCAGCGATGGGAGCCCCGCTGCCAGGTCAGGCTGTCGACGAAGGTGAACCGGCGCAGGTCGCGCCCCTGCGTGGCGTTCAGCGTGTTGCCTACCTGGAAATTGCTCGAGCCGGTCATCGACAGGCTGGGAAAGCCCAGGCCGATGCATCCCGGGCAGTCCTCGGGACGCGGGAACAGGTTGCGGTTCTGCCAGTAGGTGTAGTTGAAGCGGAAGTCGTTCACCAGGGTGGGCTTGAGCGCGGAGGTCAGCCCGAACACGCTCTGATCGCTGAAATTCACGTTGCGCACCCAGTTGGAGGGCAACGGCGACCCGGCGTTGGGCCCGTTCCCCCGGTTCCCGTCGTGGGAGTAGCGGCCGAACAAGTTGTGCCTGGCGGTCAGCCGGTAATCGAACTTCACGCTCAGGGTCTTGCCCCGGTACGGGCTGTAGTTGACGCTGGTCAACTGCGCCAGGGAGGGTAGATCCGGGCTATAGCTGAACACCTGCACCTGGTTCATGTACTCGTAGTTGAAGAAGAAGAACAGCCGCTCCTTCCGGATCGGGCCGCTGAGGCTGAAGCCGGGATTGCGCCGGGCGAAGAACGGGTCCGGAGCGAGAGCGTCGCGCCGCAGGTGCGGATACGCGGCCATATTGTGATCGCGGAAGAAGTAGTAACCCGACCCGTGGTACTCGTTGCTCCCCGAGCGGGTCACCACGTTGACCGCGCCGGTGGAGGTGATCCCGGTCGACAGGTCAAAATTCACCGAGGAAAGCTGGAACTCCTGGATCACTTCCTGGGACATATTGATCTGGGTCTGCCCCTCGATCGAGTTGCGGATGTTGCCGCCGTCCACGGTGATGGCGGTCTTGTTGGAATCGCCGCCGAGAATGGAGACGCTAAACAGCGAGTTGTACTGGGAGGTGGTTCCCGGACTGATGGTGACGCCCGGCTGGATGACGGCCAGTTGCAGGAAGCT
>Ga0247727_10002521_pt1 | contig 41758 bp, 27 predicted proteins | sample WisWelCaveWW1625_FD_202498 | JGI IMG/M metagenome (GOLD analysis project Ga0247727, IMG submission 202498) | Biofilm microbial communities from Wishing Well Cave, Virginia, United States - WW16-25 | ecosystem: Environmental > Aquatic > Deep subsurface > Groundwater > Cave microbial mat | place...
GAAGCGATTCGAAGAAGCGATCAAGTATTTTAATATAGCTTTTGAAATCGATAATGAACTCAACAACCCAATCAAAGTTGCAATCGACCTTGAAACCATCGGATTGACTTTCGAACAGCAAGGCCATTTTTCGGAAGCGCTGGAAAAGTATCAGGAAGCGCTGCGGTTGTTGCAGCAATATGGTAGCCCACAGGATGTTGCAACAGTCGAAAATCTCATCGCGCGGGTGAAGGGGAAAATGAAAAGCCAGTGAGTAGTAACCAGTTGTCAGTATTCAGTTGTCAGTGGAGAGGCGAGAAAATCTTGCACGCAGAAATGGCTGAAAAGAACCGAACAAATTCTCGTTCTGCTCAAAAAGGTCAAGTCAGACTCCCATTCGCCAAAAGGTCGAAGATGACTTGGCGCCTCTGCAATCCCAAGGCTTGTCCATTCAATCGGCCTACATTTCTGGCTCGCAAGTTGGCGGCGGGACCGATCAATGGAGTGACATTGATCTTTGTGTGGTCTCAAAAAACTCCTTATGTTAGCCATAAATCTTAACCCCATCGCGCAAGACGAGGCGGTTAAAAAGAGTAGGCTTGGAAAGATCAATTAAGTCCACGGACTTGGGAAGAGCTTTAACGAGATCGGCATAGAAATCAAAGAACGATGCCGGTGGCACTCCCAATACACCTAAATCTATATCTCGGGCTTTGGCTTCATCGCGCAATGAAGAGCCGAAGAGATAAACTGCCGACGCGTTGTAACGGCTTGCGGCATTGATGATGATTTGTTTATGCGATGCAGAGATCATGGTTTTGTCCTCGCTCAATGTGGTTTCAACTGACGAAAAACTAAGCATATGTATGCGTGAAATCAAGTAGAATTTCTAAAGTGTCAGGTGTCAGCATCATGCTAAAGACAACTCTCCAGTTGAAGATGATATTTCATCTCGCCAATATCATCTTTTTTACTTCACTGAATCGACCGGCTTCCAGTTTGTAAAAATAGACTCCGCTCGCATAGCCGGTTGCCTGCCAAGTTATTGTATTCTTTCCGCGGTTTGCCATGCCGCTCTTCAAGATTGCAACCAATTTTCCGGAGAGGCTATAAACGGACAGCTTCACCGGCATGTCACGCTCGAGGCTAAACGAAATGGCCGTGGCCGGATTGAACGGGTTGGGATAGTTGTTGAATAAAACAAAACCTCTTGCCGGCTCACTCTTTTCGGAATCAACGCTCGTGCCCGAAGCCATCGCGCGGCCGACAGCGTCCATCAACGGTTGCGTGTTGTTCAAGACATCCTGCCCCAATGCCCAAATCATCACGCCCGCCAGGCCGTTTTGCTTGGCATATGCGCATTTGCCGGCGAGGGAGGACGAATCATCGAAGGTGACGAATTTCGTCCGGTTGGCATTGAGCAGATAAGAAACCTTGGAAACGTCATCCCAGAAATAATCCCAGCCAGAGTTCAAGCGCGGCGCAACCGAGGCATATTCCAAATCCGTCCAGCCGGAGCTTGGGCCGTACAAGCGGGTGGCATTGCATTCTCTGCCATAAAAGGGCAGGCCGAGATGGATTTTTTCTTTCGGTACGCCTCTTTGGTTGCGCAAATAAAAAATGCCTTGGTGTCCCGAGCCGTCAAAGTCCGTGGTTGGCGCATATAAAGGAGAATTGTGCCCGGCGTGGTTGGTCCAACTGCCGTGAAAATCATAAGCCATCAAATTGAACCAATCGACGTATTGCGACAGCGCAAGGTAATCGTGCCATTGGCCGGAATAATTCGAAGTGACGGCGACCATGGTCAGCAGCCATTCCGGATGCGTTTGGCTGAAGGCTTGGCGCGTTTCTTTGATCAAAGTGGTGAGATTGGTCCGCTGTGCCGCGGTTTGCGGAAATTCCCAATCAAAGTCCGCGCCGTCATAGCCACGCGTCGCGCAAAAGCCGATCAGGTTGTTGATGAACTTTCTGCGCAAGGTCGAATCCGCCGTCACCGGCGCAAAGCCGTCGGACTGCCCCCAGCCCCCGAGCGAGATCAAAATCTTCTTTCCGGCTTGATGCGTGGCCATGATCAGCTCGGGATGATTGATTTCGCTATAGGCAGTAATGCTGCCGTCGGCGCGCGGCCAGGCAAAGGCGTGATTGATATGAGTGATATATTCGAATTTGACACGGTTCGCGGGCAGCCTGTTCTTCATCCAGCCGGGGTAATAGGCGACGACGCGATTCTGGCAAATGCCGTCAACAGGTGAGGCCACGATCGCGAGGAGCACGATCAAAGTCGCGAGGCGGGCCTTTGGCATCGCCTCGATGAGGCAACGATTGAGCTTATTCATTTTGTTTCTCCTCAAAAAATTTCTCTCTACGGATAGATTAAGACCAACGGATAAAAACTTAATTTTTTTTCTGAGTTTTGCTGCGCAATGGCACAGAGCCTTGTTCGTAGTTTGCCATTCCGCCGGATCATCACAAGCACTGGAACCACTGCTCATTTTTGAAATTGTGCCCAGTGCGTGGGAAGATCCCGAAACTTCAGGATGGCATGTGAAGTAAATCTTTCCAAACAAAGTCAGCAGAATGCTAATTCGGCTTTTTCATAGATTTCAGACCGTTTTGTGCAACGACATCACGATAGGTGATGAAGGCCACTTTATTCGTTTTGATCAGCGCGCGGAATTCCGGCGAACAAAGCGCATGCAATTCCGCCTGCCGGTGTTTGCTGACCAAAGAAGAACCATCCGGCGTCCGCATGAGCGGGCTATCCATGTCAATCAAGGCATTCATCTCAGGATTTTCAAATCCGACATGCATGACCATCAAATGCGTCTTGCCCGGCTGAAGATTTTGAACCGCTGCGATCAAGCTGTCTTTTTTGCTTTCAATTGGAATATGAAACATGGTTTGATAGGCTTCGCCAAAATAAAGCGACAGGCCGACATTATATTCCCGGGCAAGTTTCTCAACAATTGCCCTCAATTCAGGCCGGGAAACGGCCGTGCCCATATGATAATCCAGATAATCAATCTTCACGCCGGAGCGCCTCGCCCTTGCGATTTGCGCGCGCAGCTCTTTTTCGACTTCCTCGACTTTGATCTCATGCGCGTTGAACTCAGCGTGCGTTGCAAAAAAATACCCGTTGCTATCGACCAGGCTGGGAACGACTGTCTTTCCCAGCACCGGCCCCCATTTGTAATGCTGCCACTCTGAATTCAACGTCAAGTGAACACCGACCGAGATCTGAGGATACGCTTTCAGGATCTCCACGGCCTCTAAATACCATGGGCAAGCAAACATCACAGAAGTCGAAAATGGAATGCCGGTTTCCGCAAATTGCTTCATGGCCGTGTTGACCGCATGGCACATGCCGATGTCATCGACCCGAAGGAGGAGGCGGGTTTGGTCTTGACTAAGAGATTGAAAAGGCATGAGACTCAAAATAAGCCAACTCAGAATTGAAGCAAGATTTATTTTCATGGTTTCTCCTATTTGATCAACAAGAGCCTCTTCGTCAACACCTCACTTCCGGCTTGCAGCCGATAAAAATAAACACCGCTCGCCAAACTCTCCGTGTTGAATTTGACCGTATAGAATCCAGAAGCTTTTTGTTCGTCCACTAACGTGGCGGCTTTCTGCCCGAGCATGTTGTAAACTTGCAGCGTGACGAATCCGGACTTTGGCAGCGCGTAACGTATCGCTGTGATGGCGTTGAAAGGATTGGGGTAGTTTTGTTCCAAACGATATTCCGTGGGCAGAGAGTTCTCATTGGCGTCATCGCTAATAATCGTGATCAAAGAAGCAGGCGGAGTTCCCAGCCAAATATCCGCCAGATAAATGACCAGACCGGGCATGCCATGAGCTGTCATGATACTAAATACCAAAACGCTATTGGCCACAAAGCCCGGTGACGCGACCCAATTCTTGAGCGGGAGCTCAAGTTGCTGCCAATTGCCATCGAATAATCCCGCTTCTTTACTCAGATAGTAATCGAGATTGCCATTGCTGGAGCTGAGGCGAAAAATGATCGTGTCATTTATGGCCGGCACTTTGAGGCTGAGCTTCAAGGTATCAACTGTGACCATGTCCGTCATGTCAGCGGGAGACTCAAATTGCCAACGCACCCTGCTGGCTTGGCCGCTCGCGCGGTGCACCCATTTGAGAGCATTGGTTCCAGGCCGAACTCCGGCGCCGGTTTCCACGCCGGAGCTCGCATCGGCGCCTGGGAATCCGGTCAATCTGAATTTATGGTTGAAGCCATAGCCATCAAAGAATACGATGGGCGAATGCAAACGCGGCAGCGCTTCCGGATAACCCATCCAAAGATCCGCAAGATGAACCGCCAGCCCTTGCATGCCGTGCTTGGTCCAAATCGCCAATTCCACCACCTTCGTGCTGTCAAAACCCGGCTCGGCATTCCAAACTCTCACATATAGCGAAAGCTTATGCCAGAGCCCGTCGAAGAGACCTGGCGCCGGTGGCAAATAGCTTCCCAGACGCTTTCTGTTTTCAGAAATAAAATTGATAAAAATCGTGTCGCTGTTGGCGGGAATATTCGCAGCAATAGTCAAGACCATATTGGGCATAGCCAGACGCAAATTTTGCGGCTGCTGGAAGGCCCAATAGACGCCGCTCTCTTCACCTGTGTTTTTTTGCACCCACTTCACCGCATCAGACCCGAGCCTGGCGCCGGTGCCGGCTTCGATGCCGGAACCCGGCGCTTCGCCCCAAAATCCCAGCGTGGCGATGGCGGTTCCCAAATTCGCGCCATCAAAAAATGCTGTAGGCGGTCTGCGGAAATTCGTATTCTTGATGGAGAGGCGTTCATAATGCGGCGCCAGTCGCTGACTAAAATCGTTCCAATCGCGCTGCTCTTTTTGTGACCAAACCACTTCGCTCATCGCGCAAAGCCGGGGCAACAGCATATACTCCACCTGCGTCGCATTTCGCATGTATTCCGTCCAAACATTGGCTTGCGCGCCGAGCACGTGTTGCGATTCTTGAGTTGTTAGCTCCGCCGGCACAGGCTCGAACGAATAGACTTTTTCAATGGGCAAATAACCGCCGATGGCCGGCGGTTCGCCGATCTTGCCTTGGTAGTAGTCGAAATAACAATGAGTAGTTGGTGACATCACCACGTCATGCCCGGAACGCGCGGCGGCAATGCCTCCCTCTGTTCCGCGCCAGGACATGACCGTGGCATTGGGCGGAAGCCCTCCTTCCAAGATCTCGTCCCAACCGATCAAACGCCGGCCTTTGGCGCTGAGAAATCTTTCGATTCTTTTGATGAAATAACTTTGCAGCTCGTTTTCATTTTTGAGGTTTTCGGCCCGGATACGATTTTGACACAGATCGTGATTGCGCCAGCGCGTTTTGGGAACTTCATCGCCGCCGATGTGGATATACTGGCTCGGGAAAAGTTCCATCACCTCGCTCAGGACATTTTCGAGAAATTCAAACGTCGTTTCCTTGCCGGCACAATAAACATCTTCATAAACACCCCATCGCGTTCCGACTTCGAACGGTCCGCCGGTGCAAGACAACCACGGATAAGAAGCCAGTGCTGCCAAAGCATGTCCCGGCATTTCGATTTCCGGAACAACCTCGATCGCATGCTGCCTGGCATAGGCGACGATCTCGCGCACTTCTTCTTGTGTATAAAAACCGCCGTACGGCGTGCGATCATTCAGAGTTTGTTTGCGCCAACCGCCGATGGTGGTCAGCAACGGATATTTTTTGATTTCGATGCGCCAGCCTTGATCCTCGGTGAGATGCCAGTGCAAGGTGTTCATCTTGTACATTGCCAGGAGGTCGATATATTTTTTGATGAAGGCGACGGGAAAGAGATGGCGGCCGACGTCCAAATGCGCGCCGCGCCAGCGAAAGCGCGGTTGGTCTTCGATCAAACAGCAGGGCGCCGTCCACGAAATTGCGGCTTCACGCTTGTCGCTTTCGATCTCCGCGGGCAGCAATTGGTAGAGTGATTGGATGGCATAAAAGAATCCTGCGGCGCTATCGGCGGCAATTTGTATCGTGGCGGGAGCAACGGATAGGCGGTAACCCTCTCTTCCGAGCGTATCGCCGTTGGCGGAACAGAACAAGATGGCATCTGGCGCCGAGGTCGTGTCGGCAGTTTCCACCAGCGGCAAGGACAAGCCGGTGACGCTGCGCAGCTTTTCAGCCATTTGTTGCGCAAACCTCCCTGCTTCTGGTAATGCGCTGGCGTTCAGAATCTTAGTGTTTTCTCGGAGCGTGAATTGGCCGGCGTGTCTTTCCAGCTTTGCGGGTTTGGGGATGATCGAGATCTGCTCTTGGCTGAGGGCATTTTCAAATAGAATTCCAATGAGCACTGCTTGCCCGGCGAGAAGAAGTGGTATAATTTTCTTCGCAGAATAAAACATTTGTTTAGTTTTTTCCAAGCCGATCTCCTTAGTCGCCGCACATTTTTGCTCCTGCTCCTACTCGTACTCATGCTCTTACTCGCCTTTAAAAACAGTTCGAACGAGTAAGAGTATGAGTAAGAACATGAGTATGAGCAATCGATCTTCCAGATGCCTCACTGCTGGCGCAAAGGCAGCATGGGTATTGGAATATTGTAAAACGTCGCGCCTGCTCCGACCCCGCTGTCACAATCGTCCGGCGGCGTCGTGCAGATACGCCGGTTCGAGGGGCACTCTGCCGCCCAAAACATATGGCCGAGCATGCCGGAGGTCGTTCCGGCGCCATTGGGCGCCACCGTCTGAACATAGTTTCCGGTTGACTTCTGGAGCGAGTTGTTGAAGTTGACACATTCCGGCGCCGGATTACGGCCTGTGACAATATACAACCCACCGGTGAATTTGCATGGGGCCAGCGGCAGTATCGGAGGATTGTATTGTGGCTTGCCATCGACATGTTCTTGCCAATTGGCTTGCGCGTCAGCCGCATTGTTCGGCTGCCGGCTGGGCACCATGGCATTGGCATAATCCAGCACGGGATTGGAGGTGTTGAGCCAGTCGGCCGTGGCTTTGCGGCAGAGCGCGATCAACCAACGATCGCCGGCGGCCAAGTCAATCGTCAAGCGCGCGGCGTGATTGTTTCCTGAAGCGTCATATGGCAATTGCGAACGATAAGCATTGATGAATGCCTGCAGCCCGGTGAGATTGGGGTCGGCGTTCTGCTCGTAGTCGATCTCGATGCCGGCGCCCAAGTTTTGCGCCGCCTGTGCGGCATTCAATCCAAGTTGAGTGGGATTAGTCGCGAGAGCCGTGTTCCAATCGTCGGTATAGGTAATCCCGCCGATGGAGAGCATCACGCGGATGTTTCTGCTTTTGAAATAGTTCACGATATCCGGAGTCATGCCGCGAGGGATACCGTTCAAAGTCTGCGCGTCGGTGGTTTGGTTGAGCAGTTTCAGCGGATTGACGAAACTGAGATTGACCAGATTCACGGAGGGGATGCCGTCGCCGCGATCGATCAGCCAATGATTCTTGCTGTCGAACTCGGTCACGGTCCGCACCGTACCCCACGTACAAAAATCATTGCCCGCATGCCAGACGCCGTAGATGGAAATCGGCGTAATACTCGCGGCACTCAAGCCGGTCTTTCGGAGTGAATGCTGATCTTCGGTCTTCTCCGGAGCAGTAGCCTCTTCTTTTATGCTGCACCCACCCATGATGATGAACCCTAAGAAAAAAGTCGCGCACAGATGCGTTCGCAATTTTGCCATAACGATCTCTCCTTTCTGTTTGGGTGTTGAGTGAGTTGTTGGACCGCCACACATGTAAGGTAAGCACCAATCTTTTATGAGTTTCTGTGATAGTCAAGGACATCCGGTTGAACATTTATCGAACGAGCGTCATCTTACTCCGTTTAATCTTATTGCCGACGACGAGCTCGTAGAAATAAATTCCGTTGGCCACCAATCCACCCTGCCGGTCGCGTCCATCCCAAGAAATTGTCTGCTCACCGGCTGGGAGCTCGCCTTCTACCAAAGTACGCACAAGTTTTCCAGTGAGGTCAAAAATGACAAGTCGAACCTTTTGCTGTTCATTCAAATGAAAACGAATCGTGGTTTCAGGATTGAAGGGGTTGGGATAATTTGCCACCTGCTGTATGGTTTCGATCTCCGTTGAATTTGCCCGGAAATTATCGGCCGGTTTCGGCGTCGAGGCGCCGCCGAAATAGTGGCGATATTTGGTAATCGTCGTGGACAACAACTGTTTTTCTGCCCTAGCCGCTTCATCATTCGGCGCCACCAAAGCATGCAATTGTTCCAAAATCTTTTCCGTTGCGGGTAGATCATTTTGAAAATGTAAATGGATGATACCGGCTTGCACCAACAATTCCACGTTATGCTCGGCATGGCGCTGCCGATAGGTCGTCAAATCCGCGAGCGCGGTGGAAACGTCGTGCTCTGCCAAGCGCTTTTCAACCAGCGTAAGTGCCAGATACTTGCGAATCGATAGGGCGACTTTCTGCTGTTCCGCGTAGTCGGCAAGTAATTTATACTCCACTTTTGGCACGCGGCCGTCCTGCAGCTCGCGCCACAACGCGGTGATCAATTCCGCCGCCTCGTCCCACTCGCCCTTCTCCAGGCCGGCTTGCATGGCTGTCTTGAATTTCTCCATCCAGGCTTCGAGGTCGAAATCAGATACCATCATGTTGTCAATGTTATTGCCGCCTTTGCTCAAGCCCGGCGCGTTTTGATACCCAGCTTCGGCTATCGAATGGGGATCGCTGGGCATAAGATAAGAAGGATTGTAACCGCCACTTCGGCCCCATCCGATCGGACTGGGTGTCGTTGTCAAATACGGCACATTATCCACATTGCCGGAAATGTCGGTTTGCTGGCCGGCCCAATAGCAATGCTCCGCTTTCAGTTGCCCGGAGCCGACCTGCTTGGCTTGGTACTGTCCATTGTTTTCAATCCGATTGTTGCCATACGGGTCGGTGCCAAAGTTCGGCGAGCTGTTGGAAGACGAAAGCCCATCACCCAAATTCCCGAAGACATAATTCCGACCTCGACTGGTATCGCTGTCAGCGCCGGAAGCGGTCGCATTGCTGCTGGAAGTGAGGCTGATGCCGTTACCTTGATTGCCACTGACCGTGTTGCGATGGAATTTTACCATGCTGTTGGCGCCAAACTGCACCCCGGTGAAATAGTTGTTGCCGATATAATTGAAAGTTACATCATTATTGGAGATGCCGCCGGTGCCATAAATGCCGCCATCGCTGTTGCGCTCGATGCGGTTGCCATAAACCAGCGGCTTGGCATAATTTTGCAGAAAGAGGCCGGTGCCGGCATTGTCGTGAATGTGATTGTCGCGGATAGTAGGATGGCCAAGCGCGACCGAAGCGCCATAAGCGTAAATCCCATCTGATGAACAATCACTGATGCGGCATTTGTCGAGGGTGACATTGTGGCTGATCTGATTGGCGGCATAAGTAATCGTTATACCGGTTGTGGCATACTTGATGTCACAACGGCGCAGTGTGCTGTTCTTCTGAGTGCTGGTGCTGCTGCCGGAGTTGATCCGAATACCGCCCCAAGAGCCAGGCGTGAGAGACAAGCCACTAAAAATGATGCGTAAGTTCGGATCGTCGCTAACGGCAACGAGCTTGCCGTTGATGGTAAGGCTGAACCCTGGATCAAAAATCAACTCTGCTCCTGGGTTGATTTGCAAGGTGATTCCGCTGGCAACGATGAGATTGCTGTTGACCGTATGGATTTCATAGTCCGCAACAACGGTTTGCCCGCTCAGCGCTGTTGACAAGGCAGAGGCGATTGAAGGGAAAACGGACGGCACATACAGAACGGGCCGGAAGCCACGGTTGTACAGCTTTTGATTTATCTGTGAGAGATGAGAGCCGCCAAACAAATCACGATCCACCTGCAATAATGCTTGGGCGGCATCCGGCATGGTGGCGCTTGGACTCAGATAGTAATGATGCTGGATGATCAGCTTATCAGTGACATTTCGGCCAAGCGCTTGCCAAATGTCCCACAAGGTGCCGGACCAAATTACACCATTCTGATGAGGAGTTTGATTAGGGTCGTAATTGGCATAGGTTTTCGGGCTGTCCAATCTTCGGCCTGACCAAAATGCTCCGGTACCATCACTTTTAATACCGGCATCCCACATGAATACCTGTGCTTGTTGGAATGAAGAGATGCTTGCCGAATAGCTGCCTGGCCAATAATCTCCGAACCCTTCTCCCATAGCACTTGCTTCCAAAGTGACTCCAAATCCTGGTACTTGGGCTTCTTGAATCGCATGACCGTACTCATGGATAATCATGTCAGCATCTTCGGCATTATCGACATTGCCTTCACCAAGCCGAATACGATTAAAGGTTGGTTGATATTCGGCATTGTCAACGAATTCTCCTGATGGCAGTTGGAAACCATGGGGGTCAACTGTAATAGGGCCATTCTGAATATCGGAGAATCCCAAGCTCTGCAAATATCTTTGGCTCTGATCTACGTAGTAATAGACCATTACATCCTCAAAACCATCCTGGCTTCGTGTGTAATAGAAATTTTCAGTCGTGCTTGTTACCGGAGCAATTGTACGTGGGTCCCAGTCCACGAGTCTTACGTATGGCCCTTCCAATTTGTAGACTCCGCCTGAAAATGTTATGTCCGGCAAGGTTACTATGACGCGTTGAGCTGTCAACTGAGGAGTATCGGCATCCATATTATCGACAAAGCCTGGACTGCCATAGTAGACCTGTCCGTTCGTTAGAGGATCCGGTTTGAAAACATACCCTTGGCCGTTGTATCGAAACCCCATATTCTTGACTGCGAGCACTTCTCCGGTTAGCGCTTCCACAAATACTTGCCATTCCCCATCCGGATCTGAAAGGGGCAGAATGATTCGATATGCCAAACGATATACAGCACTGTCTGATACCACCATTAATTTTGCAAATGGATCGCCCGTCAGTCCTCCCTTCGCGTTCAAGATCAACTTGGCCTTCTGAATTGCTGCTTCCTCAGAGAGGGTGGGGTGAACCGAAGGTAGAGCAGCATCAGGGAAATAATTTCCCATGTACATCGTTACTTTGTTTGTTGGCGAGCTGATGCTGACGACCATATCAGAGAAATAAACAGGAAGGCCTTGATAAGTCTGCTGAAAGCGGACATGATAACCAGCCGGACTTTCTTGTGTAATTATATGACGCAAATCAGAAAGGTCCGGTTTCATGCGAAATAGCTCATGATGCGCGAGGAGAAATTGGCGTGCCATTTCTTCGGGGGTGCCTGCAAGCGGGCCATAATTGATGCCGAACATGGCGACTGGCGTATTCGTTCTCGTGTCAATCCGCATGTTGTTTTTCAGTTCTGTTTCTGGTATACGAATCGATGACCATTCCGTGATATCTGTTTGCAAAAGTTTCCGGGTAGAGCCCGTTAGTATGATGAAAGCTATTGCAAACACCGCCAAAAAAATGTTTGTGTATTTCATTGTTGCAACCTCCTCCTCACGGAAAATGCAAACGACAAAAAAACAATTTCATTCAGACTCAATGCTATAGTCTGAAAGCTATCGTATCAGAAGCATTTTTTTGATCGACACCAACGCCGTTGCGTGCTTCTTGTTTTTGGCTTGAAGCCGGTAAAAATACACACCGGAAACCACGACATTGCCTTGTTTGTTTTTCCCATCCCAGGCGATCTTGTAATTTCCCCAGTCGAGCTCTTGGTCGAGCAAGCTGATCACTTCCCGGCCGCCAATATCATAAACTTTTAAACTCACTTTGCTGGCCTCGGTTATATAAAAATTGATTCTCGTCTGTGCATTAAAAGGGTTGGGATAATTCTGGTTCAAACCAAACTCACTCACCGAGGCAATGTCGTCGTTTCCTACACTCGTGCTATACGCTGCGTTGAGAAAAATGGAAACCACGCGGCTAACATTACTTGTGGTAACAAGGTCAATATCGCCATCATTGTCAATATCGCCAGCAGATACGGATAGAGATTCACCTTGCTCGAAAAGAGCGCGGGCATTGTGCACCTCGGCCAATTCGATCTCGCTATTGTTGTTTTCAAATATTCGCAAGGAATCGTTGATGGCCGCAAGATCGGCATCGCCGTCTTTGTCAAAGTCACCTGTGGCAATGTTGTAATATCCCCGGGCAGAGGGATAGAATACCGCCTGCGAAAATGTTTGCGAACTGTCTTGAAACAAAACAGAAAATCCGCCGGGATAGCCATTCGCGATAATCAAATCCAGAAGGCCGTCACGGTTCAGATCTGCCGCTATAGGTGCTCGTGGTTCTCCCCCGCCGCCTAACGAAAATTTCCCCCATTCGACCAAAGTTCCATCTCCGTTGTTTAAAAGCACGGTTACACTGCCAGTCGAATCATTGACTGTATTGAGCACAACGACATCCAAGTCAAAATCCTTGTCCAAGTCAACGGTGATGGGACTGCTCGGAAATTCTTTGTAAGTGACGTTAGTCTGGTAATATTCAATGTGGATAAAATGGCCAGCGCCATCATTGAATTGAATGGCGAGTGTAGTATCTTGTCTTCCGGTCACGATGACCCAATCGACGTCACCATCATTATCCATATCAGCACACGCAAGCGCCAAATCACGCCATCCGGATGCGTGCTTTAAAAAACTTTCGCCACCGTTGTTCAAGAGAACATAAAGGGAGTCCCCGCCGAGCATGACAAAATCCTGACGGCCATCACCATTAATATCACCCAAGGAAATTCCCCCAACTTCCCAATCGGATTCATATTTTCCTGCTTGCCTAAGCTGCCCCTTACCAATATTCACAAAAACTATGGCGCCGGGAGGGGATCTTAGAACATCTCCTGGTTCGCGATAGGTAATGATCAGATCGCTTTGAGAGTCAGCATTAATGTCGGTGAAATAACTATGGGTTGGACCTATGTTGAAACCGAAAAAGTATTCTTGACTTCTCACAAATAGCTTTTGGGGATAAACAGTGGAAAAACACAGTAACACCAACACCCAAGAGAAGAACAGGCAAGAAAGGTATTGGCAGTTTTTCCGGCCTCTCGTGAAGGCTCCGTGCTTGATACCAAGATTGTTCAGATCAAAATATGTCATCATGGCTAACCTTGTGGTGAATCAAGGCGAATGGCCTTATCGTATCAGAAGCATTTTTTTGATCGACACCAACGCCGTTGCGTGCTTTTTGTTTTTGACTTGAAGCCGGTAAAAACACACACCGGAAACCACGACATTGCCTTGTTTGTTTTTCCCATTCCAGGCGATCTTGTAATTTCCCCAATCGAGCTCTTGGTCGAGCAAGCTGATCACTTCCCGGCCGCCAATATCATAAACTTTTAAACTCACTTTGCTGGCCTCGGTTATATAGAAATTGATTCTCGTCTGTGCATTAAAAGGGTTGGGATAATTCTGGTTCAAACCAAACTCACTCAACGAGGCAATGTCGTCGTTTCCTACGCTCGTGCTATACGCTGCGTTGAGAAAAATGGAAATCGTACGGCTGACAACACTAGTGGTCACCAAATCAACATCGCCGTCATTGTCAATGTCGCCCGCAGAAACAGAGAGAGATTCACCTTGCTCGAAAAGAAATCGAGCCTCGTACACCTCGGCCAATTGAATCTCGCCATTTGTATTTTTGAATATCCGCAGGGAATCGTTAACTGCCGCAAGATCGGGATCACCGACTTGGTCAAAGTCGCCTGCAGCGACGCCGGTATATCCGCGCCGAGAGGGATAAAATACGACGTGTGAGAAAGCATGAAAGCCATCCTGAAATAGAACGGAAAGCCCACCGGGATATTGATTGGCGACGATCAAATCCTGGTAACGATCGCGATTCAGATCCGCGACGACAAAAGCGTTTGCCTCTCCGCCTCCGCCTGAAGAGTTCGCGCTACATCCCCCGGATGTCGATATGCCACGATGAGATCGTTTTGAGAATCAGCATTAATATCAGTGAAAAGGCTATAAGATGGGGCGATGTGTTCCTCCCAGCGAAAAGAATACTCCTGGCCCTTCACAAATAACTTTTGGGCATAAACAGAGGAAACAGTCAGCGATACCAAGATCCCCGAGAAAAACAGGAGGGCGAGGTATCTATAGTCTTTCCGGCCTCTCGTGAAGGCTCCGTAGTTAATACCAAGACCGTTCAGATCGGTATCCGGCTTCATGAGTATATCGTACAATTGAACAGGCCAAATGACCTTATTTGATCAACAGCATTCGACGGCTCATCGCGGCGCCATTAACTTGCATACGATAGAAATACGCTCCGGAGGGCTTGCCTACGGCTTTCCATTCCAATGAATAAGTGCCGACGGGCTGCTTTTGGTCGATCAAGTTTTTGACGAGTTGCCCGAGGGCATCATAAATGCTCAAGCGAACGTGACCGGCTTGGGGCAATTGGTAATCAATTCTAGTCGTCGGGTTAAATGGATTCGGATAGTTTTGGCTCAAACGAAAATCGAGGGGCAGCGGGCCCAAAGTCGCCGCAACGGATACCGGAAACGCCGACTTGTCTTGCAGGAAATGATACAGATACAAATGCCCCATGCTCACGTACCAGAGATTCTTGCGGTTGCTGATGTGCTTCAGATGCTCGCGCGTATAGGGCTTCGACCACTGGCCGTCGTACAAAACGTGAGGATGGCACATCACGTGATAGACTCCCTGCGCAGCGATGGCCGTATCAAACGCTAGGTTAAGATCGGCGAGATTATCACTGCCGCCCCATAGCGGCCCCATCTCGCGCATGACACCGATAGGCGCATATTTGTTTCTCGCGCTTTCCCAATCTGAAAATCCCTGCTCACCGAAATAAACAACACGGCTCACCAAGTATTGATTCTCACTCACCAGCGCGTCGATTTCATCATTATATTCGCCATAGGGCGCCACCCAGACATATACATATTCCTGCTCGCCGTTTCGGAACAAATCCGGCAATTTCAGGTTGTCGATAATATCCGTTTTTGATCCTGTGACTTCGTAAGCCGGGTCGGGATAAGGCACGTGCAGATGATTGCGACCGTGCGCAATTGCTTCCACATAGCCGGAATCCAATTGCGTTTGGATGTGCTGCCAGGTCTGAGCATCACACCATTCGGTGACGATCGCGGTCGAAACCCAGAGGTTATGTTTGCGGAAGATATTGAGCGCGTAGAGAAACTGTTGATCGAAGTATGGGTGCCAATCGTCTGCGGTCACGGTAACCGCGGCAGCGCGATTGTCGTAATAGCGGCTCAGGTTTTTGTACTCGACCGGCACATTTTGTCCGGTTTGATTTGTGATTTTGATATATATGGAATCCGTGGTCTCACCGAACGCCACGGAAAGATAGGCAAGATGGTTGGCGTAATCGAAGCGCACCGCCTCCACGCCGTTAAAAAAGTCTTCCGGTTTTTTTTCCGTTATAGGCGCCCATTCTTCGGCCTCGAGGTGTTTTCGCCAGGCTCTCAAATCAGAACTGCCTGCGGGAACGGCGATCTGGTAAGTCATCGGATAGGCGAGGCCGTAATCGCGATGGATTTGGGGATTGACCGCTATGCTGATTTCATGGTTAGGGTTGTGATGGACAGATATTTTTGAGGCGGGTTGAGCATACATTGCCGTACACAACATCAATTCCAGCAGCACAACAAACCTGGCAATCGTCATGGCATCACCTCGCGAACAAACGCGCTGCTCGCTTTTTGAACACGAATCATTGTCATTTCAAATCGACACGGTCTCAGCCGATTTTTCCGGAAGAAACACCAGGAACTGTCTTGCCCGCGAAACAGACTCTGGCAAAATGCAAATTGGACGCAGATTTAGCAGATCAACGCTGATTTAATAAAATAAAATCAGTCTCCGAAAAACAAATTAAATAAAATCTGCGAAAATCATGACGATCTGCGTCCGGAAAAACAAATCGGGGCCAGGGAGAATCTCCGCTGGCCCCGCCTCCTCGTGCTACCCCTACTTCATGAAAGTCATCTTCTTGGTCAATCTCGTGCTGCCTTGTTCGAGAACGTAGAAATACACGCCGCTGGGCTGGCGATTCATGTCAACATTGAAAGAATAGCTGCCGCGCAGCTTGTTGACGTTTTCGAACACCGTCTGCACCAATTTGCCGTTCAGGTCGTAAATCTTCAAGCTGGTGATGCCGGTTTCAACCAAATTGAAGTCGATGGTCGTGGTCGGATTGAACGGGTTGGGATAATTTTGTCCCAAAGCAAAAACGGAAGGAACATTTAAGTACGGGCGATCTTTCACGGCGGTCGAGACCGGCGTGCCATTGGTCGCGCGCAGGTCGTCGAACACAAAGACCAAGCTATCCGCTGCCGTGGTGTCGCCGTGCACGCCGAAGGCAAAAGAGGTGATCGCATTCAAATCCAATTGGCCGTTAAAAACCGTGGCCCAAGTGGGCGTGGCCAAGTCTTTGAAGGGCACGGCAACTTCCACCCAGCCAGTCTGGTTCGGACCGTAGAAGAGGCCGTATTGCGCCGGCCATCTAAACAGCTCACCACCAGTAGCGCCTGCGGGCTGGTCAAAAAAGTCGGCGGTAAACTGCAGGCTTTTGACATTGGTGGGCGGCGTTAAGATTTTCATCGCGAATCTGAATTCTGTCGCGCCGGTTAGGTCAACCGGCTGCGCGAAATCATGTCTGAAATCGGTCCAGGTGCCCCAAGGTTCCGCATAATGCCGCAAAGCTACGGTGACTTCCATCGAGCCGTTGCCTTCGATCACCTCGACAAAATTATCCGCGATGGTGGCGATGTTGACGCCAGGCTCCAAGAGGCCCACGTTCCATTTGCCAACATTCTCGTCGAAGCTGAGTACAGGCGCCACACGATTGGATTTGGAAACGCGCAGATTGTCGATCACAAAACGAACGCTGTCAGTGGCGGAGTTGTCGCCGTGCACGCCGAAACCAAATGTCACCACGGCGCTGGGATCGAACTGATCGTTGTAGGGCGTGGCCCAAGAGGGCTTGGTCAACTTGCTAAAGGGAATGACGACCTCATACCAATCATTGCCGACATTGGTGTAAAAAATATCGCGGTCGCCCAAGCCGTTGTAGTAGCGCCAAAGCTCGGAGCCTGTGGCGCCGGCGGGTTGGTCGTAGAAATCGCAGGTAAATTGCAGGCCTCTTCTGTTCTTGGGCCGGTCCAAAAGCTTCAGCCAAAATCTCACCTCATCCGCGTTCTTGAAATCAACCGCATTCGGAAAATTATATTGGAAATCGGTCCAGGTGCCCCAAGGTTCCGCATAATGCCGCAAAGCTATGGTGACTTCCATCGAGCCGTTGCCTTCGATCACCTCGACAAAATTATCCGCGATGCTGGCGGTGTTGACGCCGGGCTCCAAGAGGCCCACGTTCCATTTGCCGACGTTCTCGTCAAAGCTGATGACGGGAGTCTGTGCGAATATCGGCGCGCTCGCCAACAGCAGAATGGCAAAAACGGCAAAGAATCGTTTAAGTTTGCTCATTTTCATTTCTCCACTGTGAAGTGATTGAATGAGGTAAAAAGCAATTTGACATCAATGTTTCAAACTTTGGCACTCAACCTCCTTCTGGGTTTTGGGGTGATCGTGAATTTTAAAGTTCAAGAAACGCACTTTTGTCGTTGGGCCACCTCCTTGGACTGTTGAAGTGAAAGCTGCAATTGCCTTTAATTTCACGTTGGTCGTCTGAACCAACTAATTCACCGTCATTAAAATCTCACAAGAGTCTCGGATTACTTCCTGCCATAATAGGGCGCGCCTTTTTTGCCCATGTCGATGCGAATCACGCGGCGATTGGTGGGCTGCGCACTGCCGCGGTTCATATAAAGATAATCGCCGTTTCCCCAAACCAGATGGGTGGCATTAGGTCCGAGCAGACCTTTGTACAGCGCTTCGGAGCTGCCATCGGTTTTGAGGCGCAGAATCGGATCGGCATTGTTGGTGCCGACATAGATCTCGCCATCCTGAGAAAAGGTGATGGCAAAAAAACTCGAGGCAGAAAAATCGCCGGAATTCGCCCAATTGAAAACCAGCTCCTCGTTTCCCAAAGTGCCGGCGGCTGAAAGAATTTGTGCCCGCCAAATACCGGATCTGGGCACTGCCGGATCGGTGCCGAGATAAAGAGCGGCGACATAGACGAAGCCACTAAAGATTCTGACCGAACGCACATCGAACAGGGAAAATTTTCCCGTGCTCGTCGGGGCGCCGCTGGGATCGACCACGAAAACGCTGCTTCGATTTCCGGCCGCGAAGATATTGCCGTTCTCGTCAAAATCGAAAGAAGCGGTTCTGGAAGGCAGCGTCGAGAACGGTTGGGATGCGCCGCCGCCGGCACCAATTTTGAGAAGATTGCCCAAGCTTCTATGCAGGTAGAGCTCGCCGCCCGGGCCGATGTGCATCTCGATCGCTTGCGGAAAAGTTGTGGTGCCGAATGGGGTCTTTGTGCCATCGGGAGCGATCTTGAACACATTGCTAACAGCGCCCTGTCCTCTCAAGTCGGCGTACAGGTTTTCATTCAAATCGACGGCAAGACAATAGACGAGATCGAGATCGGTGAATTCGCCGTACTCGCTGCTGATGGATTTCAGTTGATAAGGAGAGAACTTTGCGATGTCGAGCGCGCCCGCCACGACGACCTGGATCGCCAAATTCTCCGCAATGAGATTCGGTGGAATGACTTTGATTTCGGTTTTGGAGGCGCCGGTGATTTGGCCGGATTGGCTGCCGAAGTAAACGAGGTTGTCTTGCATGCGGGTCGAAAAGTTGTCACCCCGGATCCGGATTTCGGTGAAGCCGGCAAAAGCTGCGCCTTGCGGTTCCACGCTGCTGATCACCGGTGCCGCGCCGCTGGTCGCATTCGGATCGAAGACGAGCGGCGGGTCTTCATAACTCTTGCAGGCAACCAGCAAGAGCAGAAAACCCGGCAGCAAAAAAAGACGGTTTGGCATTTTTGTTTTTTTCATCATGGCGTCTTCTCCACATTGGCGAAATAATCTGCCCGCGGGCGCGGCTTCCGTTTCTTTTTTAAACAGCCCGACTTGCCGCCACCCGCAGGCAGGGCGGCGCGATCCAATCAAGATTTACCGTCCGGACGCTTCTCGCTTCGGATTTCGTTTCTATGGCAAAACCAACAACGTCCGGGCGGTGACAGCTCACTTCGAAAAACGCGCAGTGATGCGCTGGACATTGTCGAACACGCCGAAAGGCGTATAAGCATAATCCAATTGCAAGCCGTATTTCGACAGGCCGAAGCCGAAGGTTGGGCCGTCTTCGTCATTGCTGGTGACGTAGCCGCCGCGCACGGCGAGCACGTCGCGCAGCTTGTATTCGAGCGCGACAATGACCTGCTCGGATGGTCGCGCGGATGCGTGGCATCGACCGAGAAGATCATGGTTTGCCTCCTGTCGTCCGCAGCGATCCAATCCATCAAATTCGCGGATACCCCGAGCGAAAAGAGCAGCGGCAATTGAAAGCTTTCATCCGCATATTCGATTTCTTCGGAGAAATTGCGCACCGACATGCCGAAGGCCAGGCTCTTTACGCCGGTTTTGAAGAGCGTGCCGAAATCGAACGCCAAAAGACTGACTTCGTTCTTCGCTTGCGTCGTGGTGCTGTCGCTCGCGGGAATGATGCTCTCGCCCAAATTCTGCCGCACCCATTTGATCTGGCCGCCCACGGCGAAACGATCGGAGAGCGCGCGTGCATAACCGCCGCCAATCGCCAAAGCCGAAGGCGAAAGATTGCCGGTGTCCACGTAACTTTGATCATTGTCCGCGACGATTGTGCCCAGAACGTCGCCATAATCGACCGATTGCACACTGAAGCCGAAAACGCCGTAACGCGCCTCCGCCGGACGCAACGCCAGGCTCACGGCGTTGTGGTTGATGTCGGCGATCCATTGATTCTGGCTGAAAGAAACATCGAAGAAGCGATTGCCCTGCGCCATGCCTGCCGGATTGAAAAACAAGGCGCTGGATTGCAGCTCCAAGCTGGTCATGGCGCCGCCCATGGCTCCGGCCTTGGCATCGGAAATCACGCTGAGAAATTGCAATCCGGTTTGCGCCAGCTTGCGATTTTCCTGCGCCGTGCTCATGCTGGCGCAAACCACAAGCGCAGCAAGTGCGGCGGTCGCGTATTTGAATCTTTTTTTCATTTTTGCTCTCCATCAGAGAACGTTCGTAGTAGCTCCCTTTAGGGGCTTGGGGTATGGAGCAATGACGCCTAAAGGCGTTACTACAAGCTCACCGGATCACGATAAACTTGCGAAACACCGACCGGCCATCCGGCGTTTCGAAAAGGGCGATGTACAAGCCGCTCACGATCACTTGCCGCGAGGAGGTCAGCGAATACCACAACTGATCGCCGCTGCCGTCCGTGTGTGCGAGCGTTTCGATCAAATCTCCGCGTTCGGTATAGATTTTTATGATGCACTCCCGGGGCAAACCGAAGAATGCGATGCGATCGGCACCTGCATCAAAGCCGAATTGCAAACGGCGCGCGCGAATGTCGTAGGGATTCGGCACGATGCGGATGTCCGAAAGATCGGCGGCTTCCGAAGCCGGGCGCCGCAAAAATGCCGGCGCGTTGGTCATCGTGTAAAACTTGCTGCTCACCAGTGGCACGCCGGGTTTGACGTCGTTCTTCGTGCCCTCGTCTTTGCTGACGATGTAATAGTAGTAATCAAAGCCGCGCCGCGCCGAGATGTCATCGAAGGCATGCACGACATTCCCTCGGTCGCAGGAAAAAATTTCAGTGTAAGAAGTGTCCGGTTTACCAATGGCGCGATAGATTTTATATCCGTTGAAAGCGGGCCAGCTCGTGGCATTGTCGGCCCAAGAGAGGCTGATGCGATCGCCGCCGGAGCTGACTTCAAAAATATTCGGCGGAGGCGGTGGCTGCGGGATCGTATAATTGTTGCTGAAACTACGCCGCGCATTGCGAAACGTGCGATACAGCGAATCAATGCCGGATTTCACCCATGCATTCTTGAATTGATCGCGATCATTAGTCGTTGTGCCGTTGGGCAAATTGAAAGGCGCAGCATTGTCGATCCATTTTCTGCCGACCTCCACCGACTTCTCGCGGCTGAGGCCGTCGACCGACTCGGCGAACGTGATGTGAATGCTGTCTCCGGGCGCGAGATCATAAGGCCCATAACCCTGGCCCTGCGCGAAGCCGCCGGCGTCGTTGCCGAAGGCATCGCCAAAGCCGTCGCCGATCTGATCCGCGTGCGACACCGGCGCATGGCCTTTGCTCATCGCTTCATATTTGCGTGTCATCAAGCCCGGATCAAATTGATTATTCAACTGCGGCCCGGTATCGGAGCCGAGGTAATACGTGGTGCGCGGTTGAGTGGGATCATCGTTCTTATCTTGTGCAGATTTGTCGGCGTGCAAGGTCACGAAGCCGATATATTTCGCCGAAGTCAGGCGGCCATCGAGAATGTAATTGGGCGCGCCGAAATCATCGTGCGGGCTTTGCGAATGCTTGCCGTACCAGGAATATTGCGCACGAAATTCGAAACCCAGCGCGCCGGGATTGGTGCCCACGACTTGATTGACGACGTTCCGTCCCCAATCCACGTTATTAGAAGGCGCAAATCCCGACAAGAAAGATTCTTTGCCGAGCGCATAGCGATATTGAAAATAGAGCACGACGCCGGTCAAGGTCTTGGGATCGAGCGTGCCTTGCTTGTCAACGATGCCGGTATTTTTGAGCACGTAATCATAAACAAAGTAGTTGCCGTGATTCTGCTGGCTGAAGGCCATGAGCTTGCGCGTGACCGTGAGGCCGATCGCAGTATTCAAAACACTGGCGATCATGCGATCGGGCACGAGCGTTTCATCAACTTCATCGACAACGTCATTCAAGCGGTTTTCCGTCGCGGCCTCACCGTCAACAATGACCGTGGGCGCGCGAAAACGGCCGATCATTTTGAAGGAGACCGGGATGATCTCGCCTACGGGATCGGCGCCGCGCGTGCCCACCGCCACCACTTTGTGCGGCACGGTGGAGTTGAGCTTGCGGTCAAAATAATTCGTGGTGCCGATCCACATGGCTTTGCCCGCGACGTTGTCTTGCCAAGTGTATTGTGCCGGCCAGCGCATGCCGTCGGTCTGCTCGTTTTCATTGCCGGTGCGGCCGATTTCGAGCTCGCTGCCCAAACTCGAATACCAACTGTGCAGATCGCCCACGCGCAGCCAGCGAATTTCCTGCGCAGGTTGCGCCAGCACCGGCGAGGCACTGGCGCCGCACAACATCAACACGGCGGCCAAGAGCAGCACATAAGGAGAAAATTTTTTGCAGATGTTCATATTGGCCTCTCTCATCAATTCAATACTTTCAAGATTACGAGTTGCACTCGTGGACGCAAAGTTGAATCGGGAATTAAATTTCCCTTGCAACCGGTCGTTCGGAGTGCAACTCCGAACGAGAGTCTAGATTGTTTGCAGACTGGAAGTCTGCGCTACTCCAAATCAAACGAAACGCGCAAACCCAAAAACACGTCACGCGGGCTCAAAAAATTGAACGAGGTTTGATTGGGCATATCGATGTACGCCTTGTCCTTGAGCACTTGGCTCAGCCGGCCGCTTTCCACTTGTGACCAGGCGCCGTTGTTGAAGTTCAGGTACTGCCCGCTGCTTTTTTCGTAATAGATCACATTCGGATCCGGATTAGTCAAGCCGTTCACATTCCCCACTTGCGCAATGGGCTGAAACGCCACGCCGTCTTTGCGATATTCTCCGACCTTGTCTTTACCGGCGATATTATCGTAAGCAAGGCTCGCGGGAAGCTGAAGCGAATTGTAATAATCCAGTTGATCGTTGAAATCATAAAAGCTGGCAAGCGAAAGCCTTTGGGTATTGAGCAGGTTGTTTACATCCATGAGAAATGTGAGCCTGGTATTGCTGAATGAGAAAGTCTTGCTGAGCCGCAGGACGAGGTTGTAAAAATCCTTGAGCTGCAGTTGATGCTCGATGCCGGGGGTCGCTGCCGGATGAGTAACCATCGAGCCGGCGCGCCAATCGGCGAGCAGGTTCAAATTCCAACTGCCGAGCAGTTTCCCACCGAGCACTTGCGGGCCGAACTTGGAGGGCGTGTAGAAATTGAAATTGCCGCGTGCAAAAGGCTGCGGCGTCGCGCGAAACTGATATTGCTCCGTCGTGGTGCGGTCGTAGGTGCGTTGTTGCGAGGGGTCTTCATAAATTTGCGATTTGCCGAAACGGCCGCCGGTGGTGACTTGATAAGTGTAGTTCGCGAAGCCGTTCCACCATCGGCCGGCAGTTTTGCGCAAAGTCAGCTCGAAGCCGCGGATGTCATTGTAACTGTTGTTATTCGCCCGCAAATAATTCACACTGGCGTCGGCGCTGATGAAGGTGGTGAAATCCTGCTGATCGACAATGTCGTGATAAAAGGCCGCGGCCTGAATCAAATAGGTGTTGAACAAAGCATGATCATAGCCCAGCTCGTAAGAGATGGTGCGCGCCAGCGCCAAATTCGGATCACCGATATTCAACACTTGATTAAAAGCGCCGCGCGCGAGCCGGAAGATCTGCTCGTACGTGGGCAGTTGCTTGAAATGGCCGTAATTGAAAAAGAGCTTGGAGTTGACCGTGATCGGATGCGAAATACCCAGACGTGGACTGAGCGTGAACTCCGCTTTAGCTTCTTGCATCGCGAGCGCGGTCGCGGGGTCATAGCGCGAGGAATAGAACTGCTTCTCAAAAGGATCGACATCGATCCATTGCGTCTTCGGATCATTATAATCCAGACGCAAGCCGAGATTGGCGATGAAACCTTTGGCTTCGATTTTGTCTTGCACATACAACGCCCCGCGCAAAGGCGTCTCGTGCCAGGTTGCAAAATTGTTGCTTTCCGGAAAAACCAGATTCACGGTGCCGTATTCGACGTTCAAATCATGATAAGCGATTTCAACGCCGGTCTTGAATTGATGCGCGAAATTGATCTGGCTGGTGAGATCGAGCTTGAAAGCGGTGGAGGAAATTTTGCTGGCATCGCGCGCCGTGCTGGTGTGGCCGCCGAACAAAATGCCGTCGCCTACGCCGACGTCGGGAACCGGGCTCCAACCGAAAGGCGCTTCATCGGTAAAATAACCCGGGACGATTTCATGACTTTTTGTGGTGTTGCGCAGCGCGGTAGGCGCCGTATCGTATTTGCGCGAGATATGCTCGAAGCTGGCTTCGTAAAACGTGCGAGGATTCAGCACGTGCGTCAATTTCGCCGCGGCGGAATAGTGCCTGACTTGGGCCAGGCTATAATAAGAATCCGAGAAAAGCCGGCTCGAGGTAGTGAAAGGAAAAAGATCGACTTGATCGGCGATTTGAAACGCCGTGCGAATATAATCCGTGCTGCTAGCTTGCTCTGTGCCGTTGACCGCGATGTTATAACTTTTCCCGAGCGTGCCGCCGAGATTCAGTTTCATGCTCGGCGTAATGTCGGAAGTCACGCGCAGCGAGCCGTCATATTCGTAATAATCGTCGCGCGTCAGCGGCACCAGCAACATCTCGCGATTATTGCGGAAAGAAGCGAAGAAGCGCAAATCGCCGAGCGGCTTGCCGATCAAAGGCACCGGCCCGCCGAAGCCGGCGTCGAGGTTGTAATCGGGCTGATCCGTTACTTCGCGCTTGCGATGCTGCCATTCGAACAAACGCTGCGCCCCGGCGGGAGAAAGATCGTTGCTGGGGTCATCGTCCGCAAGCAATCGTTGCGAAATGGCATTCCAGCCGTCAAACTTTGGATACTGTCTCTGCGTGTACGCGTCCCAGTCGCCATTTTCCGTTCCGGAAAAGGCCACTGCCGGATCCAAATATGGCCGCAGCCACATCGAGTTTGGATCATACGGTGAAACCCCGAAATATTTGGGAGAAGGCGTGCTGTACTTCATCGTAATGGTGCCGGAATAACTTGAGCGCCCGCCCTCTTTAGTGACGACGTTGACGATGCCCGAACGCACTTGGCCGTATTCGGCGTTGAAGCCGCCGCGCTCGATTGAAATTTCCTGCACCGCGCTCAAAGGAATGCCCGTGATCGGCTGATTCGTGCGCGGATCGCGCAGCGTGGCACCGTCCACCAAAAACAATGCTTCATCTGCGTTGCCGCCGCGTATCACCAAGCCTGCTTCCACACCGGCCTGCAAGCCGACGACTTGATTAACAGTGGTAAGCGGCAGGTTTTCCACTTCTTCTTTGGTGATTGCAGTGACGCTCGTGGAAACATCTTCCTGCACCATCGGCCGCTCCGCGATAATAGTGACTTCTTCGCCCACGAGAGCTTCCTGCTCCAATGCAATGTCCACCCGCACGGTGCGATCAATCTCGACGCGCACTTGGCTGACGGCGAGATTGCGATAACCGAGCATGGAAGCTTTCACCTTGTAGGTTCCGGGCGGAATATTCAAAATGGTGAAATAGCCTTCGAGACCGGCAACGCCACCCAGCGTTGTTCCTTCCACTAAGATATTGGCGCCGATCAAAGGCTCGCCGGTGGCTTTATCGATTACCCGGCCGGCAATTTTTCCCGTGGTGCCGGCCCAAGCCAGCGCCGTGAGTAGCAACAGGATGAAACCAGCAATGCTGATGCGGCTGAGGTTGCGATGGAGCATTTCAGGGCCTCCTTAATCAATCTTTGCCGTGATGAATTGCTTGATTTGTGACTATTCAGTATTGACTCCGAGCGTTCGGAGTTCGTCCGAAAAATAACTGACCTGTCAGAATGGAATCTTGTGATGGACTAGCGATCATGCTAATACCTCACAAGATTCTGCTGCTGAATGAATACCTCGCTGTCATTGCGTTGCTTTCGCAACAAGGCCGGCAAATTCAACCCGGCGCTGATAAAGCGCATTGGTTTCCACTTCCGTCAAAAAAAGCGTTTTCAAGTCTTCGCCGCCAAATTCTATGTTTGTGGGTTTCTTGCCTGGGGTGAGAATCTTTTCTCGAATGACGCCGTCTGGCGTGATGACATAAACTGCCCCGCCGCCAAAATGCGCGGCGTACAAATTGCCTTCACGATCAAAATCGATTCCATCCGGGTCGCCGCCGGGCAGCACGATGAATACCTCTTTGTTGGTCAGCCCGTCGCCGGGTGCAACGTCGAAGCGCAAGATTCTCTCAAAAGCAGATTCGCAGACATAGAGCTTTTTGCGATCGGGCGAAAAAGCAATGCCATTCGGAAAACCCAAACTATCGGCCAGCATTTCGATTTTTTGATCCGGCTTCACCAGGAAAATTCTGCCATCCAACACTTCCCGGCTGTAGCTCTTCGGATCGGTGAAGTAAAGATTGCCGGAAGCGTCAAAGGCCAGATCATTGGGCCGGTTGAAAGGCTTGCCTTGATATTCTTTCGCGCAGGTATTGATTACGCCTTCCTTCGAAATTTTCAAAATCGCACCGAGGCCGAAATCACAGGCGAACAGGCTGCCTTGGTGAAAAACCATGCCGTTGGTTTTGTTAAAGGTCAATGGCGATTCGCGCGCCGTCAAAAAAGTATCCGCTTGGCCGTTTGACAGTGCAGTAATCCAGCCGCCATAGCAATTCGAAAAGTAGAGCGTGCTTTCGCCGTCCCAAGCCGGACCTTCGGGAAAATTCAGGCCTGCAACGACTTTCTCCCAATTGGCAGACGAGGCCGCCGCTGTTCGATTGTCGCTGTTATTGTCAGCAGCTTGATCGCCATCTTTGGCGCAATTGAAAACGAAAACACCAGCCAACAAAAAAGCTGCAATCTTGTTCATTCGTGTTTGCATAATAAATTCCAGGTGTCACGCAACGTTAAGCCGGCGCTCCCCCCGGAGAGGTCTAATGATTAAAAGCGGTTCAATGATTTTGACTTTAATTATTTTGACTTCTTGCTTTAAACCTTTTGGTATTATAACTGGTCATTCGCATTAAAAACAAAATCAAATAGTTTTGCCCTAAATCGTTTTGCCTTTGATCGATCGCTTGCGGCTGTTGTCGCGCTACTTGGATTTTGAGCGAAAACCCGCTCAAAAATCAAAGCAACTGCGCAATACTTTCTATTCACTCGCCGCAGCCGCCAACTTTTCAATCGCAGAAACCACCATCAACTCCGCCTGCCCGCGCGGCTCTTTGGCGCGCTGCAAAACTTCCGACGTTTTTTTCTTCCATGCTTCCGAAGCTTTCTGATTGATTTCCAACATGGTCATCGCTTCCAAACCAATGCCGGAAATTTCCGACAAGTCTTTTGACAACGATTCAATCTCCGCCAACGCGGGCGAGGCTTTGATGGTTTTAAGCAATGCGGCATGAGTGTCTTTCCACAACCTCAGCCAAGTTTTGATCTCGACATCGACGTGATCGCTGCTGCGATTGGCCAGATAGCGATCAACCGCATTGCGGAAATTTCTGGCTAGGGCGGCGTCCGGCCGCGCGGCATCGATGACGCGCGTATACGGCGAATACGAAGTATGCTTGCGCAAGCGGTTGCGATTGTAGACCTTCACTGGCTCGATCAGATCCACAAAATTTTTCAGAGCGGTGATGTCCTCCCCTCCTGCCAAACGCCGCAGCATCATGCCGTAATTCTTTTGATGGGTCAAGCCGTGCTCTTCGAGCTGCAAGCTGATTTTGTCGAGACGGCGATGCATCGCTTCAACCTCATTGATTTCACGCGGCGACCACAAGCGTTCGGCGATGGCCGCGGTTCTCGGCCAAATGCGTGAGTCAATAGTTTCCGGCGTAATCATCTCCGACCACATCGTCGCTTCGCCGCCCAAAATTTTCTTCTTTTCTTCATCATTCAAAGGCGAATCCGCCGGCAGCGGGTCGTTGAGATAATGAAAATCCGTGGGCTGGATGAGATCGATGTAGTAGCCGTTGGAAAGAATGCTTTGATAGCCTTGCTGCGCTGCCTTGACCATCGACTCCCGCCCGCGCCAGGAATGGATAATGGTATTTTTCGGCATGGACTCGTGAAAAATTTCATCCCAGCCGACCATGATCTTGCCGTGCTCGGTGAGAATTTTCAAAACGCGCGTGTTGAAATAAGCCTGCAACGCGGCGTTGTCTTTGAGATTGTTTTTCTTTTTGAAAGCTTGAATTTCAGGATTTTCATTCCAATGCTTGGCCACGTGATAATCGCCGTGCTCGAGCTCATCGCCGCCGATGTGGAAATAAGGATCGGGAAACAACGCGGCCATCTCGCCGAAAAATTTGTCGAGAAATTGATACGTGAACTCTTTGACCGGATTGAGGGCCGGATAAAAAATGCCCCAGTTTCTCTCGATTTGATAAGGCCCGGGTGCACTGCCCAATTCCGGATAAGCCACGAGCCATGAGGTGGCATGGCCGGGCACGTCGAATTCCGGAATCACACGAATACCGCGCTCGGCAGCGTAGGCAATGACCTCTTTGATCTGCGCTTGCGTGTAATAAAAACCGTCCGAGCCCAATTCATGCAGTTTGGGAAAAACTTTACTCTCGACGCGAAAACCTTGATCTTCACTCAAATGCCAATGAAAGACGTTCATCTTCACCGCGGCCATGCCGTCGAGATTGCGTTTGATCACTTCGACGGGCATGAAATGGCGGCTGGCATCGATCATCAAACCGCGCCAGGGGAAACGCGGCGCATCCTCTATCTTCAAAGCGGGAAAATAATAGCCTTGTTCATCCGCCGCGAGCAATTGCAAAAAAGTTTCCAGGCCGCGCAATGCGCCCAAATCGGTTTTCGCATTCAAAAAAATTTGGGAAGAAGATATGCTCAACGTATAAGATTCATCTTCACCGAATTTGACTTGACCTGGGCGTTCGCAATTGATTGTCATACCGGCGGAATCAACTTGTTGCCCGGGGCGAAGAAAATCTTGCGGCAAAAACAAACCGGTTCTGCCCGTCAAACGTCGCAGCGTGCGCGTTGCGCCGGAGTAAAGTCGCCGGTCCGGGTTGCCGCTGATCGCAATCTTGAACGAATTGTTCAACCTGAATTTGTCCGCTTGCAATTCGATTTTAGCCGGTATGGGCATTAGATTCAGTTGCATAGACTTTTCTTGCGGAAAAGCTGAAGAGAAAGTGAGTGCAAGCCCAAAACAAATCATTCGAACCTGGCAAGTCATGCGAATTTCCTTGGCTTTCGAGTAATATTCTATTAAAAGTTCAATCGTTGCAAAAAAAGCAAAAATTTTAAACACAGAGAAAACAGAGCAAACAGAGATTGCAAAGCTAAAGGGAGTTTTCCAGGCGCTACCCTCTCTGTTTGCTCCGTTTTTTCCGTGTTAATCTTTTTTGGTTGCGGCTTGTCCGCGTTGGGTCATTCAGCAGAATCTTGTGACACACTAGCACTGTACTCAATTCCGAAAAAGAGCCTTCCAGGATGATAACGTGGCGTTACTTGGCAAACAAACTCGCCATTCAAAAAAGACGCTCATGGCCTCATGCCTTCGCACGCGCGGGAGAATTTGCCCCGGGTTTCATCGACAACTCCGGCTCGTCCTCGGCAAAACTCTTCCAGCCCGCGCGCGAAAGATTCCGTGAGATCAATGCTCCGGCAACGATCGCCACGACGATGAACACCACGCCCGGCAGCCATTCTTTTAAGACGAGTTTGCCAATCCCGAACAACGAGGTGTAGATCAACACGCAACCAAGCACCCAATTGCCCAAATGTGAGACCAGCCCGGCGTTCAGCGGCAAGCCCGCCGCCGCAGCGATGGGCTTCCAGCCCGGCCCTTCGGGACGCACTTTGCGAAAGAAAGCAATTAATTTTTCGCGTGGTTCTGCCGGCGTTAGCCATGTCACTCCCAGCCAGGCGATTGTGGTTATGCCCACGGTGATGAGCATAATGTATGCGAATTCTCTGGGATCATCGCTGTTCCAATTAAAATTAAGCTGCAAAAAAAGCGAAACCACCGCAGCCACGGCCATGGCCGAGACTTCAGACCAGGCATTGACACGCCACCAGAACCAGCGCAACAGTAACACCGTTCCCGTGCCGGCGCCCGTCACGAGCAGCAGTTTCCACGCGCCGCCGATGGTATCCAAATTGAGAGTGACAATAAGAGAAATCACCATCAACAGCATCGTGACCACTTGCGAGGCGATGACGAAGTGGCGCTCGCTGCCCTCGCGCTTGACGAAGCGGCGATAGAAATCATTGATGACATACGAGGCGCCCCAGTTCAACTGCGTGCCGATGGTGGACATGTACGCCGCAGCAAAAGCCGCGAGCATGAAGCCGCGCAAATAAACCGGAAAGACGTTGGGATCGATCAGTGTTTTAATGTAGCCGGATTCTTTGTCCACAAGATCAGGATAGAGAATGAGAGAAGCTAGCGCGGTGAGAATCCACGGCCAGGGCCGCAAAGCATAATGCGCGATGTTGAACCACAGCGTGGCCAACAGGCCGTGCCTTTCATCCTTCGCAGAAAAAATGCGCTGCGCCACATAGCCGCCGCCGCCAGGCTCCGCGCCCGGATACCAACTTGCCCACCAATTGACGGCGAGATAAACGAAGAACGTAATCGCCGGCATCCACGCCGAGCTCAGATCGGGAAAGAAGGCCAGCCGCGATCCGGTTTGCCCGCTGGCTGCATCCATCTCCACGATTTTCATTTTGAGCGCATCGATGCCGCCGACGGCATTCACGGCCAAAACCGCCAACACAATGACCATTCCCATCTTGAGCACGAATTGAAACAGGTCGGTCACGAGCACGCCCCACAGTCCCGACATGGTGGTATAAAAAGCGGTAAACAGCAGCATACCGATGATCACCATCATGGCTGTGCCTTTGTCGAACCCGAACACGGTCTGCAGAATTTTGACCATTGCCAAATTGACCCAGCCCATGACGATGCAGTTGATTGGAATACCGAGATAGAGCGCGCGAAAGCCGCGCAAGAAGGCCGCAGGTTTGCCGGAATAACGCAATTCTGCAAACTCGACGTCGGTCATCACGCCGGCTCTGCGCCACAAGCGCGCGTAAAGAAAAACCGTCAAGATGCCGCTCATCACGAAATTCCACCACAGCCAATTCCCGGCGATGCCGTTCGCCGCGACCAGGCCGGTTACGACCAGCGGCGTGTCGGCGGCAAAAGTCGTGGCGACCATCGAGGTGCCCGCGAGCCACCACGGCACATCCCGGCCGGAAAGAAAAAATTCCGTAGTGCTGCCCCGCGCCCGACGTGCGTAATAAATGCCGATGCCCAGATTGAACAGGAAGTATGCAGCAATGACGATCCAATCCAGGAGCGTGAGATTCATCGTGTCACCTGAATGAATGAAACCTTGCCAAGGTTTTCGGTTTACCGCTAAGCCGCCTGCTTGCTGATTTTTTCCAGTTTTTTGTGAATCAAGGCGCTGGCGCCGAGCACGGCGATATTGCCGTTGTTTTGGTGTGAAGCGAGGATCTTCACTTTGCTGCGGAAAACGCCGAGAAGATTTTCCTCGAAATGGCGGCGCACGGGCTCAAAGAGCAGATCACCGGCCTTGGCCAGGCCGCCGAAAAGGATGATGGCTTCCGGGCTGAAGCAGGCCACGGCATCAGCCAATGCGCGGCCTAAAATACGGCCGGTGTATTCAAAAGCTGCGAGCGCCAACGGATCGCGGCGCTGCGCGGCGGCGAAGATTTTTTCCGCGGTCAATTCGGTGAAGCTGATTTGGCGAAACTCGCTGTCGTCCATGCGCCCAGCAAGCAATTCGAAAATGGTTCGGCAAATGCCGCGTGCAGAAACGTAAGCTTCCAAACAACCGCGCCGGCCGCAGGCGCAATTGCGGCCTTCCGGCGCGACGATCGTATGCCCTAACTCTCCGGCTAACCCGTCATGGCCGTAAATCAATTCGCCATTTACCACTATGCCGCTGCCCACGCCCGTGCCCAAAGTCATCACAATGAAATTTTGCATGCCGCGCGCTTCGCCATACATCATTTCTCCCAGGGCTGCGGCGTTGGCGTCATTGGTGATGGCGACGGGCAGATCGTAGCGTTCTTGCAACAAGCTCACAAATTCGATGTTGCCCCATTTGAAATTCGAAGGCGATTCCATCGTGCCGCGGTAATAATTGCCCGTCGGTGCGGCCGCGCCAATGCCGGCCAAGACGTAGTCTTGAGAAAAACGCACGAGCAGCGCATTGATTTTTTCAGATAAGCGAAAAAAGAATAACGGAAAAGATTCATGAGCCCACGTGGGAAACGTTTCTTCATGCACACAATGGCCATAGCCGTCGACCAAGCCGAGCGCAGTATTGGTGCCGCCGATATCGATGCCGAGGGTGACATTTTTCTTCATATGTGCCGTTAAAAGATTTTTGAACGACAAAATGATGAGAGCGACAAGATGAATATTTAATGTGAGGTTTTTAGGCCAAAGTTTGTTGTTATAACCAACTAAATTTTAAAAAGAGTAATTGTTTATCGGATGATTTTAAAATCACTGAACAACTCTTTCACGACCAAAGTCGCGGCGCCCAACAACCGCGGCCTAACTTTCAAAGAGGTCGGAAGGATGTGAATCGTTCTTTTTTTGCCGAAAAAAGCACGCTTTTCCAACGTTTGCAGAATTTCAGGGTAGATGATTTCCCATGCGTTCGTTATTCTTCCCCCGATGATAATCGCTTCGGGATCGAGCGATTTGATGATGTCCGCGATCCCCATGCCCAAGAAATGCGCCGTTTGCAAGAGCACTTCGCGCGCAATCGCGTCATTTTTTTGCACGGTGAGATCGATAATTTCCTGCAATATGGTGAGATGATCTTGAGATTGGTTCTGCGGCTTGCGCGCGAGATACCGTTTGACGGTGGCGCGGTCAGAAGCATAGGCTTCCCAACAGCCATAGTTGCCGCAGGCGCATAACTCGCCTCCTTCGAATAAAGTCATGTGGCCAAATTCGCCGGAAGCAAAAGAATGGCCGTGAATCAAGTTTTTCCCTACGACAATGCCTGTACCGATGCCCGGCCCGACCGAGAGAAAAACGAAACTGGAGAGATCCAAATCATGCTTGCCATGCCACAATTCGGCGAGGGCCGAGGCGCGGGCATCATTATCGACAATGATCATGCCTTCGTCAGGGCAGAGCTGCTGCATCAGCTTGCCGATCGCAAAATCTTCCCAGCCGAGGCGGGGAGCGAACATAACGCTCGCTTTGATCGGATCGACGATGCCGGCGATGCTCACGCCGATGCCTTCTAGATGCCTAATATGCAAACGATCACGCAATTTGAATAATTCTTTGACGCAGCTCTTGACAAAGAGCTCGGGCTTTTCGGAATTCGTTTCAATCGCGGTGGATTCTTTCAAGCTGCCGTCAAGATCGATGATTGCAATTCTGGAAATCGGCGCATCGATGTTGAGGGCGCCGACAAAGTGCGCGCCGAGCTTGAGAAACAGATTGATGGGATTGCGCCCGACGTTTTGATTGACGTCAACTTCTTCAAAGATGAGGTCTTCATCAATCAAACCGGTGACGATGCTGGAGACGGTGCTCTTATTCAGGCCGCTTAATCGGGCGACTTCAATCCTTGAGACGGGCTGTTTTTCACGGATGAGGTTCAGAATGACCGCGCGATTGATGTTGCGAACGACCTTGGCATTGCCGCTGATGAAACTGCCATTTCTTGCCTTCATGACCGTATCCGAGCACAGTCCGGGGAGGAACAACTTTGCAACAAGCCAATTAGTTGGTTGACTAAACCAACTGCGGAGGAATATAAGCGGTATTTTGAATTTGTCAAGTCTTTTTTTAAAAACCTTCCTCGCCTTTAGCCAGCTTATACTTGCGCCATCATTGTTGATCATGGTAGGTTGCGGCCCCGGAACTCGATGAGATGAACTCCCACGGTCGTAGGCGTCACCGTGCCTAGCATCAGATCGGCCTGATTGCCGAGCGCAGCGTACTCGTCGAGCGTGCGCTCCCGTCCATGGCCGAGAATCAACATGCGCATGTCCATAGACGTGAACTGGTCTCGGTCGTCTTCTGGACCTACGGTGCGCTCGATGACGACGATCCGGCTGTCCGGAAGTCCTGCTTCACGGCACCGCTGCAACGTTTTCACGGCGTCAGTGTCAGCAATGCCGTGCAGCACGAATTTCAAGAGATATACCTGCGCGTGCTTCGGCATCACCTCGAACAGGTCGCCCTCGACCACCTCGCAACGGTTGGCGAGCCCGGTTTCAGCCAGCAAACGCCGCCCCGCCTCCGCAGTACTCGGCAGTTCCAGGAGCGTTCCCTGCACCCGCGGATGAGTTCGAAGCAGTTCGGCCAACAGAGTACCGGTGCCGCCCCCGACATCGACCACGTGGCTAACACCTGCCCACTCGTAAGCTGCGACGATCGCCGGGGCCTGAGCGCGGGATTGAGATTCCATCAACGCGTCGAACGAGGCGGCAACCGCATCCGACAGATTGGCCTTGTCGTCCGTCTCTGGCGGGCGGCCAGCGCGAACCGTGGTGAGCAGATCGAAGAACGCCAGATCCATGCGCCCGCCGAATCCTTCAAGATCCATCCAGCGGCGCGACGCGCTTGGGTGCTCATCCAGCAACAGCGCGGCCAGGTCGTTCAATGCAAACTTGTTAGGCGAAGGCTCGGTGAACACGCCTCGCACGATCAGATAACGCAACAACCGGCTCAGTGCATCGCTGTGGACGCCAGCCCGCGCCGAAAGCTCCGTGAGTTCAGTATGACCCTCGGCGATCAAATCCGCGATCCGCAACGTCGCCGCAACGCGCAGGGCCATCGGCGTGATCAGGTCCAGCATCCGCCATAACTCGGCTATATCGACGGGCCGGTTTTCAGGTCTCATCATCACGCTTGCTCCTTCACCGTGCGCGTTGCGAGTATCCAGACGTGTCCGAAGGGATCCGTCAACTGGCAATCCCGGTCGCCGTAGGGTTGATCCTCTATCGGCCGCTTCACCTTCGCGCCGGCCCCTAACGCCCGGCTGAATAATGCATCCACCTCTGCGACGTAGAGATGGATCATCACCGCGGAACCGCCGAGGGATTGTGGGCTGCGGAAATCGATCTCGGGGAACTCATCGGCGAGCATGAGCAACGCGCCACCAATCCTGATCTCGGCATGGCCAACCCTGCCATCGGGCTGCACGATCCGCTGCTCTTCGCTGGCACCGAATGCCTTTTTGTAAAATTCGATGGCGCCTGCTGCGCCTTTGCAGCACAAATACGGAGTCGCTTCTTGGCGGTTCTCCGGGCTGGGATTTGCTTGGCTTGTCATAAACCCTCTCCTAAATTTTCAATTTAGTTTTGAGCCGCACGCCTCACCATGGCACATTGCCATAGAAAACGTTTACGGCATGAATGATTTTTGACTCAGATCTTCGCGAGGAGCTGTGTGCAACTGGGCTCAATATAAGCAAAGCTTCAGGGAAATTATTGTAAGAAATTGACCCTATTCGCAGAGCGGAATGTGGTTGAGGCGTTCGCCTTGAACGGTGAGATAACGTGTGGGATTCAGGCCGGAGAAGGCTTGAAAGTCATGGATAAAATGTGCTTGGTCGTAATAACCGCACTCTAAAGCGAACTGTGCCCAGGCGAGGTGCCGCGGTTTCGCCAGCCGCTGCAATGCTTCTTGAAAGCGCAGAACGCGGCAGAACTTCTTTGGCGTCAGTCCCGCCTCACGCTGAAACACTTCAATGAATCGTCTTTGACTGAGACCGATTTTTTCGACGACCTCTGCGAGGGTTCGAAACTGCGGTCTGGCATGAAATTCTTTCAGCGCAAAGGCAACCGCGGGATGCCGGGTCAAGCGCCGAGCCGCTTGTCGCATCAAAGCCTGTTCGAGAAGGCGGAATTGCAGCCGCGGTGTGCCAGCTTCGAGCAACTGCTCGCGCAATTCCTCCGCGGCCGAACCCCACAGTGTATCCAAAGAAACATGCGTATCCTGCAGTTCGCCCGCAGGCAATTTGAGAAAAGGAAAAGCGCCTCCCGGTTTGAAATGCACCCCGATGATCCGCTCCGCCGGCATGGTATCAATGACAAAGTACTTCGTATGCGCGCCACAGACCATGGCGTTGGAATAGCTGTCGCACCGGTTCAGATCCGCTTGATCATAGATCCGCAGCTTATCATCACGAAGATTGATGACTAATTCCAACGTGCCGGTAGGAAGGCAACGCTCCCTGGTGTATGGCGCCACAGCATCTTGCTCAATGAACCAGAACATGTCCACAAATTCCGACAGCGGCGCTTTGGGGACGTGAGTCTGAATAAACATTCCGAACAGTTCCTTTCAGATTTTATTAATCTGCGCTTTCAGAAAATCAACTCGCGCCCACCGTTTCAAGATACTGCAACAATGAACGGCCTACATGCGATTATTGTTCAAAAGAAGCCGTAGGATGAATCTCGGGGCTGTAGCCTTGCGCCAGCGCTTTCACGATCGAACGCGGCGTCAAAACATTCACGATTAGATCGGGATTTAAAGCAGTGCGTTGCTGGTAACCTTCCGGGCTCCAAGCGAATAGGAAGCCATGAAAGATGAGATAGGGTTGTCGATCATTCTCAAGAACAATGAAATTTCCATCGGGCAAGGCGCCGAGCTTTTCTGCATGAGTTCTTTTTTGCCGCGCCGTATCGAGGCGCTCCCGGTGAAGTGCGTCATCCATCGTTGTTGCGGACGGCTTCGGCCCTTCAGCCAGCGCAGGATTTGCTTTTGCCCACAACGTGCGAAATTCTTCAAACCGCGGGCGCAAGCATTCGGCGCAAGGCCGGTGGCCTGCCGCCAACGCCGTGGCCTCATCGAGAAAAAATAATTCGGTGTATTGCCCCGGCGTCATAATTTCTCTGTGCCGGCCTTTGAATTGGAGCTGACACATAATCCAACGCTGGCCTTGATGGGAACGCTTGATCTGTTGATGATCGTTGTGCAAGCACCCGCGATTTCCCATCCACGTGCCGCGGCCGGGCGTAGCGACAATTTCACCAAATGGCGTGACGCGGTTTTGTTTTGGCATGGATATGCGATTAGCTTTTCAAATTCAGAATAAATTCTGAAAAGTCTGGGGTTTCACTGAGAATGCTTAAAATCTAAAAACAAAACTGGCCCTGTGGCCAGGTTTGGGAAGTAACTTCATTTCGTCGTTTGCATCTTGAGCGCTGCAACGAGAAATGCCATTTCATCCGTCAGCGAATCAATGATCTGCGCCGGTGTTGCGCCGAAGTTATGGCCGGCGCCCCACATCATTTTGAGCAGAGCCGGGTTATTGCATCCCTGTGCGGTTTGCAGTGCGGCCACGAATTTATATGCGTGCAGCGGCACGGTGACCTGATCGCGATCACCCACCATGATCAACGCCGGCGGATAACATTGGCCGCGCTTGATATTGTGATAGGGAGAATAAGCATAAAGTGTTTTAAATTCATCAGGATTTTGCGCTGATCCAAATTCATGAATCCAATGGCCGGCGCTGGTGAATTTTTCAAAGCGAATCATATCGAGCGCCGGACGGTCGATGACGGCGGCGCCGAACAAATCCGGGCGCTGCAAAATTGCGGCACCGGCCACAGCGCCGCTGGCGCTGCCGCCATTCGCTGCAAGCTGAGACGGTGAAGTGTATTTATTTACGATCAACCACTCCGCCGCAGCGAGATAATCATCGATGGCGTTTTGTTTGTTGTGCTTCATACCGGCCTGATGCCAGGCTTCACCATATTCACCGCCGCCGCGAATGCCTGCCACCGCATAAACGCCGCCCATTTCCATCCAGGCAATCACCTGTGGCTGATACCACAGAAATGAAGACCAGCCGAACGCGCCGTAGCCATAAATAAACGTGGGATTGCTGCCGTTCAGGTGCATTCCCTTTTTGTGCGAAACAAACATTGGCACGCGGGTGCCATCTTTACTTTGATAAAAAACCTGCTTGCTTTCAAAATGATCCGGATCGAGGCGCAATTCCGACCGGCGAAAAATCGCGTACTTTCCGGTTTCAACATTTAAGACATGAATCGAGCTGGGATCGGTCTGGCCGAGAAATTGATAAAACACCTCCCGCTCATTTTGCTGCCCGCTAAAACCTCCCCAAATCGAACCACTGCCCGGCAGATTCACATGCTTCTGCACACGCCCGTGCCGATCAAATATTTTTACCACCGGACGATTGTCCTTTATGTACATGATGACCAAACGATTTCCAAAGAAACCCAGGGCATTGCCTCCGACCAAGCTTCCACCGGCAATGGTTTCCGCAGCTTCCGGAATGACTTCCGTCCAATGTGCGCGCTGCGGCTGCGCGAGGTCAATCACCACAACTCGTCCGCGCGGCGCATTCAAATCGGAATAAATCCAAAAGCGCGAACCTTCATTGCCGAGAAAAGTGTAAGCGGCATCGGCGTGCAGCAGGGTTTCAATCTTTGCCGGTGTAAAATGCAGTGCTTGATAATAAATGTCATTCTCTGTTTTGCTGCCCTCACGCGCAGTAATGATAAGATAATGTCCATCGGTCGTGGTCTGCACTGTGAAAACCGTCTTTGACTTTTCCGGTGTAGCATAAACAAATTGATCTTCGCTCTGGGGTGTCCCGACGCGGTGATAATAAATTTGTGGATTTTCCACGACCGCTTGCATCTCATTTCCTGGTGAAGGCACAGCAAAACGAACATAATAAAACCCTTTGCCCTCTTGTGTCCATGCGATGCCTCCTCCTAAATTATGCAGTCCGGCGAGCTCATGCGAATGATCATTGCCGCTCTCGACCTCGATGATCCGCAAGCGCCGCCAGCTTGACTGCCCTTTCACAATGGCATAGGCCACTTGACGTCCGTCCGGGCTTGGCCAATAACCTGTAATTTTCGCGTCTGCATCATTCAAATGCCTGGAAAGATCCAGGAGCATGCGGGGCTTTTGATTTCGCGTCTCTTGCACATACAACACCGGCTGGCTTTTGCCAGCAGGGGTCTTGGTATAAAAGTAGCGTCCATTGGCCTTGGCAGGTATTGTGTACAGATCGAAATGCCACAGTTCGGAAATACGTTTATGAAGCACAGCACGCGTCGGCACCGCCTCTAAAAATTTTCCCGTCAATTCATCCTGGGCATTGATCCATTGCTGCGTTTCCTCCGACGCCATGTTTTCCAACCAGCGAAAAGGATCCTGGACCTGAATGCCGTGATACTCATCAACTTGATCAACCTGTTTCGTGTTGGGATAAATCAGCCGCCCGTTGCTCTTGGAGTTTTGAGCGTACAAATGAAAAACTCCGGCAATCAGTGCAACAAAACTGAAGGTGAACATCATGGCGACTTTGAAACAGCTATATGACCTTTTCATCGCAGCTTACTCCTTGCTTGAACAAATGAATTGTGATTTGATCTCGAGTCAAGAGCAATTGCGATGAAAAATATGAAATAGTCGGGGTAAAATCGTCCTACCGTGCAGGGTTGGACATCTTTTTGAATTGGGAAGGCGTCATATCGGTGTATTTTTTGAACGCGGCATTGAAGGCCGATTTGGAATTGAAGCCGGCTTCATAAGCAATGGCCAGAATCGTCAAATGCTGCTGGCCCGGATCGAGCAATGCCCGTTGCGCCTCTTTGATGCGATAGCTGTTGATGAAATCGAAAAAATTCCGGTCGAATTTGTCATTGATGACTTGAGAGAGATGATTTGGAGGAATGGCAAGAATGGCGGCAAGCTCCGGCAAAGTCAAATCCGCGTTTTTGAAAGGCTGATCCGTTTCCATACTGTGGAGCAATTTTCTGGCATATTTGTCTGCCACTTCAGGCATTAGACCCGAGCGTTCATACTTTTTGCCGTTTTGCCTGGCCAGCGACTCGGCCTCGCTTCCAAAAAAAATCTCCGGCTGCTTCAGACCCATATAGCCAATGGCATACACTAAAACAGACCGGGCATAGCCGAAGACATAATCCAACACACCGAAAGGATCGACTGCAATTTTGAAAGCATACAGAAGAAAAAAAATCAGATAGAGCAGCCACACACCGGCATTCGCCAAAGACAGGCGCTGCAGCCAGGCGAGATTGATTTTTTCAATTTGCGCGTAAGCGCTTTTCATTCTCTCCGCGTGCTTTTCGAGCTTTTGATAGATTACGCCAAAATAGAAAACCACATGCAGACATTGCAGCCCCCAAATGATCATAAAATCTAAAGGCAGGCCGGCGGCAACTGCGGTTTGAAAAAATTCGACTTTGTGTTTTCCCTCCCGCACATAAAATGGCAGCAAGTATATTGTGCTCATGAGAAACGGCAACAAGTGAAGCACACGAGGCCATGCAGTTCTTGAGATCTTCTGACCATTCTGCGCAAAGCGTGTTTTCACACCGGCAAGCACATGTTCGACGTAGAAAAAAATCAGGGGGCCTAAAAGAAATGTGAGGGTGAAAGTCAAGGCGATGAGATGGGGAAAAACGGCGTAATATTGCCGTACGATTTCAGGCGAGGCGATAATAACAGCGGAAGCGCTCAGAAATACCGCCAAAATCCGGTTGGCAATTCGGTTCTTTTTGTGAAACGCTAAAAAAGCGGCCAGAAATATTCCCTGAGCCGCCCCCAGCAAAAGGGCAACGTTCCAAATGTTCAATGACAGTGGCATGGCAAAACGTTCATGTGAGTATGCCGATAGAATCTTGTAACACGCTTGCACTGTGCTTGATGCTTCGTAAGGTTCGTCCATGACGATCTCACGGCTTTGTCATCCCGTAGGGAACTTCTGAAGCAGCGAATACAGAGCTAATGCTGAAAAAAATTCCTCGTTTCGGCATTTGCCCGGAATTACTTCTGTTCCGGCGGCAGCGGGCTTGTGGTATCCAGCATCACCTGCCATTGATCATTCGCGCCGCGCTTCCACACGCGGGCATAGTAGCCTTTTTCAGTCGTGGCATTTGAATTACTTGTTTCTTTTAACTCATAGCTGCCATAGGTGTAACCCAAATCGCCGGACTGTGCGACCTCGGCAAACATCGGCTCCTCTGTTGGGATAAAAGAGGTTTTTGCAAAAAACTGAGCGCTGGCCTCTTGCCCAAGTATTGGCTGCACACCGTTGCGATGCACACGCGCTTCTTTGTCCCTTAATCTTGTACAAATTCATTCAGAAGACACTGCCCGGGCGCTTTTTCGTCAGATTAATTTTGTTGCTGAACTTTATCTCTCGCAGGTACGCAGCGTCCGGGCGGTGGGCAACAATAAATTCAAGAAACCGGATGGCGATAAAAGGTTTTGCCGATAATCTTCCAGCCGTCTTCAAACTTATAAAGCGAAATGAAATCCGTGAAAACGTGCTTGCCGTCTCTGTGCAACTCTACTTTCACGATCGCCGCCCTGCCGATGACTTCCACCACTGGAAATTCGTGCTTCACAATCGGCCTGGGGCCACCGCTGTTTTTGGCTTTACCGGCTTCGATGCGAGCGATCCATTCATCCCGCGTGACCTTGGAGATTTTTTCGCCATCTTGCACGAACATGATGAAATCCGGATGAAAGCCTTTGCGCATCGCCTCGCCGCTGGGTTCAGCATGCACGCCTTTGACGTAGGCTTCTTCGACGACACTCATCACCGCTTTCTTCTCGGTGTCGTTTGCTAAGAGCATGCCGGAAAGAACGAACGAGGTCAAAATCATCGCGCAGAAAAGAATTGTGTTTTTCATGAGGTGTTCTCCATTGAATTAGTTTGTTGACAAATTCTATTCCTTCTTCTTCGGCGGTCGAGTCCAAAGATCGATTTCGATCAGCACTTCGTCGCCGATAAAATTGGGAATCGCTGTATGAACCCAATCCGTGCCAATATCAAAATCCTTTCGATTCAATTTCAATTGCGTCGAGAAACCCCACACCGGCCGGCCATCTTCGGTTTGACTCATGCCGGCGACAATCACCG
>Ga0247727_10002522_pt1 | contig 41752 bp, 25 predicted proteins | sample WisWelCaveWW1625_FD_202498 | JGI IMG/M metagenome (GOLD analysis project Ga0247727, IMG submission 202498) | Biofilm microbial communities from Wishing Well Cave, Virginia, United States - WW16-25 | ecosystem: Environmental > Aquatic > Deep subsurface > Groundwater > Cave microbial mat | place...
GCAAAATTCACCTCTTTGAGAAATATATATTGGAAACAGTTCCGGCCTCGGCAGTCGACCGCAAGGCAGATGGTACCTACGATCTCCGCTATCAACTCCCCACTTATTTTTCGCCCTCACTCAACTGCAACGACCGGATGGCTGCGATGAAAAATTCCGGATACATTCAGCTCGACCAGATGCTGTGTGTGAACGCGATTTATTATGCAATGGAAAAATATGTTACCGTGCGGACTGCCGAAATATTCAGGGCGCTCGGCGGGACGAATAATTCGCAACGGAATTATTTATCTGCGGCGGGAGACGGAGCAAATTACAGCGACCTCGAAGAAGGCTACAAACCCACCCCACAGACCTCAACACTACCCGAAAACAACGGATTGTTCCGTTTTTTTATCAACGAGGAAGCGGTTCCGCCCAAAGCGGTGAACGAAAAGCCGACCAACGAAAAAATGCTACGGGTCGAAGACGTGGTGATCCGGGAATTCAAAACGAATTCCGAAAAATCGACCGTACTTCATTTCGATGTGCACAACTGGCACAAACAAAGACAAACCACCGTGGTTATTCAAAAAGGGGGGAAATCATACATCCTCTTTGGAAACAATGACAACCGTCTGCTGTCACCGGATTCCACCTTTGGTGAGGGAAGCACCTACCGGCGATTGATCTGGGAGTTGGAGAAAGTGCACATCGCCGACTTGAGGCTAAAATTGTACGGCAAACGCGGATACGAATACTGGATCAAGGAATTTGAAGCCAAAATTCAAAAGACTTTACTCAAGATCAAAAAGACCGAATTTAAGTTGGATCAGTTGCGGCATACGCCACAAGTCACTCCAAAAATCAAGAAGAAAAAATGGCGGAAAATTGATTTGACCGGTTCCGATCAGGCAGGGCAGGGGCATCCGACAGATGGCTTGACGAAAACGCAGAAAAAGATGCAGATCGAGCAGAACCGACTCATTTTTCTGGAAGGACAGCTCGATGCGGAGCGAAAGGAACTCGCCCGGCTGAAAAGGGAAATGGAAGAAGCATATTTCCTGCTGGTCGCTTATGAAAACAAATTGGACCGAATGCAAAAAAATCTCGGACTTCTGGAAATGCCACACACGAAATCCGGAGATTTTTATGTCTTTGGCGATGGGGCGAGCTTCAATCGGAGGACTCAGGATTTTACGTTTGCGGGACAATCCGATGTCGAGTCCTTTCAGGTGCTGCACATCTGCTTCGGCGAAAAGGTATTCTCCGAAACGAAAGAAGAAAATTTTGTTCACATTCAGGAATCCACGATAGCCGACGGAGAAAAATTTGCTTTGCACAGAGTTTTGCGAGACCGAATGGATTCAAAAATGACGCCTGCTGATTCCCTTCAATTGTTAGAAGTTTACAAGGCACTTGCTGACGAGGATTTGGACGTTGAGTTGTATATCAATGCTGGTGGAATTATCGGAGAGAATACCGATGGCACTTTTTTCCGCAAGGAATCGTTGAGTCCTGTTCCATACGCCGATGGTGCCGTCCGGACCGAATCTGCGACGGTTTTTCACGCCGAATGCGGGGCAAATCTGAGATTGGATGTCACTGTATGGCTTGATCAGATGCTTCCGAAAGATTTTGTCAGCCAGTATCCGAAATTCGCGAAGTGGAAAGCGAAGAATCCTTCGCTGAACGAGATTGACTACCTGTGTGGACTTCAAGCCGTCGCAGCGTTCAATCAGCTGCTGGAGGAAATGATTGATAATTGTCCGAAATGGACGAAGAATGCAGCGGAGCAAAAACGCATTCTGGATAAACTGTCAACACTGAAAGCGGGAAAGGTTTACTATGCCGATGGGAAAATTCTGGCGAAGGGTTTTTGAGTTAGATCGGTGCGTGTAATTTGGGTCGGTTTCAACGATCGGCCTTTCATTATATCAGGAGCGGTGGGTGTTCAAAAGTGTTTTATCCTGAAAAGGGTCTAAGCGGTTTTGAAGAAGTGATTGGGGTGGGTGGACAACAATTGCCTTGATGAATTAAATTTATTGTGGGACAACACGACACGATCTTCTTCAACAGAATTTGGCTTCTCGCAACGTTTGTTTTTGTCATTACGGCTTGGTTCAGCGTGGGCTTCCATCATCCCGATGAACATTTTCAGATCATCGAGTTTACCAATTACAAATTAGGCAATGTGCCTGTTGATGTTTTGCCGTGGGAGTACAATGCCCAAATCCGACCGGGTTTACAGGTGATAATGGCATATGGCCTATTCCAAACCCTAAATTTTTGTGGTCTGTCTGATCCTTTCTTGCAAGTATTTGTGCTGAGGCTGATGGTAGCATTGTTTGCGGTCTTTGTCATCGGCAAATGTTGTTCGCTTTTTGATGACGAATTTACCACGGACAAAGGGCGACGGGTTTTCTGGTTGTGTAGTTTCTTTCTCTGGTTCGTGCCCTATCTAAGCGTGCGGTTTTCTTCGGAAAATCTCGCGGGACTGTTGTTGTTGTACGCAATTTATCTGCTCGTGAAAAATCAGAGAACAGATCAGAAATTAAGCTATATGGTCCTGGTAGGAATTCTCCTGGGATTTGCTTTTTATGCGAGATTTCAAATTGGTTTTGCAATGATCGGGTTGGGTTTGTGGTTGTTGATTATGAACAAACCAAAAATGAAAGCGTTGCTGTGGCTTATCATAGGACTAATCGTGGCATTTGGAATCAACCTATTGATTGATTACTGGCTATATCAGGATTGGGTCTTAACTCCGTACAATTATCTTATTGTAAACGTTGTGCAGGATGTCGCTTCGAACTGGGGAATTTCGCCGTGGTGGTTTTATTTCGATGCTTTTGTTTTCATTGCTGTTCCTCCGCTAAGCATTATTCTACTCTGCTTTTTCGTTCCCGGAATTTACAAGGCACTGGCTCATCCATTCACCTGGTGTTTTGTTCCCTTTATCCTCCTGCACATTTTTGTCGGACACAAAGAACTGAGGTTTATATTTCCTATGCTGTTTATGTTTGTCTATTTCTGTGCTCGCGGTTTCGATGTTTGGCTCTCAAAGGATCAGCGAAAGTATTTGATCAGAACAGTGATCGTACTTGTACTTTTGGTGAATATTCCATTGTTCTTGTTTCGCGTTTTTGCCCCAGCTAGAGAATTGGTCAACTACAATGAATTTCTCTATGACTACGCTCAGGATAAGAAGGTCATTTTGCTCAGTACAGAATCGAACATATATACAATTGCTGCGCTTGAAATGAACTTTTACAAGACGCCGAACGTGAGAAGTTATGTGTTTCCTGCACCGGATGAAATGAAACTATTTATTGAAGATGAGCGGCCTGAAATTTTCCTTGCACGCGAAGAAATCGGAGAAGCCGAAAATCAGTACCAACACTATTCACGAACTATATTGTTTTCCGTTCTGCCCGAATGGGTTTTGAAAATTAGCTGGAACAATTGGCAAGACAAGGCCAGATTGTGGAATATTGTAGAGTATCGGAGGCTTTAGAATTATGGTTCTAAATAAATAACACGCACTGCCACCGATCTATTCTCGGATCGTACGTCCTCGCGCAGAAATCGTAGGAATTTCCTTCCCCCGAAACTTCCTCATCCATCTCCAGCTCTTGAAAGCCGTAGCGGTGGGCGTTCAGCAGCGCTTTTTGCAGTGAAAATTCAAATCCGGGTGATGAGAGGTTTTCATTGAGAGAAAGGTATAAAAAAAATTAGACGCGCATTCTGGAAGCACTGTTAATAAAATTGAAATATCGAGGGATTTGGGGCTCGAAAAGCTTGGAAAATTGACAATAACTTCGTATTTTTGAGTACAATGAGCCAATTAATAATTCAAATAAACCCGCACCTACAAAAGCAGAGCGACCTTCTTTTGTCAATCGCGAAAGCGACTGTCGCTTCTTTTAAACTTGAGGGCATTCAGCTCTCCTTGGAAGAGGCCTTGAGGATGGTTAAGGAATTTGCGGCAAAGGCTAGAGAATAAATTCAACAATCGCCTTCATTGGCGAGTAATTTTTTAGTCCCGCTTGTTGAACCGCGTGGATGTAAGCATCGAACATTTCCTTCGAATCGAGTTTTTCAAATTTCAAACCATCATAGCCAGCCTTATAAGCCATTAGGTTTGCAAGTAGTCTTGCTGTCCTTCCGTTTCCCTCCCTGTATGGGTGAATAAATAGGAATTCGGCGTGGACCTTTGCCAAATCCTGGACAAAATCAGCTTGTTTGTTGTAAGAGTCAAAGAGTCGGCTCAGAATTTCGATCTCGAAATTATTCAAACTTTGATCGAGAAAGGCTGCGGCAGGAAAACTGAAACCGCCTTTTGATAAATTCACTGTACGTGAACGACCTGCAAATTTGTACAAATGCCCTAATGCAACTTTGTGCAAATTGTGAACGTAGGCAAGATCAAACCGTGTATCGGTGGCAAGTTGGGTAGTAAGTAAATATCCTGCGCGAATAAAACCCTCAGCTTCGGCTTTTTCAATCTCCCTCCTTTCAGTTATTCCCAATAGGTTTGGCAATATTTCAAATTCCCCTTCGCCTTCATTGATCCGATATTTCTCGCCATCTGCCATAGTCAAATATAGCAGAATTCACAATGACCTGCCTCGCCCCAAAATCGTAGCTATTCCTATTACCCTTCACTTCATCGTCGCCTTCCATCCCGTTGAAGCCGTAGCGACAACCATTCAAATCGCAATTTGGAATACAAAAATCAACTCAAGGCCGAACCATTATGGTTGCAGTGTTCTCAGCCACAATTCCTCGTGCGCACCGGACTCATACAAATACCAGATCCACATTTCGTCTTCAGTCAATTTTGTGATTAACCAGGCGGTTGCTGTGTTCCATTCATCAATGGTCTCACCCGTTTCAACCAAGGACTCAGTTTCCGTTCCTGTCGTCCGGATTTGCCTCTTCTTGTTAAAAAGATACCAAGTCCCGGTTTCCACAACTTTTACCAGGCTGTCGGGACTATATCGGATAATTGTATACGTGAAATCTTCGGTAAATTCCAGCGTTCCGTAATGCCACGCTTCTACTGTGCAATCGTCCGGTGTGGGATCGCCCATACTGTCGAAATAAAAGGCCTGAATTACTTCCCATTGGTTGACTACCCTGTGTTTTTCAGATCTCAAACTGAACCTGGGGCCCTCTTCGTATTTTTTATTGCAGGAACAAATTGCTCCGATGACAACAATGAATATGGATAATTTGATGCCGATCGAATACCTCACGATAAGTCCTTTTTAGGATTCAGAGTCCGAACGAGAAATTGCCTTCTTTATTGTCAGGCTGAAAATTCCAACCTTGTTTGAAACGGGATAATCAACCTCTCATTAAATCAACTAATTCACTTAAAAACAATGAGATATCGATTAAAGAGATGGCGGTAATCATGTCCTTACCTGCTCTTTTGTTTGCAATTTGTACCTTTAACTATCTGTTGAGATAAGCCAATGCACAAGTTGATTTTTTTTGAATTGAATGAAGTCCCTGTTCGGATTTTCGATTACTATCGACGCGTGCGGCCGGGCTCCTGGCTTGCCAAAAATTTTGACGCGTTTAAAAAATTTAGAACTCATTCCGAAAACGGAGGGCATCTTTCGCCCTGGAATACCTGGCCTACACTGCATCGCGGAGTGAGCAACGAGAAACATTTCATTTCGGATTTCAATCAGGACCTGAAGGAAATCGACCGCGAATTTCCACCCATCTGGAAATTGTTGGCCGACGCCGGAGTTAAGACGGGCGTTTTTGGTTCGCTGCATTCTTATCCGATGCCGGAGCAACCCGAAAAATACACGTTTTATATTCCGGATGTCTTCGCTGCAGGCGCTGAGTGCTTTCCGCAGCAATATGAACTTTTTCAGGAGATAAATCTCAGGCTGTCGCGTGAATCGGCACGGAATATAAACCGGCGAATCCCGTACGTCGACGTACTCAAATTGATGGCGAAATCCCGCACGATGGGATTTAAGGCATCGACCTTTCTCGATGTAGGCCGCCAACTGGCCGAAGAAAAAATAAATTCCTGGAAAAGTGTCCGAAGGAGAACCTATCAGTCGGTGATCAGTTTTGATGTGTATTGTAAACTTCTGTCCCGGGAAAAACCTGCCTTTTCGACCTTCTTCACCAATCACGTCGCGTCGAGCCAGCACCGCTACTGGGCTGCGCTGTTTCCGAAGGATTATGAAAAACTCCAATACAATCAGGATTGGATCAACACGTTCAGCAACGAGATTATTTTTACGATGGACAAAACGGATCAGATGCTGAGCCGGCTGGCAGGTTTTGTCAATCGGAATCCTGACTATCAGCTGATGTTTACCTCGAGTATGGGTCAGGATGCCGTGGAGTGCGAACCGATCGAAACACAGTTGTATGTGACGGACCATTCGAAATTTTTCAAATTATTTGGAATGGATCAGGCGGATTTTTCTTTCCTCCCGTCGATGCTTCCTCAGTTTAATTACAAGGTGAAGGATCCCGCGAAATTTCAATCGGCGATCAACCAGTTGACCGTCAACAATGCGAATGTTCAGTTCCGCGTGTTGGGTGAATCGCGTTTTTCGATTGATTTGGGACATCAGAATCTCAAGGAAACCGAGATAAGATGGAATGGTCAGGTTATTCCGCTGGATGCAACGGGAATGGAAAATGTCATCATCGAAGACAAATCGTCTGCGACGGCGTATCACATTCCCGGAGGTCATCTTTTCATTTACCATCCGTCGTTCCAGAAGTCCGATATATCCGCAACCGAAATTCCGACAACCGAAATAATGCCAGGAATTTTACGAAATTTTGGTGTTGGTGTTCCATCGTATTCTAATCCGGCAGGCGTACAGTTCCTGAAATAATGTTCTCCACGTGATCCAAATCGGTTTTTTTCAACAACATTCAGATTTTTTCAACGACGTTTATGGCGGATAAGGAAAAGGACAAGGATATGCCTTTTCTCGGCCATCTGGAAGAGTTGCGGTGGAGGCTCGTCAAGTGCAGTATTGCGATCATTGTCGTGGCCCTCGTCGTTTTCTTTTACATCGAATGGATAACAGATAACATTTTTCTATCGCTTGCAGAACCTGATTTTCCTTTCTACCGGTTTTGCTGCTGGGCATTTGACCAATGCGCTGGCAAAATAAAAGTCGATTACCAAAGCACCGAAGTCACGGGCCAGTTTATGACCTCCCTTGTCGTGTCAATACTTGGAGGCGTGATCGTCGCGTTTCCGTTTATTTTTTACCAGTTGTGGTCCTTTGTCAAACCGGGATTGAAACAAAATGAACTGAAACAGGTGAAGGGCATCATCGGTTTTGTTTCGCTGATGTTTTTTATAGGAATAAGTTTTGGATATTTCGTCATCGCCCCACTGACCGTTCAGTTTTTCGGCACCTGGACAATGTCCGAGAAAGTCGACAACAATTTCAGAATTGCAAACTACATCAGCGTGGTTTCGTCGACTGTATTTTTTACAGGATTGCTCTTTTTGTTGCCCGTTGTGATTTTGATTTTTTCAAAACTCGGCATTCTATCTTCGGCTTGGTTGAAGCGTTACCGCAGACACGCTTTTGTCGCTATCCTGATTCTCGCCGCGATCATCACACCTCCCGATCTATTATCACAAATTGTCGTGAGCGTGCCGATCATATTGCTTTACGAATTCGGAATCTTGCTTGCAAAACATCAAGAGAAAAAGAAACTTAAGCTCGCAAGCAATTCATAATCACCAGAGTCCATCTCAAAATTATTTTTGATGCAATTTGCGGGAATTTTGGATTTAGACAAGGCGGCGTTCGAAGCTCATATCCAGAGGTATCTGCGCGAGAACGCGAACGAAGTACAAAGCCAAAAGACGAAGCAAAAGGCGCGAAGGTAATTTTGAGATGGGCTCTCAAAACAGAGTCTTTGACTCAATTTTCGTATTTTTACGTTCAATGACTTCGCGTCTTCTTTTGGCTATCGGTTTATTGTTTCTCGCTCCATTTTGGGGAGAGGCGCAGCAGACCGTGGTTTCCGGCCACGTGCTCGATTCGGTAACGCAAAAGCCGATAATGTTTGCCAAAGTCCAATTCAAAAATTCCGACGTCGGAACGCGAACCGATACGGCTGGTTATTTTCAGATCATCACCAGAAAAGCTACGGACACACTGGAAGTAAGTTTTGTCGGGTATCAGATGCAGCAATATATCATCGTACCGGGCAAAGAGACAGAGCTGGTGGTTGAGTTGCTTGAATCGAACCGTACCCTCAATGCTGTAGTTATTCTTCCGGGAGAAAATCCGGCTTTTGAAATTCTGAGACAAGTCAGGGCACACCGCAAGGACAATGACCCCGAAAAACTGGAAGCCTGGCAATGCGAAGTCTATAATAGAATACGTCTCGATGCAAACAATTTTGGCGATTCAATGTTCACCTCTCCACTTTTTAAGTCGATGGAATTCGTTGGCGACTACGCGGACACTACGCAGAAAAAAAATACCATTCCCGGAGTCTTATCGCAGTCGCTGAGTACTTACTATTACCGCAAAACTCCTCCGCAGGAAAAGGAAATCATACACGCGGTGGATATCACGGGTTTTTCAGACATCATCCTCAGCGAATTCAGTGGAGCCAAATACCAAAACGTGAACATTTACGATCACTACATCGATCTCTTCACCAAGGATTTCATCAGCCCCATTTCGGACATCGGGCGGACGTTTTACCGATATTATCTGCAGGACAACGATACAATAGACGACGATGTTTGTTACCACATCCGGTTTATGCCCCGAAGAAAGGGAGATGCCGTTTTCGACGGAGATCTTTGGGTAGATACAGCGTCCTTTGCCGTGAAAAAGATCATCTGTGTCATTGGCGCAGATGTAAACATCAATTACGTCACTGATCTCTACGTCGAGATCATTTACGACGAAGTGACCGACGGCGTGTGGCTGCCTGTGAAGGAAATTATGCGAGGCGATTTTGATGCCTTCAACGAATGGAAAAAGAACCGCTTCATTGGTGGAACGGTGCACAAAACAACGACACGCAGAAAATTTGTGTTCAACGAACCCAAGGATTTTGATTTTTATATCAAGGATGTCGAGGTGACCGACAGCGCGGAAAACCGAAGTGAAGAATTCTGGGCCGAGCACCGCCACGAACAGTTGACCGATAAGGAACAAGGCGTGATCGATATGATCGACAAACTGAAGCAAAACCGCCGGTTCAATTTTTATGAAAAATGCTCGTACCTGGCCTACTGTGGTCACTGGAAAGCTGGTCCGCTTGAGATTGGGAATATGGGCTCTCTATTTAACGTCAATACCGTCGAAGGCCCGCGTTTTATGTTGTCTTTACGGACGGCCAATGCCTGGAGCAGACGGGTGGAAATTTCAACGTTCGGTATTTACGGAACCCGGGACGAAGCCTTTAAATACGGCGCTTCGATGCGTTGGAAAATTCAAAGCCGACCGAGGATGATGTTTCGAATAGCGTACAAAAAACGCATTGAACAGTTGGGTATTCGCTCTTCGATCGGCGACATCGGAAGTTCCTTTTCAACACTCTTCCGCCAAGGACCACTCGACAAACTGACAATGGTATACGCCGCTTCAACCTCTATCGAAAAGGACTGGAAATTCGACCTGCGGACATTTCACAACATCGACTGGACGAAATTCGTGCCGCTGGGGAATTCCGATTATCACAAGTTGGATCCCGAATCAGGCGACTCGGTTCCGATATTGAGTCTGACTCAATTTCAAATCCGAAACCAGATAATGTACACCAAAGAGGAAAAATTCATTTCCGGCCAGTTCGACCGGATGTCGCTGGGTTCGCGGTTTCCCATCATCTCGTTGACGCACACCTGGGGAATCCGCGACGTCTTGTCAAGCGAATACAATTTCCACCGACTTGATTTTGTCTGGACACATCGGCCCAAAGTCGGAAACCTCGGAAAGTTGGAATACAGTATTTATGCTGGGAAAGTTTTCGGGGCCGTGCCGTATCCATTTTTGAATATCCATCAGGGAAATCAAACCTGGTATTTGCAGCGGACCACAATGAATATGCTCTACTACTACGAATTTATCAGCGACGAATGGGTTGGGGCCAACGTTGACTACCATATGATGGGTTTCCTCCTGAACCGGATTCCACTTCTCCGAAGACTCAAACTGCGCGAGGTGTTCAATGTAAAAATGGTCGTCGGTCGCTACAGCAACAAAAACGATGCAGAAATGTTGCTGCCGTTTTATTCGCACGAATTGAAGCATCCGTATTATGAAGTTTCTGCTGGAATCGAAAATATATTCAAGGTTTTGCGCGTTGATGCCATCTGGAGGCTAAACTACCTCGACAATGCGAATTCGTACGGCGAACCCGTTTCGAAATTTGGAGTCAAATTTGTATTTACGTCAGATTTTTGATGCAACTGAGAACTGAAAATATCCAAAAGTCGTATCGCGGCAGAAAGGTCGTGGACAATGTTTCCGTGGTAGTGAACCAGGGTGAAATCGTTGGATTACTTGGTCCGAACGGTGCGGGCAAAACGACGTCCTTTTATATGATCGTCGGGCTGGTGGCTCCGCACGTCGGCAAAATTTTTCTCGACCAGACGGACATCACCAAAGCGCCAATGTATAAGAGGGCGAAAATGGGCATCGGTTATTTGCCTCAGGAAGTCTCTGTTTTCCGAAAACTTTCGGTCGAAAACAACATCGCCCTTATTCTGGAGACCACGACGCTCACCAAAGAACAGCAAAAGGAAAGACTAGAAGTGCTGATCGAGGAATTTGGACTGCAACAGGTCCGAAAAAATTTAGGACAGTCCCTCTCCGGCGGTGAAAAACGCCGCACCGAAATTGCACGGGCGCTGGCAACCGACCCGAAATTCATTCTGCTCGACGAACCCTTTGCTGGCGTTGATCCCATTGCGGTGGAAGACATACAGTCGATTGTCGCGCAACTGAAACAAAAAAATATCGGGGTGCTGATCACCGACCACAATGTTCAGGAAACATTGGAAATTACGGACCGTGCCTATTTGCTTTTCGAAGGAAAAATAATGAAGTCTGGAACCGCCGAAGAACTTGCCGAGGATCCCGACGTCCGGCGGGTTTACCTGGGCCAGAATTTTGTGCTGAGAAGAAAAAACAAATCAGGTATCGCTCCGAACGCCTAGATACAGTTACCCGGTCAGGCCTTCTCGACTTTTAGCGAATAGCCTTCCATAATTTCGTTCACGAGCAGTTTCTTACAGGCTTCCTTCGCTTTTGATTCGGCGACATCCTGCGATTTTGCATCAATGAATAAGCGAATGTGTTTTCCAATGCGGACATTTGTGATTTCGGCCAAACCAAGATTTTTCATCGTTTGTCCTACCGCTTTTCCCTGGGGATCCAGCAATGCCTCGAGCGGCATTACATCAATTTCGGCTTTGAATTTCATTCTGCTGATTTAGGTTGCACCACAGACAAAAGTATGTAGAAAAGTACGATGACCGGCAGCGCCCAGAACACTAAAGTTGCCAACAATACTGCTGAGCCGATGAGGAAAACAAACCGGATTTCATTTCCCTTCCATCCGAATTGTTTGAATTTAAGGGCAAATAATTTTACCGGAAGAACCATCAGAAGCGCAAGTACAAGGGAAATCCCGGCCAGCAGGAAAGGGTTCATCAGTGCTGACAGAAAAGCGCCTTGCCAAGCGTAGTTCTGGAACATAATCATCAACGGAATGGATGTTACAATCAAAGTCATTGCCGGAGTAGGCAAGCCACGGAATGCATTGCTCTGTCTTTTGTCGATGTTGAATTTTGCCAGGCGGATCATCGCGAAAACCGGAATCAGAAATGCGACGAATGGAAAATAATGGTACATCTTCTCGAAGCACAAGGAGGATGGATCGATCGCCCAGCCGGACTGTTCGCACATTCCGTTAATATTCGAAAGGGCCCTGAGCGATTCTCCATTGATATCAAGATCCGGGGCAGTCTTAAACCAAAAGCCGAGTTTCATTAATTGCATCATCATCAGCCCCGGCGCCAACCCAAACGTCACCATATCCGCCAGCGAATCGAGTTGTTTGCCGAATTCACCGTCTACCTTGAGAAGCCGTGCCACGAAACCGTCGAAAAAGTCAAGAATCGCCGAAGCAAAAATGCAGTAGGGAGCGAGGTCAATCCGACCCCCAAATGTGCACACAATGGCCAGAATTCCCCCAATCAGGTTGCCAATCGTAAAGACCGCCGGGACCATTTGTCGCATTTGATTCAGTTTGGATCGTTTGGAATGCCACGAAGTTAGAAATACTGCGATAATCGACGTGTGCGACGAAATCAGCGCCTCTCTTATTAAGGCTAAAGTGTTGAATAATAAATATTTATACAAAATAACGCCTCCTTGGAGGAAGCAGTGGAAAAACCGCGAAATGTCCTTCCGCAGGCCGGCAATGCCGCACCCCATCCTTTGGGTTGAAATTTACGTTAACAGTATATCCGCGCTACAACCTATCATTCAAAATGCCAGATGCAATTTTGGGCTGTCGTTTCAGTTACTATAGGGTGACAAATAATGTTTAATTTTACTATTGTCCCTATGATTGAAGTGAAAAAGGTTCTTCTGCCAATTTTCTGTATCCTGTTTTCGATCCAGATAACCGGACAGGACATCGCGCCCAAATATTCGAACGAATTCTTGTCCATCGGTGTCGGCGCTCCCGCATTGGGTCTTTCAAACGCCGTGGTCGGTGGTGTCGACGACGTGACGGCAGCATACTGGAATCCTGCAGGATTGACAGGAATGAAGGATTTTTTGCAGATTGGCGCAATGCACTCCGAGTATTTTGCCGGAATCGCAAAGTACGATTACATCGGTATCGCTAAACCCATCGATGAAAAAAGCGTCGCCGCGTTTACATTCCTCAGATTCGGTGTGGATGATATTCCGAATACCACCCAGCTCATCGACGCAGCCGGCAACATCGATTACGATAAAATCACAACCTTTTCCGCTGGAGATTATGCCTTCCTGTTCTCTTATGCGAGAATTCTACCTGTGAAGGGACTTAGTCTCGGAGGAAATTTCAAAGTCATTTTCCGTCACGTTGGCGATTTTGCCAAGTCCTGGGGATTTGGGCTCGATGCCGGGATAAAATATCAGCCCTTCGACAAGTGGAAATTCGGTGCATTGGTCAGAGACGTTACCTCCACCTGGAACGCCTGGTTTTTTAACCTCGACGACCAGATGATTGAGACTTTCCAGGCCACGGGAAATGAAATCCCGGAAAATGGGGCGGAAATTACCTTGCCAAAAATTATTCTTGGGGCCCAATTCAAAACCAACATTGTCAAGGAATTTTATGTGAAAAGTGAAATCGATCTGGATTTGAACACCGATGGCCGCCGTAATGTACTGGTAAGAACTGCACCGGTCAGTATGGATCCTCACGTCGGATTGGAATTCGGCTATGGAAAATGGGTTGCGATCCGCGGTGGAATCGGAAACTTTTCCTGGATAAAAAATCCGGATCTTTCGGAGTCTTTGACCATTCAGCCAAACATCGGCATCGGAGTTGGATTCAAAGGAATCAACATCGACTACGCCTTCACGGATATCGGCGATGCATCCGTAGCACTTTACTCTCACGTTTTTTCGCTGCGATTTAAACTGACCGACCCGAAACCGAAGGAAGATGCCCCGTCAACGGATGAATAAACTGGCTGCCATATTCGTTCTGGCTTTTGCTACATCTGCTTCGGCGCAGTTTGGTAATGAATGGATAAACTACGGACAGTCCTACTACAGCTTTAAAATTTCCCAGAATGGAATGGTTCGCATTGACCATTCTGCTTTGCTCGCAGCAGGTGTTCCCGTCGCGTCCATCGCGCCAGAGAATTACCAGATTTTCGGATTCGAACAGGAGCAGCAGATTCTGGTGGAAGACGGTGGCGATGGCTCCTTTGATGCAGGCGACTACATTCTGCTCTACGCAAAGAAAAATACGACCTGGCTCGATTCGATGTTGTACGACAGCCCGGATATGGTTTCCAATAAATATTATCCGCACTACAACGACACGATTTGTTATTATCTCACCTGGAACGGTTCGGTGTCTAATCAGCGCATAACGGTTGAAACCGATGTGGATTTTTCCGCTTACGCGCCGAAGCCCTGGTTCCTTAAGACGCGGGTTTTTGAATACCACAACCGGTATCTCGAGGGCTATAAACTTTCACTAATGTCAAACGCGAATTATGTCGAGGGCGAAGGATGGATGAGTGATTATCTGCAGGCGGTACCGGGCAATGCATATCTCGACCAAATCTTTCCGACGACCAATGCATACTCCGGAGCTGGCGCGCCTGCTGCAACGGGCACCGCTGTTTCGACGGGTGCTTCAAACGCGGATACATCGGGAACAACCGGCAATCACCACCTGCGTTTGCAGTATGGGCCTTTGAACGTCGTACTCTATGACACCGTTTATACTGCATTTCCGAAAATTAAACTGCCCTTTTCCATCCCTGCATCTTCGCTGGGATCCGCAACAACGCGCCTGCGCCATCAAACGATGAACGACCTCGGCGTTGCCTCGGACTTACAGTGTGTGGCCTATGCCGATTTGACGTATCCACATACCCCTGACCTGGAAGGCAACACATCGTATGAAATGGCAATCCCTTACAATACAACTTCCACGAAGACGAGATACGACTTCACCAATTTTTCCGCGTCAACACCTCTTGCTTTTACGTTGACGGATGTCTTCAGAAAAATTCCGGTCGTTGGCGGCGCAGGTGATTTTTCAGTACTGATTCCAAATCTTTCCACACCTAAAACTCAGCAAATGGTGATTGTCGAATCAACCTCCATTCCTCTGGTGACGAGTCTTACACCGGTTAATGGCACCGGAACATTCACCGATTTTTCGGCAGAGAATTATGAAAGTGCCTATTTGCTCGTGACCAACAAACTGCTTTGGTCCGTTGCAGTGGAATACGCGAACTATCGTTCAAGCGCTTCCGGTGGTGGATACAACGTGGTAATGGTTGACGTTGATGAACTGAATGATCAGTTCGGTGGTGGCGTTCCGAAACACGTTATGGGTATCCGTCGTTTCGCGGACTACGCGTGGAATTTGTCAACGGCCAAACCGGAGGCTTTGTTTCTTCTTGGAAAAGGTGTACGGGAAGCGAACGAAGTCATTGTTACGGGTACAGGTACAAGGCAAAGTCCAGGCAGTTATGCAATGTGTCTCGTTCCTACATTTGGATATCCGGCGAGTGACCACCTCATCACGTCGCGGCTGGAAGGAAACGGATGGGATCCGCTCATCCCAACGGGTCGGTTGGCCGCTCAGACGGAGGTTGAAGTGCAGACCTATTTATCCAAGGTAACGGAGTACGAAGATGCGCAGGTGAGCACCGATCCGTACACAATTCCCGACAAATACTGGCAAAAAAATATTCTCCACTTTGGAGGAGGATCGAACGGACTGGAGCAATCCTGGTTCAAGTATTATCTTGGATTGTATGAAACAGTTCTCGAAGGTCCTGAATTCGGTGGCAATGTGACTTCGTTTTACAAAACCGTATCCGATCCCGTAGACCCAGTGACACTTTACGAGGTGACCGACTACATTGACCGCGGTGTTTCCCTTATGACCTTTTTTGGCCACGCATCAGCCGACGGATTTGATCAGAACGTAGATGATCCCGCCAATTGGGACAACCAGGGAAAGTACCCGGTTGTTGTTGGAAACGCTTGTCTCACAGGGAATGTTCACGAGCCGAATAATCTGAGTACGTCAGAAGAGTTCGTCCTCATTCCGGACAAGGGAGCCATTGCTTTCCTGGCCAATGTGAACCAGGCTTTTTCGACGGCACTTCACGAGTTTTCGACTTCACTTTTTAATGAGGTTGGCATACAAAATTATGGCGGCACTATTGGCGAACACATTCGGGCCGCTATAGAATTGATCGAATCGCCGGAAATGTCCTTTGCACTGAGAAATGTATGTCTGCAGATGACCTTGCACGGTGACCCGGCGCTGCGATTCAACACACACCCGGAACCCGAATTGGAAATCAACGAAACGAGTTTCTTTATTGAACCCGCCGTGGTCGATTTGTCCGTCGATTCAATCGATGTAAATGTCGTCATCTACAATATGGGGCGTTCTGCGACCGATACGTTTGCTGTGGAACTTCGCAGAATTTTTCCCAACGGTAACGGTGACTCGCTCTATACAAAGTTGGTGGACGGCATTGATTACAAGGATACGGTCGTTTTCACCATTCCGTTCTACAACAACATAGGCATTGGGTTGAATGAATTCGAAGTGAACGTCGACATTCCTTCGGTGATTGACGAAATTTGGGATGAGGTAGATAATAACCAGCTCACGCGGCAGGTTCTGTTTGATGTGGACGGCATCTACCCGGTTTGGCCATACGAATTCGCAGTAGTGCCCGACGACTCGGTAACGCTGAAAGGTTCAACCGTGAATCCGTTTGCTGATTTGGCCACTTACCGCTTCGAAATCGATACCACGGATTTGTTCAATAGTCCCCGATTAAAATACTGCATAAAGACGCTGCCTGGCGGTGTGATTGAAGTGGAGAATGACGAGTGGCTTCGGGCCAGCAACAATATGCAGGATCTCCTGATCCTCGAGGACAGTATGGTTTATTTCTGGCGGGCTACCGTTATCGATACCGGTGAATACTACTGGATCGAACGATCTTTTCAATACATTCCCGGTAAATCCGGCTGGGGACAGGATCATTTCTTTCAGTACAAGGACAATGAATTTTTGTTTCTCGATTACAACCGGACTTCGCGAACGAAGTTGTTCGGTCCTTCTTTCAAGACGATCGACTGCGATGTGTATGGCAATGCCAATTCCTGGCTGGAATTCGCCTTTACCTTGTACCACATCAACGGGGACATTGCCGAGTACAATTTTTGCGGGCTGGGGCCGCAGATTATGGTTTGCGTGATCGATCCGTTCACGCTGAAACCGTGGGGAACGCTTTGGGACGACGGGTTTACCGTTTCCAATCCGACGCACAATTTCGGGAATCAGAACAACAACGGAGGATGCCGACCGCGTGTGGAATGGCATTTCGCGTTTGCTCAGGACAGTCCAACGCAACTTGCAGCTTGTCAGAATATGATCGAGAACGTCATTCCGGATAGTTTTTATTACCTGATCTACAGCACACGGTTCGCGGATTTTTCATTGCTCGATGCCTATCCGTCCATCTATTCCACGTTCCAGAATCTTGGCTCGGACAGTGTGTATCTTGGCCGAACGGACAATATGCCGTTTATTCTTTACGGAAAAAAGGGAGATCCAACCAATTTCAATGAATCCTATGGTACTTACATCGACGAAGTCATTCATTTGGAAGATACCCTTTGGGGTTACGATTATTATGGCGAAGAGGCCTCAACTTTAATCGGACCAGCCTTCAAATGGAATTCGCTTCACTGGAAACAGGACCCGATGGAATCGCCTACGGATGATTCAACAAGACTTCAATTATGGGGCGTTTCGTGGTCGGGCAGCAAGACATTGCTGATGGATACGCTCTTTACGCCACAGGATTCGATTGTAAATCTCGACGCCATTGTTTTGGCGGACGATTATCCCTTCATACAACTTTCGGCGGTGTTGCGGGACAGTGTTGGATTTTCTCCTGCACAGATGGATTACTGGCACGTCCTCTACGACCACGTTCCGGAGGCAGCCATCGACGGATCGGCCGGTTTGCATTTTATTCCCGGAGATACCGTCTCAGAAGGCCAGCAGATCGAAGTGGCGTTTGATATTCACAATGTTTCGGATGTCGATATGGATTCGATTCTTGTAAATTATTGGGTGGAAGACAGCGACCACAACTTGATTCCGGTGCTTTATCCGCGCCAGGACTCACTCCGTTTCGGAGAAAAATTCCGCGATACACTGTCGATTCCCACGGAAGGATTGCGTGAGCTGAACAGCCTCTGGATCGAGGTCAATCCGTACGTCAGCGGTAATATGACCGATCAGCCGGAACAGTATCACTTCAATAACCTCGCACAAATTCCGTTTTATGCAAATTGGGATGAAGAAAATCCGATACTAGATGTCACATTCGACGGTTACCACATTCTCAACGGCGACATTGTTAATCCTTCTTCTCAAATCATCATCAGCCTGAAGGACGAGAACCCTTTTCTGTTGATGGATGAAGAGGCGGACACCGCCAATTTTGGTTTGTATCTCACCTGGCCAGACGGCGTGCAGCGTGAATTGCATTTCAAAAACGTACTGGGCGAAAGCCTGATGGAATGGTACCCTGCATCGGGATCGGACAAAAAATTCAAGATTGTCTTCGATGCGGATCTGACGATGGACGGAACATACCGCTTGCTCATTCAAGGGACGGATGAATCGAACAACAATTCTGGAAAATTCGATTACGACATTGAATTTGAAGTGGTGCACGAATCAACCATTACCAACCTGATGAACTATCCAAATCCATTCAGCACCCAAACCCAATTTGTCTTTACGCTGACGGGTTCCCAGATTCCCGACGAATTTACTATTCAGATTCTGAGCATCACCGGAAAGGTTGTACGCGAAATAACGGCGGGCGAACTCGGTAACATCCGAATTGGGCGCAACATCACGGATTATCATTGGGACGGCAAAGACGAGTACGGTGACCAGCTCGCCAATGGCGTTTATATGTACCGGGTCATCACCAAAATCAACGGAGAAGACCTCGAACACCGCGACAGTGGAGCGGACGAATATTTCAAAAAGGGATTCGGTAAAATGTATCTCATTCGTTAGTCTGAGAGGTATCTGCGGCTGATTCTACACTTTAACTAAACTTTAACAGGCAATCATCGGACTTTTGGTCCTTGCATCCGTTTATCTTCTAACTTCGTTGCAATGAGTGGGAGTCGCGTAAGAATGGTGATCGTACTTGGGATTATTTCTATCCTTTGTATTCTTGGCATCCAGTTGTATTGGATCAAAAAGAACATCGATTTTCAAAAGCGAAACATTGAAATTCAGAACAGGCAGGAGGAGATGAGCGCGCAGCAATTCTCCTCGAATGTCACCGGTTCTCTCAAGAATGTGGCCACTATGCTCGCTCGTCTCAACAATCAACCCGGCGCACTTTATGGAAATGTAAGGGAACTGAATTCGAATTATTTTGTCGTTGAGGTTGCGGATACCATTCACCCGTTTTTGCTCGAGCAGCTTCTGATGACGGAATTCTACAATCAAAATATCCGCGAAGATTTTCAGTATGGAATTTACGATTGCTGGACCGACAGCGTTGTCTATGGCAATTTCATTGAATTTGCGGAAGATTCAAATTTTGTGGTGCATACGGACCCCGACAACCATATCCTGAATCAGACGCTACAGATAAAGATCGACACCGATGTGCATTATTTTTCGGTTCTCTTTCCCAATCTTTTCTCAGAGGATCTCAAGGACTTGCCGGACAATTTCACACCCTGGCTGTATCTCGCAGCAATTTTCATCGTGATTCTCATTTTTTTCGGATTTTCCCTCAGTACCATTTTACATCAGAAAAAACTATCCGAAATCAAGAACGATTTCATCAACAATATGACACACGAGTTGAAGACACCGATCGCCACGATTCGGATTTCGAGTGAAACTTTATTGAATCTGGACCAGAAGAATCCCGATAAAGAAAAACTCGAACGATACGCCGGAATCATTTACAAGGAGAACAAACGTCTGGAACAGCAGGTGGAACGGGTTTTGAACATTGCCAAAATCGACAAACAGGAACTGACGTTTAAACTGGACACCTTTTCCATCCACGAACTGATTCAGGAAGCGGCCGAAAATCTTGAGTTCAACCAGTTCGAAGAAAACGGAGGATCAATTGAACTTGACCTGAAGGCGGGTCAGGATTTGATTCACGCCGACGCTGTTCACGTCACAAACATCATCTACAATCTCCTCGACAATGCGGTAAAATATTGCGAACAGGAACCGCGATTAAAAGTGTCATCGACCAACGCAGGCAACAAGATTTTGATCACCTTTAAGGACAACGGAATTGGAATTTCCAGAGAAAATCAGCGTTACGTTTTTGACAAGTTCTTTCGCGTACCAACGGGAAATCTTCACAACGTAAAGGGATTTGGTCTGGGACTCTATTACGTGAGGACTATCATCGAGGCGCTGGGTGGATCTATCAGTTTAAGAAGTGCACCCGGAAAGGGAAGTGAATTTACCATTGCATTCGTAACAAGTAAATGATATGGCAGAAACAATAAATATTCTATTGGTTGAGGACGATTACAACCTCGGGTTTGTTATCCAGGATCAACTCAAAGGACAGGGCTACCTGGTTCAGTTGTGCACCAATGGTGTGGATGGGCTGAAGCGTTTTAACGAACATCCCTTCCAGATGTGCATTTTCGATGTGATGATGCCGAAAAAGGACGGATTTACCTTGGCGCGGGATATCCGGAAGACCAACCAAACGGTCCCCATTCTTTTCCTAACGGCAAAAAATCAAACCGAGGATAAAATTGAAGGTTTCAAGGCAGGAGGCGATGACTATATGACCAAACCATTCAGCAGTGAGGAATTTCTTCTGCGCGTGAAAGCAATTCTGAAACGAGTGAACTTGGGTGAGTCGGAGCCGGTTCAAACGAAATTTAACCTCGGAAGTATTGTGTTCGACGCAGAAAATTATGTGATTCAGTACACGGACGGTTCTGTAAAAAAACTCACCAAAAAGGAATCAAAGGTTCTGCACTTGCTCGTACAACATCAGAACAAAGTGTTGCCACGTGATGTTGTGTTGAATGCAGTTTGGGGACAAGACGATTATTTTGTCGGGCGAAGCCTTGATGTATTTATTACCAAACTGCGAAAATATCTGAAAGAAGACGAATCGGTGGGCATTTCAAATATTCACGGTGTAGGATTCAAACTGACCACCCAAGCCGGATGAGTACGATAAGCTGGAACGATTTTGAAAAGGTTGATATCCGAACCGGAACCATTATGTCCGTCGAGGCCTTTCCGGAAGCAAAAAAGCCGGCTTATAAACTCACAATCGATTTTGGTGAACTCGGAATTAAGAAATCATCTGCGCAGATTACCACTCTTTACGAAATGGCTGCTTTAACAGGAATGCAGATTCTGGCGGTTGTCAATTTCCCACCCAAGCAAATCGGTCCCTTTGTGAGTGAAGTACTCGTACTTGGTGTGGTCAGTGAAAATGGCGAAGTAACGCTGCTGACGGCCAAAGGTCCTGTGAAAAACGGATTGAAAGTGTCCTGACCAGAAGACTTGAAATTTATTGGCAGGACGAAAAAATGGCTAAATTTGCAGGGACAAAAAAAAATTGGTTATGAAGAAATTTCTCATTTTCGGCCTCGCTTCACTGTTTTTTCTTTTTCAATCCTGCGGAGGTTCAGCCGAGTCGGAGGACGAGAACACGGATTCCCTTTCGGCGCAGAAACCGGTTGAACCCAATGCCGAAGGCCTGTATGAAGCGGCTGACATCGGCGAATATTTGCTCTATGGCTGGACTAAAATTGACGACAAGGGGGAAATTGCTTCGGTAAGTGATTTGACTTCCAGCGTTGGGAGCGGAAAAAATTTCGAGGGAAAAGTGGAAGTGGAAATCGCTGAGGTGTGCCAGAAGGCAGGTTGCTGGATTGTCTTTTACGATGCCTATGGGTCACCCATCCGAACTTATTTCAGAGACCATTTTACGATTCCAATCGAAACGGCCATCGGCACAAATGTCATTTTGTACGGTTCAACGCAGCAGGACACAACCAGTATTGCCTTGCAACAACATCTGCTGCAGGACGCAAAAGATGCGGGAGAAGAAGTTTCACAAGCCGAAATCGATGCGATCGTGACCGATAAAATCGAAACAACCTTTGATTGTGAGGCCATTCTCGTCTCCAAAGTAAAGTAAAACGAACCGTGATTCCCGCCTCCGACCTTCAGTCCCGATTGGATCGGATGGAACAGCAGGGAAATTCTGATTTGGAGTCACGGTTTGGCCAAAACATTAGCGAAAATTTTTCGTTTCTAAAAAACGCAGAAATCTTTCTGGCCATTTCCGGTGGACGGGATTCTGTGGTTTTGTTGCATCTGTTGTTGGCTGCCGGATTTAGGCCGGTGCTCTTGCACTGTAATTTCGGATTGCGCGGCGAGGAGAGCGATGGAGACGAAGCTTTTGTAGCGGGACTAAGGGACACCGTTCAAATAGAATTTTTCAGTCGACGTTTTGATATGAAAACGGAAATGGCTCGCACGGGAAAGGGTGTTCAGGAAACGGCGAGAATGCTGCGCTACGACTGGTTCTCCACCTTCACCGATATTCCGGGAAAATTTCTGATTACGGCGCACCACTTCGACGATTCCGTTGAAACATTTTTCATCAATCTTTCACGCGGTACAGGGTTAAAAGGAATGGCTGGAATCCCGGAAAGACGTGGTGCAATTATAAGGCCTCTTCTCAACGTCACATCCCAGGAAATTGAGCACTATGCAAAATCGAAGAACATTTCGTACCGGCTTGACAGCAGCAACCTGAGCGACGAGTACTTCCGGAATCGTATCCGGCATCAGTTAATACCTCAGCTTGAAGAATTCTGGCCTGATTTCAGACTGCGATTGTCTGAACTTTTTGGTGAAGTGAAGAATTACAGTAGCTTGATTCAAGATTTTTCACGCTCCTTTCGCAACCGCTTTTTTAGGATGGATAGTGAATTTGTCGTTGTTCCGATTTGTGAATTAGTAAATCTACAGCCCGATTTTCTGATCATCGAACTATTTGGTGAATTTGGCATTCGCCGGAACAATGTTGATCTGCTCAAAGAACTATTCCACGCTCAAACCGGCAAAAAGTTGGAGACCGCGAATTGTCGATTTACCCGAGAGAGGGAACAATTGATTATTGGGGGCCGGTTAGAAACTGACCCGGTTAGTCACCATATAGAATCTATCCCTGAGTCGATGGACATTTTGGGACATCGGATTTCGTTTGTACCTCTGGCCAAAACTGAAAAGTTGAAATTTGATGCTACTGAAGATGACCGATTGCAACGCCTTGACCTGAAAAAAATCAAATTTCCCCTTCTTCTGAGGACCTGGCAAAAAGGCGACAAAATGAGGCCTTTGGGCCTACTGGGGAGCAAACTCATTTCGGATATTCTTACTGACAAGAGAGTCAACACGATTGTGCGTAAACAGGCTTTGGTTATAACCGATCAATCCGGAGCAATTCTGGCCATTCTGGGTTTGGTGATAAGTGAAGAATTCAAGGTGTCGGCTGGGTCTATGGATATCCTCGAAATCCGAATAGCATCGTAACGAAATTTCTATACCTTTGCCACCGAATTGTACGGGGTGTAGCGCAGTCCGGTTAGCGCACCTGGTTTGGGACCAGGGGGTCGCAGGTTCGAATCCTGCCACCCCGACACTAAGTAGACCGTCCTGACCGTAGCGTCAGGACGGTTTTTTTGTGCTCAGCCTTATTTGGTAAAATAAAGAAAATCAATGAGTTATTTGCATATTTTGACGCGAAGGGTAGGGGCAGATTCAACGGAAAATCAGATACCTGGAATCTTATCCCATTTTATCTTCATCGCTCAGGGTGTCTCGATGTGAAACGCGATTCTTTATTACCAATCATTTAGGACGCTTTCCCGTCGGTATGAGCCCGATTCATTACTTTTGCAAACTTTCGCTCTCGTTTCTCTTCGGATACTTGCCTTCTGCCGCAAGTCGGAGGTAGAAAGAACAAATATTCGGTCGCGTAGCTCAGTTGGATAGAGCACCTGCCTTCTAAGCAGACGGTCACAGGTTCGAATCCTGTCGCGATCACTCTGATCAAACCGGCCCCCGAAGGGCCTTTACTGATTGCAAAAGCGCAACCCAAGCCAGAGCTTGAGGTCGCGCTTTTGCAATCAGTAAAGGAAACGAACGAAGGGAGTGGCGGTTTGATCCACTGTACGACGATCTGGAACCGTAGGGTTATCACCAACATTTTATGCCCTGTGGGATTGTCGGCCTTACGCCGCTGACATTGATCGTTTCGGCGTCGGACCACAGCGGAAATTCCGTTTCAGAAACTGTGGATTTTTTCGTCGAGCCGTAGAACGGAATTCTGGCTGTTATCGCAGACATCTGTCAAAAAAAATCCGTCCTGACCGTAGCGTCAGGACGGATTTTTTATCACCCTATGAAAAGCGAATTTCTTTTAGCGCACAACAAGTTTTTTGAGCTGTTCCGATTGTCCGTCGGAAACCCGCACCAGGTAAATGCCCGCCTGTAGGTGCGCAACGTTCAGGATGGTTTCTGGACTTAGGGGTACTTCGATCACGAGATGTCCCAGCGCATCGTAAAGAGCAACAGTGCCTTCTGACCCATTCACAAGAGGAGCAATGTGAATGACATCATCGGCTGGATTCGGATACATTCCAAAATTTTCGTTGGCAGACTCTGATTCGATTCCCAGTTGGCTGGGGTCCTGGTTCACCACAACGTACCCGCTGTCTCCCACACCCCAGACCGTAGATCCGTACGAGGTAGTCATCGAATGAATCGCGTGATCGACCTCATAGGCTGGCCAATAATCGGGTTCGTCATTTTCGAAAATCAAAGCCGCTGTGCTGTTGGATGCTCCTGAATAAATTTTTCCGCTTCCCGAACGATGAACGCAGTGAAATGCCGGATACCAGAACGTTGCCGAGGCCATATCCATTGCCCAGGTAAGGCCGCCATCGACACTTCTTAGCAGGCCGAATCCTGAACCCATATCGTTGTAACCGGCATAGGCCAGCGTATCATCGACGATTTCGATGGATGTCAGTGGTACTCCCGTAGTAAGGATGCCGGCTAAGGAGATTGTGTCCCAGTTCACTCCGCCATTTGTAGTCCTAAGAATTCTTCCTCCAGCGCTTGCGGCCATTCCAAAATCAGCATCCAGAAAGTCAATCGCTACTACGAGGTCCGAAGGATCCCAGGTAGGCTCGTTGATATCCGCCTCGCTGAAACCGGTCGGGGTCACAACCGAAATTCCTTCACCTGAAAAACAACCCGCGCCTCCTATGAAACCGACATCCTCTGCAGTAAAGTAAACGCTCTGAAAATAGCACAGTCCGGTAGGTGGAGCAAAAACGCTCCAGGTGAGACCGCCGTCCGTCGTTTTATAGCTTCCGGAATAACCAGCAACCATATAGCCGGTACTGGCGTCCGTAAACTGCAATTGCACGATGTCGTTCGCCCCGACAAAATCAACCCCGGTAAAGTTGACTGCGGACCACGTGGCACCATAATCGGTGGTTTTGAGCAACAAACTGTCGTCTCCACCGATGTATCCAACAGATGCAGTTGGAAAATCGATGGTGTTCAAATCGGTATCTGTTCCAACCGGAATTTCATTCCATGTCGTTTGACACAGGGCTGTCACTGGCAGTATCGCCAGGACAAGTGGAATTCTTAAATAGTTCATACGAGTAGTTTTCATTTCTGAGACAAAGGTAAACCGATGGAACCGGCCGGAGATTGTACAATCCGGAACTAAACGTGTACTTTTTGGAAATCCGAAGGGGTGATTCCGGTTTGTGTCTTGAAAAATTTCGAAAAGTGCGCGGGATCTTCAAAATTTAAGGCAAATGCCACTTCCTTTGAACTCATTCCGGTATTAAGAAGCCGTTTAGCCTCAAGAATTACCTGCTGGTGAATGAGGGCACTGACCGACAAACCCGTTTTGGATGAAACAATTTCGTTCAGTTGTTTTTCGGAAACATTCAACTGTTCCGCATAGTTTTTCACCTTGCGCATTTCCCGAAAATGGTTGCGCAGCATCCGGCGAAAACTATTGTAAACACCTGGGTTGATCGAATTCTTGTCCGGCCGGTCGACACTGCGCATACAGTGAATGCACAACAAGTTGAGACTATTGAGAATAAAATCATTCCGGAGTTGATTCTGGCTGCTGTAATCTTCCCAAATGGAATTTACCGTACGGATTATGATCTTCTGCAGGTCCTCAGAAAAGAGATAAACCGGTGACAATTCATCCACGCCATAACTCATATGGTCGAACAAAAACCCGGCAACTGGACTGGTTGGCTCAAAAATCGATGGCTCAAAGAGGATGACATAACCGTTGGTATTCAGCTCGCGTCGTACCTGATGGACCTGTCCCGGGGCAACAATGTGTATCGAATTGGACGAAACCGGAAAAGTGACAAAATCAATTTCGTGCACGCCATCTCCCTTTTCAAAAACAAAAAATTCAAAGTAGTTATGCCGGTGTGGTTTGGTGGAATCGTAGTGCGTTCGGGTCTCCAACCGGACCACTCGGATTTCCTGTCGGTTGCGGTCTTCCAAATCGTGTATTGGAATCATAGGTCAAAGCTAATCGATCGTCGCGGAAAATGCAATCAAAAAGTATCGTATTAGTGGAGATTCAGCGAGAGTTTTTTCGCCAGTTCGATTACGCCTCGTGCCTCGCGCACATCGTGTACCCTTAGAATTCCTGCTCCCTTAAGAAGAGCGAACAAATGTAACGCAGTGGTTCCGGGCAGACTTTCCTCCGGAGTACAGCCCAGCGTTTTGTAAATCATCGATTTTCTTGAAATGCCAACGAGCAACGGTCGGTTGAACTGCCTGAAGCGGGATAATTCATACAGCAATTCGTAGTTCTGATCAATCGTTTTGCTAAAACCGAAGCCCGGATCGAGAACAATGTTTTGGACACCGGAATCATTGGCGACTTGGAGGCGATCCGAAAAAAACTGGGTTATCGAGGGGATCATCTGGTCATAACCAGTGAATTGTGCCATTGTTTGCGGCGTGCCCACCATATGCATCAGGATGTATCCGGCATTCGCCCGAGCGACCGTTTTGAACATTTTTTCATCGGCCCCACCTGAAATATCGTTGATGATGTCGGCGCCGGCTTTCAGTGCAACCCCGGCAACCTCACTCCGAAAGGTATCGGCAGAAATCAAGGCTTCTGGAAATCGATTCCGCACGGCCGAAATCGCAGGTATTAGGCGCTTTGATTCTTCGGACGGGCTAATGTTTTCGGCCCCCGGCCGGGAAGAATAACCTCCAATATCCAGAAGGTCTGCACCTTCTTCCATCATTTTTTCGGCCATAATCACCGCTGCTTCCGCATTTTTCGTCCGGCTTCCGGCGTAAAAACTATCGGGCGTTACATTGATTATGCCCATCACCAGTGGTCGGTCCCACGTGTAGGGGCGACTGCAAAGGGACAGACTGATATCACGGCAAAAAAGCGTATCTTTCACGGCTGAAAAAAGGGTCGGATTCCTGTGGAGAAAACCGAAGGACAATATAGAAAAGTTATCGCGAAGTGCCGTTCTGTTTTTGAAAAAAAAGGCGTGGACTACGGTACCGCCTGGCGGGTAATGCGACTTCGCTCCATAACCGATCAGATTTTAATCAAAGCGCAGCGAATTCGTACACTGGAGGAAACAGGGGAGAACAGGGTGGGGGAGTCCGTTGAAGGTGAATTTGTGGCGATTGTAAACTACTGCACAATGGGGCTTGTTCAACTTCAAGTCCCCGGCAACTCGGAAATATCAATGGATGAAGCATTGCGCCTTTACGATGAAAAAACGAACGCCGCATTTCAATTGATGTTGGCGAAAAATCACGACTACGGCGAGGCTTGGCGGGAGATGCGCCTAAGTTCGCTCACAGATATGATTATGATGAAAATTTTGCGCACCAAACAAATTGAAGACAACGAGGGAAAAACGCTGATGTCCGAAGGAATTGACGCAAATTATCTCGATATGCTGAATTATGCCGTTTTTGCACTTATTCGCCTGGAGGATTCCAAGGTGTGTTAGCGATTTGTTAAACCCTGTTTTAACCCATTTTTTGATTGTACTTTTCTGAAATAAACCCAACGAAATGAACGACTTCAGACTGAGAAATCAAAAATCCGACATTTTCGGACGATCGATGATTTTAAATCTTGCGGCGATTCTGCTGAATCTGGCCGGAGTCTATTGCATTGTCCTTGGTTTCCACGAGAGGACACTCGAATGGGCCGCTATGTGGAAAATCATCGGAATTACCCTCGTGGCCGTTACGCTTTTTGCGATGATAATGCTCAAGGGTTTTTTCCTGTTTGCTTATGTTTCGAGAGCGTTCGTTGGAGGACTTTTTATTGTTTCAGGCGTCATCAAAGCGAACGATCCCTGGGGTTTTGCCATTAAACTTGGTGAGTATTTCGAAAAAGATGCGCTGAGCGCGGATTATCCATTTTTTCTGATTTTTGAAGATTATACGATGCCGCTGGCCATCATTATCTGCATCGCCGAAATTGTTCTGGGTGTTGCAGTGATCGTTGGCGGAAAGATTAAACTCGCAAGTTGGCTATTGGTGTTTATGATGGCTTTTTTTACCTGGCTCACCGCCTATACCACAAGTTGCAACGAAAGTCAGCTGGCCGCTGCTGAAGCCGGTCAGGAGTTCAATTACCAGTGCGTGACGGATTGTGGATGTTTCGGAGATGCCTTGCGCGGATCTGTAGGCCGTTCGCTCACACCCCACGAATCCTTTTGGAAAGACCTTGTCCTGTTTTATTTTGTCCTGATCATCTTCTTCAATCAGTGGAAAACGCAGATGAACACTGTTCGAGAAAACTGGGTGATGGTACCCGGCTCAATGGCCGTGCTCGGATTTTTCTCCTGGGTTTTTGGTTGGTCCTTCCCCTTGTTCTTCGGAATTTTTGTCCTTTTGGGCTCCTTTGTCATCGGCAATCTCAACATCGGCAAAATCGGTAAACCTTGGAAAATGGCAATGTTTACTGCGCTCATTTCATTTTTGCTCAGTTTGTATACTTCCCTTTATCTGCCATTGAAGGACTACCGTCCGTATGCCGTTGGAAACAACATCCGCGAACAGATGAACAACGGCGTGGCACAGGTTTCAGAATTTGCACTGTTCTACGAAGAACTGGCCAGCGGTAAAACCGTCGAGTTCAAACTTGATGAATGGGAAATCTATGGCGACACCACCAAATATAAATACAAGGACCGGCAGGAAAAAATCATTGTCGAGGGCGTTCCATCCTCCATTATGGATTTTAGAGCCACTATCGGGTTCGATGAATTAAGTGAAGAGGAAAGAAAAATACCCTTTGTCGATTCTGTGGTAATCGCAGATCGCAGTCTTTATGTGGAGGATATGATGACGGCAGAATCCGAATGGGGGACCGATACCATCACTGTTGCGGAATACGATCCGGAATTTTATCCCGATTCGCTCTATCGTCTCGGACCAAAATTTACGCGACTCATCGATCCTACCAAGCCTTTCGTGATCGACCTTACGAACTATTTGCTCGACGCGGAGTTCATTTTCCTGATGACAATAATGGATATCGCTGAAGTGAATCCGGGACATATGGACGATTTTATAGCGGTGTACGACCAAGCCACCGAGAAAGGAATTCCTTTCGTAGTGCTGACTCCTGCTAGTTCTGAGGAAGTCGCCAAATTCAAGTCGCAATACAGTTTCCATCCGATGTTTCTAGCATTTGATGCCACGGAAATCAAGATCATCATCCGGTCCAATCCCGGATTGGTTCTGCTAAAACGAGCGACAGTTCTGGATATGTGGCCAAGCCGCTCGGTTGCCGATTTTGAAGATATTTACGAAGACTACTTCAGCAAATGAGACAAAAATTCACCATTGGTAACTGGAAAATGAACCTCGACTACGCGGGTGCGAAGTCTTTGTTGAAGGAGTTGATTCAATCCAGAGAAAAATTCAATCCGCAAAGCGAAATCATCATCTGCCCCTCAGCGCCATACCTATCTGTTTTTTGTGAATTACTCAACGATCATCAGTGGCTTAAAGTTGGATCTCAAAACTGCAGCGCTGAAATGGAAGGCGCCTTTACGGGAGAAATTTCTCCCCTGCATTTGAAATCGCTGGGAATTAAATACTGTCTCGTCGGCCATTCCGAAAGACGCGTGCTTTTCAATGAAACCTACAGCGATTTGCACAAAAAGGTAAAGACCTTACTTTCGCTGGGGATGACCCCGGTATTTTGCTGCGGTGAGCAATCTCAGGTCCGCGACAGCAATGTTCACAAGGAATATGTGCTCAACCAGATCGAAGCAAGTCTGTTCCAGTTTGCACCTGCGGATATTGAAAAGGTGATCATAGCCTATGAACCGGTTTGGGCCATCGGAACAGGTAAGACTGCTTCAGCGGAGCAAGCCCAGGAAATGCACTTCGTAATTCGAACCCGAATCCGAGCCCAATTTGGGGAAAATGCCGCAGCCACCATTCCGATACTTTATGGCGGTTCCTGCAATGCCGAAAACGCGGGGACTCTTTTTGCACAACCGGATATCGATGGCGGATTGATCGGTGGCGCCTCGCTTGATGCAGCAGACTTTGCAACGATCAGCAATTCTTTTTAGTTGGATTTTATTGCCGTTAATATTGAATTTGACCAGACGGAGCCTTGGCGTGAAATCGCTATCGCGCGGTTGTCAACTTATCCCTTCGAAGGTTTTGCTGAAACCAAATCGGGTTTTGTGGGTTATATTCCGATGGAACAGATGACGCCGGAAATAAACCAATTGATCAACGGCATACAAATGGCTCGTTCCGTCTCGCAGGAAAAAATTCCAGCTACGAACTGGAATGCAAAGTGGGAAGCCGCGTACGATCCCGTTTTGGTTTCGGACGAACTGGTCATTGCAGCGCCCTTTCACATCCAGAGTTTCAGTCAAAAATGGGTTCTTCGGATTCAACCTCAGATGTCTTTTGGAACAGGGCATCACCAGACAACACGGCTAATGGCAAGGTCTTTGATCAGGATGAACCCAGTGGGAATGAATGTGGCGGATGTGGGAACTGGAACCGGTGTACTGGCGATTCTGGCAGCTAAACTGGGCGCTTCCGAGGTGCTGGGAATTGACAATGATCCTGGAGCGATTGAAAATGCCCAGTCAAATGGGGCGCTGAACCAGTGTACAAACATTCGGTTTCTATGCGGTGATGAATCGCTTCTGAATCCTGCCGAATTTGATGTACTGCTGGCGAATATCAACAAAAATACACTGGTCCGGCAATTATCAGTATATTCAAAATCGATTAAACCGGGTGGTAAGTTGTTGCTGAGCGGATTTTTCAGTACAGATTCCGATGGTTTGGTCAACGCCGCCTCAGCGTGTAATTTCAAATTTGATTCATCAAGTAATGAAAACGAATGGTGCCTGCTGCAATTTAGCAGGACCTGATCAAAAAAAACGGACGAATGAAATCCCTCTCCCTTTCCCTGTTTATCCTTATCGCGATTCCCGCCAGTGGTCAGTTTTCGACCGACCCCGCACAATTCTTAAAGGATGTTGACAAAACACTGGGTGAAATAAACCATCCGGTTACCAAGGAATTTCTGGAACAATTCGAACCGAACTGGCTCACCAATTTCTCCGGGGCACAGCAGAGTAAAGTTGTATCCACCTGCAACCTTATTCTTGCGAAAGGTCTTTCAGCATTCCCGGATGTGTATGGATACCTCTTGTCCGTTCATTCCTTCGTATTCACAAACCAACCGACCGAAAGTTTCGAAAGCTGGCACAGTACAATTGACGAATTACTCAATTCAAAAAACGTGCGCAAGTTCCAGGAGTTTATCAAAGTCTGTTCGGGTTTTTTCACCGACGGAACGGTTTTCGACTTCGGAAGTCACCTCTGGAGAGTGCGCGGCGGCAGCTACAAGTTCGTTTTTGTAAAGGGCCAGCCCATTATCGAATTTAACAACGTATCCCTCGCGTGCTACATTGTCAATCGGTCCGCCGATGACAAAAATGACATTCAGTATTTCGACAGCACCATAGTCCGGGGTACAAATGGTTTGCTCGAACCCCTTGCTGAAAAGTGGACTGGTAAAGGCGGTGTGGTGGATTGGCAAAAAGTGGGATTGGATCCGAAGCAGAATTTTGTGCTGGTCACAGACTACGCGCTCTCGCTCAAATCCACACAAATCGAAAGCGACACCGTTACGTGTTACACACAGTATTATCCCGAACCGCTTCAAGGTAAATTCAGTGATCACGCGCAAAAGAGCAACCGCGAAATTGACAAAAACAACCCACAGTTTATTTCGTTCAGCAGGCAGGTAGTCCGAAAAGATATCTTGCCGGAAGTAGATTATGTCGGTGGATTTGCCATCGAAGGCGCTTACTTCTCCGGTCTGGGATATGGCGATCAACTGGCAAGTCTGGTTTTTTATAAAGACGGTTTGCCCTTTGTCAGAGCCAACGCACTCAATTTTAAAGTGGGCGCCGACGGTGCGCGTGCCAACGAATGTGAAGTCACGGTGTACCTCAACGAGAATGATTCAATTTATCATCCGGGACTGAACCTGATTTATGACCACAAGACAATGGAACTTGCACGGGACAAGGAAGGTCTTGCCCAGGCACCCTTCAGCAACTCGTTCCACGGACTGGATATGTATGTAGACAAAATCATCTGGCGTCGCGGCGATCCGAATATTTCACTCGATTGGCAGCATCAGGCAACGCGGAAACTCGCAACCTTCGAATCCAAAAATTATTTCTCAGAAAGAGTTTACAGCGAAATTCAGGGAATGAACCAGATCCATCCGCTGGCAGCAATCTACGGCTATTCCTACAAGTACGATATTGAAGTGATACCCCTCGGCGACGCGGCAACCGCGATGAACCTTACCATCGAACAGGCCATTCCAATCATTTTGGGTCTGGCCAACAAGGGTTTTCTCACGTACAATCGCAACAAAAAGACGGTGACTCCGCAACCGAAAATGAAAAAGTACATCGATGCTCGTGCCGGGAAGAGCGATTACGATCACATTGTCATTCGCTCAAACCTTCTCGAAGTGGAAAAAAAGCCGGAGACAACAACCGAAGGAAGTCCCGATCGCGCGGCAATCAAGTGGAATGAACGGGCCGATTCTCTCAACAAACGAAAAGCGGCCGTCGCAAATTTTGGAACCATCAACATTCAATCACTCGATCTTACTCTCAATGAGGTGGACCCGATTGAAATTTCGCCCGAACAAAACGTCGTCGTTTTTCCGCACGCTGGCGATTTGCTCGTTAAGGAAGACCTCGATTTTCTCTTTCAGGGCGCCGTAATGGCGGGCAAGGCGGAGTTCTATCTCGACGACGCATCGTTCGATTACGAACAGTTCCGAATCAATCTCATCGATTGCAGTGCGGCACTTTTGCGGGTGAAACCAATTTTTGGTGGAAGCGATCAGTTGGTGCCAATGTACTCGCATTTCGAAGCACTCAAAGGCCATATTTCAATTGACGATCCGTCAAACCGCTCGGGAACCAAGCGAAAAACATATCACCGTTTTCCGGTTCTGGAATCAACGAAGGAATCCTATGTCTTTTACGATCACAAAGCAGTTTTCCACGGCGTTTACGACAGTGCTCGATTCTACTTTAAATGCGATCCGTTCTCTTTTGACAGTCTCGACAATTTTGACGAATATACGGTGGCATTTGACGGTGAACTCCGATCTGCAGGAATCTTCCCGGTTTTTCGTGAAAAAATTCGTATTCAGGAAGATTATTCCTTCGGATTTAAGACCATTGCTCCGGCCGGTGGATTCAATTTCTACGGTGCTGGTGCCAAGTTTGACAAGGAGATCCGATTGAGCAACGAAGGTTTGCGCGGTGCCGGTGAAATTGATTTTGTAACCTCGCACTCGGTGAGCGAAAACTTCATCTTTTTCCCGGATTCAACGATGGGACTTTCGAAATATACCAACCGCGGTCAGACGTCTTCGGAGGGAATTTCTGTTCCGGATGTGGTCTGTGATGCCGCGATGGTCACCTATGTGCCGAAGCAGCAAATCCTAAAAGCAAAATCCGAAAAAGCGCCCTTGCTGTTCTTCAACAAGGAAGCTACGATGAACGGATTCACGTATCTCACCCCGAAAGGAATGACCGGCAAAGGCCTTATGTATTTCAAGGATGCGGAGTTAGGTTCGAGAAATTTCTCATATGAGCGTTGGCTGATTCTTGCGGACACATCCGATTTTAACCTGCAGTCAAAAGGAGTCGGCGATGAGGTGGTAGACGGCGGAGAGAAAAATCCGCTTTCGTTTAACACAAAAAATGTGCAGGCTCGTGTGGATTTTGAAGCCCGAAAGGGTGAATTTAAATCGAATGCAGGCGAGTCGAAAGTTGAGTTTCCGAAGAATCAGTACATCTGTTTTATGGATATGTTCACCTGGTATATGGATCAGGACGAAATGGAGTTGAGCAAAACAGATATTGAAATCAACACCGATCTTGACCTTGCGGGCTCGAACTTTTTTTCTGTACACCCCGATCAGGATTCACTCAATTTCGCTGCCCCAAAAGCGAAGTTCGATTTGAAGACCCATACGATTCGATGCGCAAAAGTGGAAGCAGTTGATGTAGCTGACGCACGGATTTTTCCTCCGGATCAAATGGTCATTATTCGCAAAAAGGCCGAAATGGATCCCTTCGACAGCGCAAAAATTGTTGCGAACAACGTGACGAAGTACCATACCATTATGGATGCCCACGTCCTGATCACGGCGCGGAGAGCATACAAAGCAAGTGGCAACTATCCATATATCGACAGCAAAGGACTTGAACAAAAAATATTTTTCGGCGACATTCACCCAGACACCACGTTCAATACGGTCGCGCTGGGCGACATCACACAGGAAAGAAATTTTTCCATCAGCGATAAATTTGACTTTTATGGTAGAGCTGAACTCAAAGCCTCCGATCAGTTTCTCACGTTCGATGGCGCAACGCGAATACGACATCAATGCAGTCAATTCGCTCAAAACTGGCTCAAATTCCGGGCCGAAATTGATCCCAACAACATACTCATCCCCGTCGATAAGGATATGAAAGACCTCGACGGAAAACCAATCGCGGTGGGCCTCGTCCTTCGAACCAATACAATTCGCGACAGCCTCGGTATTTATCCGGCCTTCCTTTCTTCGCTGGAACGGATCGACGACAAAGTCGTGTTTACCTCGCACGGCGAACTCAACTTCAACGAAGCGGCCGGCGAATTCCGCATTGCTACGGCGGAAAAACTCATCAACCGGGCCGATACGGGCAACTATATTTCGCTGCATCTTGAAAGTTGTTCGATGGAAGGCGATGGATTGATCGATTTGTGTATGGACTTGCCGGATGTCACATTCAAGTCCTACGGTACGGTGTCGTACGATAACGCAACAAAGGAAACCAAGTTGAATATTTCCGGCGGCCTTGACTTTTTCTACGACAAGCGCGCAATGCAGTATATGACCGATGCCATTATGGCTTCAACGAGTCTTACGGGAATTGATTTCGACCGCACGACCTTGAGCCAGGCAATCACCGAACTCGATTCAAAGGAAGAAGCCGAAAACATCAAATCGGATTACCTCATCAAAGGCAAGGTGAATAAACTTCCGAAGGAAATGGAAACCCCGATTTATCTAACCAATCTCCGCCTCACCTGGAGCAAGGATCACACAGGTTTCGTTTCTCAACCGATTTCGGGCATTGCGGGGCTTTATGGCCAGCCAATTTTAAAGGACTTTACGGTTCGCTTTTACGTCAATTATTTCGTGCTCGGTGACAAAGGACCAAAAATGGGCGTTCATATCGAGATGCCAGCGGTTGAAGAACGTCCGGGCACCTTTTATTTCTACCAATTCGAAAAACTGAAAAAGGACACGAAACTTTCCGTGATAACAAGCGACGATCAGCTGGCAGCCTATATGTCATTGCTGAAGGAGGACAAAACCAAACTGAACAAACTTTCGTTTGTAAACATCAGTAAAAATGGGCAGGCGGCCGGCATCTATCTTGGCGATTTCAATAAACCTTGGGGTGAGTAACTGCGTTCGGGATAAATCGTGATCTAACAGGTTTTAGGACTGATATGGCTGGATTGCTCAATTTGTCGAATCTCCTGAACCTTTGGCAGAATAAAGCGTATTATATGTAAGGAAACTGGCGGGACAATTCCGGGCCGGTTCATTGATTTTGAGAGTATTCAGGCGATTCATAGGGGCCATTGCCTTGCTTTTATTAGCAGGCAATCAGTCATTTGCGCAAGTTGAAGAGAAGCGCAAACAAGCCGATCTTTTGTTCGAATCGGGCAAATTTGTCGAGGCGACGAAGCTCTATAACGAGCTCCTGGCCATCAATAAAACCGATTACGACGTAAATTTTCGCTACGGAACCTGCCTTTTGTACAATTCCCACCACAAGGAAGAGGCCATCCCGTTTTTGCGCTATGCGACCAAAAGTGCAACCATCGATCCGCGGGCATATTTTTATCTCGGTCGGGCATACCACCTCAATTACCAATTTTCGGAGGCCTTAAAAAATTACGAAACATTTAAAAAACTGGGTTCGCCAGGACAGCAAAAAACGCTGGATACTGACGGAAATATCCGCGCCTGCGAAAACGGTAAAAAACTGATGGCCGATCTGATGGATGTCATCGTGTTGAAGAAAAGTGAAATCGTAGAGGATAAATTCTACGATTTATACGATCTCAGTGCCATCGGCGGATCCATTTTGCGCACGGATCAGTTTCAATCCAAGGAGGACAAACACCGCGATCACCGGCCACTGATTCACTTTCCGAAAGGATCAGCGAATATTTTCTACTCGTCCTATGGTGAAGACGGATCGACGGGCCTGGACATTTATCAGGTGAGAAAACTGCCCGATGGTACCTGGTCCAAAGCTCAAAAATTGCCTGGTCAAGTCAATACAAACTCCGATGAGGATTTTGCCTTTATGCACGCCAATGGGAAGTATCTCTACTTTTCGTCAAAGGCGCATAACACGATGGGCGGTTACGACATCTTTAAAAGTGAGTACAACCCCGAAACAGATAGCTGGGGAGTTCCTGAAAATCTCGACTTTGCGCTGAGCTCACCCGATGACGACATTTTCTTTCTGGTCGACAGCCTCAACCAGAATGCCTACTTCGCTTCGGCCCGGGAAAGTCAGGATGGAAAAATAAATGTCTATCAGGTCCGCGTGGATAGGATACCGATGCAGCTCGCGGTGATCAAGGGTAATTTTGAAAACCTGATCGAACCGAATACAAAGGTCATTAAGATTGAGGTTGAAGACTTCGCATCGGAACGCAGCATCGGAACATTTAACTCGCAAAAGGCGACAGGAGATTACCTGATTACGTTTCCAAAAGGTGGAAAATACAAGGTGTTCGTGACGGTTTCTGGCAGCGACGAGACGCACTACGCAACGGTGGACATTCCGTACTCCAACGAGTTGAAACCACTCAAACAGAAAATGACGTTGATTCGCAAGGAAAACGGCGAAACGGAATTGCGAATCGATAATTTGTTTGATGAACAATTCGAAAATCCGGAAAATGTTTTGGCCGAAGTATATAAAGTACTCGGGGAACTTCCTCCGAATGCTGGTAATTTTAACCTTGACTCGCTCGACAAAATTCTCGAAAACAGTCAGGTTTTTGCAGATGCCGGTCTGGATCCTTTCTCAACAAAATCGGATGTTCTGAAAGTCGTGGACGATTTCATTCGAAATGTGAACGCCGCAATCGCCGAGGATGAAAGACAGCGGAATATTGCATATCACCTTGCCGAAGAGAAATCAAATCGTGCCAATGAACTGCTCCTGGATCTCAATAAACTCACAGACGAACTGGAGAAAACCACAGACCCAATCCGTCGCAACGAACTCGTGGCAGAAATTACCGACAAACGAAATCAAGTTCTTAAGCTGACCGAAGAAGCAAAAAGACTCGTACAGCTCGGCGACGAGATAGATCGGGCAATTGAGGCGAAAAAGGGTGCGCGCGATCAGGCGGCCATAGTTCAAAAGGAGATTATGTCATTGCCCGAGAAAGATCAGAAAGCGTTGGCAGGCCTTGTCCAGAAAAATATGCCGTTTTTCACAGGCAACATCAAAAACGGCCACACAGCTGAACCATATACCGATGAAATTATGGCCAATCAGCGGGACAATAGTTTGTTGATGCAGAAAAAGTCAAACGAGATCAGTGAATTGATCGGCAAGATTGACAACGTCAGGAATGAAAATGTGCGGTTGAACAACGCTTTGACGGCTGCCAAAAAAGACGACAGACCGGCCATTCAGCAACAAATCAACGACAATAACGCCCTTCTCGACCGTTACGAACAGGAACTTGCCGAGAAGAAGGATGAATACCAAAAATTGCTCGACGATCCTCAGGGTGGTGCACTGGGCGATGTAGTTCAATCGCTCAAGGATCCAAAAAATCAATCTGCAGATAAGATCGCACCGCTTACGACGGAGGAAAAATCCAAAATCACCAGCGACGTTCGATCGGCGACCATCGATGAAAGTATCGCGGAGGTGGATAAGGTCCTCAGCCAAGCCGGCGTGGCGCCGACACAAGTCGATTTGTTCAACGACAACGAAACGACGAAAAATTACAGACTCGAAGATTGGCAACGTGAGATTGACGCAAGGGTAGAAGACCTGACCGTTAAACAATCAACTGCTACCCCAGAGGAAAGGGAAAAAATTCAGAATGAAATTGATGCACTCAAGGACCTGAGAGAGAAAAAGGTTGCCGAACTTGGCGTGGCAGAAGTTGATCCGAAGGACATCAATCCTGAAGTTAGTCGTGATGAGTTGGTAGACGGTTATCAAGACAGAAGAACAGCAATAGATGCCATTACAGACGAAGGAGACAAGCGACGTGAAAATCTTGCTCTTGGCGAGGAGATCAAGCAACAAATCGCCGATGAACGGGAGAAACTACAGGCGCTGAAGCAAAAATACCCTGACGAAAAGGTCATCGACGAACGACTTGGTAACCTTACCAAACTCGAAGGAGAAATTGATGTTGCAATGAAAAAGGATCGCGAGTGGCTCGCAGCAAATGGAGAGCCGACGCAATTGGTCAACGAAGAGTCTGTCATCGAATCAATCGACCCTGCGTACGAGGAGAAAATCACCGATGCACTTGCAATCGCAGATGATCAGAAGCGCGATGAAGCCGTTCGCGAAATTAACCAGAACTTCTTGTCGGCCACGGACGAAAGAATTCAGGAAGTAAATGCAATATTGGCGCAGAATCCAAACGATACCAGGGCTGCGAGTGAACTCAAAATCCTCAACGATCTCAGAACACAAATCAGTACCGACGAAACGGATCCGCTTATCGATCCGGTTTTGGTTGACGTTAACAATATCGAAACAGACGTCGAGCCATCTCAGATGATACCGGAGTATGATGAGCGTAAATTGGCCGTGACACAAATTGCTGATGAATACACGCGTCGCCAGGAAGAAAACAAACTGTACGAGGATCTCAGCGACAAGATCAAAGACGAGATCAAACAGTACGAAAATGCACTCATTAAAACCCCGGGCAACAAGGACATTCAAAAGCGATTGAACGGACTGAAAGAACTGGACGACCAGATACATTCGAAAATTGTTGAAAACACCAACTGGCTCGCGGTGAACCAACCTGTCGCTGATAACAATCCTGCACCAGAAGATGTTCGCGGAGTGAATCCGGACTATCAGGCGAAGATCAACGACATCAATAAAATTACTGACCCGGATCAGCGCAAGGCCGAAACGGAAGCTCTCAACAACGAGACGGTTGGTGATATCAGCAACCGGGTTGTTGAACTCAATGCAATTCTAAAAGACAATCCACAGGATAAAAAAGCACAGGAAGAATTGGACAAATTGAACGCCATTAAGGACCAGATTCAGTCCAATCCGTCTGAAGCCCTTGTTCAACCTTCCGACGCCTCAAGCATAAATACAAGCGCCAGCATCGAACAGATAATGCCATCTTATCCATCCGATATGGACCGCATTAACGTAAGCTCTGACGAAGCGATTGTGAGGGAGACGAATAAAATCGCGCTCAACCGGAAATTGATCGAGCGCATCGATGCCGAAGTGGCAATGCTCAATAAACTCAAAACCGATAAACCAGATCTTGCGGCCGACATTAACAAGCGCATCGCAGGATTTGAAAAAATCAAGACCGCTAAACTTTCCGAAATCGCCGGCAGCGAGAAAAGAATTCAGGATCTGAGCACCACAAGTGCTGGCAGCCGTCAGGCGGTCAATGTCGACTTTATCCTGTCAGGATACAATTCAAGACTCGACAAGATTAATTCAGTAGCGAATGAACTCGATAAAGTGAAGGAACGCATAGCGCTTAACAACGACCTTGTTACGGCCGGCGAGTCAAAAATAGCCGGATTCAATCAGGAAAAGACGACCAAACCCGGCGAGGTACCGGCGATTGACAAGGACATCAGCTCCGTGAATGTCATTCTCCTGGCGAAAAGAAATGAAATTGACGCCGATGAGAAACGACTTGCTCAACTCACAGACATCGCCATATCCGAAGGAAACAAATTGCCGGAAGTAACCGATGATTTGTCCGACATCAACATCTCCGAAATGAAATCGGAAGGTAATCGGGATGCTGTCGTTGATATGCAAGGCGACATTGACGATGCCGCTGCTCTTGAGAAGGAAATAGCGGACCTCGAAGCGCAACGGGACGCTACGACCGATCAAAAGGAAAAGGATGCCATTCAGGCACAGATTGATAAACGGAAGGTGAAACTGGCGGTTGTCGAGAACAAAGTCATTGAAGGACTTTCAGATATCAACGACAACGAATTTACTTTGAGCGAGGAAGCAATAAAAATTCACGAAGACAACGTACTGGCCAGCGATCCTACGAACCCGGACATCAAAAAGGCAAATGACGATTTGAAAACAGCTGAATTAAAAATGGCAGAAGCCGAGAAATTGAGGGACGAAGCAGCCGGAACGAAAGATCCTGTGGAAAAGAACAGGATACTCAAGCAGGCCTTGGTGAACGAGCGGGAAGCATCAGCCCTGATTCAACACGCTGAAAATACGCTGCACGGAGCAACGGTGGTCAATACTTACAACGATCAAAAGAATCCAGTAGTCGTCACAGATGTGCCAGAAAATTCATCAGAACGTCTCTCCTCGCAATATTGTGCACAGGCCGATCAGTTGGAACTGCAGGCAAACGGATACGCAGCTCGGGCAACGGAACTCCGCGACAGTGCGGCAACCGTTAAGAAGAAACGTCAGCAACCTGTACTCGATGAAGCGTCGCGAATGGATGTTTTGGCCGGGCAAGTGCGTGTCGATGTCCAGTTGCTCCGCGACAAATGCGCTGATATCCGCTCACAAGAAGAAAAAATTCTGGCTGTTAAAATTGAAGACGGCAACAAACAAGTCGATCCAAGTACTCAGCTTGATATATCGACTTCGGGTGATTACCGAACCTACACCGAGGAAAAAAGCAGCGCAGATTCCAGTATGAAAGTGGCTGATTCACTCGGGGACGAAATTGAAAAGCTGAAAGACAAGCAAGCCCGGATTATCAAACTGGCGGTGGTAAATGACCGCACGGAGTCGGAAATTGCGGCCGATCCGGAATTGATTAAACTTCAAGAGGAAATTGACGACAAACGCAAACAGCAGGAAGACGCCAAGCGCGCAGCGTTGCAAGATTATTCCGATGCATCCGCCATTTTGAATCAACATCCGGATCAAAAACAGGATTTTATCGCGATGGAGAACAATGGCGTGAACCCTACCGAAAAGAT
>Ga0247727_10002523_pt1 | contig 41751 bp, 40 predicted proteins | sample WisWelCaveWW1625_FD_202498 | JGI IMG/M metagenome (GOLD analysis project Ga0247727, IMG submission 202498) | Biofilm microbial communities from Wishing Well Cave, Virginia, United States - WW16-25 | ecosystem: Environmental > Aquatic > Deep subsurface > Groundwater > Cave microbial mat | place...
CGCGAGGTGAGATCCGGCCGGGACCGCCGGATCGGCGGCGCAGGCCACGAGGAACGACAGGACGATGCAGACGCAGATTGCACGAGGCGGGGTCATCGATTGGCTCCCAGGTCCCCCGAAACTCGCGCCGCTTTAGTCTCGCGGGAGCAATCGGTCAAGAACGAAGCCAGATTCCGCTCGATCCGTGACGCACTGCGTTGCATTGCGTCATCCGGAACGGGCCCGTCCGAGCGACCGACCTCGGCGTGCAAGCCTGCCCCAGCGCTACCCCGCGAACGCCTGCTTGAAGTCGCTCGCGAACTGGTCGATCGAGCGCGCGGGGCGGCCGGTGACGGTGTGGACGCCGTCCCTCGTCTCCTTCGCGAAGCCGTCCTTGAAGCCCCCCATGAGCTCGACGAGCCCCTCGACGATGAACGTGGGGATGCCCATCGCGGACAGGGCCTGGCGGCTGGCGTCCGCCGGGACGTCCACGTACTTCACCTCCTTGCCGAGGGCTTTCGTCAGCGCGCCGGCCGCGTCGGACATCGAGATCGCCTCCGGTCCGGTCAGGACGTACGTCTTGCCTTCGTGACCGTCGCTCGTCAGCACGCGCGCCGCGACGTCGACGATGTCCCGAACGTCGATCATCGCGATGCGCCCGTCACCCGTGGACATGTAGATCGCGCCCTGCGAACGGATGGTCGGGATCGCCATCATCAGTCCCTGCATGAACAGCGTCGGGCGCAGGCACGTCCAGCGCAGCCCGGAGGTCCTGAGTGCCTCCTCGACCGCGATGTGTTGAAGGATGATGCGGCTCTTCTCCGTACCGTGTGCGGAGAGTCGGACGATGTGGGGCCTGCCGGCAACCTTCGCTGCCGCGATCACCGCGCTGGCCTGGGCCTGAGCCGTCTCGCCATTCCACGTGAGCAGGAAGATCCGCTGCACACCCTGGACCGCAGCCGCGAGCGTATCGGGCCGGTCCAGGTCGCCGACGACGACCTCGGCTCCCTGCGCCCGCAGCGCCTTGGCCTGCGTCTCGCTGCGAGCAAGGACGCGCACGTCCGCACCCACCGAGCACAGGGCCGAAACGAGACCCGATCCGATGTTTCCCGTCCCGCCCGTCACGAGCACCTTCCCAATGTTCGTCATCTCGATCCTCCTTCGTGGTTTCCGTCGTTAGTGACTGGCGAAAAGCTTCAGCATCCGGTCATTGACCGCCGCAACGTGCTCCAGCACCGGGGCAGGCGGCTGTGCGACCGGGGAGGCGTTACGGATCGGCGGGATGGATCGCAGGTACGCGAAGATGGCGACCAGGTCCTCGTCGGGAAGCGACGCGACCATCGGCCATGGCATCGGCGGCAGGACCGGACGGCCGTCGCCGCCGAGGTGCTTCGCCTTGCGGAAGATGCCGAGGAACATCTCCTCGCTCCACGAGCCGGTTCCCGTGTCGATGTCCGGCGTCAGATTCGGCGTGTAGACGACGCCGAACGGCATGCGGAAGCTCGTGAAGGTCGGACCGATGACTGCGAGGTCTCCCGGGCCGAGCTCCCCACGTGGATCGGGTCCGCCCTCGGGATGGCCCGAGAGCATGCGGGACATCTCGGGCATCGGCGCACCGACCTGCTCGTTGATCGCCCACGGCGTGTGACAGTCGTTGCAGCTCCCGAACTTCACGAGGGAACCGCCACGCCGGATCTGCTCCTCCGAGTAGGAATGAGGCGGCGCCTTCCCGGGTACTGGCGCGGCCAGGCGGACGTGCGCCGGCGGCGCCTCGGGGCGCGCCGGCGCCTCGGTTCGCGCGGGCCGCGCTGCGGGCTCGGCGCGGACGGGCTCGCACCCGAGGGCGCTCGCGGCTGTCGACCCGATCGAGAAGAGAATCGCGATTCGTGCACGGCTCCGGCTCCGGTTCATGGCTTCCTCCCGTCGAGGTGGTGTCCCCGACTGCTGAAGCCAACCTACGGGGCCGGCCGCTGGTTTACAATCTGCTGTTTTCGCAACACACTGTCAATCTGAGGAGAACGACATGGAGGACCTCCGCCGCATGGCCGTCTTTCACGCAGTCGTCGAGGCAAACGGCTTCTCGAGCGCCGCCCGACGTCTCGGGATGACGAAGTCCGCGGTCTCGAAGCACGTGGCGCTCCTCGAGGAAGGGCTCGGGGTCCGCCTCCTGCACCGGACGACCCGATCCATGCGCCTCACGGACGCGGGACGCGCGTTCGACGAGAGCTGCGCCCGGCTCGTCGCGGCGGCCGACGACGCTCGCGCGGCGGTGGGGAAGCACAAGGCAGAGCCACTCGGCACGCTGAGGCTCGCGGCGCCCGTCGCCTTCGAGACGCAGACGTCGCTCGCGCTCGCCGCGTTTCTCGAGCGCCATCCCGGCCTGCGCGCGGAGGCTGTCTTCGAGGATCGGAAGTCCGACCTCGTCGCGGAGGGCTTCGACGTCGCGATCCGTGCCGGGTCCCTCGCTCCCTCGTCGCTCGTCGCTCGCAAGCTCCTCGAGATCCCGTTCCATCTCTGCGGCTCCCAGAGCTATCTGCGCCGCAACGGGACGCCGCGCTCGCCGCGAGACCTCGCCTCGCACGACTTCATCGTCTTCTCGCTGTTCCCGGACCCGGGGCGCCTCGTCTTCACGCGGGGCGGGAGGCGGACGACCGTTCGGGTCCCCGGCCGGATCCGGTCGAACAGCTTTGCCGCCATCCAGACGATGGTCCGCGGCGGAGTCGGGCTCGCGGCCGTGCCGTCCTACTTCTCTCACGAGGACGAACGAGCTGGACGGGTCGAGGTCGTCCTGCCGGGCTGGACGCTCCCGCCGGGCCCGATCCACATCCTCTATCCCCCCGGGGCGCAGCTCATGCCGAAGGTTCGGCTCTTCGTGGACCACCTCGTCCAGTGGTTCTCCGACTCCGCGCGCCCGTGGCAGGCCCAGGCCTCGTAGCCTTCCCGGATCCCCGCCCTCCAAGAGTCGGCGAAGTCGCTGAACTTCCTGACCGAGCCGATCCGTCTGGTACGGTGCTCGCCGTGGACAGGGCGCGGGCCTGGGCAAAGCTCTCTGAGGCGCCTTTCGACGTCTGCGTGATCGGCGGGGGGATCGTCGGGGTGGCCGTCGCGCGGGACGCGGCGCTGCGGGGCCTGAGCGCCGCTCTCCTCGAGCGCGTCGACTTCGCCTCCGGGACCAGCAGCCGGACCAGCCGGATGCTCCACGGGGGCGTCCGGTATCTGCGCCAGGGCCGGATCGGCCTCGTGCGTCAGGCGCTGCGCGAGCGCAACCTGCTGCGCGAACGCGCGGCGGGCCTCGTGCGGCCCACCGAGTTCGCCGTGCCCGTGTACCAGGGCGGCGCGCTCGGCCCCGGCCTGACCCGCCTCGGCCTGCGCGTGTACCGCCAGTTCGCGCGAGACGCGGGGGTCTCGTGGCTCAAGCCCGCGCGCGCGGACGAGGCCGCCCCGGGCCTGCGGCGCGATGGACTGCGTGGGATCGGGGGATACCGCGACGTCCTGGTCAACGACGCGCGCCTCGTCCTCGAGGTGGCGCGCAGCGCCGAGTCGGCGGGGGCCGTCCTCGTCAACCACGCGCCGGTGGAGGGGTTCCTGCACGAGGGCGGACGTGTCGCCGCGGCCCTCGTGACGGACGCCGTCTCGGGAAAACGAACGACCGTCCGCGCGGCGACGTTCGTGAACGCGTCCGGACCCTGGGTCGACTCGGTCCGGCGGCTCGACGATCCGCAGGCGACGCCGATGCTGCGGCCGACGAAGGGCATCCACGTCTTCGTCCCGCACTCGCGGCTCGCGCACTCCCGTGCGGTCGTCCTCGAGACGCGCGACGGCCGGGTCGTCTTCGTGCTCCCCTGGGGCCGACTCTCGCTGGTCGGAACCACGGACACGGATTACGACGGATCGCTCGACGAGATCATCGCGACCCGGGACGACGTCGCCTACCTTCTCGAAGAGGTGAACGCGTTTTTCCCGCAGGCGCGCCTGACATCCGACGACGTCGTCTCCGCGTGGGCCGGCGTCCGGCCGCTCGTCTGGCACGGCGAGAGCCGCGGGAGCGCGTCGGACATCTCGCGGACGCACGAGATCGTGTCTTCGCCCTCCGGCCTGCTCACAGTGGCGGGCGGAAAGCTGACGACTCATCGCGCGATGGCCGAGGAAGTCGTCGATCGGGTCGTGGACGTCGTCGGCCGAGGCGGTCCGTGCCGCACCGCGAAGGAACCGCTGAGATCCCCCGACGTTCCACACGAGGAGTACGCCGCCCGGCTGGAGTCCCTGGGGTTGCCGCCCGACGTCGTCCTTCACCTCGCCGGCACCTACCACTCGGATGAGATCCTGCCGCTGCTCGACGACGACGCACGGCGCGAGCGACTCGTGCCGGATCTCCCGCACGTCCACGCCGAGGTGATCCATTCCGCGCGAGCCGAATGGGCCTCGACGATCGAGGACGTGCTCTCGCGCCGGATGGCCGTCTTGCTGGAGTCGGGTTCGCACGGATCGGACTGCCTGGAGCGCGTGGCCGACACGATGGCCGCCGCGCTGCAGTGGCCCGCCGCCGAGCGCGCGGCACAGGTCGAGGCGTACAGGCGGGCAATCGCCCGGACGGTCGCGTTCCGGTAGCCTCCGCGCCGCCCGTGCTCTCCGTCGTCGTACCCTCCTTCCAGGAAGAGCGACGGCTCGGGCCCACGCTCGATCGACTGCACGCGTACCTCGCCTCGCGCGGCCAGGCCTTCGAGATCCTGGTGGTCGACGACGGCAGCACGGACCGGACGGGCGACGTCGCCCAGGGCGCGGCGACCCGCTGGTCCGAGGTGCGTCTGCTCCCGCTGGGGCGGAACCGGGGCAAGGGCGCGGCCGTGCGCGCGGGCGTGCTGGACGCGAAAGGCGATCCGATCCTCGTGACGGACGCCGACCTCTCGACGCCGATCGAGGAGCTCGAGAAGCTGCAGGCCCGGCTCGAAGCCGGCGCGGACATCGCCATCGGATCGAGGGCCCTGCCCGAGAGCGATCTGCAGGTCCGGCAGAACATCCTGCGGGAAACGATGGGCAAGACCTTCAACCGGATCGTCCGTGGCCTCGGCATGCTCGGCTTCCGCGACACCCAGTGCGGCTTCAAGCTCTACCGCGCCGGGCCCGCGCGCGACCTCTTCTCGCGGTCCCGCGTGGACGGCTTCGCCTTCGACGTCGAGACACTGCTCCTGGCCGACGGCCTCTATCGCGTCGACGAGGTCCCCGTCGTGTGGCGCAACGACGCCGCGTCGCGGGTGAGCCCCCTGAAGGACTCGCTGCGGATGCTGCGCGACGTCCTGCGGCTGAAGCTGCGGCGGTAGGACCTGGCGAGTTAGTTGTTGGAGGCGCTCGCCGGCGCCGACGAAGGCTGCGGCTCCTTGACCTTGCCCTCTCCGCCGCCGAACGGCGTCTCGAGCGCGGCCTCGAGCACCTCGTCCATCTTCGAGACGAACACGATCTCGAGGGTGTCGCGGATCTCCTGCGGGATCTCGACGATGTCGCTGCGGTTGCGCTCGGGCAGGATGACGCGCCGGATGCCCGCGCGGTGCGCGCCGAGGATCTTCTCCTTGACGCCTCCGATCGGAAGCACGCGTCCCCGCAGCGTGATCTCGCCCGTCATCGCGACGTCGTGGCGGACGCGGCGCGCCGTGAGAAGCGAGACGAGCGACGTGAACATCGCGACGCCGGCCGACGGTCCGTCCTTCGGCATGCCGCCGGCGGGCACGTGGATGTGGATGTCCTGCTTGTCGAGGAAGTCCTCGGCGATGTCCCAGGACTTCGCCCGACTGCGGATGAAGGACAGGGCCGCCTGCGCGCTCTCCTTCATCACGTCGCCGAGCTGCCCCGTCAGCGCCAGCTTGCCGGTTCCGTGCATCTTGGTCGTCTCGATGAAGATGATCTCGCCGCCGACGGGCGTCCACGCCAGGCCCGTCGCGACGCCCGCCTCCTCGGTGCGCTCCGCCACCTCGGAGGTGTACTTCGCCGGACCCAGGTACTCGGCCAGCTCGTCCTTGCCCACCTTGCGAGGCTCGACCGATCCCTCGGCAACCTTGACCGCGACGCCGCGGCACACCGACGCCACGTTGCGCTCGAGGTTCCGGACGCCCGCCTCGCGCGTGTAGTGATCGATGATGTCGTCCAGGCCGTCGTCCTGGATCGCCAGAATGTCGGTCGTCAGTCCGTGCTCCTCGAGCTGCTTGGGGAGCAGGTGCTGGCGCGCGATCGCCGCCTTCTCCCGCCGCGTGTAGCCCGGCAGGTCGAGGATCTCCATCCGGTCCCGCAGCGGCGGCGGGATGGGATCCGGGATGTTCGCCGTCGCGATGAACATCACGTTGGACAGGTCGAACGGGATCTCCAGGTAGTGGTCGCTGAACGCGTTGTTCTGCTCGGGGTCGAGGACCTCGAGCAAGGCCGCCGCCGGATCTCCTCGGAAGTCGTGTCCGATCTTGTCCACCTCGTCCATCATGAAGACGGGGTTCTTCGTCCCAGCCTTCTTGAGCTGCTGGATGATCTGCCCGGGCAGCGCGCCGACGTACGTGCGCCGATGCCCGCGGATCGCCGCCTCGTCGTGGACGCCGCCGAGCGAGATCCGGACGAACTTGCGCCCGAGCGCCCGCGCGATGCTCCGCCCCAGCGACGTCTTGCCGACGCCGGGAGGTCCGATCAGGCACAAGATCGGTCCCTTCTTGTCCTGCTTGAGCTTGCGGACCGCGAGGTACTCGAGGATGCGCTTCTTGATCTTCTGGAGGCCGTAGTGATCCTCGTCGAGGATCTTCCGGACGACCGCGATGTCCAGGACGTCCTGCGTCTGCGTGTTCCAGGGAAGGTCGAGGATCCACTCGAGGTAGGTGCGCACCACCGTGTACTCGGCGCTTCCTGCCTGCATCGCCCGGAGCCGCTTGAGCTGCTTACGCGAAACGTCGTTCGCTTCCTGCGGCAGGTTCGCCTTCGCGATCTTCTCGTCGATCCCGTCGAGGTCCCCTCCGTCCGCCTCGTCTTCGCCGAGCTCCTCCTTGATCGCCTTGAGCTGCTGGCGCAGGACGTACTCGCGCTGGTTCTTGCCCATCTCCTCCTTGATCTGGGAGTTGATGCGCTCGCGCATCCGCAAGATCTCGAGCTGCCGCGTGAGCAGCCGCAGGACGCGCCGCAGGCGCTCCTTGACGTCCGTCGTCTCGAGCAAGCCCGCCTTCTCCTCCACGGGCGCGTCGAGATTTGCGGCGACCAGATCGGCGAGATGCCCGGGCTCGGTGATGGAATCGATCAGCGCGGCCGCCTCGCGCGGCAGCTCGGGCATCAGCTGGATGACCTGGCGCGCGACGTCCTTGAGCGACATCGACAGCGCGTCCGCCTCGACGTCGCTCGCGGCGACCTCCTCGAGCTTGCGGACCTTGCCCTTGAGGTACGGCGCCGTCTGCGTGAGCTTCTCGAGGCGGATCCGGACGATCCCCTGGAGGATCAGCGAGTAGTTCCCGCTCGAATGCTTGAGCGCCTTGAGCACGCGCGCAGCCACGCCGACCGGGTAGAGATCGTCCGTCCCGGGATCGTCCGTTGACGGATCCCGCTGCGCCAGGATCGCGATGATCGGCTGCCCTTCGCCGGCCAGCTCCTCGACGAGCGCGACGGACTTCTCCCGACCGACGTCGAAGGGCGCCACCGCGCCCGGGAAGAGCACCGCGTTGCGGATGGGAAGCAGCGGGAGGATTTCCGGGAGGACGACGTCCGAGCCGGAAGTGACCTCGGGCTTCTCTTTGTCCGACATGAACGGACTGTAACCTCGCGGGCTGGCGGCGCAAGACCCGACTTGCGGCGCCCGAGGGACCGGAGCATCCTGGGGAATCATGAGTCTTCTCGGCGCCTCCGCACTGGCCCTCGCTCTCGGATTCGGCTGCGGCCGTTCCACCCTCGTCACGGCGGCGGGCGGCGCGGACGCCGACTCGGACGCCGACTCGGACTCGGACGTCGACTCCGACGTCGACGTCGACTCCGACTCGGATTCGGACGTCGACACCGACGTCGACACGGACTCCGACACGGACACGGGCTCGACCACCGACACGGGGACGGGTCCCGTGACCTGCGGCGGCGGCCCGGCGTGCGCCGTCGGCGACTATTGCTGCGTGGAAGATCGCTGCACATCGCTCGATTCCTGCTGCGACGCGGACGACTGCCCCGTCGGCAACTACTGCTGCTCGACCTCCGCTTGCGTCGCGTGGGCCGTTTGCTGCTCGCACGCAGACTGCCCGGAGGGATTCGCGTGCGCCGATTTCGGCGGGTTCTGCGGCGTGGGCGATCTGGGCTGCGGCCTCGAGGAGCTGTCGGTGGACCCCGTCGCGCCGAACATGCTCATCATGCTCGACCGGTCGAGCAGCATGGCCGACCGCATCGGCGGCCGACGCAAGTGGGACATCGCCGTCGAGTCCCTCACGGACACCTTGCCCGACTTCGACGGTCGCGTCCGAGTGGGCCTGATGATGTTCCCCGGACCGGCTGCCGGCTGTCAGGTCGGCCAGATCGACGTCGACATCGCGGACGACAACGGCGACGAGGTCGCCGCCGCGCTTCCGGCGAACCCGCTGCGCACGACGCCGCTGGGCGCATCGCTCCTCGAAGCCGGCGACTACTCGGGTCTCGACGATCTCGACCGCGGCAACTTCGTCCTCGCGATCACCGACGGCAGCGACTCCTGCGGCGGCAACGCGGTCACGGCGACGGCGACCCTCTACGACGACAATCCCCGGATCCAGGTGTTCCCCGTCGGCTTCGGGTCCCTCGTCAACGACGCCGTCCTGACCGACATGGCGGACGAGGCAGGCACCTCCCGCCCCGGCGATCCGCCCTACTGGCTCGCCGACAGCGAGGCCGAGCTCTCGGACGCGATCACCGAGATCATCTACTCGGTGATCCCCTGCGACTTCGTCCTCGACGGCAATCCCCCCGTCGCCGACAAGATCTACGCCTTCTTGGACGAAACCCAGGTCCCGAAGGACGACGCCCACGTCGAGGGCTTCGACTACGACGCAGCGACCAACACCGTGACGTTCTACGGCAACGCCTGCGACGACGTCCGGAGCGACGAACGGCGAATCCGCGTCGTCTTCGGCTGCCCCTGACCATCACCGCGGACTGATTCCGAGGGCCTCGGGTCTCAGGACCCGCATGGGTCGCGCGGGTCGTAACCACTCGCCCCACCGCGAGAGATCCCGGAGGTTCTCCGTCACGACCTCCGCGCCACGCCTGATGGCGCATGACGCGATGAGTGCGTCGCGAAAATGAGCGCGTGGATCGATTGCGCCCTTGCGCCTCCGGTAGCGATTGAGCGCGACGCCGACCGCCTGGAAGTCCGCCGCGTCCGGAGAAACGATCAGGCCGAGCGTCCCGAGCGACGAGGCAAGGTCGTCGAGGGCGCGCTTCGCGCGCACGTCGCGCGCGCCTGCGTACAGCTCCATCACGACCACGCTGCAGAGAAGGAACCGCCTGTGGCGAAGGTCGTCCGCGATCCAGGCATCGACCGCACGATCACCGAAGCGGCGGACGTAGGAGCAGGTGTCCCAGATGCGAGGCTTCGCACCTACCGCCATTCGACGAGATCGATGCCGCCGCTCTTGCCGATCCGTCGGTGTGCCCGCAATGCGCGCTCGACGGCAATCCTCTCGCGAATCACCTCCCGGATCGCCTCCGAATCGGAGCGGATGCGAAGCAGCGCCTTGACCGCCCGCAGGTCATCCTCGTTCAGTGTCACGCTCTTCTTCACTACGCCGTACTCGAGCCGTCGCGCCATGAAGGTCCCAGGCCTCCTCGGTAGGATTCACCAGCCCGAGAATACTACCATGGCCGGAGGTTTCGGCTGCTGCTAGGCCAGTTCCGCCGCCAGCCCCGCCACGAAGGCGATCGCGGCGACGGACGCTGCCACGGCGAGCGCGGCGCGACCCGACGCGCGACTGCGCACCGTCAGGAGCGACGGGAGGTTCACCGAAGGGCCCGCGACGAGCAGCGCGACGACCGCTCCGGCAGGCGCCCCCGCCGCGAGGAGCGCCGCGCCCAGCGGCAGCTCCGCGAAGGTCGGAAGCGCGAGCGGAACGGCGACCATCGCGACGAGGGCGATCGCGAAGATGCGGTCCGCGCCGGCCAGACCGGACAGGGGCACCGCCTCGGCGAAAGCGGCAGACAGAAGAACGCCCAGGAGAATCACGGGCACGGTCCGCAGCGACAGGTCGCGCGCGGAGGCGAAGAACGTGCGCATCGCCTCGCCGAGCGTCGCGGGTGCGGGCGCCTCGTCGACCGCGCACTGCGCCCCGCCCTTCGCCTTGCCCGCCACGCGGGCGACCCAGGCGCTCGCAACGAAGACGAGGACCGCCGCGCCCGCCAGCCGCAGCGCCCCGACCGGAAGCGGGAACAGCAGGAACGTGAGTACGATCGCGAACGGGTTGAGCGCCGGCGACGCCGTCATGAGCGCGAGGGCGGGGCCGAGCCTGCCCGTGCGCCGGTAGACCCCGTCGAACACAGGCGCGACACAGCATGAGCAAAGCATGAGCGGGGCGCCGAGAAGCCCCCCCGCCAGCAGGCCCCGCTTTCCGCCGCCGAGCGCTCGGTCGAACCAGCGCGCCGGGACGAATGCCCGCACGGCCGCCGACACGAGCACTCCGAAGAGGAGCGCGATCCAGACGCGACCCACGTAGTTCGCCGTCGTGGCGAACGGGCGGACGATCCGGCCCATCTCGCCCGTGTCGATCCACGGCGTCCGGGGAGGAAGCGCGCCCGTCGACGTCACGGCCGCCAGCGCACCCAGCGACGCGGTCGCCTTGTATGTGACCAGCGCGCCGACGATCGAGAGCAGGATGACGACGCCGAGCGCGGTCACGGGTACGGCATTTCGGCGCGGCAAGGCGGTCGAGATGTCCATGCACGTATCGAAACACACGGCGTCCGCCGCCGGTAGCCAGGACGTCGAAATACCGCGAGCGCCCGCGATAAGCGCGGCTGATGGAGTTCTCGCGCTACCCCTCCCGGAAAGCCTTTTCGCGGGCCCTGGCGAGGTCGTGGACGTCGTTCGCCAAGGGCTCCTCCCCGCGCTCGCGCAGGCGATCCCGGAGGCGCCGCAAGGACGCGATCGTCTGCGGTTCGTCGTGGTGGACGTGCCGGAACGCGTCGACGAAAGCGCGCACCGACTCGCGCCACACGTCCGCGGGGTCGAGCTCGAGGGAGAGCAGCGCCTGCAACAGGCGCAAGGACGTCGTCTGCCAGGGATCGCCTGACGACTCGACGTGCCGCACGCGCATCGCGAGCTCGGCCCGCGCGCGCGCGGGATCTCCGCGCAGGTACGCGAGCCGCGCGCCCGTCTCGGCACAGGCGGAGGCCAGGTACTCGTCCCGCGCCTCCGTCGCCAGGCGCATCGCCTCCTTCAGATACGCCTCGGCGGCGTCGAGGTTCCCCCGAACCCCCTCGGCCTCCGCGAGGTTGACCCTGCACACGCCTTCTCGCGACCGGGTCGTCATCGACGTGCGGAACGCGAGGGTGCGCAGCAGCCACGCGACGGTGCCGTCCGGGTCCGACCGGATCGCCGCGACGTTCGACAGGTAATGCGTCGCGCGCGCGCCGATCTCGGCGGCCTCGGGCCCACCCGCCTCTGCGAAGGCCACGCACTCGTGCAGGATCGCCTCCGCCTCGCGGAACCGGTCCTGGAAGAACAGGATGGCGCCCTGCAGGCACCGGCAGCGGACGCGAGCGATCTCGTCTCCGATGGACCGCGCGAGGTCCATCGCGCGCGCGAGCGTCCCGAGCGCCTCGTCGTAGCGCAGGCCCATGTAGTGCGCGTAGGCCTCCGCCTCGACGACGGCGAATCGATCGGCGTCCGTCGCGGCCGCTGCGTCCTCGTCGATCCAGCGGCGGGCCAGGTCGACCGCGTCCGAGGTCGCCTTCGAGTGTCCGGTGACGCCCAGGCAGCGGATCGCGCCGAGGATCGCCGACGCCGCGGCGCCCCGGTCGCCCGCCTCCCGAGCGAGGATCGCCGCCCGCTCGAGGACGTCGCCGCGTTCCCGGCCGTATGCGGCGTACAGGCCAGAGACGACGTCGAGCCGGATCCGGGCGTGGTCGCCGCGGGCCCCGAGCCGCGAGAGCAAGGATTCGACCAGGAGGCCGTGCTCGAACACGTAGGTGCCGCCGCGCTCCGCGCGCAGGACCCCGTGAAGCAGTGCCCGGTCGAGGACGTCGTCGACCAGGCGCGACAGCCACGGATCGTCGGCGAGCGCCGCGCGCAGCGCGCCCTCCTCGAACCGGCCGCCGAAGAGCGCGGCGCGAAGGAGGATCCCCTCGACGTCGAGCCGTTCTTCGCGGAACGAATCCAGGAACGCCTGTACGCGCGCGCCGATCACCGCCTCGATGGGCCGCGCGGCCAGCAGATCGGCGACGGTCCCGGACCCGGGCCGCAATCCGTCGGGTGACGGCTGGAGCAACCCCGACTCGATCCACTCGTGCATGACCTGTACGCAGAGCATGGGCGTCCCGTCGAGCGACTCGGCGACGCTCCGCTCGACGTCGGGCGCGAGGGGGGCGATCGCGCGCAGCAGCGCGCGCCGGTCCGGGACGTCGAGCGGCTCGACCCGCCGGACGGACGCGCCCGTGCGCCCGAAGAGCAGTTCGAGCCGATCCTTGATCGACGGGTGCTGGGCCGTCCCCGATCGCATCGTGACGACGACCAGGACCGACGCGTCGCGCGCGCGCATCAGCGCTTCGGCCAGATCGAGGGCGCCGTCGCGCGACCAGCCGACGTCGTCCAGCCACAGGTAGATCGGCCGGACCGCGCTGGCGGCGCGCAGGACGCCGTGTGCGAGGGACGCGGCCTGCTCCGGCGGGAGGATCGTCTCGTCGGCGTCCGCGCGCAGCCACCGGTCCACGCGCGCGACGTCGAACGCACGCCCGTCCGATCCGAGCGCCCAGCGCCACTCGTGCGGCGCGTCGCGACGATCCGGCGCGCGCGGCGGGACTCCGAGCAGCCGGCGGATCGCGTGCCGCAGGCCCCCGCCCAGGTCCGGCCCCGCGAGGTCCCATCCGGCCGCGATGCCTTCCATCATCCCGCGGCGCTCGACCTCGGCCAGCCCCCAGCGGGCGATCCGGCTCTTGCCCACACCGGCCGGTCCGAGCAGCGCGAGCAGGCGCGTGCCGCCCTTCGCCACGGTCTCCTCCACGAGAGCGCCAAGCTCCGCACGTTCGAGCATGCGTCCGGACAGCGGCGGTTCGCGCAGCCGCAGGAGCGCGGCCCCCGGAGATGCCGTCGGAGACGCTGGGAGACGGCGCGGCAGATCCGGCAGCACGGTCGGCCGTGACGACGCCTCCGCAGGGCTCGCGACGTCGAGGACCGTCGCGTCCCCCGTGCCCAGGTGCACGGTGGGATCGGACGTCTGCGGCCGCGTCGTGGAACCGGCGGTTCGCGGGATCGGTTCGGGCGTGACCAGCGCCAGGGTCGGCTCGAAGACGCCCGGCAGGCTCGCTCGCTCCAGGGTGCGATCGGCCGTCCCATCGACGACTTGCCCCCGGCACCGGGCCAGCTCGGCGCGGACCTCCGCCGCGAACCGCGGCCGCCGGCGCGGCTCGGGATCGAGCAGCCTGCGGATCAGCTCGGCGAGGGCGCCCGGAACGTCGAGGCCCTCGCGCGGCGAGAGCTCCGGTACCGTGCCGCGCATCTTTTCCGACAGGATCTTCACGATCTCCCGGCCGGGGAACGCGGCGCGACCGCAGAGGATCTCGTGCAGCATCACGCCGACGGCGTACAGATCGGTCCACGGACCGAGTCGCCCGTCCCGGTCGAACTGCTCGGGCGCCATGTACGCCGGCGTTCCCGTCGGCGCCGACCGGCCCGCACGATCGCGCAACGGGTCGAGGACCTCGGCGATCCCGAAATCGCCGATCTTCACGGCCCCGTCCGCGCCGAGCAGCAGGTTCCCCGGCTTGAGGTCGCGGTGCAGGATGCCGGCCGCGTGGGCGGCCGCGAGCCCCGCCAGGGTCTCGTCGAACGCCTTCGCGACGAGGGCCCAGCCGGGCCACCTGCGCGTCCACTCGTCGAGGTCGGCGCCGTCGACCAGCTCCATGACGAGGAACGGCGCCCCCTCGTCGTCGCGCCCGACGTCGAGGATCTCGACGATGTTGGGATGCTTCAGCTGCGCCGCGGCGGTCGCTTCGTCGAGCAGCAGTCGGCGCCGCGAGACGTCGCTGCGAAGGTTCGACCGGAGCGTCTTGATCGCGACGGCGCGTCCGGACGGGTCGTGCACCGCGCGGTACACGCGCCCCATCCCCCCCTCTCCGAGGAGATGCGTGAGCTCGTAGTGACTCACGACCCGACCTCGGCAATGCACGCCCGAGGCCGCCCGGAGCGGGTCGTAGGCCCGTGCGGATGCGCGCTTCCGCGCGCACCGTTCGACGGGCGCCGGGTCCCAAAGCGCGGACGATCCGGAAGCGGGCTCACTTGATCTCGCCGATCCGGTCCAGAAAATCGCGCAGCATGGCGGCCGTCGCGCCCCAGACGACCTGCCCGCGCGCCCGGTAGAAGAGCACCGCGCGCTTCATCCCCGCACGGCGAAAGATCTTCGCGAAGTAGCCCTCCGAGAGCAGCTCGCGCAGCGGGATCTCGAGCACCTCTGCGCACTCGCGCGGATTCGGCCGCCAGGAGATCCCATCGGGCACGAACCCGACGTACGGCGCGACCACGAACCCGGAGATCGTGAAGTAGTCGTCGAGACGGCCGACGACCTCCACGTCCCCTGCCGGGATTCCCACTTCCTCTTCGGCCTCACGCAGCGCCGTCGCCTCGAGGTCGGCGTCCGCCGGATCGCGCGATCCACCCGGGAAGGCCACCTGCCCCTTGTGGGTCGGCACGTCCTCCGACCGCCTCGTGAAGACGACCCAGATCCCGTCCTCGCGCTCGACGAGCGGCACGAGCACCGCCGCTTCGCGACCCCGTGCGCGAGAACGCCGAACGCCGCCTCGACTCACGGCCTCGCGGATCCGCTCGCGCACGGGCGTCAGGTTACAACGTGCTACGGTCGCCGCAATGTCGTACCGCAGCGAACGGCGCGCGCTCTTCGTCACGAACGTGATCGTCTTCGCGCTGCTCGGCTTTCGCCCCGCGTCGGACCGTTTCACCTGGCTGATGGAGAACTTCCCGGTCCTCGTCGCCTGGCCGATCCTGTGGGTCTCGAAGGACCGCTTCCCGCTCTCGCGCCTGGTCTATCGCCTCTTCTGGGTCCACGCGCTCATCCTCATGATCGGCGGGCACTGGACCTACGCCGAGGTGCCGCTCGGCTTCTGGGTCCGCGACGCCCTGGGCCTCGCGCGCAACCACTACGACCGCCTCGGCCACTTCGCGCAGGGATTCGTCCCCGCGATCCTGATCCGCGAGTTCCTCCTGCGGAAATCCGCGCTGCGCGGGCGACTCCTTCTGGTGACGGTCGTCGCCTGGTGCCTCGCGTTCTCCGCGGTCTACGAGTTCATCGAGTGGTGGACCGCGATCCTGACCGCGGGCGGCGCGACCGCGTTCCTCGGGACCCAGGGCGATGTCTGGGACACGCAGTGGGACATGTTCCTCTGCACCTGCGGAGCCATCATCGCGCTGCTGACTCTCTCCCCCCTGCACGATCGTTCGATGAAGGAGCTCGAGACCATGGTGCCTTCGTGATGAACTTCTCTCCGCCTCCCATGCGGCAATGGCGCGCCAGCGACCGGAAGGAGAGGCTCGATCAGGCCCTCGTCCGGCTCGGCCTCGCGCCGTCCCGCGAGCGTGCGCGCGCCCTGATCCTCGCCGGCAAGGTCACGGTCGACGGCCACGTCGTCGACAAGGCCGGCGCGGCCGTGGGCGACGTCGCCCGCGTCGAGCTGCTCGCAGAGGACCATCCGTTCGCCTCGCGCGGCGGCGTGAAGCTCGCCGGCGCCCTCGACGCGTTCGCGCTCGATCCCGCCGGACGCCTCTGCCTCGACGTCGGCGCCTCGACCGGCGGCTTCACCGACTGCCTGCTGCAGCGGGGCGCCGCCCGCGTCTACGCCGTCGACGTCGGCCGCGGCCAGCTCGCCTCCAAGCTGTCGGCCGACCCCCGCGTCGTCGTCGTCGACCGCGTCAACGCCCGCGCCCTCTCTCGCGATGACGTCCCCGAGTCTCCCTCCCTCGCGACGATCGACGTCTCGTTCATCTCGGTCCGCAAGGTCCTCCCCGCCGTCGTCCCGCTCCTCGCAACTCCCGCCGACGTGGTCGTCCTCGTGAAGCCCCAGTTCGAAGCCACCCGCCGCGAGATCGGCAAGGGCGGCGTGGTGAAGGACGACGCCGTCCGCTCCCGCGTGGTCGACGAGGTCGCCTCCGCCGCCAAAGAGCTGGGCCTCACCGAGCGTGCCCGCTCGGACTCTGCCTTGCACGGCCCGAAGGGAAACCGCGAAGTCTTCCTGTGGCTGTCGCGCTAGGCTAGGCTAGTCTGGCCCGCCGTCGCAGTCCTCGTCGCTGCCGCCCGGATCGTCCGCCGCTCCCGGATGGACGTTCTCGTCCTCGTCGTCGCAGTCGTCCCCGCCACTCGCGAACGAGGCGTGCAGATCCGCGTCGCCGTCCGTGCCATCGACGCCGTCGCAGTTCTGATCGACGCCGTCCGGAAGGACCTCGTCGGTCCACTCGAAGAGCTCGCCCCCAGGGGGCGCGACCGTGAGCAGATGAGCGTTGCCTCTCGGGTCAATCGCGAACGCCATGTCCTCGTAGGATCTGTCTCGGATCGATTCGGACTCCCACGCGCCGGACCCGTTCGCCGCGAGGAGCAGCTCGCCATCTGCGGTATAGGCGATCCGAACACCCGCCTCGTCCACGGCGATGCCCGTCCCGCGACCCGAGTCCCGGCGCCGATCGACCCGCTCGGGCCTCCACACCCCGGACGCATTCGTCGCGTACCAGAGCTCCGCCGCGGGATCTTCGTCCCGTTCTCCCACTCGATACGCCACATGCAGCGCGCCATCCGAACCCACGGCCAGAGAGACGTAATGCGCGCGCGACTCACCGGCATCGATCGTTTCGACGGTCCAGACGCCGGACTGCAGCGCGGCGTGCCGAAGGTCCTCGTCACCGATCTCCGCGTACGCGACGTGGATCGCGCCGGCAGCGTCGATCGCGACGGCCGCGTCATGCCCGGTCGCGCCATCCGCATCCACGACGACTTCGGACCAAAGACCGCCCACCTGCGCCGAGTACTTCAAGGTCTCTCTGTCCCACGCGTCGGTGTAGACGACGTGCAACATTCCATCCGCCCCGACAGCGATCGCGTTGTCGATCCCCGGCACCCCGGTCGCGTCGATCGACTCGTGGACCCAAGGGCCTGCTCCGTTGGTCGCCCACCGCAGCTCGTCGGCGTCGTTCTCCCGATAGACGATGTGGGCGACGTCGTCTGGTCCAATCGCGATCGCCGGGTCGGAGTCCCCGGCGCCGACCTCGTCGATCGTCCTGCGTGTCCACGCTTCGCCCGCCCGCATTCCGTACCGGACTTCGTCCGCCTCCCCCTTGAGCCAAGTCGCGTGAAGGACGCCCGTCGAGTCGATCGCGAGGGATGGGGAGCTCGGCGAGCCCGCGGCGACGCGCAGCCACCTCCACTCGCGCGAGCCGTCCGCCGCGTCGGGACGGACCTCCTGACTCGCATCGTCGCAGTCGGAGCCGCCCGACGCGGTGGACGCCCAGCCGTCGCCGTCCGCGTCCATCCCGTCGACCCCGTCGCAGTCGGAGTCGATCCCATCCCCAACGGCATCCGGGGTCGGGCCGCCCTCCCCGTCGCAGTTCTGGTCCACGCAGTCTCCCTCCGGATCGGAGGCGCCCACGTGGGTGTCTGCGTCCGTGTCGTCGCAGTCGTCGCCTCCCGCGAGCGACGACGCAGCGCCGTCCTCATCGCGGTCCACTCCGTCGATGCCGTCGCAATCCTGATCGGTCCCGTCGCCGAGGTCGTCCGACGCCCCCACCCGCACGTCGGCCTCCGTGTCGTCGCAGTCCGTCCCTCCGCAGCCGATGGCGCGTTGACCGTCCCCGTCGGCGTCGAAGCACGCAGGCAACTCGTCGAGCCCGTCGCAGTCTGTATCGACCCCGTCCGTCACGGAGCCCCAGGTCGCGAGGACCAGCCGTCCAAGGGCCTCCATCGCGATCAGCGGCCGACCTTCACGATCGAGGACCAGGGCAGCCGAGTTCGAGGCGCCGCCGACGGGTTCGACGCTCCACTCGCGGTCGCGCCGCACGGCGTAGCGCACCTCGGATGAGGTCGCGTATGCGATGTGAACAATTCCCCACGACTCCACGGCCATGGACACCGTCCCCGGCCCGTCCATGATGACCTCGGGCTCCGACCAGTACGCGAGGTCCGCCCGCGAGTACAGGAGCCCGCGAGCGTCGGAGAAGGTGAGGTGAGTGAAGCCCAGCGAGTCGACTCCCACATCCGGTGGCGCGGACGGACTGCCCACCCCAGCGTCCTGGACGGAAAGCACGCTCGTCTCGAGACCCGCGGCTCCCGGTCGACCGAGGCGTACCTCGTATCCACCCTCCCGGGGGCGCGCGACATATGCGATCAATACCCCGTCGGGCCCGAGAGCGAGTTCGGGAGCGTAGCCTTCGAGGTCCACCAGCTCGCTCGTCCATTCTCCGGACTCCATCACCGCGTACATCACGCCGCCGTCCTCGTACACGAGGTGGATCCTCCCCTCGTCGTCGACGGCCAGAGACACGTTGGATCCCGGGGTGACGTCCGTGTCCACGGTTTGCGTAGACGAGACGTCGCCGGAGATCGAGAGCATCTCGAGTTTCTGCCGCCCCCAGTTGTACTCATCGATCCACGCCAGCCGTTCGTCGCGGACCGCGACCAGTCCCAAGGACAACGACGTGCTCTGGAGCGAGCCAAAGATGTCCCACAGGCGAGAGGCATCCCATCCCGCCTCCGAGAGGGTGGCGTAGTAGAGGAAGTGCCCCCAGTCGCGGTGAGGCCCGGCAGAGAAGACGACGTGAAGGTCATCGAAGGGATCGACGATCGCCGCGACCCGCTGGACCTCGTAGTCGTATTTAGTTCGATGCTCACACCCCAAGAAATCGAATTCGAACTCTTCTTCGTCAGACCTCCCTTCGTCGGTGGGCTCGGCGGTCGGCTCGTCGCTCGAGCAGGAGCGCGTGAATTGGGAGAAAACTTCTTGTTCCTGGGCCAGCATCCCTCCTCGTCGATCCGCCGCGCCGCCGTGGGCGCGGATCTCCTGCCGCGGCCAGCATAGCGGGTCGCCCGACGTTCGTTCAAGCCGAATGGCCCTACCGCGTCCCGATCGCTTTCTCTCCTGGTCCCCACTGGAGCGGCAGTTTCACGTTCGGAAGCAGGTCCTTGATCCGTTCGACGAGCTTCTCGACGGGGTGGAGAGCGGCCGCGCGCCTCAGGTCCTCGGCCGTCGTGTGCAGGTAGATCTGGGTGCTGCTGATGCAGCGGTGTCCGAGCAGGTCTCGGATGGTCACGAGCTGCACGCCTTTCTTCACAAGGTGCGTGGCGAAGGTGTGGCGCAGCCTATGCGGCGTGACGCGCTTGTCGATGCGGGCGCGGCGCGCGTCGGTTCGAACGCGCTCGTAGATCGCGTGCCGCGACATGCCCTTGCCGTTCCGGTTTCTGAAGAACGCGGTCGCGGGCATGACGGGCCCGCGCGCCGTGCGGTACTGGCGCAGGGCTCGTACGACCTCGACGTTGAGCGGCAACACCCTGTGATGACCGCCCTTTCCGATCACGCGGACCGTCGCGTTCTCCAGGTCGACGCCGCACTCCGCGAGCGAAGCGCATTCCGACGCCCGGATGCCGGTCCCGTAGAGCAGGGTCATGAGCGCCCGATCACGCAGCCCGAGCACAGTGTCCGTTCGCGGGTGGGCAATGAGCCGACGCACCTCGTCTTCGGTGAGGAAGGTCGGCAGCTTCGTCGGCGCGGCCTTGATCTTCGGGAAGTGCGCCATCGGGTTCTGGTTCGCGTCCAGCTGACCCATCGCGACCATCGCCCGATACAGACACTTGAGGATCGTGACCTGGCGGTTCACCGCCGACGGTCCGTTCCTGCGCTCCTGCCGCAGGTAGTCCACGTACGCGAGGATGTCGCGCGCCGTGAGCTCGTCTGGCCCGCGGTCGCCGAGACGGAATCTCACGTACGAACGAAAGCCGTCGAGCGTGGCCCCATAGGCGGCAATGGTGCGCGACGCCAGCCCCCGGGCCGTGCAGTGCCTTTCGAGATACAGCTGCAGCCACATTTCCCACCTCATCGGTCCTCCTCCTTCTCTCCGACCAGAGATTCGACGGCCGCCTGCGTCTTGCCCGGCAGCACATGCAGGTACACGCCCGTCTCGTTGGGCGTCCGATGCCCCATCAGCGACGCGATCACGGCGAGGTCGACGCCGGCGTCCATCAGGTGCGTGCCGAACGTGTGTCGGAGCGTGCGCGGCGTGGTCTTGTCCGGGATGGCCGCCTGTGCCGCGGCCGCCTTGACGATCTCTCCGATCTCGACGACGCGGATCCGTGTTCCCCTAAAGCGCGTCCGGAACAGCGGTCCGCGCGTACCGCCCCGCTCGTGGAGGTACGCCAGCAGCTCCGTCCACACGCTGGCCGGGACGGGGATCGTACGCTGGCGGTCGCCCTTGCCGTGCTGGATGAAGATCTCCTGCCGCTCGACGTTCACGTCCTGGACGTCGAGCTGACGGAGCTCGCTCGTGCGCAGGCCGCAGCCGTAGAGCAACAAGACGACCAGCCGACTCCGCCTCTGCACGGCAGACTCTCGCGGGCAGGCATGCACGAGGCGTTGGGCCTCATCGAGCGTCAGCGACCGAGGCTCGGCCTGGCGGCGCAGGCTGTCCTGCAGGCTGAATCCGTCCAGTGCGTTGCGATCCGCGCGGCCGCTCCGCCACGCGTAGTCCAGCAGTCCTCGAAGATGGCTGAGCTCCTTGGCCAGGGCTCTCTCGGACCGCCCCGCGGCTCGGGCCTCGTTGAGCCAGTGCAGGTAGTCGTCGAGCGTCAACTTCCACAGCGGCGTCCCCGGTCGCGCCTGAGCCATGAAGCCGCTCACTTTCTTCAGCGTGCACCGCACGTCGACGACCGTGCGCGGGCTCATCCGTCTCACGTCCCGCAGGTAGCTCAGGTAGCCCTCGATCCAAGCGTCCAACTCGAGTCGCGTCATGACGCCGCCTCCCGTCGCCCCTCGTCTGCGGCAAGGAACTGGTTGATCGGATGCCGCCCGATCGCGGCCGCCCGCTGCGGATCGGCGATCGCGAGGTAGCGCACGGTGCTCTCGATCACGGCGTGCCCGAGAATCCTCTGGACCTCGGGCAGCGTGACGCCGGCCTCCAGCAAGTCCGATGCGCAGCTGTGGCGAAACTGATGCATCGTCACTCGTCCCACGCCCGCGGCCTTTGCCAGTCGACGGATCATCGAGCTGATCTGTGCCGCCTTGGACCGCTCGCCGAGCGTGTTGACCAGCAGCGCCTGCTCCTGGCGCCGCCCCGTCATCTCGAGCCGATTCTGCCGGTGCGGAAGATACGCCTCGATGCAGCGCCACACGGCCTCACCGACAGGCACGTGCCGTTGCTGCCCGGTCTTGCGACCGTCGACCTTGAGGATTGCCTGCTCGCGGTCCCAGTCGACCAACGACAGCCTCTCGAGCTCACCGCGGCGCAGCCCTGTCCCGTAGAGAATTGAAAGGACGCACACCGACTGGTACCGCGCGTGCTCCTGCCGGCGTGCGCGCGCCGCGTCCCAGATCGCGCCCAGCTCGGCCTTCCCGACGCGACGCGGGACCTGCCGCCGTGGATCGATTTTCGGCCCGCGCAGCCACCGGAGCGGATTGCTGCGCCAGATCGCCTCCTCCACGAGAAACTCCCCCATGCACCGGAGGTCCGACACGACTCCGGCGACGGTCGAGCGCGCATGGAACGCGCTCCTCGCGCCGACGTAGCGTGCGATCAGATCCGCCTCGACCTTCTCGAGCTCCGGCCTCGGCCTGCGCCCCTTCGCCCACGTCCCGAAGCGGGTCAGCTCCGTACTCCTCTTGGAGATCGTCGCCTCGCTCAACCCGCGCGCCCGCAGACCCGCGACGTACCTTTCCACCAGCCCATCCCACCTGCGCATCACGCACCTCCTCGGAGGACCTCCGTCCTCTCCCTCGCCGCGCCTCGCACTCGCGCGGCTCGTGGTTGTCTTGGGGGGGCACGTACCGCCCCGGCGCGCCGAGGCGCCAGGTGCATTTTGCGCACCGATATGACGCCCGATATGACGCTCTCAACCGCGTCCGGGCGTCGTGAGTTGAACTAAACTCCTGGTCCTCGTCGGATGCGCCGACCCCGACCTCGTCTCGCTGCCCCCGATCATCCAGTCGGGTCCGATCCTCGGGTTCCCAGGCAGCGACCGGGGCCCCCGCACGACGACCTTCGACGTCCTCCTGGTGATCGACGACTCGCCGTCCATGGCCGAGGAGAGGGCGGCCCTCCCGGCGAACGTCGTCCACATGCTCGAACCTCTCCTGCAGCCCTTCGACGGGGACGACGACGGCTGGTTGTCCACCCGCGAGCCCGAGGAGATCCGCATCGGCGTCGTCACGTCCGACCTCGGCTCGGCGGGTCATCCGGGAACCTCGTGCGCTTCGGACGGCGGCGTTCTTCGAGCGCCGCCCGAATGCGGCACCGCAGAGACGCCCTTCCTGCGCTTCGATCCCACGCACCCCGACCCGCTCGTCTTCGAGAAGCTCGATTGCCTGGCGCGGACAGGCGTCGGCGAATGCGAGATCGAGCAGCCGCTCGCCGCGGCGGTCCAGGTCGCGTTCGAGAGCGAGGACTTCCTGCGGGAAGACGCCGCGCTCGCGATCGTCGTCATCACGGACGGGGACGACTGCTCGACCGAAGGGTCGGAGGTCTTCGCCGGAGACACGCGGACGCCGGAGATCGCCTGCCTCGAACGCGGCGGCCTGCTCCGACCCGTGCGCGAGATCGTCGCCGCCGCACGGGAGGCGAAGGGCGCAGCCGGGTGGGTGCAGTGGGCGCTGGTCGCCGGCATTCCCGACGACCTCCTGCTCGACGGCTATCGGGGCGGATACCAGGGGGCGCTCGACTCGTGGTCTCTGCGCGCCCTCCTCGAGGATCCGCGGATGCATCCCTCGGTGGTCGACGGCCGGATGCTGCCGTCGTGCGATCTCCCCGGAACCGGGCTCGCCTCGCCGCCCCTTCGCCTCGTGACCGCCCTACGCGAGTCCGAGGATCCGGTCCCGCTCGCGAGCATCTGCGGCGAGGGCTGGACTGTGATTGGTGAGTGGCTCTCACGGCAGTCAGAGCCCCGCCCGTGGGGCTGCGTGGGACCACGGCTAGCCACGGGCGATCGCGCCGGGTGCGTGTTGCAGGAGCTTCTCCCCTACGGTCTGGCTTGCGGTCCAGGGCGAATCGACCTCGGCGCGCGCGAGGACTCGATGCGGATGTGCCGCGTCTGCCAGGTCGGCGACGGCGAAGACGGCCGCACTGCCGACCCGTGGGGCAACGACCTGCGCGCGTGCGCGTCGCTCGGTCCGGCGTGGCGCTACGCGTGGAGCAATGGCAGCTGCGACAGAGGGACTCAGATCGAATTCGCGCGGGGCCGCACGCCGTCCCCCGTCGCGACGCTGGAGCTGGTCTGCGCTGACATGGGAGGAGACACGCCATGAAGAACGCATTCCCCTTGCTCTGCCTGGCCCCGATCGCCTGCGCTCCGGGACCCGTCGCCGACGCGCCGGCACCCTCGACGACAGGCGCGGACGGACTGCCGCCGCCCGTCTCGGGGGGAACGCTCCTCGTATCGCGGCATCGCGCGTGGGTGTCGGATCCCGATCGCGACGTGGTCCGCGAAGTCGACCTCTACCCGCCCGCGGTCGTGCGGGAGGTCGCCTTCGAGCCGGGCGACGAGCCGGGACGCCTCGTCTTCGACGGATCGGGCCGCGTCCACGTCGTCCTGCGCGGAGGCGGCGCCGTCGCGACGATCGGAGAGGACGCCGTGTCGCGACGCGCCGTTTGCAGCGCTCCGCGCGGGATCGCATTCGACTGGGCGACAAATGCCCTCCACGTCGCCTGCGCGACGGGCGAGTTCGTCACGATGCCCGCGGACGGGGGTGCTCCGACCCGCCGGCTGCAACTCGAACGCGATCTGCGCGACGTCGTCGTAGATGGCGACCGGGTCCTGGTGAGCCGCTTCCGATCGGCGGAGGTTCTCGTGCTCGCCACGGACGGGTCGATCGTCGAGCGGATGCGACCGGATGACGTCTTCATGCCCGCTCTCGACCGGTCGTGGACGCCGACGGTCGGCTGGCGGCTCATCGGCCTGCCCACGGGCGGTGCGGTCCTCGTCCACCAGCGATCGGAGTCGACGCCCATCGGATCGGCGTTCACCCCCGTGTACTACGGTCAGGACCTCGTCCAGACGACTGCCGTCGTCCTCCGGGCGGGCGAGGGCGCCGGGTTCACGCCGGCGATCCCCGGCGCGACGCTCCCGGTCGACATCGCCGTCTCGATCGGCGGACGCTTCGCGATCGCGGCGGCCGGCGCGAACGCGGTCTTCACGGGCGAGGTCTCGTCGCTGGGCGCGGACGGCTTCGGCTACGACTACGACGTCGGCGTCGCCTCACTCGAGACGTGGCCCCTCTTCGGCATGCCCATCGCTGTCGCGTTCGACCCGGACGGGTCCCTGTGGGCACAGACGCGCGACCCTGCAGGGCTCGTCCGCGTCGAACGCGGGGATGGCGTCTCGTTCTCGACCGAAACGCGGGCCGACGAGGGGTTCGATCTCTTCCACCGCGAGGTAGAAGCCACGCACCTCGCCTGCGCCTCGTGCCACCCGGAGGGCACAGAGGACGGTCACGTCTGGCAGTTCGCCGCCGACGGCGCGCGCCGCACGCAGACGGTCCGCGGGATCGCGGGCTCCGAGCCCTTCCACTGGAGCGGCGACCTCCCGACCTTCAGGGACCTCGTCGAGGAAGTCTTCGTCGTGCGGATGCAGGGAGAGCGTCTTTCGGGCGACCGGATCGCGGCCCTCGAACGCTGGCTCCACGCCCTCGGGCCCGCCGCGACGGCCGAACCGGTCGAACCGGGCGCGGCCCTGCGCGGGCGGAGCCTGTTCGAGGCGCCCGGCGCCGCGTGCCTTGCGTGTCATGCGGGCGAAGCCCTCACGAACGACGCGACCGTCGACGTCGGAACGGGCGGCGCGTTTCAGGTGCCGTCTCTACGGGGTGTGGCGGCGCGCGAGCCGCTCATGCACGACGGCTGCGCGGCGACGCTGCGCGATCGATTCGGTCCCTGCGGCGGCGACCGCCACGGCGTGACGTCGCACCTGTCCGGGGGCGACGTCTCGGACCTCGTCGCCTACCTCGAGACGCTATGACGTCCTGAAACCGGAACCGGGCGACCCGACGTATGATGCGCGCCCCATGGCGAACCCCACCGACCGCTCCGACCTCCTGCTCGAGTGTGCCCTGCGCTGGGAGAAGGAGCGCCCGAACGACGTCTGGCTCGTCCAGCCCCTCGGCGGGGGCCGCGTGCGCGAGTACACCTGGAGCGAGGCCGTCGACGAGGCGCGCCGGATGGCGACGCACCTGGCGTCGCTGGCTTTCCCGCCCGGCACGCGCATCGGGATCCTCTCGAAGAACTGCGCGCAATTCATCCTCTCGGACCTCGCGATCTGGATGGCGGGTCACGTCTCGGTCGCGCTCTATCCGACCCTGACGGCCGAAACGGTCCGCTACATCCTCGAGCACGCGGAGGTGAAGCTGCTCTTCGTCGGCAAGCTCGACATCTGGGACACGATGAAGCCGGGCGTCCCCGATTCGATCCCGCGCATCTCGTACTCCCTGTCTCCGCCCAACGACTACCCGGTCTGGGAGGCGATCGTGAAGACGACCGAGCCGCTCGCGGGATCCCCCTCGCGCGCGCCCGAGGACATGGCGATCGTCGTCTACACCTCCGGAAGCACCGGCCAGCCCAAGGGTGTGGTCCACACGTTCGGCACCATGGCCGCGGCCTGCCGCGGGTTCTCGACCGCCCTCGAGTGGCGGCCCGGCGACCGCGTCCTGTCGTACCTGCCGCTCGCGCACATCTTCGAGCGCGCGGTGATCGAGGCAGTCTCGATCTCCAACGGCGTGAAGGTCTTCTTCGCCGAGTCGCTCGACACCTTCGCGGCGGACCTGCAGCGCGCACGGCCGACCTTCTTCCAGTCCGTTCCGCGCCTGTGGCTCAAGTTCCAGCACGGCGTGCACGCCAAGGTCCCGGCGAAGAAGCTCAAGCGCCTGCTGCGCATCCCGATCCTCTCGGGGATCGTCAAGCGCAAGGTCCTGCGCGGCCTGGGTCTCGATGCCTGCCGGATGGCCGTCTCCGGGTCGGCGCCCATCCCTCCGGAACTGATCCAGTGGTACCGCGATCTCGGCCTCGAGCTGCTCGAAGGCTACGCGATGACGGAGAACTTCTCGTACTCGCACTTCTCGAAGCCCGGGTACGGCCGCGTCGGCTGGGTGGGGCAGGCGCTGCCGGGCGTCGAGGTCCGCCTCTCCGACCAGGGAGAAGTCCTCGTCAAGAGCCCCGCGAGCATGACTGGCTACTACAAGGAGCCCGCGCTGACGGCAGCCGCCTTCACCGAGGACGGTTTCCTCAAGACCGGCGACCGCGGCGAGATCGACGACGCCGGCCGGCTGCGTATCACCGGCAGGATCAAGGAGCTGTTCAAGACGAGCAAGGGCAAGTACGTCGCGCCCGTCCCGATCGAGAACCACATCAACGCGAACGGCCACATCGAGCAGTCCTGCGTCTCCGGGGCGAACCAGCCGCAGCCCTTCGCGCTCGTCCTGCTCGCCGAGGCGCTGCGCGGCAAGATCGGCGACGCCGCGCTCCGCGCCGAGGTCGAGTCCGCCCTTGCGCAGCTCCGTGCCGACGTGAACCGGAAGCTCGACCCGCACGAGCACCTCGAGTTCCTCGCCGTCGTGAAGGAAGCCTGGGTCGTCGAGAACGGCCTGCTCACCCCTTCCATGAAGATCAAGCGCGGCGTCATCGAGGAGCGCTACGCGCCCAGCGTCGCGGGCTGGTACGACAGCAAGCGGAAGGTCGTCTGGGAGTAGCGAGCGTGGGCTGGCTCGCCGCGCTCACGCTCGGTTGCGGGGCCCCCGCGGCGGACGGTCCCCCGGCCCCCGCGCCGCCCGACGCGCCCGGTCCCTGGCGGATCGGCGTGACGACGATCGACGCAGCCGGACCCGACGGACGGACGTTGCCCATCGAGGTCTGGTACCCGGCAAAGCCGCCGCGCGGTGCGCCCAACGGTGAAGCGGTCTGGTATCCGCTCCTGCTCGGCGAGGTCGAGCTGGCCGCGATCCGTTCTCCGCATGGCGCCGCTCGCGACGCGCCTCCGGACGCGCGCGGCGTCCCGTACCCGACGGTCGTCTTCTCTCACGGCAACGGCGGCATGCGGATCCAGAGCGTGTACCTGACCGAGTACCTGGCCTCGCACGCTTCGTCGTCGCCGCCCCGGACCACGTCGGCAACACGTTCACGGCGATGATCTCGGACACCGAGGCGCTGCCGTCTGCGACCGTCGCGCGACTCCGACCGATGGATGTTTCCGCAACGCTCGACGCCGTCCTGGGCCGCCCGCCGGGCGACCTGCTCGAATCGGTCGCGGACGCGGCACGCGTGGGCGTCGCCGGCCACAGCTTCGGCGGCTGGACGGCGCTACGGATCGCCGGCGCCACCCTCGACGCGGACGCAATGGCCAAGGAGTGCGCGACGAGTGACAGCCTCGTGTGCGACGGCTGGGCGGAGGATCCGTCGCCGCCTTCCGCGCGCGACGATCGGTTCGTCGCTTCTCTCGCGCAGGCCCCGGGCGGATCCGACACGATGTTCGCGGGCAGCCGCGACGGGTTCGAGGACGTCACCGTGCCGACGATGATCCAGGCAGGCACCGCCGACCAACTCACCCCCTTCGACGAAGAAGCCCGCGCGCCCTACGAGGGACTGCCACCGCCCGCCTGGCTGCTCGCCGTCGAGGACGCCGGCCACTTCACGTTCTCCGACGTTTGCTTTCTCGTGGAGGACCTCGACATCCCCGTCGCCGAGTTCGAGGACGGCTGCGGCCCCGACAACATCCCGTACGAGGACGCCCACGCCCTCGTGAACACCTTCGCCACGGCGTTCTTCCAGGTCCATCTCGCGGGTGTGGTGGACTTCGAATCCGTGCTGGACCCGGGCGAGCCCCCGCCGACGGGCATCACCTCGTTCGACGCGAAGTAGCCCTCCGCCAGGTCCCCGACCGGCCGCCGGACTTCTCGATGAGGCGCACCCGCTCGATCGTGATACCGCGCTCGACCGCCTTGAGCATGTCGTAGACGGTCAGAGCCGCGACCGCCGCCGCGACGAGGGCCTCCATCTCGACGCCCGTCCGGTCGGTCGCCCTGGCGGTTGCGCGGATGCGCAGGATCGATCGGCCGACGACGTCCACGTCGACCGCCACGCTCGTCAGCGCGATCGAGTGGCACAGGGGGATCAGCTCCGGCGTCCGCTTGGCCGCCTGGATGCCCGCGAGCCGGGCGGCGGCGAGGACGTCGCCCTTCTTCGAGGTGAGACCGGAGCGCCCACCCGTCACGATGCGCAGCGTCGCCGGCTTCATCTTGACCGTCGCCTCCGCAACCGCGATCCGGACGGACGTCTCCTTCCCGGCGACGTCCACCATCCGTGCGCGGCCCCTGGAGTCGAGGTGGGTCGGACGGGGCATCCGCGCCCACACTACCTCAGCCTTGCTCCCCGGCGGCGGGGACTGTAGGTTTTGCGCCCGTGACACACCGCGAGACCCTCATCATCGGATCAGGCCCGGCCGGCTACACCGCCGCCATCTACGCCGCCCGCGCGAACATGAAGCCCCTCGTGATCGAGGGGGAGCAGTGGGGCGGGCAGCTCATGCTCACGACGGACGTCTTCAACTACCCGGGATTCCCCGACGGCGTCGACGGGCCGAAGATGATGGAACTGTTCCGCGACCAGGCGGTCAAGCAGGGCGCGGAGATCATGACGGAGTTCGTCACGAAGGTGGATTTCTCCGCGCGCCCCTTCGGCGTGTGGGTCGGAGATACGCGCCACGACGCCGCGACGGTCATCGTCGCGACGGGGGCGTCGGCGAAGTGGCTCGACATTCCGTCGGAAACGGAGCTGCGCAAGGTCGGCGGCGTGTCTGCCTGTGCGACCTGCGACGGGCCGCTCTTCCGCGGCAAGGACGTCGTCGTCGTGGGCGGCGGCGACACGGCGCTCGAAGAGGCGACCTACCTCGCCAAGCTGTGCAAGACCGTGACGGTCGTTCACCGCCGCGACTCGCTGCGCGGGTGCAAGGCGATGCAGGACCGCGCGTTCGGGACGCCGAACCTGACCTTCCTGTGGGACTCGGCGGTCGACGAGATCCAGGACCCTGCGAAGCAGGAGGTCACGGGCGTCGTCGTCAGGAACGTGAAGTCCGGAGACAAGAAGCTGCTCTCCGCGCAGGGTGTGTTCATCGCGATCGGCCACAAGCCGGCGACCGAACTGTTCGTCGGCAAGCTCGAGATGAATCCGGCCGGGTACCTGCTCGTGCACGCGGGAACGACGAAGACGAACGTGCCGGGCGTGTTCGCCTGCGGGGACGTGCAGGACCCGACGTACCGGCAGGCGGTGACGGCCGCGGGGACGGGCTGCATGGCGGCGCTGGAAGCCGAGCGCTGGCTCGCGGAGCACCCGGTCTGACCATGGATCCTCGCGTCCAGGCGCTGAGTCGGATCGCCATCTTCTCGGGGCTCGCCTCCCGGTCGCTGGAGCGGCTCGCCGCGATCGCATCGGAGGAAGAGCACGGCGGCGGGGCCTACGTCTTCCGCGAGGGCGACCGGGGCGACAAGCTCTACCTGATCCTCTCGGGCCGCATTCGCATCAGCCGCGAGGTCTCGGGAATGGGCGAGGAGGCCCTCGCGATCCTGGAGGCCGGCGCGTGCTTCGGCGAGATGTCGCTCATCGACGACTCGCCGCGTAGCGCGGACGCGAAGGTGCACGAGCGCTGCAAGCTCCTGGTGATCTCGAAGGAAGCGATGGAGGACGCGATCTTCCTCGACAAGGACCTGGCCTACGAGATCCTCTGGAACTTCGTGCGGACGCTGTCGGCGCGGCTGCGGGAAACGAACGACAAGATGACGTTCCTCTCGATGAGCGGAAAGTTCTGATGAAGACGATCGCGATCGTGCTCCTCCTCGGATGTGGTCCCGCCCGGCCCGCGGGAGACGACGACGGCGAGGAGGGCGGAGGCGACGGCGAAGGCGACGGGGCCGGCGGCGAAGAGGACCCCGGACCGCCCGAGGAGCTCCGCATGCGCCCCTCCGAGATGCTCGAGCGCCTGCGCAACGCCGGCCTCGACCCCGCGAACCTCCCGCCGCTGGGCGAGATGACGATGGAGCAGAAGCAGAACGCGCTGATGCCCGCGTTCGCGCGGTCGCTGGGCGTGCAGTGCCGCTTCTGCCACGAGCCCGGCAACTTCGCGGCGCCGACCGTCCACCGTCACGTCGCGGAGCACATGTACGACCACTTCGTGCGAAAGCTGCGCATGCAGGACGGCTCGCCCGTCTTCTGCGACTCCTGCCACGCCGGGGAAGCGGACTTCCTCGTCGAGGATCGGCAGGCCGTCATGCGCTTCATGCGCACCAACTTCGTCCGGCCCCTGACCCGCATCGACGGCGCCGACCACGGCTGCGACACCTGCCACGGCGACCCGCCGGACTGGGATTTCCTCCCGACGACGCCGGAGTGACCCCTACGCAGGCCGGATCTTCAGCTCCGCGAGCTGCTCGGGCGCGACCGTGCTGGGGGCGTCGCACATGAGGTCCGTCGCCTTCTGGGTCTTCGGGAAGGCGATGACGTCGCGGATGGCGTCGGTGCCGCACAGGAGCATCACGACGCGGTCCCAGCCGAGGGCGAGGCCGCCATGCGGGGGCGTGCCGTACTCGAGGGCGTCGAGCAGGAACCCGAACTTGTGGCGCGCCTCCTCGTCGGACAGGCCGATCGTCTTGAACACCGCGGCCTGCACCTCGGGCTTGTGGATCCGGATCGAGCCTCCGCCGACTTCGAAGCCGTTCAGGACGAGATCGTAGGCGCGGGCGCGGACGGCGCCGGGGTCGGTCGCGACCTTGTCCTCGTCTTCCGGAACCGGGGAGGTAAACGGGTGGTGCATCGCGGCCCAGCGCTTGCCCTCGTCGTCCCAGTCGAACATCGGGAACGTCGTGACCCACGTCATGCCCCAGGCGCCGGCGGGGACGAGCCCCATCTGACGCGCGAGGTGGACACGCAGCCGGCCGAGCGCCGTGGAGGCGACCCTGTAGGAGTCTGCGACGAAGAGCGCCAGGTCGCCGGTCACGAGGCCCATCGCCTTCGTGACGCCTTCGCGCTCGGCGTCCGTGAGGAACTTCGCGATCGGACCCTGCCAGCCGTCCGGCTGGACCCGGATCCAGGCGACACCCTTCGCGCCGTAGGGCTTCGCGAAGTCAGTCAGCGCGTCGAGCTCGCTGCGCGAGAGCTTCGCGTCCGGCACGCGCAGCGCGCGCACCGCGCCGTCCTTGCGCTCCACGGCCTGCGCGAACACCTTGAACCCCGATCCGCGGACGACGTCCGTCACGTCCGACAGGAGCAGCCCGAACCGCACGTCGGGCGCGTCGAGGCCGTAGCGGTCGAGCGCCTCGGCGTACGTCATCCGCGGGATGGGCGGCAGCGCCACACCGATCGTCTCCTTGAAGACCGCAGTCACGAGCCCATCCACGAGCGCCATCACGTCATCGTCCGTCACGAACGACATCTCGATGTCGACCTGCGTGAACTCGGGCTGCCGATCGACCCGCAGGTCCTCGTCGCGGAAGCAGCGGCAGAGCTGGAAGTACCGCTCGAAGCCCGCGATCTGGAAGAGCTGCTTGAAGATCTGCGGCGACTGCGGCAGCGCGTAGAACGATCCCGGGTGCACGCGCGAGGGAACCAGGTAGTCGCGCGCGCCCTCCGGCGTCGCCTTCGTCAAGATGGGCGTCTCGAGCTCGATGAAGCCCTGCTCGACCAGATGGTCGCGCGCAATCTTGTTCGCTTGCGAGCGAAGGCGCATCGCCTTCTGCAACGGTCCGCGCCGCAGGTCCAGGTAGCGATACTTCAGACGGACGTTCTCCGCCGTGTCGATCTCGTCCTCGATCGCGAACGGCGGAGTCTTCGAGCGGTTCAAGAGCTCGAACGCCGTCACGTCGACCTCGATCTCCCCGGTCGGCAGCTTCGGGTTCACGTTCGCGCCGCGCGAGACCACGGCCCCCTCGATCGCGACCACGAACTCGCTGCGCAGCGCTTGCGCCGCGCCGTGGCTCGCGGCATCGATGTCGGGCTTGAAGACGATCTGCGTGATCCCCTCGCGGTCGCGCAGGTCGATGAAGATGCAGCCGCCGTGATCGCGGCGCCCCTGCACCCAGCCCATCAGGACGACGGTCTTGCCGACGTCGCCCGCGCGCAGCGCCCCGCACGAGTGCGATCGCTTCTTCGTCTCTACGAAAGTGCCCAAGGTGCGAGGCAGAGTATCAGACTAGAACCGGATCTCCAGATCCGCCGACGTGAACCACGCGTTCGGTGACTCGTCGTAGTCGTCGGCGCAGGAGAAAGACCCCTCCCCCACCGGTGAGTCGCCGTCGGAGCACGACGCGTACCAGAAGGCGAACGACCGTCCGAACGAGCCGCCGAGCGACAGGTAGTCGGAGACGATCGCCATCGCGCCCATCCGCGGGAGGAGGACGAACCCCGAGTACTCGGCGAGGTCCGGTCCACCGCCGCGGCTGGCGCCGAACCCGTAGGTCGCGCCCAGCGCGACGAACGGATCGAACCGGGTCTCGTCCGACTGCAGCGGATACCAGCGGATCTCGGCTCCCATCAGCACGAGCACCAGCTCGTCGCGGTAGCAGTCGTCCGGGTCGGAGTAGTAGTAGTAGCCGTACGATCCGCACCGCCCTTCCGCGTTCGCGTTGATCGCTTCGATGATGGCGCCGACGGCGAGCCCCGAGGCGAACCGGTAGGACCCGCGCCCGCCGAGCGCGAGGCCCGTGTCGTCGTAGGGGCAGTCGGGGCACGCTCCGAGGCCGAGCCCAAGCTCGAGCTCGACGCCGGTCTTGCGCGGTCCGGTGGGAGCGGGCATCTCGGCGGGCTGCGCCTGCGCCGGAAGGGCGAGCAAGAGCGCAGCCGCCAGCCCCATGGTCTAGAAGTAGTACATCAGGCCGAGCGTGAAGAAGTCGACGCCGGGCGAGCCGAGGATGATCCCCGAGGCGGTGCCCAGGTCGTTCACGTCCGCGTCCGGATCGTCGTCCCCGTAGTAACCCGGCGGTCCGTCCGAGTGGTACTCGTAGCTCACCGTCACGTACGACAGGGACATCTCGGCGAGGAGCCGGAGGGCGGGAACGCCCGGGAATCCGATCTCGAAGCCGACGGGGACGCTGAAGAGCAATCCCGTGGCCGTCCATCCGATGGCGTTGTCCGGGCCATCCGGATCGACAGAAAGGTCTTCGTAGTACACGTCCACGCCGAAGCCCAGGTAGATCTCGGAGTTGTCACCGCGGACGGCCGAGTACACGGCACGCGGTCCCGCGGCGACGGACAGGCCGGACTCGACGTTCTCCTGGTCGTTGTCGTCTCGGGGGTCCGGATCGGACGTCCCGTTCATCAGACCGAAGCCGAGGTTGAGCTGCAGAGCAATTCGATCCGTCACGAAGTACTTCCCGGCGAGCGTTCCGGCGGAAATGCGCGACACCGCGAGGCCCACTGCGGTCGGCGGGACGATCGTCGCCACGTTTCGGGTCACGCCGCGCCCGTGGCTGCTGAAACCGATCCCGAGCTTCCCCGGGTGCCCCGTTCCGCCGACGCTCCCTCCCCCGCCCGCGCTCGCGCCGCCGCCTCCCGCCGTCAGGTCCGTGGACCCGCCGGCCGAGAACTGGGCCCGGGCCGATGCGGGCAACGACATCCCCAAGAGCAGCACCCCCAAGATCGCAACCTTCCTCGTCATGGCGCCTCCTTCGGGAACCCGGTCGAAGCGGGCGGATGGTAATCGAGCCGCCCCTCGTGACGCCAGCCTTCGCGGATCACTTCTTCGCCAGGTGCCGCAGCGCCTTTCCTGCGAGCAGCTGCAGCCGATCGATGAACACCCGGTCGTGCTCGGGGCAATCGAGGTGCGCGATCTCGTGCAGGACGATGCCGAGCGTCGTCGGGTCGGTCGGGTCGTCCCACGCGAGCGACGCCAGCACGTTGAAGCGGATCTCGCCGCCCTCCGGGTCCGTGCACGCCGTCTCGAGGAGCCGGTCGTCGAGGAGCCTGCGAGAGACGAACCGGACCCGCACCCGCTGACCGGCGATCGCCTCCGCGAGGCCCACGACGAAACGCGCGAACCTGCGCTGCGCCACCGTGGGCGACGCCGGCCGCTCCCCCGCCTCCGACTCGCGGCGCCGGACGAAGTCGTCCGCGCGCGGCATCGCGCGTTCGAGCGCCTGCCCGAGCCCGCGCGGCAGGGCGGAAACGTCCACGACGTGCGCCCCGAGCTGCTTCGCCTTGTCGTTCGCTCGCGCGGATCCGCCGAGCACCGCCCCGCGCGGGAAGACTCGCGACACGTACGCGTCGAGGGTCGCCGCAGACACCTCGCAGCGCGAGAGCACCTCCGCCACCCAGTCGTGCTTCAGCTCGGCGCGGTCGAAGTAGTGCCGGATCAGGAGCTCGAGGAGGAGCTGCTTGACCCGCAGCTTGTACGCCTCCGGAACGTGCGCCCTTCGCGCCCCCGCCGGGACGCGCTGCCCGACGTCCACGTGCCACGGCGTCCCGACGGGTTCGAGCGGAATCCCCATCTCGTACAGGTGCGGCGTCTGGCCCTTGCGCGGCTCGTAGAGCGACAGGGTCGTCGGGCGTTCCACGTACCGCTCCATCCCGTCGCGGACGACGACCGTCTCGAGCTCGCACTCGGTCAGCGTGAGGAGCGACTCGGGCCGGCGCACGACCTTTCCGTTGAGCCGCAGCTCCGTTCCCTCCGGCGGGATCACGAGCCGGAGCGTGTCCTGTGCCTCGCGGATCTCGTCGGCGTCCGAGGCGCGTGTGAGCACGATCCGGGTCCCCACGGCACGGTCGCTGCGCAGCGTGTGACGTCCTTCGCGGTCGAAGACGACCGTCGACCCGACCGTCTCGACCCGCGCCCCGTCCATCGCGGCGATGAGCTCCTTGAGCCCCCGCCCCATCCTTCCCCGCAGGGTCGGGGAGTCCTGCTTGTCCGACAGAAAGACGGTGTAGACGAGCGCGAGGTCCCCGATCCCATCGCGCGCGTCGTCTTCCAGGACGATCTCCTCGGCGTCGACCACGACGTCCACGTGCAAGGCGCCGGTGTCGAAGCTGTTCTGCAGCCCCTCGAGGAGCAGGCGCGACAGGGGCCGGCCCGCGGACAGCCGCCGCCAGCCCTCGTTGGAGATCTGGAACCAGCTCTTCCTGGAGGTCGCCAACCTCCGAAGAGTTTACAGCCGAGGTCCCCCTCCATACACTCCCGCGCATGTCGACGAAGGTTCCCTGTCCGAGTTGCGCCACCGATGTCCCGTCGAACCTGCCGCGGTGCCCCGCGTGCGGCGCCACGATGGACCCGGCTGCCTACCGGATGAGCACCGCGCACGACCCGGATGCGGCGAAGCAGAACACCGACTTCTCGCTCCTGTGGGTCTTGATCGGGACTGTGATCGTTCTGGTGCTGCAGATGGGACCGCTCTTCGCGCTGGGCATCGACGGCTACGCGGGCCTCTTCCTCGGGACGGGTGTCTGCTTCCTCGGAGGAATCCTCATCGCCTTCCTCTCGCCAGGCAGGACGTACGTCGAGGCGCTTGTCGCGGCCCTGATCTCGACCATCGCGACGAACGTGTTCCTCGCCATGACCACCCCCGAAGGACTCGGCCCCGTCTGGTACCACTATGCGTTCGGCACGGTGATCGCGGCGCTCTTCGGCCTCTTCGGCGCGCGCCTCGGGGAAGCCGTGCAATCGGCGACCCGCGGCCACAAGGCGTGATCAGGGCTGCTTTCCTGGTCTTCTCGATCGGTTTCACGTCCTTCGGCTGCACCCGCGAGATCGGCGCCGAGTCGCTCGGCGCGATCGCCGAGGACGTGGCCCCGACCGAGCCGGCGGAGGATCGGACGGGCTGGCCGGAGCGGATCGTCTGGGGCTTCGTCCCGTACCTGCCGGAGGCCACACTGCGAAGCGAGTTCGGACGGCTCGCGCGCACGCTGGGCGAACGTCTTGATCTCGACTTCGAGATCGTCGTCTCGAGCGAGTACGAGGAACTTCGCCGGAAGCTCGCGCTGGGCGAGGTCGACTTCGCACAGCTCGCGCCGGCGAGCTACGTACGGGCCAAGCGCGAGATGCCCGACCTGACCCTCGTCGCCACGCATGTGTCCGACGGCTCCGCGACCTATCAGGGCTACTTCCTCACCGTCGCCGACTCGCCGTTCCGGCGCGTAGAGGATCTGCGCGGACGCCGCGTCTGCTGGGTCGATCCGGAGTCGACCTCCGGCTACCTGTACCCGCGCACGATCCTGCGACAGCGCGGGATCGACCCCGACACCTTCTTCGCGAGCCCGCCCGTCTTCTCGGGAAACCACACCGCGGCCATCGACGCCTTGCTCGCCGGCGGATGCGACGCCGCGGCCGTCTACTCGGGCGCGCTCAAGCAGGCGTGGTCGCGCGGAGTCCCGCGTGACGCGCTGCGGATCCTGTTCAAGTCCGAGCGCATCCCCCTCGACGCGTACTGCCTGCGCCCCGGCCTCCCCGGCTCGCTCGCGATCGCGATCCGCAGGACCCTGCTGGGAGTTTCCACGCGCACCGGTGAAGGGCGCGCGATCCTCGGCAGGGTCACCCGCATCAACGGATTCATGATCGCCTTCGACGACGCGTACGACGGCGTGCGGCGGATGGAGGCCTCGCTGGAGCGTGCGGAGCACCCACGGTGACGATGAGGTACGTTTCGCACGGGCCCGCGTCATGGCGACCTACATCACGCAGGACTGCATCAACTGCGACGCCTGCGTCCCCGCGTGCCCCAACGGCGCGATCCGCGCCGGCCCCGAGATCTTCGTCATCGACCCCGCCCTGTGCACCGAGTGCGTCGGCGTCCACCACATGGAGAAGTGCCAGGAGGTCTGTCCCGTGGACTGCTGCCTGCCCGACCCGGCGAGGCCCGAGTCGGAAGCCGATCTCCTCGCGCGGGCGAAGCGGCTCCACCCCGACCAAGCGTTCCCGGACGACTTTCCTTCTCGCTTCCGCCCTCGCCCTTAGCGGCTGCGTCCCGTCCATCGCCGCGATGCACCCCGCGGACGTCCTGGACGACGGCGAGATGCACGTCGGCGCCGGTGTGGGCGTGGTCGCTCCGATGCCCGACGCCGAGCGGGCGGACGGCGCCGCCGGGGCGGAAAGCCGCATCGCCCTGCCCGCCGGGTTCGGGGCCGAGGCGCAGATCCGGCGCGGCTTCGGGTCAGGCTGGGAGGCGGGCCTGCGCGCGGGCCCCGGCACCTTCGGCCTCGACGGGCGCCTGCGGCTGCTCGGAACGCGCAAGTGGCTACTGACCGCCGGCATGGGATTCGCCGCGACGCTCCTTCCGGCGATGCTCGTGGACGACGTTCGCCGCTACGACCTCGACTCCGGATCGCGTCTCGAAGGCCAGGCCGAGATCCTCTTCGGCCGCAACTGGAGCGACGTCCTGCGCCTGTGGATCGGCCCGCGCCTTTCCGCGGGACGCTTCTCCATCTCCGGAGTGGAACCGGGAACGGATCTGGAATCGAACGTCGCCCACGACCAATCCGGCACGACCGGCTTCGCCGGCGGCACGCTCGGGATCGCCACGGGCTACCGGTACATCCACGCCTTCGCCGAGCTCGCCGCCGCCCAGACATTCGGCGCAGAGAAGGCGTTCGTGATCGCCCCGGCTTTCGGCCTGTGGGCTCGGTTCTAGCGCGTCGCGCGTATTCCACGGGCCGGGAGCCCCGAACTCAGCTGGGCCTTCCCTTCGGATGGGAACGGCCCTAGAGATGAAATGCATGCTGCACCTCCTCCAAAGGCACCCTTTCGGCGTCGAGGCGTTCTTCGAGCGCTCGCTGGTGCTCACGTACGCGGTGCCTCGGTCGATCCTCGCGCCCCTCGTGGGCCCGGGGCTCGAGATCGATGCCTACGACGACTGGGGGTTGCTGGCGATCGCCATGGTCCAGACGCGGCAGCTTCGGCCGCGAGGACTTCCCGCGTGGCTCGGGCGCGACTTCTTCTTGAGCGGCTACCGTGTGTTCACGCGCTTCGCTCGCCAAGGCAAGCGGACCCTGCGCGGACTTCGCATCTTGCGCAGCGACACCGACCGCGCCGCGATGGTTCGCCTCGGCAACCTCTTCACTCGTTACGGCTACCGCCACGCCCAGGTCGAGATCACGCACGACCCCCAGCGCCTCGAGATCCACGTACGCACGCCGCATCGCGAGGCGGACGTCCGGGTCACTGCCGACCTCGCGAGCCGGCCGGCGCCCTTGCCTGCGGGGTCGCCCTTCCGAACGATGGACGATGCACGAGCGTTCGCGGGCCCATTGCCGCACACGTTTTCGTACGACGAGCATTCCCGCAAGATGGTCGTGATCAAGGGGCTGCGGCAGGCCTGGGATCCCCAGCCGGTTCGCGTGGAGGTGAAAGAGGCCACCTACCTCGAGCGCGCCCCGTTCGCCGGCGCCGACGTTCGCCTCGCGAATGCGTTCTACGTGACGGACGTGCCCTATGCATGGAAGCCAGGCACCCTGGAGGAGGTCGGGTGACTCGGCGAGGTGGGGCCGTTCGCATTCTCGTCTACAACTGGCCCCTCTTCGCCGGCACGTGGACGCTGGCCCTCGCGGCGCTCCTCTTTCTGTCGTTCACGCGACATCCTCTCGCGTGGGTAGCCGCCCTTGCTTCGGGGCTCGCGCTCGTCTGGTCGATCGGGTCGCTCTTCGTGTCCTACTACATCTACGACAGGTCACCGCTCGCCTCGGGTCGTTGGGTCCCGCCCCTTCTGGGCTCGCCGAATCCGGCCTGGGCGACGATCGATGCGGGGCTCGATGCCGAGGTCGAGCTCGACGCGGTGATGCCGGGCCGGTGCGTCGCGCGTCTCGACGTCTTCGACCCCCGGATCATGACGTCGTCCTCGATCGCTCGAGCGCGGGCGCGCACGCGTCGCCGGACGCCCGCATCGACTTGCAGCCCAACGGACCTCACGCTCGAAAACGAGGCCTGTGACGCGATCGTGGTGGCCTTCGCCGCCCACGAGATTCGCGATCGGGTCGCTCGCCAGGCGTTTTTCGGCGAGCTGCGACGCTCGCTGCGCCCGGGCGGCCGAGCGCTCATCGTGGAGCACCCACGGGACCTGGCAAACTTCCTCGCCTTCGGACCGGGCTTCCTCCACTTCGTGCCCCGGACCGAATGGCTCCGGCTCGCTTCGCATGCGGGCCTCGTCGTCGCCGTCGAAGCACGGATCACGCCCTGGGTCCTGGCGCTGGCGCTCGAGAGACCCCGTTGACGCTCTCTCTGCTCCTGCGCGCGGCGGGTGCCAGCCTCATCGTCCTTTCGCTCCTTCACGCGGTCCTGTGGCGTACGCTCGCCTGGGGTCGAGAGACCGAGCGGCTGTCTCCTCTCAACGCGCGTGTCTTCGCCGTGCACACCTTCTTCATCGCGTTCGTCCTCGGCGCGCTTGGGCTTCTCTCGCTGTTCGAGCCCGAGCTGCTCCTCGCTCCGAGCGAGCTCGGCCGCCTGCTGCTCATGGGCATCGTCGCGTTCTGGATCGTTCGCCTCGTCATCCAGCCGCTCGTGTTCGATCCGGTGATGCGCCTCGGCTGGACGCAGTCGCGGTTGGTGCGCGTAGGCGTGAGCCTCCTGTGGGCGATCTACGTCGCAGTCTACGGCGCAGCCCTCCTCGGACAGCTCGGTGCGGACCTCGGATTGGAGGGGAGATGAGCTGGGTGGCGCGCTTCGACGGCCATTCTCATCTCGCGTGGCTGAGGCTCGGGATCGCTCTGGTGTGGCTGTCGTCCGGCCTGGTCTTCAAGGCGCTCGGTGCCGTACCCAGGCACCGGCAGATCGTCGTCCGGGTAGTCGGTGCGAAGCGCGCGGGGCTCGTCCTGTGGCTGGTGGCCCTCGGCGAGATCGGCCTCGGCGCGTGGATGCTCGTCGGGCGCTTTCTCGTCGTCTGCCTGGCCCTTCAGACGGCATGCCTCGCCGCGATGAACACGCTCGAGCTGCGCCACGCCCGCGACCTTCTCCTTTCCCCGATCGGGATGGTGTGCGCGAACGTCGTCTTTCTCTGCCTCGGCTGGTACGTCGCGCTGGCGACGCCTTGAGCTCGAAGTGTCAGCGCGTCAGACTCCGAAGGTGCGGGGGGAGGTTCAGGGGAGCCGAACCGCCCGCGCGACCCCGCCTATTCCGTGCCACAATCGCCGACGCCGCCCGAATGATCCCCTCCGGTTCACCCTTTTCGATGTCCTATAAGCGGTAGAGGTGCAGAGGTTCGTCGCTGCGGTCGGATTGCCACAAATCAACACAACCCCTCTCGCGTGCATCTCGATCCGTGAGTCGATCGTATGTGTGGAGGTCGACAACGTTGACGAAGGGCGTGTCCGTTTGGTGTTTCAGCCATACCAAGCGGTCAAGGTCACCACCGCGGACTGCTTCGTTGCGCCGGGCGACGCGCAGCTGGTCCCGAACACGGTCTTGGAAGTGCTCGAATCCAACTGGGTTCGCAGCCTTCGATCACGGCAAGAGAGAATCGATGAGACTGCAGCCTTCATGGATCGGGCGCGGCACTTCATCGTGCCCCTGCAGGACGAGTTTGCAGAGGTCGTCGCCTGGGACGTGACCTGGGAGGAGGTCGTAGCCGTTCGGTGAAGCGGGACCGGGGGCGGAGAAAGATCCGGACCGGGTTCAATCGCGCGAAAGATCTCGACCGGGGTCGATGCGTCTCCGGCGCCTCGTGGGCGAGTTGCAGGAGGTCGATCCCGAAACCTGCGTCCGTCGGGATCACGGTTCGACCTTGCGAGGTCGCGGAGGGAGGCCGGCGGGCAGCGGCGGACGGGCCCCTTAGCGGCTGCGTCCCGTCCATCGTCGCGATGCACCCCGCGGACGTCCTGGGCGACGGCGAGATGCACGTCGGCGCCGGCGTCGGCGTGGTCGCTCCCGTGAGGCCTCTCGGTTCACGCGCACCCCGTGGCGATTGCCAGCGCCCGGCACGCCGCGCCCATCACCTCCGATCCCACCGACGAGACGTAGCGCCTCAAGTCCGCCTGCCGGACAGGCCGCACCTGATCCAGGTTGGCCACGCAGGGGCCCTTCATGCCCTGATCGACGCCCAAGGGCACCTCGCTCGGAAGTCCACGGATCGTCGATGTGATGGGAGCAACGAGGACTGTCTGCATGAACGAGATGACGTCGTCCCGTCCAATCACGAGGACGGGACGGCGCTTGTCGGGCGGCGCGAATCGGTGGAGCCAGACCTCTCCGCGCGCTATTCGTCGGGCCACGGGATGTCCTCGAGCGGCCCGAACTCGTCGTCGCCCGCGGCCCGCACGGGGGAATCGCCGTACCCGCGCCGGTACGCTTGCCGGATTTCGCTCGCGCGTCTGCGGACGAGGCGGTCGGTGATCGCGCGGCGCAGAAAGGCCGATCGCCCCGTCTTCCGGACCTCCGGGTCGGCGTCGAGCCGCCGGAGCAACCGCTC
>Ga0247727_10002524_pt1 | contig 41745 bp, 34 predicted proteins | sample WisWelCaveWW1625_FD_202498 | JGI IMG/M metagenome (GOLD analysis project Ga0247727, IMG submission 202498) | Biofilm microbial communities from Wishing Well Cave, Virginia, United States - WW16-25 | ecosystem: Environmental > Aquatic > Deep subsurface > Groundwater > Cave microbial mat | place...
TTTGCCGAGCGCGTGCGAAAGCTTTTGAAGCAGGGCGGCGTCAATCTCGATGCCGTGCGGTTTCATTTCAATCCGACCGATGATGCCTGGGTGCGCGATCACGGGCCGATCTACGTTGTCCGTGAGGTTGACGGTAAACGCGAGCGCGCGATCAACGACTGGGGCTACAACGCCTGGGGCGACAAATACCCGCCTTACGATCTCGATGACGTAGTGCCGACGCGCATTGCAGAAGAGATGGGTGAGGCGTTGTTTAAGCCAGGCATCGTGCCCGGAATGGTTCTGGAAGGCGGCTCGCTCGACGTCAACGGGCGCGGCACGCTCGTCACGACCGAAGCCTGCCTGCTCAATCCCAATCGCAACCCGCATCTCGACCGCGAGCAGATCGAGCAATACCTGAAAGACTATCTCGGCGTGACGCACATTTTGTGGCTGGGCGATGGCATCGCCGGTGACGACACTGACGGGCACATTGACGACCTGACGCGGTTTGTCTCCCACGACACGGTCGTGACCGTGATCGAAGACGATCCGCAGGATGAAAACTACGAGCCGCTCAAAGAAAATTACGAGCGGTTGCTGCGGATGAGAGATCAAGCTGGAAATCCACTGCGCGTGGCCAAAATGCCGATGCCGGGCGCGATCTATTTCGACGATCAGCGATTGCCCGCGAGTTACGCGAACTTTTATATCGCCAACAAAGCTGTGCTCGCGCCGACCTATCGCTGCGCAAACGACGAGAAGGCTTGCGCGATCCTGCAGGAGTTGTTTCCCGACCGCCGCGTCGCCGGCATTGATTGCTCGCATCTGATCTGGGGACTCGGCTCGATCCATTGCGTGACGCAGCAGCAACCCGCAATCGGTTGATCAACCATGAACACTCAACCAGGCAATGGCGAAATCTATCGGCGCGGCGTGCGGCGGGTGCTGATCGTCACGCTCGCGCTCAACCTTGCGGTCGTCATCGGCAAACTCGTCGCCGGAGTGCTCGCCGGCAGTTTGAGCGTCATCAGCGACGCCATCCATTCGTCGGTGGATTCGCTCAACAACATCGTCGGCCTGGTGGTGGTGAAATACGCCACGGCCGAGCCTGACGAAGGCCATCCTTACGGCCACGCCAAATTTGAAACGCTCGCCGCCTTCGCCATCGCCGGGTTTCTCTTCGTCACCTGTTATCAGATCTCCTTGAGCGCCATCAAGCGCTTGTTCGACCGGGACGCCTCCGCGCCCGAAATCTCGGCGCTGACCATCGGCGTGATGGTCGTGACGATCATCGCCAACATCGTCGTCACGGTTTACGAGCGGCGCGAAGGCCGGCGGTTGCAGAGCGCCTTCCTGATCGCCGACTCGGCGCACACGCGCAGCGACGTGCTGGTCAGTTGCTCGGTGCTCGCCGGATTGTTCCTGATCAAATTGGGATACGTCTGGCTCGATCCGGTCATCTCGCTCGGCGTGGCAGTGGTGATTGCGTGGAGCGGCTACCAGATTTTCAAAGCCACGGTGCCGGTGCTGGTTGACGCTGCGCCCGTGCCTGCGCAACGCATTGCCGAGATTGCCGAGAGCGTGCCGGGCGTGCATTCGGTGCACGACATCCGCTCGCGCACGCACGGCGGCGAGATGTTCGTCGAGATGCATTTGCACATCGAGCGCGAAGCCGAGCGCGATCACATCTCGTCGCACGCGATCACCGAGGAGGTCGAGCGCAAGCTGGAACGGGAATTCGGTCGCGTGGTCGCCACGATTCACGTCGAGCCGCTCTCCACGCACATCAACCCTGCCTCCGCCGGCAGCGCCTGCTGATGATTGCCCGGTTCGATGCCTTGCCATAGAATGAGGCTTCACACTAAATCGAAGCGTCCCAATCTTTGTTGGTCTGATTTAGGCTTCTGACTCGGGAGGGCAAAATGAAGCGACGAACACTTCTGATCTGCTTCGCGCTTGGCCTGTTGCTGCTTGGAACGGCCGCGACGGTGTACTACTGGCGGGTCATCAACCAGCCGGAGCAAGCCACAACCGCTCGGCAGGATGCAGTCTCCGAACGCGTCGTTGTCGCGCCCACTCCGCGACTGAGCGACGAGGAGAGAAAGCTCCTGACGGAGCAGCGCACCGGCAACTACGAGGCCCATCGGCTTTATCTCGCGGGCCGTGATCACTGGGCAAAGGCTGACGAAGCAGGATTAAAGAAAGGCATCGAGAGCTTCCAGCAGGCGATTGCCTTGGACCCCGGCTTCGCTCAGGCTTATGTTAAGTTGGCTTCCAGTTACGCCGCGCTCGGATTCGGCAGCTACGTTTCCCCCAGAGAGGCCTGGGCCAAAGGCAAGGCGGCGGTGATAAAAGCCCTGGAGTTGGATGGAACAATCGCCGAAGCGCACGCCGTGCTGGCTGATCTCAAGCTGTTCTATGATCGGGACTGGCCGGGCGCCGAAAGGGAATACCAGCGCGCCATCGAGCTTGATTCCAACGATGCCGCCGCTCATCTGGGATACCACAGGTATTTGCTCGCTGGGGGGCGTTTTGATGAAGCGGCGGCGGAGTGGAAACGGGCGCTGGAGCTGGATCAGCTCTCGCCACGAGTCGTTACGGACGTCGCCTTCGCCTATTTCGTGGGGCGGCGCTATGACGAGGCAATCGCGCAGTGCCGCGTCGCGCTGAAGATGGATTCGAGCTTCGGACGTGCACACACAGTGCTCGGCGAGGCTTACGAACAGAAGGGGATGCACGGTGAAGCCATCGCGGAATTTCAGGAGGCGGGAAAGAGTCCCGGCGGCGGCAAGGAATCGCTCGCCGCGCTCGGCCACGCCTATGCTCTATCGGGCGACCGGCCCAAAGCGATGAAGACTCTCGAAGAATTGAAGCGGCTCGCCCTGAAAGAGTATGTCTCGCCATATGACATGGCCAGAGTTTATATCGGACTTGGGGAGAAGGATCAGGCGTTCAAGTGGCTGGCAAAGGCCGACGAAGAGCGCGCCGGGATGATGATTTACCTCAAAGTGCATCCGCAGCTCGACAGCCTGCGTTCAGACCCGCGCTTTGCCGGATTGCTGCAAAGCATCTTGCTGGCGCGGTAAATTCCGAGCGGAAACACGAGGCCTGGCGATTGTTTCGCCAGTCAGCGGTTCAGGTCGTAAAATTGGCGAAGGTCTTCCTTTCGCTGTCAACCACCCAACACAGGAGAATTGCTATGAACGACGAGATCACCAACGGAAAAACCACCAACAGAAAAATCGGCCGCCGCGACTTCATCCGTCAATCCGCCGAATTGGCCGGAGCCGCAATTATCGGCGCGGAATTGCTGGCGCCCGCCGAGGCCGCGACGCCCGTGCGCCCCTCTGTTCTAAAAGCCAGCGATTGGGTGCAACTCGGACGGCTCAACAAACACAAGATCAAAATCCCGCGCCTGGGAATGGGCACCGGCACGGTCAATGGCAAAACCCAGCGCGACCTCGGCCAGGAAGGCTTCAACAGCCTGGTCAAATACGCCTACGAACGCGGCGTCCGTTACATTGACACGGCGGACAATTACAAGACCCACGAGTTCGTCCGCGAAGCGATCCGCGCCAACAAGCTGCCGCGCGAAAACGTCTTCATCCAAACCAAGCTGCCGCTCCGGGCCGAAACGACCGCCGACCCGATGAAGACGATTGACCGTTACCGCCAGGAACTGGGCGTGGATTACATTGACAGCTTGCTCATCCACTGCGCCACCAAAGGCAACTGGGTCGCAGATCAGAAGGCGCTGATGGATGCTTTCGACGAAGCGCAACACAAAGGCTGGATCAAGACCAAGGGCTGTTCCTGCCACGGCCTGACCGCGCTGCGCGAGGCGACCGCCAGCGATTGGATGGAAGTCCAACTCGCCCGCATCAACCCGCAAGGTCGCCACGTAGACGGCGATCACCCGACCAACCCGCACTTCCCCGAAGGCAAAGTCCCCGAAGCGATGAAAGAGATCAAAGCCATGCACGACAAAGGCCGCGGCATCATCGGCATGAAGATCATCGGCGAAGGAGCTTTCACCAACGCGGAAGACCGCGAGAAGGCGGTTCGGTATGCGATGACCTGCGGGTTTGTGGATGCGGTGGTGATTGGGTTCAAGAGTACGGAGGAGATTGATGAGGCGGTTGAGCGCATCAATCGGGCGCTCAGCGGTAAAGCGTAAAACTCTACGTGGCTGCACTGTGAGTTTGAGCGGGCGGCGGTTGTCGAAGCCAACCGCTCGCTCAAGCTCGCGGCGCTGGCTAATTCTGCGAATTCAGTTACGACCCGCTTTGGAATTATCCCATTGCGACAGTCTTCAGCGTGCGTCATCCAGCCACAAACAGGAGGCGTGACCATGCAAGCCAGCAAAACGTTTCGCATCTTCGTCAGCTCCACTTTCAGTGATTTGAAAGAGGAGCGCAATGCGCTTCAGCAGCATGTCTTCCCTCGCCTGCGCGAGCTTTGCATGCAGCACGGTTGCCGCTTCCAGGCGATTGACCTGCGCTGGGGCGTCAGCGAAGAAGCCGCGCTCGATCAACAGACGATGAAGATCTGTCTGACCGAGATCGAACGTTGCAGGAAAACCACGCCGCGTCCGAACTTCATCGTGCTGCTGGGCAACCGTTACGGTTGGCGTCCCTTGCCCGCAGAGATCCCCGCCGACGAGTTTGCGCAGATTGAGCGGCGCGTCACCGAGGCCAACGACAGATCGCTGCTCGAGCATTGGTACAAGCGTGATGACAACGCGATGCCTGTGGTTTACTGCCTTCAGCCGAGAGAGGTCAGGGTCAGCAGCACGCAGATAAAAGAGGAACAGGAAGCGGCTCGGCAGGCTGAGGCTGACCGATGGAAGCAGACCGAACAGGCGTTGCGCAGGATTCTGGTCTCAGCTCTTGCTGCGTTGCCATTCACCGCTGAGCAGCGGTTGAAATATGAGGCCTCTGCTACGGAGCAAGAGATTATGGCGGGGGCGCTGAATGAAAAGATCACCGATGCGCACAAACACGTCTTCTGCTTCTTCCGCCAGTTTAAGCAGTTGCCGCAAGACGCAAGCGCGCAGGACTTCGTCGATCTGGATGTCGATAAAAAGCCGGATACAAAAGCGCGCGCGCGCTTGGAAGATTTGAAAACGCGTCTCCGCCAGCGCCTGCCCGACAACATCTACGACTATGAAGCGAAGTGGACTGGCGGTGACATCACCACTGACCACCTCCCCAAACTGCGCGATGACCTACTGCAATCCCTCTCCCGCGTCATTCTCGAAGAGATCAAGCAGCTCAAAGAGGTTGATCCGTTGGAGAAAGAGATCAAGGATCACGAGAGCTTCGGCCAGGAGCGCGCAAAGTTCTTCACCGGACGGGCCGGCATCCTGCAAACCATCAGTGAGTACGTCAAAGGAACCGATCCTCATCATCCGCTGGCCATCTACGGCGATTCAGGTTCCGGCAAAACAGCATTGCTGGCCCAGGCGATGGCGGAATGTGAATCGCGGAATGCGGAATGTGTGGTCGTGTCGCGCTTCATTGGCGCGACGCCAAACTCATCCGATGGCCGGGCGTTGCTGGAGAGTCTGTGCCACCAGATTTCACGCCGCTATGGCGCGGACGAGGCCAGCGTGCCAGCGGAGTACCAGAAACTGGTCGAGGAACTCCCCCGCAAGTTGGAACTGGCCACCGACAACAAGCCGCTGATTGTTTTCATAGACGCGCTCGATCAACTCTCCGATTTCGAGCACGCGCGCAATCTCATCTGGCTGCCCAGAGACTTGCCTGCGAACGTGCGCGTGATCGTCTCCACCTTGCCCGGCGAATGCCTGACGCAGTTGGAGAGAAAACTTCCGGCGGCGAACCTTAAGGAACTGGAGCCGATGCCGAAGGAGGAAGGGAGAGATCTGTTAGGCCAGTGGTTGGCAGAGGCGAGGCGGACGCTTCAGGACGTTCAGCGGGCGGAGGTGCTCAGCAAGTTTGCCGCGAACGGGCTGCCGCTCTATCTCAAGCTGGCATTTGAGGAGGCCCGGCGATGGAAGTCCTACAGCCAGCCGGTACAGTTGAGCGCAGACATTCCCGGCATGGTACGTGAGCTATTTCGGCGGCTCTCAGCAGATCACGGCCAGGTGTTGGTCTCGCGCAGCCTGGGGTATTTGGCAGCGGCGAAGAATGGATTGTCGGAAGATGAACTGCTTGACGTGCTTTCCCGAAGCTACACAGTATTCAAGGATTTCCGGCGTCGTGCACATCATAGGCCGCCCGCGCGTCGGCTGCCGGTAGTGGTCTGGTCGCGGCTGTACTTCGACTTGGAAGCTTATCTGGCCGAACGCAGCGCAAACGGGGCTAACTTGCTGGCTTTCTTTCATCGTCAATTCGGTGAGGTGGTGATGGAGGATTTTCTTGCAGGTGATGAGAAACGGGAGCGACATCGCAGGCTGGCAGATTATTTCAACAGTCAGGATTATTGGCTTGAATCATTGGAAGATCAGCACAAACGCGCAAAGGCTTTTCCCCCGACGCCGCGACCAGCGAACAAGCGCAAGGTGGACGAACTGCCCTGGCAACGGTTGTATGGCCAGCAGTGGGACGAACTGGAGCGCCTGCTCACTGACCTGTTGTTCATCGAAGCTAAGGCCGAGGGTGGCATGGTCTTCGACCTAGCGACCGACGTCCGCTGGGCGGTCGATGTGCTCCCAGAAGAGCGCCCGCAACGCCGTATCCTGCGGTTACTGGAGGAATCGCTCCGCCGTGACATCCACTTCATCGCCCGGCACCCAACTACGTTGTTCCAATGCCTCTGGAACTCCTGCTGGTGGTATGACCGCGGCGACGCGCTTGAACATTACCTATCCCCTGAGCACGGTGACACCGCAGTTGCATCGTCACGGAATTCAGTGGGTGCCCAGGTACAAGGTCTTTTAGAAGCATGGGCAAGTGAGAAGCTCCAGGTTGGCGCCTGGGTACCCTGGCTCCGAAGCCTGCGTCCACCGACTTATCCGCTGGGCGGAGCCGAGAGTTTGGTGCTCCGCAATAACGCAGATGTTCTCTGCGTAGGTGTTTCTCCGGATGGCCGAACCATAGCTGCGGCAAACGGCGGGTTGAGCCTCTGGGACGCCGTGACCGGAATCCAGAGGCTGCAAATCGAAATGGCACACCCAATCCAGACCGTAGCCTTTTCCCCTAATGGCGAGCAAATCGCCGCAGGCTCTGGGGAGGGCACGATTTATCTCATCGACGCTAACACTGGCCAAGAACGCGCCTCCCTTAGCGGCCATAGAGGAGCAGCTAAGAGCGTTTCGTTTTCGCCGGACGGGGAATGGCTTATTTCGGGATCGTTGGACCGGACGGTTCGAGTTTGGAGTATTAGCGGGAGGTACGAAGCCCACCGTTTCGACCTCAGTGCCGAAGCCAGCGGCCCCAACGACTCTGGCGTAAGTATAGCGTGCTCGCCTGATGGAAAACGTATCGCCTTTGGTCTTAATAGCGACCTGCTCTGCGTCGCAGTCGTGCAGAACTCAACTAAGGAGCAAGTAGTTAGAATATCCACGGAGCTTGACTCCATCAGCAGTATTGCTTTCACACCAGACAGCAAAGCAGTCGTTGTTAGTGGACACTATGCGCCGTTTAGCGCCGCTGCCGTCTTGGATAGGAGTATCGCCGCGCTTGCAAAACTGCAAGGGCCAATCATTCGCCTGTTGTATCTGGAGCACCAGTTGCGAATCGATTTCTTTCCGGCTCATACTGGGCCTGTGAACTGTCTTGCGGTGTCTCCCGACGGACAACTAATCCTGTCTGGGTCTACAGACCAGACAGTAAGGGTTTGGACGGCTCCGAAAAGAAGGGATGAGTCTTGGGGCGAGATTGATGCAGAGAGGCTTCCTTTTGAAAGGCTCCGGTATGAAAGTAATCGGTTTTATGGCCATGAGGCAGCGGTAACCTGTCTGTCGTTCAGCTCTGATGGCCGATATTTCGTGTCTGGTTCTTCTGACGGAACTGTGAGGGTGTGGCGGTTACTCGATCGGCCTCCCTCTCTCCGCCTGATTGGTCCAGAAAATCCTGTCCAGCTAATCCAACTTTCGTCTGACGGGAGCCTTTTGGGGCTACTTGGAACTGAAAATGAAAAACACGTCTACCTGTGGCGCGTGCGTGACGGAAAACTGCTCCATCGCATTGATTCCGCAAATAAGGTGTGTGGGCTTGCCTTCGCGCCAGACAGCCGCGCCGTTGCGTTTCTCGAGCAAGGCTCAGGCATCAGGATTCTTGAGGCGTATACAGGTCGTGACTGCCTTTTTGTGCCGAATGACCGGGTCAAGGCGGGAATTGCTTTCTCCCCAAATGGAAGATACATCGCGGTCGGAATGGCCACATGCTCAGTTTGTGTATTTGACATCCTCCGGGGTTTTAGAATTAGTTCAGTGCTCAGTTGCAGTGAACCAGTCATGAGTGTGTCATTTTCGCAGGATGGTCAACTCGTGGCCGCTGGCTGTGCTAGCGGCCAGATTCTGATTTGGCAACTCGCGTCCGGTCGTATCGTAAGGCGTCTAAGCGGCCATCGTGACGAAGTTGTGGGTTTGGCGTTCTCCTGTTGTGCGCCGCGTTTGGTCTCCCAAGGTGGGCAGTCTGATCGCGCCATGCGATTGTGGGACATCGAAAAGGGAATCTGCTCCGATGTTGTTTCCGGCACTGGCGATGCGCAAGTTTATGCCTCTGAGTTTCCTTTTGGAGTTTGGGCTCGTGATGGAGAGTCTTGCATAGAGATGCTGCCGCAGAGACAGATTGCTGGTTGGCTTCCACACTGTTTTCGAGCCGTTAGTGTAAGTGCCACAAGCAACATCATCGCTGGGGTCTTAGGCAACAATGTTTACTTCTTCAGATTTGAAGGCGCAGCGGAAGCCGAGGCTCGGTCTTCCATCCCTCCTACGGCCGCCGTGCGGCTTTGCCGCCTTGGAGAATCGGGTGTCCCGACGTGGGACGAGTACGTAACAGCACAGTGCCATTGGTGTGGGCAGCGCACCTTGGTGTCGCGCGAAGACATCGCCGAGCTTCTCGCACTCCGAGCCGCTCATATTGCCGCCACTGAGCAAAGTGCTTATTTGCAGTTGTCGGACACAGTTTGGCGGAAGAGCGGTTTGGTTTCCAAGTGTGGAGATTGTGCTAAGCCCCTCCGCTTCTCACCGTTCAGTTGTCTCGTCTAACAGTGGAGCAAATATGAATCACATTGAAGAAATCTATTCCGCGCTAGAAAGGCTTACTAGCTCTGAGGCCCGTGCAGTCGTTATTCGTCTCGCGCTCTTGCCACATATTCGGGCCGAGGGTGATTGGCAGCGACTAAAGCCCGTCATTTTAGAAGGAATCGATCAAGCGAAGATTTCGTTCGCTGAGCTTGATCGCATTCTGGACAAGAGCTTACCTTTCCTTTCATTTGGCTCCGAAGCACAGCATCAGTCGGTACGCCGCTGGCTGGCTGGAATACCACAGCCTGAACTGCTCCATCAGATGGAGTGGGCGGTCGGTTGCCTGGCACAAGATTGTGGGCACTTACTGTCAACCATCGGTGAGGCGGCGGAAGGCATACAAGGGTTCGGCCTCTTGCAAGTGCTCTCTTTACTGGGCGCGGAGTGGAAGGGCCTTTCTGTACCAGAATGGTTAATCGCCATTTCCGACGCGGCGGCGTCCAGCCTGTCCAGCCTTTCCGGGGCAAAAAACCAGCAGGGGTCCCACTGGTCTCTTGCAGTCGAAAAGGAGGCCATAAAACGAATTCCAGCTTCCAAGCAGATTTTCGCTATAGCCTGGGGTAATCGCTTCTCGCTGTCCAAAGGCGGCGAAGAATTGCGTGGCGAGCTTCTGGAGACGCTATGGTCGCTCTACGAAGAAGATCACGAAAATCAGGTTCTGCGCGATAATCTGGCCATCGCATTGCAGAAATCCTGCCGGAGAGCTATCGAGAGTGGTACCCTGGAGCATGCTCGCGCGCTCATCGGAAAGCTGGAGTCGCTTATTCGATCTCGCCCTGACGATCAAGGTGTTTGCGAACAGTTTGCGTTCGCAGCAAGCGAACTTTGCGAGGCGCACCTAGAAGAAGGGGACTTAAAATCTGCCGTGCGAACTCTCCGTGAGATGGCTCCCTACTGCGAAAGAATAAAAACTGAATTGGTGCTCGAACGTCTTGCAGAAGGTCTGTGCAATATGGTGCTTCGAGGCTTGACGCGAACCTGGAGAAATGAAGAAGCCGCCTATGGTCTAGAGGAATTGCGACGCCTTTCGGAAAACTGGCCGGACAGGGATGAGGTCCTTTCGCCATTAGGAAGGGCTCTCGCAGGAACCTATAACGTTACAGAGGAGGCTGGCGAGCGCCGACAGGCGGACCAGATACTGGGTGAACTTTCGAGTCTATACCAGCGCCATCCAAGGAACACGAGCGTTCGCCTTGATCTGTCCATCGCACTATACAATCGTTGTCTATTGAGAAAACGCATCCGCGATGTGCAAGCGGTCGAGAGCGCACTGGATGAATTGCGGCGCATCGGTTATGGGGACTCCGAGAGCGCCGTCAACCTAGCCGAGGGTTTGCGCACGCGGTTTTTGATGGCCGAGGAGGACGGGAATCTGCTGATGTGCGATGGATTGCTTGCAGAACTCCGAGACTTGGTCAAGCTCTACCCGGACAAAACCCCTGTTGCCATGCAGCTCGCGCTCGCGCTCTGCAACCGAATTCTGGACGCTATGGAAGAGGGTGATCCGCCGTCGACCGCAATTCTGCGTAGGGAATTGCTGGCGCTAGCAGTAAGGTACCCACAAGTAGACCGGCAATTGAGGCAGATGGGATGGTTCCCGCCGTATGGCGGAAGAATTTGAGCGTGTCGCGGAACTCTATCGCCGCGATCCGATCCTTCACTGGCAGCCTTTCGCCTGCCGCGAGTACGTCCGCTTGCGACCGGTTGATGGAGCTACGGGCGACAAGGTGCCGCCGTCCTTTGAATTTCGGACCTTTTGGTGGCGCGGCGAGTGCGTCGGGGCAGGGCCGTATTGGGCCGGGTTTTCCACATACAAATGGACGCGAGCGGAGGAGCAGGAAGCGATGCGCCTCGCGCGTGAAGTCGCGGGTCGCATCGGCGTGCCGTTTCTCGTCGTAGACGTGGCGCAAACGGTGGAGGGGAAGTGGATCGCGATTGAATGCAACGACGGGCAGGAGAGCGGCTATGCGGGCGTTCCGCCAATCGCTCTGTGGAATAACCTGATCGAGGTTGAGCGAAAGACCTGAAACGTAAACTCATGCCTCTTCGTATCCTCTGTGCAATTCCATCACAAAGGAGATCAACACATGAAGAGAGTTTTCTGGCTTGTCGTCGCCATCACCGGTTTGGCGACATTGTTCACGCCCGCGTTCGCGCAATCCGCTCCATCGCCGTCTGAACAGAAACCCGCGCAGCAGCTTTCTCGCACGGTCAAAGGCCAGGTCCTGACCTCCACCGAAATGCCCGCCGTCAAAATCGAATTCGACAAAGGGTTCAAGTACGTCGGCGGTCACGATTTCATTCTTTACGAAGTCGCCCGCGCCGAACAGCATTTCTTTCTTGACGCGGACAAAGAGGGACGGATCAAGCGGGTGTATTGGGTGCAGTTCGAGGGTTACCTGCCGAGCAATACGCACATCTACCGCTACAAGGCGAACAAGACGGTCAGCATCGGTGGGCTGGAATTCATCGCGGACGCTTACGCGCGGAACATCAAGGGCAATCAGGGGCGGCCTGATTCTGACGGCGCCCGCGCCCGCGCTTTTCTTGAAAGCAAAGGCTATCGAATGGCGAGCGATGAAGTGTTGTCCCAGCGCCTGGTTCATCTGGTTGATGAGGCGAAGCGCAATGAGTTGATGATCATCTACCTGGAAGACCTGAGCGGGACGGGGTTGACTGCCGCTGATCTGGCGCCGAATGGCAAAGCCGCGGCTCAATGGGATGAGGTGTCAAAAGGGCTGCTTGACCGGGCGGTGAAGGGGATTAAAATCTCGCGTTGACCCTTCCGATCAGTCCCGAAGGGGCGAAAGATGAAAGCCGAGGCTTAATTGCCTTGCTTTGTAGCTTGGTGGAGCAGGCACCCGCGCGCCTACTCCACTAACTCAACTTTGACCTGTTTTGGGATCACGCCTTTGCGATAGCTTTCGTCAAGCAACAACTGCGGCAGGGATGGCTTGGATTTACGACATGCTTCGTGATAAAAGAACTCATCAACTCATCAATACATCCGGAGGACAACCCAATATCAATGCGCACCTTTCCAGCGGTTCTTCGCTTCCGATTCTTTTTCGTATTCGCCGGGCTTGTAATTGCCGGCCTCGTATTCGTCAGGCTGGCGACCGTGGTCGCCACAACTAACGGCGAGCCAACACGTCTGCTGCGCACGCCGACCGTCAGCGCCACGCAGATCGCGTTCGCCTACGCCAACAACATCTGGATCGTCGAGCGCGCCGGCGGTGTGGCTCGACGCCTGACCAGTTTCCAGGGACAGACTACAAATCCCCATTTCTCGCCCGACGGCAAATGGATCGCGTTCAGCGCGGAGTACGCCGGCAACACGGACGTTTACGTCGTGCCCTCGACGGGCGGCGAGCCGAAGCGTTTGACCTGGCATCCCGGCAACGACTCGGTGCAAGGTTGGACGCACGACGGCAAGTCGGTGATGTTTTCGTCTTCGCGCGCAACCTGGGCGCCGAGCGGCGCGCCGCGCTTCTGGACTGTGCCTGCTGAGGGCGGCGTCGAAGAGCCGATGGCGTTGCCGCGCGGCTATCAAGGCAAAATCTCGCCTGACGGAACGCGCATCGCTTACCGGATGAACAATTCGTGGGACGAGGAGCGCCGTAATTATCGCGGCGGGCAGAATCGCCCAATCTGGATCGTTGACTTGAAGAGCCACGACCTGGTCTCGCCGCCGTGGACTGACTCGAAAGACGTTGACCCAGTCTGGGTGGGCGAGGCAGTCTACTTCATCTCGGATCGTGACGGCGTGGCGAACGTCTGGGCGTATGAGGCGAAGACGAAGAAACTGTCGCAAGTCACCCGGTTCAACGATTTCGATGTTAAGGCGATTGATGCGGGCGCGGGCGCCGTTGTATTTGAGCAGGCTGGATACATTCACGAACTCGACGCGAAGTCGGGCAAATCGCGCGTCGTGAACATCACGGCCACTGGCGACTTCCCGTGGATGATGTCGAGATGGGAGGACGTCACGAGCCGGATGACCAACCTCGCGCTCTCGCCCACCGGCAAGCGCGTCGTGGTCGAAGCGCGCGGCGAAATCTTCACTATTCCCGCTGAGAAAGGCGACATTCGCAATCTGAGCAATTCGAGCAACTCGGCTGAACGCGACCCGGCGTGGTCGCCGGACGGAAAGTTCATCTCGTACTTCAGCGACAAGTCGGGCGAGTACAAGCTGGTGATCGAGACGCAAGACGGCCTGACGCCGCCGCGCGAGATCGCGCTGCCGAATCCAACGCATTACTACACGCCGTCGTGGTCGCCCGATTCGAAGAAGCTTCTCTACACCGACACGAACCTGAAGGTGTGGGTGATGGACGCGGCGAGCGGAGAGGCCAAGATCGTTGGCAACGATCCCTGGATGGTGCCGCAGCGCACACTCAATCCGGTGTGGAGTCCCGACTCGAAATGGGTGGCCTATTCGAGCCGTCTCAAATCAATGTACCACGCAATCTTCGTGAGCAATGTCGAGACCGGCGAGACGAAGCAGATCACCGACGGGCTGGCCGATTCGGTCTGGCCCGCGTGGGATGCGAGCGGCAAATATCTCTGGTTCTTCGCCTCGACCGATTTCGGCTTGCGGTCGCAATGGCTCGACATGACTTCGTATGACCGCGAAGTGACTTTCGGGCTTTACTTCGCAGTCCTCAAAAAAGGCGAGCCGAGTCCGCTGCTGCCGGAGAGCGATGAAGACAGCGGTGTGGGCAGCGCGCCTCCAGGCGCCGCTCCCGGTGGAGGCTTTGGCGGTGGCGGTCGAGGAGGCCGTCCCGGGGCTGCCACTGCGCCAGACGCTGCTCAAGCAGATCAGCCTGCTGCGCAAACTCCTCGCGGCCCACGCACGCCGGTCACAGTCCAGATAGATTTCGATGGACTGCAACAGCGCATCATTTCAGTGCCGGGCGTGCCTGAGCGTCAGTACTCACAGTTGCGCGCCGGCGTCGCGGGCACGGTCTATTACCTCGAAGCTGCCGCAGGCGGTGGCGGCGGACGCGGCGGTGGATTTGGCGGTGGCGGCGGGAGCACGTTGCACCGCTATCGGCTGAGCGACCGTCGAGCCGCGCCTTTCGTGACCGGCGTCGCGGATTACGACGTGAGCGCGGACGGTCACAAGTTGCTCTATCGCGCGGGCGGCGGAGGCGGAGGCGGCGGGCGAGGGCCTGGTGGACAGGGCGGCCCGCCAACTGCTCCTCAACTCTTCCTGGTTGACGCAGACCGTCAACCGCCGCAGCCAGGCCAGGGCCGGCTCAACGTGACGCTGCGGATGTATCTGGAACCGAAGGAAGAGTTCAAACAGATTTTCAACGAAGGCTGGCGCAACCAGCGCGATTACCTCTACGTGCCGAATCTGCACGGCGCGGATTGGCCGAAGATGAAAGAGATGTACGGCCAGTTGCTGCCGTTCGTGAATCACCGCGCTGACCTGAACTATCTGCTCGACAACATGGGCGCAGAGATCGCCATCGGGCATTCGTATGTGCGCGGCGGAGACATGCCCGATGTGCCGAACTCGCCGGGCGGATTGCTCGGCGCCGACTTCACGATTGACGGCGGGCGCTACAAAATCGCTCACATCTACGACAACGAGAGCTGGAACCCCGATCTGCGCGCGCCGCTCAGCTCACCCGGCGTGGACGTGTCGGTCGGCGATTACCTCCTCGCCATCAACGGCGTCGAGCTGAAAGCGCCCGACAACATCTACCGCCTGCTGGACGGCACGGCCAACCGGCAGACTGTGCTCACCGTCAACAACCGTCCGGCGATGGACGGCGCGCGGCAGGTGACGGTCGTTCCCGTGACCAACGAACAAGCGTTGCGCACGCGCGCCTGGGTCGAGCATAACCGCCGATTGGTAGACAAACTCTCCGACGGTCAACTCGCCTACGTCTACCTCCCGAACACCGGACAGCCGGGCTATGCCAGCTTCAATCGTTACTACTTCGCGCAGCAGGACAAGAAAGGCGCGATCATTGACGAACGCTTCAACGGCGGCGGCTCGGCCGCGGATTACATCATTGACGTGTTGCAGCGCGACTTCGACGGTTACTTCAACAACGTCGCGGGCGACCGTTACCCGTTCACCAGCCCATCGGCGGGCATCTGGGGGCCGAAGGTCATGATCGTCAACGAAATGGCCGGCTCGGGCGGCGACCTGATGCCGTGGATGTTCAAGCACCGCAAGATCGGCCTGTTGGTCGGCAAACGCACGTGGGGTGGGTTGGTTCACACAGCCGACACGCCGCCTTTCATTGACGGCGGCTCGATGATCGCGCCGCGCGGCGGCTTCTTCACGCGCGACGGCAAGTGGGCGGTCGAGAACGAAGGCACCGCGCCCGACATTGACGTGGAGAATTGGCCGAAGGACGTGATCGCCGGACGCGATCCGCAACTCGAACGCGCCGTCCAAGAGGCGATGCGGCAGTTGAAGGAACGCCCGGTGAATCGGATGACCACGGAGCCGCCGCCGCCGACTTGGGGCAAGCGGAAAGAGCCAGTGATGCCGCCACCGGCAACGGGAGGCAAGCAGCGCGAGCAGCGGTAAGGGATATGATTGATTTTGACGCCATCCAAGCCCAGGTAGCTGAAGGCTACATCAACGTGCAGCAACATCCCGCCGCGGATTTGCGCATCTTCAACTATTCGTCAAAAGCCCAGTTCGACTGGCATTGGACGCCGGAAACGCTGGTCTGTCGCGGCTTGATTGTGGACGGACAAAATCAAATCATCGCGCGCCCCTTCCCCAAGTTTTTCAGCTACGAGCAGTTGAACGGGCAAGTGCCGAGTGAACCGTTTGAAGTCTACGAGAAGTTGGACGGTTCGCTCGGCATCTTGTATTGGATCGAGGATGAGCCAGCCCTGGCTACCCGGGGCAGCTTCGTTTCGGAGCAAGCGCGGCGGGCCACCCTGATTTTCCGTGAGCGTTACGCCCATTTACCCTTCGAGCGCGCGCACACCTATCTCTTTGAAATCATCTATCCCGAAAACCGGATCGTGGTGGATTACGGCGCGACGGAAGAGCTGTTTTTGCTGGCTGTGATAGAGACCGCCAGCGGCAACGAGCTGCCGTTGCCGCAGCTCGGCTTGCCCGTCGTGAAACGCTACGATGGCGTCAGCGATTTCAACGAGCTGCTGGCGCGGCAAGAGGCGAACCGCGAAGGGTTCGTCGTGCGCTTCCAATCCGGGCAACGGGTGAAGCTGAAATTCGAGGATTACAAGCGGCTGCACAAATTGCTGACCGGCGTCAGCGCCCGCCATATTTGGGAGATCCTGCGCGCCGGCCAAGACCTGGCGGCCATCATCGAGCGCGTGCCGGATGAGTATTACCAATGGGTGCGCGGGCTGGAAGCCGAGTTGCGCGAACGCTACGCACAGATCGAAGGACAGGCGCAGCGTGATTTCAAGGTCTTGGGTGATCGCAAAGAGACGGCGCTCTATTTTCAAACCTGCGCCAATCCCGGTATCCTCTTCTCGATGCTGGACGGCAAGGATTACTCGCAGCACATCTGGAAGCAGATTCGTCCGCGCGGAGAGAACACTTTCAGGTGCGACATTGACGCTTAATGAAAATTCTCCTTCTCCTTTTTCTTTCCATCCCAATGCTTGCCCAGGATTGGCCCGAATTCCGAGGCCCCACTGGGCAGGGCCATTCGGATGAACGCGGCCTCCCGCTGATGTGGAGCGAGACCAGGAACGTCCGCTGGAAGGTGGCGATTCCGGGAAGGGGCTGGTCTTCGCCGGCGATTCAGGGAGATCGCATCTGGCTGACGACGGCGACTGAAGAAGGAAAGTCATTGCGCGCGATCTCGGTGGATCGCAACACCGGCGCGATCCTGCTGAACGTCGAAGTCTTTCGCCTCAAATCTCTGGGACAGATCAGCCCCAAGAACAGCTACACCTCGCCCACACCAGTGCTCGAAGGCGACCGCGTCTATTTGCACTTCGGCGCCTACGGAACCGCGTGTCTCACTCAGTCCGGCGAAATCGTCTGGAAGACCCGGCTCGATTACGACAACGGGCAACACGGCCCAGGCGGCTCTCCGGTCATTTACGACGACCTGCTGATCCTGAGCTGCGATGGCCTGAGCGTCCAGTACGTGGTGGCGCTGGACAAGCTGACCGGCAAGGTTCGTTGGCGGAAATACCGCCAGGGCTATCAGGCCTACACGACTCCACTGGTTGTGAGATTACCCGCTGGCGATCAGGTCATCAGTCCGGGCGCTTTCCGCGCGATTGCCTACGAGCCGCGCGCGGGCAAGGAAATCTGGCAGGTGCGCTACGGCGAGGGGTTTTCGAATGTGCCGCGCCCGGTCTACGGCGACGGGCTGGTCTTCATCTGCAGCGGATTCCAGGAGCCATCGCTGCTGGCGGTTCGGTTGGATGGGCGCGGAGACGTGACGAAGTCGCACATCGTCTGGTCGCTCAAGCGGGGCGTGCCGCGCACGCCATCACCGCTCCTGGTCGGCGAGGAACTCTATTTCATCAGTGACAATGGCATTGCAACTTGTGTGGAGGCGAAGACTGGAACCGAGCACTGGCGAGCGCGACTGGGAGGCGATCATTCGGCTTCCCCGATCTACGCCGACGGACGGATTTACTTCCTCAGCGAAGAGGGAGAGTCGGTCGTGATCGCGCCCGGCAAACAATTCAAGGCGCTCGCGACAAACCAGCTTGATGGGCCAACGCTGGCCTCGATGGCCGTCTCCGGCGGCTCGATCTTCGTGCGCAGCCAGACACATCTCTACCGGCTGAGCAATTAGACGACCAAGGAAGACAATGATGTATTGCCCGAAATGTGCAACGCCGCTCGCTGACGAGCAGAAGTTTTGCCGGTCCTGCGGCCTCGACGTGCAGGCCGTCTCGCAGATGCTCGCCAGCGAGTCCGAGCTGGATGAACCAGACGAGGTTGAAGCTACGGATGGCGAACGTCCTCGGAGCCGGAAAGCAAAATTACAACTCCAGGGGATGATCATGTTGATGTCCGCCTTGATGATCGGATGTCTGATTCCAATCAGCCTGGGGCTTTTTCCCAATTGGACGGGTCGCATCCCATTGATCCTGGTGTTGAGTGGAGTGGCCGGGTTACCTCTGTTCGGCGCAATCATCCTGCTGATGTATGCAGACTATTTGCCTGAAACGCCGGTAACCGGGGAGCCTTCCCGGTTGAAGCCGTCGTGGCGGGGAGTAACAACGAATCAGTTGCCGCCAGTCGGTCAATCTGAAGCGGTTCCGAGTGTTACTGAACGCACAACTGGCTTACTAAAAACACCTGGCAGCGAATCATCAGGAGGCTAGCCTATGTTTTGCCCAACCTGCGGTAAGGAAAATGCGCACGGACGAAAGTTTTGCGTTGCCTGCGGGACTAACCTGGAAGCTGTCTCCCAGTCATTGTCTGGAAGCAAAACGGACTTTCTTACCAGGACCGATGCGGCTTTGGATCAATTGGTAGCCAAATATGCAGAGCACGTATTTAAAGATGCGCCAGCGAATACTGCTGATACAACAGTAGGCAAATCCTGGAAAATTCTTGGCCAAGGAGTTCTGACCTCCTTGATGGATATGGTCCTTTTCAGTCTGATGTGGAACATTTTTCCGCTTAGATTTCTGATTCTATTGATCTCCTCGCCTATCAGACTGCTCAACGAGCGAAGCAATCGTCAGAAGATCCCAAAAGCGGAGATTGAGGAACAGACAGCGCTTAAACTACCTGCAACAGCGACAAACGAAATGCTACCTGAATCAATAGCAAGTGTTAGTGAGCATACAACTAAGAGGTTACAAGAGTACCAGCAACAGGAGCAAAGGCGGGGCGCCAAAACAAACACTCCGGAATCGCTCTGATAAGAACAAAAACTATGGCAGCTCGCATTTTAAAGCTACGTGAACTCAACCGGGCGACGCTGGCGCGTCAGATGCTCCTGGAACGCGAGACACTCCACCATCCCTGCCGCCATCGAACGGCTGGTCGGCTTACAGGCTCAGCTTGCGTCGGCGCCCTACGTCGGCTTGTGGACGCGGCTGCGCGACTTCCGCCGCGAAGACCTCGCAAACCAGATCGAGAACCGGAGGGTTGTCAATGCCACTTTGATGCGCGTGACGCTCCATCTTTTCACGGCGGGAGAAAAAATTAACATGCCAAACTGGCATCACTTCATTCCTTCAGACTTTGAGTATGATTTTGAGCAGGACAAGTTGTCGGCTCACGGGGTCACTTTTGATGAAGCGGTGGAATGTTTCTTCTCTGACTTCCAGATTCGGAGAAACAAGCGATACCGCGACAGGTATCAATTGCTTGGAAGAACATTGGGCGGGCGGACGCTCAAGATCATTTTTCAACTGAAACCGAAGAACGTGGTTCGCATCATCACAGGCTGGGATATATGACGAAAAAAAACAAAACCAGGAAGAAAGCCCTTTCGGAAGAAGAGATTGATCATCTCGTAGAGTCGCAGGCCGATGACGATGAAGCCTGGGATGCACCCATTCTGGTGAGTGGGAAACGCCAGGCTTCTTTGTCGCTGCCTGCCGATCTGGCAGCGCGGGCGGCTTTCCTCGCCAAATTGCACAAAGAACAGAGTACGAAAGAATGGCTGAGACGAATTATTGCCGAGCGGATCGAGCTTGAAGAATCCGCTTTTATTGACTTCAAGAAGGAACTCGCCTCGAATCGTCGGGCCTAACGGCCAATGAGATGGCAGATCGCATTCTAAAACTACGTGAACTCAACCGGGCGACGCTCGCTCGCCAGATGCTCTTGGAGCGCGAAGCATTTCCTGTTCCCGCCGCCATCGAACGGCTGGTCGGTTTGCAGGCCCAGCTTGCGTCGGCGCCTTACGTCGGTTTGTGGACGCGGCTGCCTGACTTCCAACGCGAAAACCTCGCTCACCAGATCGAGAACCGGAAGGTCGTCAAGGCCACATTCATGCGCGCCACGCTCCACCTTTGCACGGCGGAAGATTACCTGCGGTTTCGCACGGCGCTCCAACCTCTGCTGACTGGGGCTTCGAGTGAGATCGCCAAACGGCGCGGCGGGGATTTTGACCTCGATAAAGTTTTGAAAGCGGCGCGAAAGTTCATTGGCGAAAAGCCGCGCACCTTCGCCGAGATCAGCGAGATGCTTACCCGTCTGATGCCCGGCACGGATGTCGGGGCGATGCGCTACTCGGTGCGGACGCACATTCCCCTCGTCCAGGTTCCGATCAACGGCGGATGGAGTTATTCAAACAAGCCTGAGTTCACGCTGGCCGAAGAGTGGATTGGCCGGAAGACATCACCGAAAGACAATTTGCCGGAGTTGGTACTGCGCTATCTGGCGGCGTTCGGCCCGGCTTCCGTGACGGATGCGCAGACGTGGTTGGGGCTGAAATTGAAAGACACGTTTGAAAAGCTGAGACCTGAATTGCAAACCTATCGCGGCGAAGGGCGGGTCGAACTATTTGATCTGCCCGGCGCGCCGCTTCCCGCCGAAGATGTGCCCGCGCCGGTGCGGTTCCTGCCGGAGTACGACAACCTGCTCCTCTCGCACAGCAACCGCACCCGTGTGATTGCCGACGAACATCGCCCGAAGGTCTACCTGCCGGGGCTGCGCGTTGCGGCCACCATCCTGGTGGACGGCTTCGTGCGCGGCGCGTGGAAGATCGAGAAGAGCAAAACGTCGGCGACGCTGGTGATCACGCCATTCGAGAAGCTGACGAAGAAGGATCGCGGCGCGCTCGTCGAGGAAGGCGAACGGCTTGTCCGGTTTGTCGAACCGAACCTTAAATCGTTCGAGGTACGGTTTGCGGAATCGGATTGAGATCGAGCGAAGGAGAGTTTTGCATGGGTAAGGGACGTCTGGAAGCGTTCAGCGACGGTGTAATTGCGATCATCATCACGATTATGGTGCTGGAATTGAAAGCGCCGCACGGCGACAACCTGATCGCGTTGCGCCCCCTGATCCCCGCATTGGTGAGCTACGTGCTCAGTTTCGTTTATGTCGGCATCTATTGGAACAACCATCATCACATGTTGCAGGCCGTGGAGAAGGTCAACGGCCGCATCCTGTGGGCGAATCTGCATCTGTTGTTCTGGCTGTCGCTGGTTCCGTTCGTGACCGGATGGATGGGAGAGAACCACTTCACGGCGCTGCCCGTAGCGCTTTATGGCGCGGTTCTGCTGATGGCTGGCCTGGCATATTTCATCCTCGCGCGCGCGCTGACCGCGCACCATGGCAAGGAATCCAGGTTGGCCGTGGCGATTGGGAAGGACTTCAAAGGCATCATCTCGGTGATCGTCTACGCCGTCGCGATTCCGCTCTCGTTCTTGAATCCGTGGATCGCGTTCGCTCTGTACGCGCTGGTCGCAATCTTGTGGTTCATCCCGGACCGCCGGATCGAACGCGCATTTCGGGAATGATGGGAGCTGACCCATTGAGAAAGGACAAAACTCATGATTTTTGGCGCTCATATGATTGTCTACAGCCAGGACGCGGAGGCTGATCGCGCCTTTTTCCGAGACGTCCTGGGATTCGCGTCGGTGGATGCCGGCCACGGCTGGCTGATCTTCGCAATGCCACAGGCAGAGGCCGCTTTTCATCCCGCCGATGAAAACGACCGGCACGAGCTTTACTTCATGTGCGAAGACCTGAAGGCCGAGATGTCGGCCCTCGCTGAGAAGGGCATCCACTGTTCGGAGGTGCAAGAAGCCCCGTGGGGTTCGATTACCAGGATGCGGCTTCCAGGCGGGGGCCAGATCGGTCTCTATCAACCGAAGCATCCAACTGCGTTGGCCGCGTTGGGCCTCAATTCAAACTGACCTGCTACCCGGTCGTTGGGCCGCATTGCTTCTGGTATGGACCACAAGGAGGTCATCATGAAATGCGTAATTTTGATGGTAACAGCTTTTGCTTTTCTGCCCGGCTTTAACCGCCCACAGGAGAAATCTGCCATGAATGAATTGGAGAGACTTCAAGGCAACTGGAACTTTGTCACCCTGGAACTGGAAGGAACGAAGGTTCCCGAACAGGTGTTCAAGGGGTCCAAGATCATTATCAAGGGCGACGCCTTCACCTCAATCGCCGGGGGAGTAACCTATTCAGGCACCCTCAAGGTAGATGGCGCGAAGAGTCCTAAAACCATTGATATGATCTTCACCGCAGGACCCGAAAAAGGAAAGACCTCGCTGGGGATTTACGAACTCGATGGCGACAAATGGAAAATCTGTCTGGGCCTGGCGGGCAGAGATCGTCCGCAGGAGTATGTTACTAAACCGGGTAGCGGGCATGCCCTGGAGACGCTCGAACGCGAAAAGCAATAACCTGGCTGGCTGAGAAATGCCGCAGGTCGCTGACGCGTTGCAGTCTTGCGGGATGAGACGTATCTTGTCCACGTTGACTTCAGCAATCGGAACATTCCGGTGCGGCGCGAGCATGGGCGCTGGCGCGTGGCCGCCGTTATTGACTGGGGGGTTCGCGGTGTGGCCAGGAATGGCCCTCAACCCAGACTCAAGAAGGAGAAGCAAAATGAATCTGCCTGCTTGTTTCTTATTCACTTGGCCGATGCGCGCGGGCTTCGGCGCCGCGGCGCTGTTCGGCGCTACGCTCTTCTCAGGCCTGTCAGCCAGCGCCATTCAAGTCAAGGCGCAACCACCGGCCTGGAGCGCAACCGGCTCACTCAGCCGGGCCCGTTTTCAACACACGGCAACTTTATTGGCGAATGGCAAAGTGCTGGCCGTCGGCGGCCTCATCGGTTGCACGCCCAATTGTAATACGACGAACAGCGCCGAGATTTATGATCCGGCGACGGGCGTCTGGAGCGCGGCCGGCAATCTGAGGGCGCCGCTCGGCAACCATATCGCCGTGCGGCTGCTGAACGGCAAAGTCCTGGTGGCGGGCGGATACTCTACTCCTGGGGTGCTCCTAAGCAGCGCGGAACTCTATGATCCCGACGCCGGAACCTGGAGTGCCACTGGCAATCTCAGTCTCGCTCGGCAGTTCCACACCGCAGTGCTGCTGGCGAATGGGAAGGTGCTGGTCGCCGGCGGGTTGAGGTTTCAAGCCGGGACCTTCGTCCCGCTCAATACTGCCGAGTTGTACGACCCGGCCACCGGCACGTGGAGCCTCGCCGGAACGATGAACTCAGCCCGATTCTTTCATACGGCCACCTGGCTCGCGAACGGCAAGGTGCTGGTCGTGGCCGGCTACGACAGCAATTCTCCCGACGCGACTCCGCTCCGCAGCGCCGAACTTTATGACCCGGCCACCGGAAGCTGGACTGTCACCGGCGCACTCATCACAGCGCGCGTCTTTTCCACAGAAACCCTGCTGCTCAACGGCAAGGTGCTGGTCGCCGGCGGAGGTCCCGATGACGAAAACGGGCTTGATAAAGCGGAGCTATACGACCCGGCCACCGGACAATGGAGCGCGACCGGCAGCCTGACCATAGCCCGCGCCGGTCACACAGCGACCTTGCTGCCCAATGGCAAGGTCCTGATCGCCGCCGGATATAACGGGAACAGCCTGCACAAGAGCGCGGAGCTTTATGACCCGGTCACTGGAAGCTGGACGGCAACCGCCGATCTCAGCGTGGCGCGTGTCGTCCACTCGGCGACGCTGCTCGCGAACGGCAGAGTCCTCGTCGCCGCCGGCATCAACGACCCCAGCGGCGCAAGCGGCCTCGCCAGCGCGGAACTCTTCAACCCTGGCACGGCCGCCGTCGCGAGCGTCTCAGCGGCGAGCTTCACGCCTGGCGGCGCGCCGGAATCCATCGTCGCCGCCTTCGGGTCGAACCTGGCGGCCAGCACTCAGACCGCGCCTTCGATTCCGCTGCCCACGACGCTGGCAGACGTAAGCCTGCGGGTCAGAGACGGCGCTGGCGTGGAGCGTTTGGCCCCGCTTTTTTTCGTCTCGCCGGGCCAGATCAACTATCAGATTCCGCCCAGCACGGCGGCTGGCCAGGGCTTGGTGAACGTCACGAGCGGCGGCAGCGTCGTCGCGGCGGGAGTGGTGGAGATCACCAGCATCGCGCCGGGATTGTTCACGGCCAACGCCAGTGGGCAGGGCGTTGCCGCAGCCGTTGCGCTGCGCATCAAGGCCGACGGCGCGCAGAGCTACGAACCCGTCTCGCGTTTCGATTCGGCGCAGAACCGCTTCGTCGCCGTCCCGATTGATCTCGGCCCCGCAACCGATCAGGTTTTCCTCGTGCTCTACGGTACAGGCATCAAGTTTCGCAGTGCGCTCTCCGCCGTAAGCGTCGCCGTTGGCGGTGCGAACAGCGAAGTGCTCTTTGCTGACGCCGCGCCTGGATATGTCGGCCTCGATCAAGTCAACGCGCGACTGTCGCGCGCTCTCGCGGGGCGCGGTGAGGTTGACGTTGCTTTATCGGTTGATGGCAAGGCCGCCAATACGGTGCGCGTCAGCGTTCGTTAGCCTTGATTCCCGGCGGTCTTCAAGGAGGAGATCGAAATGAGCATTACTAACCGGAGAGAGACCTTTAAGCTGCGCCTCGCGGGATGCCTGGGGCTGGCGTTGATAGCGGCGATGGCCGGTCTCGGACAGACTCCGGCCCGCCTCTTCGAGGTGTCGGGCGTGGTGCTCGATCCCAGCGGCGCAGCGATTGCCGAAGCCAAAGTCATTCTTCGCCGGGAGGGCGGAGGCTCGGAACAAGCCAGGACAACCAATCAAAGAGGCCAGTTCCGATTCACGCGGCTCGTCAGCGGCAACTACGAGATCGAAGCGCAAAAAGAGGGATTCAAGCCGAGCATTACTCAACTCACGGTGGGCGCGCCAGGGACGGCTCCTCTCCAAATCGTTTTGCCGATTGCCGAGTTGCGCGAGGAACTGGCCGTGGCTGATCGGCCTAACCAGGTGAGCGCCAATCCCGACGAGAATCTCAATGTCATCAGGCTGGATCGCGAGGCGCTCAAGAAGCTGCCGGTATTGGGCAATGATGTGATCGGCGGCTTGGCGAACCTGCTGGATGCCGGCTCGGTCGGATCGGGCGGCGCGACTGTCATCGTTGATGGCATGGAGTCCAAGAAGAAGAAAATCCCGGCCTCGACGATCCAGGAAGTGCGGATCAATCAGAACCCTTATTCGGCTGAATTCTCCCGGCCCGGGCGCGGCCGCATCGAGGTGATCACCAAAGCCGGTTCGCCGGAATATCACGGCGAATTCAACTTCATCTTTCGTGATCATCATCTGGACGCGCGCAACGCCTTCGCGCGGGAACGGCCGCCGGAGCAGCGACGTATCTACGAAGGCAATTTGACCGGCCCCATCGTCCACGGCAGGAAAACTACTTTTCTCTTCAGCGTGAATCGGGAAGAAGAGGATTTACAGTCCATCGTTTTCGCGCAGACGCCGGCCGGGGTGGTGGCCGAAAATGTGGCCTATCCCAACCGCGATACCGAATTGTCTTTGCGGATTGATCACCAGGTCGGCAAAAAAACGACTCTCTCAATTCGTTATGAACATACCTTCGATTCAAGCCGCAATGGCGGCGTCGGCGGATTCAATCTCCCGGAGGTGGCCAGCAATTCGACGAGTCGCGAGCACCAGCTTTATTTCACCCACCGCCGGATCATCTCGCCCAAACTGATCAATGAATTCACCCTGCGGGCCGGCCACGATGGCGGCCAGACGCGGAGCGTGCGGCTGGGCATTCCCAGAATCGTCGTGCTCGATGCCTTCACCGGCGGCGGGGGCCAAACCGACCGCCGTGGGACGGAGACCCAGGTGCAGCTCAACGAGATCATCTCCTGGACTCATGGCAAACATTTCGTCAAGGGCGGGGTGAATATACCTGACATCACGCGGCGTGGGTTGAGCGACCGGACCAACTTCGGCGGCACGTTCTCTTTCTCCACGCTGGCGGATTATGTTCACAACCGGCCCTTCCTGTTTTCCATCAACCAGGGCGAGGGCCATCTGGTCTTCTGGCAACGGGACTTCGGGCTGTTCGTGCAGGACAACATTCTTGTGCGGCCCAATTTCTCCGTCGGGCTGGGCTTGCGCTACGACTGGCAGAATTACCTGGGGGATAGCAACAACCTCGCCCCGCGCCTCTCGTTCGCTTATGCGCCAGGTAAGCAACGCAAAACGGTTTTACGCGGCGGGGCCGGGATTTTTTATGACCGGACGGGCAGCAGTCCAATCGGCGACAGATTGCGGTTTGATGGGCGGAGACTGCGGCAGGTGACTCTCACTGATCCTGGTTACCCTGATCCGCTCTCGTCCGGCGGCACGCTGGCCGCGCAGCCCAGCAGCATTGTCCGGTTTGCGCCTGAGATCCGCTCGCCCTACACGCTCCAGTTCAACTTTGGCGTCGAGCGACAACTCACCAAATCGCTGACGGCGACCACCAATTACATCAACACGCGAGGCGTCAAGCTGTTCCGCTCGCGCAACCTGAACGCTCCGCCGCCGCCCTCATATCTGCAACGGCCTGATCTGAATGTCGGCGTGCTGCGCCAGATAGAATCGTCGGCTCACTCGCAGGCACACGGGCTGGAGTTGATGCTGCGCGGCAAGCTCAACCGGTTCTTCAACGGGACGATCCAATACAACCTGGGGCGAGCCTACAACAACGCCTCCGGCATCAATGCGCTGCCGGCCAACAATTATGATTTGACGGGCGAGTGGGCGCGGGCGGAGTTTGACGAGCGCCATCGCCTCAACCTGCTGGGCACGATTGAGGCGGGAGACTGGTTCAATCTCGGCTTGACGCTCTCGCTCGCTTCGGGCCGTCCTTACAGCCTGACGACCGGACGCGACGACAATCGCGACAGCAGTGCCAGTGACCGGCCAGCCGGAGTGCGGCGCAACAGTTTGCAGGGGCCAGGCGCGGCTACGCTCGATGTAAGATGGGCCAAAGAGCTTCATCTGAATCGGACCAGGAAAGACGAAGGCCCGACCGTGACCTTCGGCATTGATGCTTTCAATGTATTCAACCGGACGAATTACGCGGGCTTTGTCGGCAACCTCAGCTCGCCGTTTTTCGGTCTGCCGGTGGCGGCCCGACCGGCGCGTCGCATGCAGCTTACGTTCGGCTTCCAGTTTTAGGTCGGTTTGCAATTGGGTGTATGGGAAATTGTGGCGCGAGTTGTTTACTCGCGCTCGCTTTCTGACCGTGCGAAGCCGCCAGCCGGGCGATTAAACCAATCGCCCCACACCGTACACGCAACTGCAAACCGATCTAAGAAGGCTTTTCAGTTTTCAGACACAAGCTTTAGAATTCTGTCTGTCTGGGCGCCGCCGAAGAGGTGTGGCTCAACATTTCAGGAGGTCAATCACACGCCATGTCTACCAAAAGACTATCTCGCATTCTGATTTTCATTCTGGCTTTGATGACCGCGCTGTCGGCGCAAACCGCGAAGCGTCCGCTCAAGCTCGACGACTTGCCCCGCTTGCGCGAAGTGCGCGATCCGCAACTCTCGCCCGACGGCCAATGGGTGGCCTACGTCGTCTCGGCCATTGATGCCAAAGAAGACAAATCGAACTCCCATGTCTGGATGGTCAGTTACGATGGCAAGACGAATCGCCAGATGACGACAGGTGAGGAGAGCGAATCGTCGCCGCGGTGGAGTCCGGACGGCAAATACCTCTCGTTCACTTCGTCACGAAAAGGGCCGGCCAAAGGCAATCAAGTCTGGCTGCTTGACCGCAGCGGCGGCGAGGCTTTTCAGCTTACCGACGTGAAGGGGCGCTTGCAGAGTTACGAATGGTCGCCGGATTCGAAGCGACTGGCGCTCACTGTCGGGGACCCCGATCCCGAAGCCGAAGCCGCCGCAGCCGCGCAGGAAAAAGGCGACAAGCCGAAACCGCCGAAGCCCATCGTGATTGATCGCTATAAATTCAAGCAGGACGGGCAAGGCTATCTGCTCTCTGGCCGCCACAGTTTCGTCTACCTGTTCGACATCGCGACGAAGAAGCTGGAGCGGCTGACGACCGGCAAATGGGACGAGGCCGCGCCTTCGTGGTCGCCCGACGGAACGCGCATCGCTTTTATGAGCAATCACGCCGCAGATCCGGATCGTGAACCTTCAGCGCAGGTCTTCGTGACTGAAGCGAAGCCCGGCGCGACGGAAAAGGCGTTGACGCCGGCGACCAGCCGCGGTGGACGCTCGCGCCCGGAATGGAGTCCCGACGGGAAATGGATTACGTTCCTGGAAGGCGACGAGAAGAAATGGGGCGCTTACAACATGAACCATCTGGCGGTCGTGGCGACTGACGGCAGTGCCGCTCCCCGGCGGATTGACTCCGTGGAAGCGCTCGACCGTGGCGTCGCTTCGCCGGCTTTCAGCGCCGACGGTAAATCCGTCAACTTCCTGATCACCGACGACCAGTCGGTCTATCCGGCGCGGGTGAGCATTGCGAGCGGAAAGGTGGAGCGGCTGCTGGCTCGACCCATCGTGATCTCGAGTTGGGAGTCGGCGAGCAATCGCTCCGTAGTGCTTTCGGGCGGCAATACGAAGTACACCGAAATTTATGCCTTTGAAAACGGCGCGCTGCGCCAGATCACAAAACACAACGACGAACTGTTCGCCGAGTTGGAACTGGGACAGACCGAAGAGGTCAGCTTCAAGAGCAAAGACGGCACGGAAGTGCACGGCCTGTTGACCAAACCAGTCGGTTACGTAGGGGGAACGAAAGTTCCGTTGCTGTTGCGCATTCACGGCGGGCCAAACGGGCAAGACCAGCATTCGTTCAGCACGGAACGGCAGTTCTTTGCGGCCAGCGGCTACGCGGTGTTGGCGGTGAACTACCGCGGCAGCGCCGGTCGCGGCCAGAAATTCTCGCGCGCCATCTTCGCCGACTGGGGACATTACGAAGTCGAAGACTTGCAGGCCGGCGTGGATCACGTGATCAAGCTGGGTGTGGCTGACCCAGACCGCTTGGGAGTCGGCGGTTGGAGCTACGGCGGCATTCTGACCGACTACCTGATCGCCAGCGACACTCGCTTCAAGGCGGCGACCAGCGGCGCGGGCACGGCCTTCACGGTCTCGTATTACGGGACCGACCATTACATCATTCAGTACGACAACGAGATCGGCCCGCCGTGGGACCCGAAGGCCTGGGAAATTTACCAGAAGATTTCCTATCCGTTCCTGCACGCCGACCGCATCAAGACGCCGACGCTGTTTCTGTGCGGCGAGAAGGATTTCAACGTGCCGGTCGCCGGAAGCGAGCAGATGTACCAGGCGCTGCGGAGCCTGGGCGTCGAGACACAACTGGTGATTTATCCCAACCAGAACCACGGCATCAACCGGCCGAGCTACGTGCGGGATCGGATGGAGCGGTATCTGGCTTGGTACGACAAGTATCTGAAGAAGGCGCCGGGGGCGACGGCCACTTCCACCCAGGACAGGCGGTAGCGCACGAGTTCGATCTGCCAAAGCAATTGGCAGACACATGCTTGTCATGGTCAGTGAGACCACGGAGGGATGTCACTTTGCCTGGTACTTCTCTCCCTTGAACGGCAGTGTGTCGGGAATCACCTTCACACCCGTAGTGAATTTGAACGGAGCCAGAGCCACGCCGCTCGGAAACGTCAGCTCGACCAGATAAGCCGTCCAGCCGCGCTTCGGCGGCGCGACTTTGCCGAGGTATTCGCCCTTGCCGTTATCGCTCAACTTCGCGCTCGTCCATTTCGCGCCAATCGTGGTCAGGCGGAAATCGCGCGCGCCGGGATCGGTCGCCTGCCAGAGCTTCACTTCCGCCGGCTTGTCTTTGGTCTGCACCCGGATCGTGCCGTCTTTTTCGATCTTCCAATCGAATTGCGGCAGCGGCGTGTTGTTCAGGATCGCGTGATAACACGCCAGCACGGTGAACCACGCGTCCGAGCCGCGCAGCGAATGCTCGGCGTTCGGCACGTAGCGCAGATACTTCACGCCCGGCAGATCGTTGAAATAAAACTGCCACGAATCGGGCAGGAAGAACTGATCGCCCGTCGCGTTGATGATGAATTTGGGCATGGTGAAGCGGTGGCGGTATTCGTAAGGCTCGACGATCTTCATCAGCTTGCGGTACTGCGGCGTGCCGTCCCAGCTCATGATCTTCATCGCTTCGTAATCGTTGACCGCCGGCGCGTAGTAGCCGTAAGCCTCGAAGTGATGGCGGAACGACGGCTCGATGTTGAGCAGGTCAATCACAATGGGAATGATCGCCACGACGCGCTTGTCCACTGCCGCCGTCGTCCACGTCGTCCAGCCGCGCTTGGAAGCGCCCGCGACTACGAAGCCGTCAATCTTCACCCTGCCGGCGGCTTCGCTCGCGCAGAACGAAATGACCGTGTCCATTGCGCGCACCGCGGCTTTGGTCATCGGCAGCCGCGCCGGCCACGTCTCGTCGCCCGTCCGCAGGAACTTGTCCCAGGTGTAGGCGATGTACTCGTCTTCGACGCGCGGCTTTTTGTCGTCGGTGAAGGTGAGCGGCTGGTTGGGAACCATTCGCAATTCGGTCACCACCGATTTGGTCGTCACCGCGATCTGCGACAGTTGCTGGTCAACCGACGAGGGCGCGGGATTGTTGTTCGAGCCGCCGGTGATGAAGAGGAAAGATTTTGTGGCCGTCACCTCGTCCGGCTTCACGATCGTCACCCAATGCTTCCAGACGTTGCGATCAACCTCGCTCGCCGAGCGCCAGGTCTGCGAAGTCATATCGAGCACGTAGGCCGTGTAGCCTTTGCCGGGAATGGTTTTGACCAACTCGTACTTGTAGCTTGGATCGGGCGCGGCGACGTATTTGTCGAGCGCAGTTAGATCGTTCGCCGGGTGTGCGCTCTGGGCGAAAGCACAGACGGTGAGCAGGATCAATGTGAACAGCAGTGCAGTTAGTTTGCTTGATGCAGAGGCATGGTTTTTCATATTTTCTTCTCGGCTCCTGGTTGGTTATTCGACAAACTCGACTTTGACCTGACGCGGAATGATACCATTGCGGTAGCCTTCATCAAGGAGCAGTTGCACCCCTTGTTTGTCGCGTTCGGTGTAACCGAGCGTGCTCTGGTTGACCCACATCGCCACGAAACGGTCAGCCGTCTCGACCGGCATCTCGCGCGCAAACTGCAGCGCGTATCGCAGCGCGTCCTCGCGGTTCTCCATAGAATACTGGATGCTGCGATGCAGCCAGCTTGAGACTTCGCGTTGAAGCTCCACGCCCAGATCGCGCTTGATCGCGTTGCCGCCCATCGGCAGCGGCAAGCCGGTCTCTTTCTTCCACCACGCGCCGAGGTCAACGATCTTGTCCAGTCCCTGCTCGTGGAAGGTCAACTGGCCTTCGTGAATCAGCAGTCCCGCGTCGTAATTGCCCGCCGCGACTTCGTCAATGATTTGATCGAAGGGAACTACGCCGTAATCGAATTCCGGCGTGTGCAATCGGAGCGCGAGGTATGCGCTGGTCAGCGTGCCGGGCGCGGCGATGCGTTTGTGTTTGAGTTCGCTGGCCGGGAAAGGCTCGCGCGCGACGACGATGGGGCCGTAACCGTCGCCGATGCTCGCGCCGTGCGGCAGCAGCGCGTAATGATCGGCGATGTAGGCGTAGGCGTGGAACGACACGGCGGTCACATCGTAATCGCGCGTGGTCATCGCAATCTGGTTGAGCGATTGAATGTCTTTGAGGACGTGGGTGAATTGCAGTTCGCCGGTGTCGAGCTTGCCGGTGGCGAGGCCGTAAAACATGAAGGCGTCGTCGGAATCGGGGCTGTGAGCAACCTTTATTTCTCGAATAGCCATTGAAGATTTAACCACGGGGATCACGGAGAACACGGGGAATAAGGGAATAAGAATTCCCCGCGCTCCCCGTGTCCCCCGTGGTTGGATTTCTTATGCGGCTGCGTACTGGCGCAGCGGATGGTAGAGCGTGTCGCGTTCGACCGGCTCGAATCCGGCTTCGGTGATCAGCTTGACGATCTCTTCCTTCGAGGCTTCGTTGTCGTTCTTCGCTTCGACCAGATAAGACTCCATCAGTTCGCCGCCGCCAGTGATCGTGCCGTCGAAGTCGTTCGCGCCGAAATGGAGCGCGGTCTGGGCGAGCTTTTTGCCTAACATCACCCAATATGCCTTGATGTGATCAATGTTGTCGAGCATCAACCGTGACACGGCCATCGTCTTCAAGCTGTCAATGCCGGACGGGCCTGGCAGATGCGCGAGTTGGGTGCCCGGCGGGTAAAAAGCCAGCGGGATGAAACATTGGAAGCCGCCGGTCTTGTCCTGCTGCTCGCGCAATCTGACCAGATGATCCACGCGGTCTTCGACAGTTTCGATGTGGCCGTAAAGCATCGTCGCGTTGGTCTTCAAGCCGGCCCGGTGAACTTTGCCGGACATCTCCAGCCAGCGGTCGCCGTCGGTCTTGTGCGTGCAGATCTTCTGGCGCGTCTCTTCGGCGAAGACCTCCGCGCCGCCGCCGGGGCACGAATCCATTCCCGCGACCTTCAGCTTCTCGATCACTTCCTCGTCCGCCAGCTTGTAAAACTTGGCGAAGAAATCCAGCTCGACCATCGTGAAGGCTTTCAGGTGGAGCCGCGGGAATTCGCGCTTGATGGCCGAAAGCATGTCGGTGAAATAAGAGAACGGCAGGTGAGTGTTCAATCCGCCGACGATGTGCAGTTCGGTTGCGCCCTGCTGGTAAGCCTCGCGCGCGATCTTCAGGCATTCTTCGATGCTGTGCGTGTAGCCGCCCTCCTGGTTGTGCTTGACGAAGAAGCTGCAGAATTTGCAATCGGCGTAGCAGTAATTGGTTGGATTGAGGTGGCGGTTGACGTTGAAGTAAGTTTTAAGCCCGTGTTTGCGGCGGCGCACCGTGTCGGCCAACCGCCCGACGCCGTGCAGATCATCGCTGCGGTAAAGCGACATCCCGTCTTCGGAGCTCAACCGCTCGTTGGCCATCACTTTTTCGGCGATGGAAACGAGAGTGCGGTCGAGCAAAAAATTGTTCAGCATAAAATCACTCCAAACTATCTCTTCGAGAGTTTCTCACGAATCAATTCTTCGAGTTCTGTCTTGATCACTTCGCCGGGCGCGATGCGGACGCGTTTGGTCACGATCTCGCCTTCTTTTTGAATTTCGTCGGCGCTGATCAAGATATTGAGCGGCGTGCCCCAGAGCCGCTGGTCGTCAACCTGATTGCGGTAAGCGTAGTGCGTCGTGCCGGTGCGGTCTTTCTTCCTGCCGTCGCCTTCAATGCAGATCGGGTAGGCCGGCTTGTGCTTTTTGATAAAGCCGCGCAATTCGTCGCGGCTCGAATATTCGCAGACGCCGATGACCAGCAAGCCCTGATCGCGGTATTTGTCGTAAATCTCGGTCATCGTCGTCACGTCGAAATTGGAGTTGCGGCACCACGCGGCGAAGTAATGCACCAGCACCAGCTTCTTGCCCTTCGCGGCCTCGCGCAGATTGACCCCTCCGCCTTCGAGCGTCGGGAAGGTGAAGTCTTTGATCTCCATCCCGACTTCGCGCAGCGGGACGTAATGGTGGCTGTGCGCCTCAATGGCCTGAACATTCTGGTTCTGAGACGCTTGAGCAAAGGCGATCTTCGCCGCCGAAGCGAAGAGGAACAGACAAAGCAGGCAGATTGTTCTCGAAGCGATTTTCATTTGATCAAAAAGATGTCAGCCGCAATGGTCACGAAGAGGATCACGCTGACCCAGGCGTTGGTCGTAAAGAACGCGACGTTCAATCTCGACAGATCATCGGCGCGCACCAGCCGGTGTTGATGAACGAGCAGCGCAGCCGTGGCGATGATGCCGGCGAGTCCGATCCAGTGCAAGCCCGTGAGAAAGTAGACCCAAACGAGCGCCGCGAACATCGCCGCATGCAGCCCGCGCGAAATCCACAATGCGTGGGCTACGCCGAGCTTCTGCGGGATCGAATGCAGCCCGGTTTGAGTGTCGAAATCGTGATCCTGGCAGGCGTAGATGATGTCGAACCCGGCAGTCCACAGCATCACGGCCAGCGAGAGCAGCAGCGGCACGGGCGAGTCAATCGCGCCGCGCACGGCGATCCACGCGCCGGTCGGAGCGATTGACAGACACCAGCCCAGCGCGAGGTGTGACAACGCCGTGAACCGCTTCGTGTACGAGTAAAGCAGCACCGACGCCAGCGCGACCGGCGAGAGCAGCAGCGTCAGCCGGTTGAGCCTGAAAGCCGCGACGAAGAAAAGCGCGGCTGAAGCGATGATGAAGAGGGCGACGAACTGCACGCTGAGCAATCCGGCAGGCAGCGCACGCATCTTCGTTCTCGGATTTTCAGCATCGAACCGGCGGTCAACCAGCCGGTTGAACGCCATCGCCGCTGAACGCGCACTGGCCATCGCCACGACAACCCACAGAATCTGGCGACCAGTCGGCAAGCCTCGCGCTGCGAGCACTGCGCCCAGAAACGCGAACGGCAAGGCGAAGAGCGTGTGCTCGATCTTGATCATTTCCAGCGTGATTTTCAGACTGCGAAACATATTTTTCTGAGACGGAGAGACGGAGAGACGGAGAGACGGAGCGAACGTCATTCTTTTCTCTCTGTCTCTCCGTCTCTCCGTCTCTCTGTCTTCTTGCTCCCTTCCCACCGCGTCTGTTGCTGGTGCGGAACGCCCAGATGATCCAGCAACCGGTGGATGAAATGTTCGATCAGATCGTCAATCGTCTTCGGATGATGGTAAAAGCCGGGCATCGCCGGGATGATTCTGACGCCTGCTTGCGCCAGCTTAAGCATATTTTCCAAATGTATTACATTAAGTGGCGTTTCACGTGGCACAAGTATCAGCCGCCGGTTTTCTTTGAGAACGACGTCGGCAGCCCTGTGGACGAGGTCTCTGGTGATGCCCGACGCAATCGCACCGAGCGTGCTCATGCTGCACGGGACGATAACCATCGCATCGGCGAGGTAAGAGCCGCTGGCGATGGTTGCGCCGATGTCGTTCGGCGAATGGACGATGACTTTCTCCGAATCTTCTCCGAGCAATTCGCGCACGACGCGGCGGTCAGCGCCCGCCACGTTCAATCCGAGCTCTTCGCCGACCACGCGCGCGCCGGCCTGCGAGATGACCAGGTCAATGCGAGTCACATCCGCGCTCGCATTGAGGTGCGCGAGCAGCGTTCTGGCGTAAACCGAACCGCTCGCTCCGGTGATGCCGACGATGATGGATTTCATTTGTCTCCGGTTGATGGGCGCGTTTTCCGCTCGAAGCATTCGAGCGGCAACTATATTGGCCGCCGCGAAAGCTTGTCAAGCAACGCGCCGGAAGCTATAAAGCCCTTGTCCGTTGCTCTCGTACCACATCATCAGGATACGCCGCGTGATTGGCGAATCTGTCACGGAGCTGTTCGATTTCGTTATGGATCAGGAACGACTGAAAGAGTTACTGCTGCAATTCAAAGCAGGCCGGATGGAATTGGATCAGGCGCTGGAGCGGCTGCGCCATCTGCCCTTTGAAGACCTGGGCTTCGCGCAGGTTGATCATCATCGCTCGCTCCGTCAGGGCTTTCCCGAAGTCGTCTTCGGTCAGGGCAAAACGCCTGAACAGATCGTCGGGATAGCGTCATCGCTGCTCGAACGTTCGTCGAACCTGCTCATCACGCGCAGCAATCGAGAGACATTCGAGCAGGTCAAAACGATTGCCGAAGCGGCCTGCTATCACGAAACCTGCGGCGCAATTTCAGTCCAGCGCGATCACACTTTGCGCGGGCGCGGCGTGATAGCCGTCGTGACAGCCGGAACGTCCGACATCCCGGTAGCCGATGAAGCCGCAATCACCGCCGAGATAATGGGAAACCAGGTCGAGAGGATTTTCGACGTCGGCGTCGCCGGCATTCATCGCGTCCTGAGCCGTCGCGAGTCGCTGCAATCGGCGCGAGTGATAGTTTGTGTCGCGGGAATGGAGGGAGCGCTCCCCAGCGTCGTGGGCGGCCTGGTCGGCGTGCCGGTGATCGCCGTGCCGACCAGCGTCGGTTACGGCGCGAGCTTCAACGGCGTCGCTGCGTTGCTCGGAATGCTCAATTCCTGCGCGTCAAACGTCGCCGTCGTCAACATTGACAATGGCTTCGGCGCGGGCTTCGTCGCCAGCCTGATCAACCGAGTTGACAGCAGCGACCAGGTGTAAGGCAGGCTCGGCGGCTTCGTCGCTGCCGGCCGTCTGAGTCTGCGCTGGTTCTTTGGCCCGCGAGATCATCGCGTTCAAGCTCGCTCGAAACTCGGCCAGCGTCATCCCGCGCCAGATTTCGTGAAACTGCGTGAACAGCATTGATTGCCGCCGGTCGTATTCCGAGGTGATCTTTTCGAGGATCGCGATCTGGTCGCTTTGCGGGCGGCGGCGGCGCAGCCGGGCCAGGTCCTGCTCGATCATCTCGCGCTGGGTGAAGCAATCCTGAATCTCACCGGTCAAATCCTGATTGCGTTTGAGCAGGTCAATCAGCAGCGTCAGCCGATCCGGATACAACTCGCGCAGGCTTTCGGCGCTGTAGCGCAATCGCTTGCCTGAAATCCGCAGGTTGTGAAGCTGCTCGGGCGTGGGCATTTGATCGGGGTCGGGCCAATGCGAGTAAAACTCTTTTGTGCGCGTGCGCAGGATTCGCACACCGGCCTTTTCCGCACGGTCAGCGGGAGAAATCTTTTTGATCCTAAGCGGCCTGGCCATGTTCCTCCTCGATCATCTCCTGGGGAATTTCCAGCGATTCCGCAGCCGGCTTGGCCAGGTTGATAGATTCGATGTTGGTCTGTTCGGGTGAGAATTCGCGCCTGAAACCGGCGTATTCATCGCCGCGCAGGTAATTGGCCAGCGCGTGCAATCGCAGTCTGCGCCTGGCCCGCAATCGCCGAATCAGCGCGGCTATTTCAGTCCTCGCTTCTTCGGGGCGGTTTGGCAGCGACGTTTTCATTGCCGCGATCATCACGTCCAGATCGCGGACTCCGCCGAGCGCATCGGCCAGATTCTCCAGGCGGACGCGCAATCTCTTTCGATCTTCTTTCGGCAGACAGACCGCGAAGTTGCTGAGCGCAACTCGCAAGCGGCGAATCGCCACGCGCATGTCGTGAATGGCTTCGCGGTCGCCGTCGAGCGATCCGGTTTCGTGTGAAATGATGGTCTGATGAAGCTCGCTGAAGGCGCGTTTCGCAAACCGCTCGGCAGACTCCGCCGACGGAGCCTCGTTCGTCGTCATAAAGATTTTTCTCCGAATGAGATAGGAAGCGGAAGTATTCTATGTCGGAGTGGTTGGCGGCTCAAGATCAGGGCGAAAGAAGAGGGGGAGATCGAGACGGGAATTTTTTTCGGGAAAGAGCTGAAAATTTCTGGAAGAAACCGCCGATTGGGCATTCTCTACCAGTGCCAGCAAGATCTGTTGGTGTTGGGAACGGAATGTGGCGGTCCGATGCCGGTAACCTTAACCCCGCCGCTTACCGCTCGACTAGCTCTTTGGCGCGAAGAAGGCCGATTGTACCCAGTGAGCAATCGGCCTTTTCGCTGCCGAAACGAAAATCTCCCGCCCGCAGATTCCTTACCTCATCAACACAACCAATCCGACAAATTTTCCAGCCGCTCGTTTGCTGATAGGATTTTCCCTGGCGGCTGCGTATAATCCCGCGCGAAATTTCAATTGTTTCAGCCTTCAGGGAGGTATCACGATGCGTGCTGATTTGGCCGATTGGATCGCGCTCAATATGATTCGCGGGATAGGTTCGCGCACAGCCAATCAATTGATTGACCGTCTCGGCTCGCCCGCACAGATTTTCGCCGCTTCCAGATTGTCGCTGGAAAAAGAAGGGCTAAAACCCGAAACGATCCGGGAGTTGCACGATTCCGAAATCCTCGAAAAAGCCAACGCCGAGATCGAGCGATTGGAACAACTCGGCGCGCGCGTCGTCACGCTCAATGACGAAGAGTACCCGCCGCTGCTCCGCGAGATTCACGATCCGCCGATTGCGCTTTACGTGCGCGGCGATCTGAAAAAAGCCTGCGATCAGCCCTGCCTGGCGGTCGTCGGTTCGCGGCGATCTTCGACTTACGGCTTGAACGCGGCTCAGAGTTTGTCGCGCGATCTGGCGGCGAACGGCTTGACGATCATTTCGGGAATGGCGCGCGGAATAGACGCGTCGGCGCATCGCGGCGCGCTCGAAGCCGGCGGTTTGACCATCGCTGTCGTCGGAACCGGCCTGGAAATGACCTATCCGAAGGAGCACAAAAAGCTCGAAGACGAAATTGCGGCGAGCGGCGCGGTGATCTCGGAATTCCCGCTCGGCACCCCGCCGCTGCCGCAAAATTTCCCCTATCGCAATCGCGTCCTGAGCGGACTCGGTTTCGGCGTCCTGATCGTCGAAGCCGCCGAGCACAGCGGCTCGCTGATCACCGCGCGGCTGGCTTACGAACAGGGCAGAGAGGTTTTTGCCGTCCCCGGCAACATCACTTCCCAAACTTCTTTCGGCCCGAATTACCTGATCAAAGACGGCGCGAAGCTCGTCCAGCAATGGCAAGATGTCGTCGAGGAGCTTCCACGCGACGTGAAAGAAAAGATTCTCGGCGTCCGGCGGCCAAAGCAGGATGACGAACAGTCGAACGTCCAGCCGATATTCGAGGCGGTCGCATTGACCGAAGACGAGCGCAGAGTTTTCGATCTGCTCACCGCCGATGTCCCTTCGCACGTTGATCAATTGCTGATTTCCAGCGGCATGAATTCATCCGAGCTGATGACCGCGTTGCTCGGCCTCGAAATGAAGGATAGAATCAAACAGCTCCCGGGCAAGAGTTTTATCAAAAGGATGTGATCGGCCAAAAATGCTCGATTGGTTTGTAGAGTGGTTCAAGGGCGTCGCCGAACAGGTCGTGACGGCGCCTCTCTATTTCGCCGCGCCGTTGATGGTCTTTGTGGGCGCGCTCGATTCGTCGTTGCTTTCACTGCCTGAGGTCAACGATTACATCACCATCGCCCGCGTTGCCAACAACCCCATCGAAGTTTACTATTTCCCGCTCTTTCCGGCGGCCGGCTCGGTGATCGGATGTCTGGTGCTCTACGGCATTGCGCGGCGCGGCGAACAGTTCATCACCAAACGCTTTCATCCGCATCATCTCGACCGCGTCAAGGAGATTTACCGGAAGTGGGGATTGCTGGCGTTGGTGATTCCGGCGCTGCTGCCGCCGCCGATGCCGTTCAAGATTTTCGTGGCGACGGCGGGCGCGTTGAATTATCCGATGCCGCGGTTCGTGGCCGTGATCATGATCGCCCGGATGGTGCGGTATTACTTCTGGGGCGCGCTGGCTTTTTTCTTCCAGAACGAGGTCCGGAAGATACTCGGCTGGATGGAATCGCACATTCTGGAAATTCTGGGCGCAGTCATTGTCGGAATGGCTTTGTTCTTCGCCGCGCGCTGGCTGTTTTTCCGATTGAGAAGTCAATCCGCCAATCAAAAGACAGAGGCTTCCTTCTCTGACTGAAATTCAATTCTAAGGAATCATAATCAAGAATGAACAGTTATTTGTTGGGCATCGGCGGCGCGCTGAAGTCGCTGAAAGCGGCTCTGGTCGGTCTGGGCGCGATCGGCGTGTTCGGGATCGCGCTGCTGGATGCCGGATTTGTTCCATTGCCGGGCGGACTCGACGTGGTCGTGATGGCGCTCTCGCACAACAACCACGCGATGGCGCCAGTTTACGTGCTGGCGGCGGTGCTCGGGGCGACCTTCGGCTGCCTGGCGCCTTACTGGGTCGGACTCAAGACGGGCGAAGCGGCGCTGCGCAAATTCAACCCCGAAAAGCGCCGGCGTGTCGAGCGCTTGGTCGTCCGGTACGGTTTCTGGGCGATGCTCCTTTGCGCGGCGGCGCCGCCGGGATTCCCATTCAAAATCTTCCTCGTCACTGCCGGCGTGTTTCGGATGAAGGTTCCACGATTCCTGGTCGCCATTGCCATTGGCCGCAGCGTCAGGTTCATTCTCGAAGGCTGGCTGGCCGTAAGTTACGGCGAACAGGCTATGGATATTTTCAAACAGCATTATCCGAAGATTGGACTGGGCGTGGCGGCTGCGGTGATCATAATTTTCCTCGTCAACAAGCTGTTGTCGCGCAGGCAGAATGAAGAGGATATTGCCGAGGGAGATTTGCCTGCGGTCAAGTAAGCGTCTCCGCCAGGCAAAGCCGAATGTTTCTTGTCGGCCTGTAAGGCAATTACTTTCCACCGGCGACTGTTGCTCCTGAACTGGTTCTGGTCACATCTTCCATCGCAACAAAGGAGTCGCCATGTCGTATGGCGACTCCCAGAAACAATGAAAGTGTGGGACAGACTTTAGTCTGTCCAGAATGCAGACAGACTAAAGTCTGTCCCACATTTTCGGAGGAGACCAACCATGACTGAAACTACGACTGAAATGGAAGCGCTCAAGACAAGATTGAAGTCCACGTGGATGGCCGGCGATTTCGACAAGATCGCTCAGGCTTACGCGCCGGGCGCGGCGGAATTCATCGCGCGTTTGTCGCTCAAGCCGGGCACGCGAGTGCTCGACGTGGCCTGCGGATCGGGCAACCTGTCATTCCCGGCTGCGCGCGCCGGCTGCGTCGTGACCGGCGTTGACATCGCCACGAACCTGATCGAAACGGCGCGAGCGCGGGCGCAGGCCGAAGGGCTGGAGATCGCGTTCGACGAGGGCGACGCCGAAAGTTTGCCTTACGCCGACGCATCCTTCGATGTGGTCGTCACGATGTTCGGAGCGATGTTCGCGCCTCGCCCTGAGTTGGTCGCGGCGGAATTGAAGCGCGTGTGTCATCCCGGCGGGCGCATTGCGATGGCCAACTGGACTCCGGGCGGATTCATCGGCCAGATGTTCAAGACCACCGCGTCGCACGTGCCGCCGCCGCCGAACATGACGTCGCCCGTGCGCTGGGGCGACGAAGAGACTGTGCGCGAGCGGCTGCGCGACGGCATCGCCGATCTGCGTCTCACGCGGCGGCTGATTTCATTCAACTTGGCTATGAATCCGCCAGAGGTGGTGGAGTTCTTCCGCGCCTGGTACGGCCCGACGCAGCGAGCGTTTGCGGCGCTCGACGAAAACGGCCAGGCGGCGCTGCGACGTGACCTGGAGCGGCTGTGGTCTGAACATAACCGCGCGACAGACGGCTCGACTCACGTCGAATCGGAGTACCTGGAGGTTGTGGCGGTTCGCGGCTGAGCCGGATTTCCAACCTGGACTATGAGTGCCGCCTCCGACATTGTGGCTTACAGGACGTTGATCGCTGCGGGCTGTTTGACGGCTCTGTGGGCGCTGGAAGGCGTTGCGCCGATGTATCCTGCGCGCCGCCGCCGGTTGATCCACGATCTGAACAACCTGGGGCTGATGGCGATCAACTTCGCGTTGATCTCGCTGGTGTTCGGCGCACTGACCGTTGGGGCCACGCACTTCGATTTCGGCTTGCTGCATTGGTTGTTCTGGCCCGCGTGGGCGGAGGCGGTTGTTGCGATTGTCCTGTTCGATGCGTGGCAGTATCTGTGGCACCTGCTCAACCACCAAGTCGCGTTCCTGTCGCGGTTTCATTCGGTTCATCACGCGGATGCCGAGATGGATGCAAGCTCGGCGCTGCGGTTTCATCCCGGCGAAAT
>Ga0247727_10002525_pt1 | contig 41740 bp, 38 predicted proteins | sample WisWelCaveWW1625_FD_202498 | JGI IMG/M metagenome (GOLD analysis project Ga0247727, IMG submission 202498) | Biofilm microbial communities from Wishing Well Cave, Virginia, United States - WW16-25 | ecosystem: Environmental > Aquatic > Deep subsurface > Groundwater > Cave microbial mat | place...
TCCAGCGCAGGACGCAAGGGCAAAAGATCTTCGGCCCGCATCGTTTCCCCCTCTCCGAGTGCCTACTTCTATTAATCGGCACTTCCAGCGGGGAACTGAATGCTGAAGTAGCGTTGTAGCCTTAGCTGCTACCCACTACCTACCAGCTGCTTCTTCAGCTGCTTCTTCAGCTGCTTCTTCAGCTACTTCTTCAGCCGCTCCTTGAACACCTTCCGGAACTTCTCCATCTTCGGCTGGATCACCGCCCGGCAGTAGCCCTGGTCCGGGTTGTCCTTGAAGTAATTCTGGTGGTAGTCCTCGGCCTTGTAGAAAACTCTGAGCGGCGAGATCTCGGTCACGATCGGGTCCTTCCACGCGCCGGAGTCATCGAGCGCCTTCTTCAGCTCCTCCGCCGTCTTCCGCTGCGCGTCGCCGCGGTAGAAGATCACCGAGCGATACTGCGTCCCCTCGTCCCCACCCTGGCGGTTCAGCGTCGTCGGATCGTGCGTCTTGAAGAAGACTTCCAGGACCTGCTCCAGCGAGAGCTTCGACGGGTCGAAGGTGATCTGCGCCACCTCGGCATGCCCTGTCGTGCCGGTGCAGATCTGCTTGTAGGTCGGGTTTTCGAGGGCGCCGCCCGAGTAGCCCGATTCGACGGAGAGGACGCCGCTGAGCTCCTGGTAGACCGCCTCGACGCACCAGAAGCAGCCGCCGCCAAGCGTGATCACCTCGGCGCCGGGCGGCGTGCCGGCTCTTGGCCATGGGAGGTTCGGCATCGCGGTCGGCTCCTTGGATGGCCCGCACGCGGCGAGCGCGAGAACGAAGACGAGTGAGAGGCGCATGCTAGCTGAACGCGCGTTGGCGTCGCTTCATTTCCCATCCTGCTCGTGCACGTTGCACCCGTAGACCGTGCTCCACTCCTTCAGCGCCTTCGCCTGGGCCTCGGTGAGCTGGCCGACGCCGCTGATCTGTCTCTGCGTCTCCATCATCAGCCGGACCTGCGCCTCGTACTCCTCGCGCCGCGGCACCTCCTCGCCCTTGCGGCGCCGCTCCCAGAAGCCGTTCTGCATCGCCTGGAACTTCTTCATGTAGTCCTCGACCACCGGCCGCAGACCCTCCGCCTGGAACGGCTCCAGCTTCAGGCTCTCGCTCCACGTCGCCATCAGCGCCTGCGTCACCTTCTCGCGCGGACCTTCGACCCACTTCTGCGGGCCGCCGCCGTCGTCGTCGCCGCCGCCGTCGAAGAGCGAGAGGCTCTTGGCGAACTCTGCCTGCGCCGGCGTCAGCGCCGCGTGGAGCGCCCCCCACGTGGCGTCGGTCAGGTCCGGCATGCGGAGCCTCTGTTCGAAGGCCGAGAGCGACTCCCGCGTGTCGAGGAACTCCTTCCACTTGCCGCGCGCCGCCTCCAGGATCCGGGCGAACTGCGCCTGCTGCTCCGCCGTGGGCGGCGGATCGGCCAGCGCCAGCGCCTCGATCAGCAGCGACGGCAGCCCGTCGGGCATCCGGACCGTCTCGTCGAGCGTCAGCCCGTCCGCGCTGATCGATCGCACCATCGCGATAAGGTCGAGCTCCAGCATCTTCGCTTCGGCCGGCCACTGGCCGAATTCCCTGCCCTTCAGCTTGTCCTTGAGCGCGACGAGCTGCGCCGCGATCGGCTTCCAGCTCGGCGTGGTCCGGCCGCCGCCGCCGGCCGTGCGTCCTCCCCCTGTCGCGGGAGAACCTGCCCCCGCCGCGGCCGACTGGAGGCGCCGCTCGAGCTCGTCGTTCTTGCGCCTCAGTTCCGTGATCGTCGCTTTCGCGGTCTCGAGTTCCGCCCTCGACGACGCCGCGACCGCTGCCGCATCGCCGACGACCGGTTTCGCGGACGCGGTCCGCCGCATCTCGACGATCTTGAACCCCGCCGAGGCGATCACCACGCCGATGAAGATGCCGATCAATGCGTTGCGCATGGCTTCCTCCGCGCCTTTGGCCCAACCGAGCGTCGCGGGCGAACGTATACTCTATCGAGGATCGGAGGAAATCCCTGATGCGAATGCTGCTCGCTCTCGCTGTCGTCGCTCTCATGGGCCAGGAGACTCACGACGGCAAGGTGCCGTGGATCAAGGATCCGGCGGCCGGCCTTCAGAAAGCCAAGCTCGAAGGCAAAGTGGCGATGCTCTGGTTCACCGCCGACTGGTGAGGCCCCTGCAAGGCCCTGGGCGCAGGTGCGTTCAGCGAAGACAAGGTAGTGGCGGCGACCGGCCGCGTCGTCCCGATCCTCGTCGACTGCTCCGCCAACGGCCAGAACGAGGAGCTCAAGACCAAGTACAAGGTGCAGGGCTTCCCGACCGTCGTCTACGTCGACCCCGACGGCAAGCAGATCAAGGAGATGGGGTCGCGCGAAGGCGGGGCGATCACCAAGGAGATCGAAGGGCTCGCCGCGAAGTACCCCGGCAAGCCGACGATGTGGGCCCCGTCGCGCAAGATCGCTCTCGAGGCCGCGAAGAAGGCGAAGAAGCCGGTGGCCATCTATCTCGCCGACGAGAAGGACGACCTCATCAAGCTCACCGCGAAGCTGACGAAGGATCTTGGCGACCGCAAGACGAAGTTCGCCTGGGTGCTCGAGACGGCGAAGGAAGCGACGTTGAAGGAACTCGGCGTGGAGTCGGCGCCTGCCGTCGTCGTGCTCAACCCGGCCGTCGATGAGCCGACGAAGGAGCCAGTGGCGAAGATCGCGATCAAGGAGGACGACAAGGCCGACGTGCTCAACAAGGCTCTTGACGAAGCCGTGAAGTCGATGAAGAAATAGTGCGCGTGAACCCCATGAAGAGGCGCCCGCTCCTGCTGGCGCCTCTTCTTTTTTTGGCCGCGTGCACCACGACCGAGGTCGATCCGCCCAAGCCCAAGCCGAAGCCGACGCCGACGCCCGTCCCGCAGCCCCAGACTCCGGACGAGGCGCTTCTGATCTTCATCGGCCACCAGGTCGAGCTGTTCAAGCGGGACGTCGGGCGGCTGCCGGTCGATCTCGCCGAGCTCGCCAAGAAGACCGAAGGGCACGAGCCCTACCTCGAAGCCGCGGTCGACTCCAAGGGAAAGCCGGTCACCTACCTGATGACGGCGACCGGCTTCAAGCTCATCGGCGCGGGGCCCGACGGCGTCATGAACACGCGCGACGACGTTACTTGGCCGTAGTGTTGACGGTCACCTTCACCATCTTGTCGCCGCCCTGGATCTTGTCGACGACGTCCTGTCCCGAGGTCACCTGGCCGAAGACGGAGTGAACGCCGTCGAGGTGGGGCGTGGGGCAGTGCGTGATGAAGAACTGGGAGCCGTTCGTGCATTTGCCGCCGAGCTTCGTCCCGCTCTTCTTGTCGTGCTGGCACTGACCGGTGTGCGCCATCGAGAGCGCCCCCTTGCCGTGCCGGCGCGACGGGTGGATCTCGCAATCGATCGTGTAGCCGGGTCCGCCGGTGCCGGTGCCCTGCGGGCAGCCGGCCTGGACCATGAAGTTCGGGATGACGCGATGGAACTTGATGCCGTTGTAGAAGCCCTTCGCGGCGAGCGTCTCGAAGTTCTCGACGATCTTCGGCGCTTCCTTGTCGAAGAGCTCCAGGGTGATCGTGCCCTTGGTCGTTTCGATGGTCAGCGTCTTTGCCATGAGGACCTCCGAGTGGATGCGGCGGCCGCCGCTCTCTTAGAAGCAGGGAGTAGAAGAGTAGCGCAGATGGTCCGTGCTCTCTACTAAAAAAAGAGCGCGCCGTCCGCGGCGCGCGTACATCCGCTACTACCCACTAGCTACCAGCTACCAGCGCCTCCAAATGAGCGCGCAAGCACGCTCATTTAGTTGTCCGTGACCTTGAACACCGTCTTCGGCGGCGCCGTCATCTTCAGGTTCTTGTACCGCAGCTCCCCGCCGCAGTTGCGCGGCCCGTCGGTGCCGTTGCCGGTCTTGTTGGGGAACATCTTCGAGGTGTCGCCCGCCCACGTCCAGTTCGGATTGGGCTGCGAAACCGTCCCCTTCCACTCCTTGCGGTTGAGCACGATCTGCCAGCAGTCCTTGCCCTCGGACCCGGGCGGTCCGACATTCCGGCCGCCGGCGATATGGTTGTCCTTCATGCAGAGCTTCTGCGGATTCGGCGCCGCTCGCATCATGCAGTCGCACTGCGGATTCTGGTAGTACTCGTCGGGCAGCCCGAAGGCGCCGTGGCCCATCTCGTGCGCGATCACCGAGATCCCCGCCTTGCCCGGCGAGTGCACCGACCACCCGGGCATTCCGCCGCCCATGCAGTACGCGAGCACACCCTGCCCCTGCTTGTTCCCGAGGCCGAACCAGTCCAGCTTCCCCTTCTCCACGATGATCCGCCCCTCGCTCGTCGAGTCCTCGATCTCGCACTCCGCGATGAAGAACTGCCCCTCGGTCAGCCCGAAGTAGTAGTCGGAGATCAGCTGCATCCGCTCCTGCCACTCGTCGAGGAACTTCTTGTCGGCGTTGTCTTCGATGGCGATGGTGATCTTCCACGCGCGCCCCGCCTTCACGTACTCGGCGACCATCTCGCGCGCCTGGAACTCGAAGGAGTCCTTGATCCGCTTCACGGCGGCGAGGGCCTTCGAGTGCTTCGGGTTGAGCTCGACCGCTTTCTCGTACTCCTTGATGGCCTGCGCCTCGATCTTCGCCTCATTCTCGAGCCAGGTCCCCAGCGCGAAGTGCGTGTCGGGGCTGTCGTCGGCGCCGAGCTTGTCCTTCTTGAGCTTGTAGCAGAGCTCGAACTGCTTCTTCGACTCGTCGTCGAGGTCGCAGTCCTTCTCGAGCCACTTCGCCAGCTTCAGGCGGTGCTCCAGCTCGTTCTCCGGCTTCAGCTTTCCGTCCTTGAGCCAGCCCTCCATCTGCTCGAGGCGCAGCTTGCCCGCCTTCGCGTAATGGTCCGGCGCCTTCTCGGGCAGCATGTGCGTCTTGCACCACTTGCCCATGGCAACCTGCGATTCCCACGTCTCCTTCGCCATCTTCAGCTGGCGGTCGTACTCCTTCACGTAGTCGGCCTTGCGCTGCCAGCTCGTCTTCTTCTCGAAGATCTTTTCGACGTCCTTGAGCTTGATGACCTTGATCGTCCCCTTCTCGTCGGTCTGGAGGCGGATGATCCCCGCCTTCTGGTCGATTTCCTTCACGTCGCCTTCCAGCACCTCGCCGCTCTTCAGGACGATGTCGTCCGACGCCGCGAAGCGCCCGAGGGCCAGGACGATGAAGAAAGAGAGAAGGGTGAGACGCTTCATGCCATATCCCTTGCAGCCACCGGTGAGGACCCGCTCCAAGGGTTGAGACACCGGGAGCCGGTCGAGGTGTTCGGTGAAGCGTGAAATGCGGATGGCGGATCGGCACATGGCGGAGACCCGACAGCCAGAGGGCTACTTGCGATTCACGATGAGCATCACGACGTCGAAGATGAAAAGCGCCACGATGATCGCCTCCATCACGAGCATGCGGCGCTCGTTGATCTCGTGGCGCACCAGCGAGTAGAGGCTGTCGAGCTGCCGCAGCTTCTGGTCGACGCTCGCCTCCCACTGGCCGAGGTGGAACCGGTCCTTGCACGCCAGGTAGACGCGCGCGAGGTACCAGTCGCCGATGAACTTCGTGATGTTCGTCACTTCCTCCGACATCTTCGTGATGTCCATCCGGATCGACCGCAGCGAGCGCAGGATCCGCTCGGGCGTCGGCAGCAGCCGCTTCACCGCGTAATAGCGCTCGAGGTCGTCGTACGCGCGGCCGAAGAACTCGTCGAGCCGGTCGTCGAGCACCTGGAATTCCTCGAGCTGGAGGTTCGCGAGCTCGAGGACGTAGAGCACGTCTCCGATGTAGCCCGACTGGTCGACGACGAGGGCCGCGTCCCAGTCGACGATCGTCATGTCGCCGGTCGTGTAGGAGAAGGCGTGGCGCATCGCCTCCTTCACCTGGTCTTCGGCGAGCCGCTCGGGCAGGGCCTCCTCGCACAGGAGGGCGGCGATCTCCGCGCGGTTCGTGTTCGCCCACTCGGGCACTCCACCGGCCTCGACCCCGTCGATTCGCTCCAGCGAGAAGACCGTGTAGGCCTCCGCCGGGCGCCGCTGCGGGTTCGGCTTCACCAGGAACGGCGACAGGTTCTCCGTGACCTTCCTGCACAGCGCTTCCGCGCGCTGGTCGAGCCGCTCGTTGCCGGCCGCGAGCTGGTGGAACGGGACCAGGTCACCCAGCCGACCGGTCTCAACGGGCACGACATAGGTCACCGAGACGACGCCGACGTCGAACACGCGCACGACGGGCGTGAGCCGCAGGAGGCCGGCGTTCGTCGACAGCTCCTCCGCGTCGAGCGTCACGGAGAGCGGACGGTAGAGCTTCAGGTCGCGGGGCGCCGTCGCGCCGATGCGGATGTCGAACGGCTCGGGCTTGCGGCCCGCCACGTCGCGAATGGCCGCCGTCTTGATTTCGTTGGCCACGTCAAACGCGAACAGGTAGTGGACGGCGCCCTTCATATCGCGAGAATAGAACCTGCGCCGTCTACGTTGCAATACGTAACCACCCGAGGACCCATGAAGCTGATCGCGCTGCTCTGGCTGATGCAGTCCCCCACGAGGCTCGAGAGCGCCGCACCGGAGAAAACCGCCGTCAAGCCGGGCGAGACGATCAACGTCACCTTCAAGATCGCCTTCGACGCCGGCTATCACATTTATCCCACCAAGGAGCAGGACGGGACCGACAACACCGAATTCAAGTTCGACAAGAACACCGTCAACGTGCTCGCGGTCGTGAAGGAGCCGGCGACGAAGCACCACAAGGACGAGTACTCCGACTACGACGCGATTTATGAGTCACCCGCGGAGTTCGTTGTCCGGGTGCAAGTGCCGGAGAAGGCGAAGGCCGGAGAGCTCGTCGTCGGCGGAATGATCGATGGCCAGGCCTGCAACGACCAGGGCTGCTTCCCGATGGAGCTGCCGTTCAAATTCACGCTGAAGGTCGAGGCGCCGAAAGTCGATCCGTTCGCCGCTCCGAAGGTGACGCTCACCTCCGCGACCGTTGACCCCGCGGAAGCGAAGGCGGGCGACATCGTCAAGCTGACCGTGAAGCTCGACATCGCGCCCGGCTGGCATATCTACTCCAGCAAGCCGAACGACAAGGCATTCCCGACGACGTTCGTCTTCAGGGACGGCATCGAGATCGCGCGCGCCATCGAGGAGCCGGGCCTGCGCGGCCACAAGGACGCCGTGCTCAGCTACGACTACTTCGAGCGCGAGGCCGTTTTCGTCATTCCCGTGAAGCTGCCGACGAAGGCGGGCGACTTCAAGGTCCGCGGCACCGTGACGTACCAGCCGTGCGACGCGAAGGAGTGCCTGAAAGCGGTGGAGCTGGCGATCGAGGCGCCGGTGAGAATCGTGGCGTCGGCCGAGCCGCCTGCCGATGAAAGCAAGCTCAAGATCATCTCCGCGACATTCGACGCGAAGACGGGCAAGGTCGGCCTGAAGGTGTCGCTCGAAGCGGGCTGGCACATCTACTCCCTCAAATCGGCCGAGGGGCAGCCGACGACCATCACGCTCGAGAAGGCGTTCGCCGCCGAGGGCGCCATCGACGAGCCGAAACCGAAGGAGCACAAGGACCCCAACAGCACCTACTCCTACCACGAGGGCACGGTCGCGTTCGTGGTGCCGGCGAAGATCGCTCCCGAGACGACGCAGATCAAGGGCACGATCGGCTTCATGACGTGCGACGCGAACTCGTGTCTCGCCCCGGAGGAATTGGAATTCACGGCGGTGCCGGGCATCGTCGAGCCTGCCGGCGCCGTGGCGAGCGATGCCGCGCCGAAGAACGATCCGCCTCCGCCATCCGACGCCGACGAGTACGAGCGCCGCGGCCTGATCGGCTTCATCTTCTTCTCGATGGGATGGGGCCTCTTCGCGCTGATCCAGCCGTGCGTCTATCCGCTCATCCCGATCACCGTGACGTTCTTCGTGAAGCAGTCGGGCGAGTCGCACGCGAAGGTCTTCTTCCTCGCCGTCTGCTACGCCCTCGGCATCGTGATCTCGTTCACGGCCCTCGGCTTTCTGCTGACGGTCCTGCTCGGCGCCGCGGGAACCCAGATGTTCGCCTCCAGCCCGTGGACCAACCTCTGCATCGCGATCATGTTCGGCGTCTTCGCCCTGTCGATGTTCGGCCTGTTCGAGCTGAAGCTCCCCGATTCGTGGATGTCGGCCATCGGCGGCTCGCGCCGATCGGGCGTCGGCGGCGCGTTCATCCTCGGCCTGATCTTCTCGGTCGTCAGCTTCACCTGCACGATCCAGGGAACGGCGACGATCCTGGCCACGGCCGCCGGATCGTCGACGCGCTGGGCCGGGCTCATCGGGATGCTCGCGTACTCGGCGACGATGGCGGCCCCGTTCCTGCTCTTCGGCATCTTCCCGTCGCTGATCAAGTCGACCCCGAAGAGCGGGGGCTGGCTGCACACGGTGAAGGTCACGGGCGGATTCCTGGAGATCGGCCTCGCCATCGCCTACATCTGGAAGTCGGACTACACGTGGAAGTGGGGCTTCTTCGATCGGAACGTCGTGCTGGCGATCTGGATCGGCCTGTCGCTCATCACGGCGCTCTATCTCGCGGGCGTCTTCCGCTTCAAGGGCGACAGTCCCAATGACGGGATCGGCTTCGGGCGGATGATGGCGGCGCTGACCTTCGCGATGATGGCGGCGTTCCTGGTCGGCGGCTATTCCGGCATCAACCTCCGGGTCTTCAACACCGTGCTCCCGCCCGCCCCGATCCAGGTGCTCGACAACTACGAGGACGCCGAGGCGCTCGCCAAGAAGGAGAAGAAGCCGATCTTCCTCGAGTTCACCGGGGTGACCTGAACGATCTGCAACATCAACCGCGGTGCGGTGATCGTGCAGGCGTCGCCCCAGATCGCGCTCAAGGAATTCGTCTTCGCGGAGCTCTATACCGACGACGGCAGCGATGAGGCCAAGGCCAAGGTGCGGGCCCTTCAGAAGAAGTACGGGTCCGTCGCGCTCCCGCTCTACCTGGTCCTATCGCCCGAGGGGAAGGAGCTGAGCCGGCTGACGGGGACGATCGGCGAGACGCAGTTCCTGAAATTCCTGGACGCCGCGAAGCGCAAGTTCGAAAAGTCGAAGAAGAAGTGACTTTTCGGGCAATTCCCAACGGGCGGCCCCGTTATGCGTACAGCTTGTGAGTAGGAGAATTGCCCCATGAAGACATTCCTTGCCCTGTCGATCATCCTTGCCAGCGCCTCCACCGCCTTCGCGCAGGACGACGTCGACCAGCTGAAGCGCGAACAGCAGCGCCAGATGAAGGAGATGGAGGAGCGCCAGAAGGCCGAGCGCGAGAAGATGAACCGCGCGTTCGAGGAGAAGATGCAGCGCATGATGGAAGAGCGCAAGCGCAATGAGAAGCGCGGCGACGAGAAGAAGTACGACGAGAAGAAGACCGACGAAAAGAGGGTCGAGGAGAAGCGCGTCGAGAAGCGCGAAGGCGACAAGCGCCCCGACGAGTTCGGCCAGGCGATGGAGAAGATCAGCCGCGCGATCATGGAGCTGCAGGAGCAGGTCAACCGCCTCCGCAAGGACCTCGACGGCATGCGCGGCGGCGGCGACAAGCGCGAGCCCAACCAGCGCGACTTCCGCGACGTGCCCGACAAGCGCGAGCCGCCGCCCCGCGGCGACCAGAAGTTCGGCCCCGACATGCTCCGCGAGATGCTCAAGGAGAAGGGCATGGACCGCGAGCAGATGCAGAAGTTCTTCGAGGACTGCCTGCGCGGCCTCAGGGACGGCAAGGATGGCAAGGACGGCCGCGACGAGCCCCGCAAAGAGGAGCCCAAGAAAAAGAAGCCGCAGCCCCAGGACGAGAAGCGCGAATACTAAACCAGGACCCGGGCAAGATTCACGAAGGCGGGCCGATGACCTCGGCCCGCTTTTTCCTTTTGCCTTCCGCCGTTCTTCTTTCCTTCCCTCTTTTTTCTTTCTTCTTCATACTTTCGTCGATGCCTCCGCAGCCATTCCTGGACCTGGCCACGATCAACCTTGACGCCCGCCTCTACGAAGGCGACGACATCCGCAAGCTCCTCCCCCATCGCGGCGCCATGGCCCTGCTCGACGGGATCGTCGCCCTCGCCCCGGACAAGTCGTGGATCGTCGGCTACAAGGACGCCCGCGCGGATGAGTTCTGGGTCCCGGGCCACTTCCCCGAAAACCCCATCGTCCCCGGCGTCGTCTCCATCGAGGCGGCGGGCCAGCTCGCCGTCTGCTTCTACAAGCTCACCGTCCCCGAGATATCGAACCGCCTCGTCGTCTTCGGCGGCGTCGACGGGGTCCGCTTCCGCGGCATCGTCCGGCCCGGCGACCGCGTCTGGCTCCTCGCCAAGCCGATCGAGGTCAACCGCCGCATGGCCAAGTGCTTCACGCAGGCGATCGTCGACGGCAAGGTCACGTACGAAGGAACGATTCTCGGGATACCGACGTAGGAACGAATGTTCGATGTTCGATGTTCGATGTTCGATGTTCGATGTCATGTACGATGTGAGCCCATGACACCGCCGATCCAGCGATGAAGGCCTCTGACGAACTTTCGCGGCTCGATCTCGCGGCCGACTTCCTCCGCCGCGTCACGAAGCGCTCGCCCACCGTCGCCGCGGTGCTCGGTTCCGGCCTGAGCGACGTCGTCGCGCTCAAGGACGAGGTCGAAATCCCCTACGAGGACATCCCCGGCTGGCCTGCCAGCCGCGTCCGCGGCCATGCGGGGCAGCTCGCCGTCGGCAAGGTCGGGAAGACCGTCGTCGCGCTTTTGAAAGGCCGCGCCCACTACTACGAGGGCTGGTCGCTCGCGCAAGTCGTCTTCCCGACGCGCGTCGTCGCCCGAATGGGTGCGAAGCTCCTCGTCGTCACCAACGCCGCCGGCGGCATCAACACCGACTTCGCGGCAGGCGACGTCATGATCATCCGCGACCATCTGAACCTTCTCGGCGTCAACCCGCTCCGCGGCCCGAATCTCGACGCGATGGGCCCCCGCTTCCCGGACCTCACGGCAGCCTACGACGCAGCGGCCGCGCGGGCCTGTGCCAAGCGCGCGAAGGTCGCCGTCCGCGAGGGCGTCTACGCCGCCGTGCCGGGGCCGTCGTACGAGACGCCCGCCGAAGTCGCGATGCTGCGCACGCTCGGTGCCGACGCCGTCGGCATGTCGACGGTGCCCGAAGTCATCGCGGCCCGCCACGCGGGCGTCCGCGTCCTCGGCTTCTCACTGATCACCAACCGCGCCGCCGGGATGTCGAAGGGGAGGATCACGCACGACGAAGTCATGGAAGCCGCGACGGAGGCGAAGCCGCGGCTCGGCAGGCTCATCAGCGAGGCGATCCAGTGGAAGGCGAGCTGATCAAGGCGGCCCTGGCCGCCCTCGAGCGCGCCTATGCCCCCTATTCCAAGCACCGCGTCGGGGCGGCCGTCCTGGCACGGAGCGGCAGAATCTTCGCGGGATGCAACGTCGAAAACGCGTCTTATGGATTGACGGTCTGTGCCGAGCGCACCGCCCTCTTTGCCGCCGTTGCGGGGGGCGAGACCTCCATCGCACGCATCGTCATCGTGAGCTCGACGGGCCGGCCGACGCCGCCGTGCGGCGCCTGCCGCCAGGTGCTCGCCGAGTTCGCGCAGGATCTCGAAGTCGTGATGGTCGGGGGGAAGAGCGAGAAGCGCGCCTGGCTGTCGGCGCTGCTGCCGGACGCGTTTCGGAAGGATCGGAAAGGCCTGTCTTGAGCGAGTCCGCGTCGCGCTGGTCCGTCAGCGCTCGAAAGGCTTGCCTTGAGCGAGCCGGCGCTCTAAAAAAGCGCCGCGAGTCGAAAGGCTGGAGTGGCGTCGCCGGTATGGTTAAGATGGCAGGTTCTGGGGAGGCATTGATGAAGAAGATCTTCGCGCTCGCGGCCGTGATGGCATTCGCCGTCGGATGCGGCCGCACTGGAACCGTGGCCGCCGTCTTCAAGGGCACCACGCCCGCCACGTCCGCGACAAAGGACCAGCGCTGGATCTCGTTCCATTGCCCCGCCTGCGGCCGCGCGGCCGCCGACGGCGCCAAGACCTGCGCCAACAAGGAATGCGCGGCCAAGCTCACCTGGCCGGCCGACTACCCCTGCGGCTATTGCGCCGGCAGCGGCGACTGCCCGACCTGCAAGATGATGAGCCAGGACGGGAACAAGTGCTACAACTGCGGCGGCTCGGGCACCATGGCGCTCGGCACCGTCGGCAGCGTCCCGATCGGCCGCACCCTCCCGTGCCCGAACTGCAAGGACAACCCAGGTCTCTGCCCCACCTGCAAGACCCAGAAGGGCAAGTGCGACTTCTGCAAGGGCGGCGGCAAAGTTGACGTCGCCACGCTGAAGACGAAGACCGAGGCGCCCACCGAGGAGAAGAAGCCGGAGGCGCCGCCGGAGAAGCAGCCGGAGAAGGCGCCCGCCGAGAAGCCCCCCGAGAAGAAGTAGTTCGACTGCCCGACGCATCCGCGTCGGGCGCTCACTACAAGTAGGCCCGCGAGGATGAAGTACGGATTGGGCCGCCTGCTCGAAGTCCTCGGCATGGCGGTCACGCTGCTGGGCCTCGGAGCCTACATGTTCGGCGGCGGCTCGATGAAGTACGAACTCACCTGCCTGTTCGTGGGCATCGTGATTTTCTGGCTGGGAAACACCCTGCGGGTCCGGGCCGAACGACGCTGATCGGCGCCTCCGACTCGAGGGGCTACTTCCTCAGCCTCAGCTCTTTGAAGCTTACATCGCCCTCCGCCGAGAGCCCGATCGCGTTCTTCGCGTCCAGCACCGACTTCACGGCGAAGACCGGCTGGCGGTCAAGGTAGATCACGACTTCGCCCGTCTCCTTGTCCGCGACCCACGAGAGCTCGACCCACTTCCCCACCTGCACCGCGGCCGGCAGCGCGACCGACTTGAGCACCGTCGGCTTGCGGTTGTCCACGTCGAGCAGCTCGATATTGCCGTTCGAGTTGACGACGACCCACTTCGCCTGCGTATCGTTCTCGGTCACGTCGAAGAAGAAGCCGAACGACCAGGCTTGCCGGAGGTCGTTCAACCGGATCTTCGCCGTCATCCCGCTGGTGCCCTCGGTCTTCTCCGGGTTCATCATCATCCGCTGGCCGCGGTCGAGGCGCATCATCGTCTCGTCCTCGATCTTCGCGGGCGGCGGCGTCTTGTCCTTCTTCCCGTCCCAGCCCCACACCTCCCCCTTGATGAGGAAGCTCGTCGACTTGGGGATGTAGCCGCCGTTCCAGTTTCCAAGCCCCAGCAGCGCCGACCACGCGAGCTTGTTGACCGTCTCTTCCTCAAACTCGTTCTCGTACTTCTTGCGCAAAAGGGTCGCGATCTCCTTCACCCGTCCGTACGCCCGCTGATCAAGCTGCGATCGCATCTCGGCGATGTAGAAGCGCACGCGGTGCGAGCGGATCAGCGGGCCAAGCGTGAGGAAGAGGTCGAGGTTCTTCGTCTTCGCCTCCACGTCGTCGAGCGCCTTGACGACCTCGTCCCACTTCTTCTGCTCCGCGGCGCGATGTGCCGGAGCCAGATAGTCACGGCTCAGCCGCTCGAGCTCGACCTGCGCCTTCGTGTCGAGCCACGCCGTGCGGAAGGCGGGGATCGCCGCGCCGAGCGCCGAGGCCTGCGTGAACCACCGGCGAGCCGCGTTGACGCGGTCGGGCACGCGCGAATGGAGATAGGCGGCGCCGGCGGCGAGGCAGAGCCTCTTGCTCTTCTGGAACGCATCCACGGCCGGCTGCGTGTCGCCGAAGTCCGCCGCCGCGGCGAGCGCGACCGCGTCCGCCGGCGGGAGCCCCCGCAGGATGATGGGACGCGCACTGCCGCCGTCGGGCGCAAAGGTCGGCGCACCGTCACCCCACGCGATGATGCCCCGCGAACCTTCGAGGAAAAAACCGCCTCCGCTCACGCGCTGAATCCCCTTGGACGCGCGCCGCAGCATCCACTCGGCCCGCGCCAGGTCGTCGAGCAGCATCGCCGCCTCCCCCGCCGTATCCTTCGCGTCAGGCAGCGCCCGCTCGATCGCCGCCAGGCAGACCTCGAGCTCCGCCTCCTCCGCCCTCTCGATGTCGATCTTCGCGAGCGCCGCGTAGTCGAGCCCCGCCAGCCGCACCGCTTTCCCTTCGGGCATCGACGGGTCGCGCGACGCGACGAAGTCGAGCACGGCCTTCCACGCCTGGCCCGGGACGCTCTTGGACGCCGCGTCATTCACGCGAGCTTCAACGGCCTCGAACGCGCCGCGGAGCTTCAGCGCCGCCGCCGCGAGGGCCGCGGGCTCCCGGTCGTCGAGCTTCACCTTGAGCTCCTGGATGCGGTCGCGCTGCTCCGGCGACTGGTCGGAAAGCGTGCGCAGCCGCGACCGCGCCGCGTCGAAGTTCTCCTTGTCGATCAGCGCGTCGATCTCCGCGAGCTCCGTGCCGATGAACGTCCGCATCCGGCCGTCGAGATCGGCCAGCTCCTTCGCCACCGCGCGGCCGCGCGTCGTCGTCGAGAGCAGGGCGCGGGGGAACTGGCGCAGCGCCGCGATCTGGCCGAAGACGTCGAGCCCCGGCTTCGGCTCGACCTTCCGGAACTCGTTCTCGGAGACGCCGTCGATGCGCGCCTGGTAGCGGACCTTCGCGGCCGAAATGGGCTCGCGGAGCGCGTCGCTCGGATGGCTCGCGGCGAACGCGTCGAACTGTCCGAGCATGATCGAGTAGTAGCTGAAATCGTCGAGCTTCGACTCCGCCTCGGCGGCCAGCGCTTCGAGCCGTTCGCGTTCGGGCTTCAGCGTGTCGACGACCGGCCCCGGGTCCGGCCGCACCGGCGGCTTGTCGGGCGTCGTCGCGTTCCCGCGCCGCGAGGCGATGATCGCGATGCCGAGCACGGCGAAGAGCACGGCGACCCCGGCGATCACGCCGTAAATGCCGCGGTTCGAGGCGGTCGGCCGCGGCGCCTGCGCCGGCTTGCGCAGCGCCACTTCCACGGGCCGGTTCTCCAGGAACGCGACGAGGTCCTTCTGCGCCAGCTCCGCGCTGCCGTAGCGGTCCTCGGGGCGCTTCGCCAGCAGCTTCATCGTGACGTCGTTGAGCGTCTGCGGAATCTTCGCGTTGATCCGGATCGGCGGGATCGGCGCGTCCTGAATGTGCATGTTGAGCACGGCGAGCGCCGTCTGCCCGGTGAACGGCACCCGGCCGGTGATCATGTAGTAGAGCGTGACGCCGAGCGAGTAGATGTCGCTCCGCGGCTCGGCCTTGCGCCCCTTCGCCTGCTCCGGCGAGATGAAGTACGGCGTGCCGACGACCGTGCCGTCGGCGGTGAGCTTCTGGGTCGCCTCGGTCTCGATCGCCAGGCCGAAGTCGAGGATCTTCGGATGGTTGCCCTTCGTCAGGAGGATGTTGTCGGGCTTCACGTCGCGGTGGACGATGCCCGATTCGTGCGCGTGCTGCAGCCCCTTCAAGATGCCGATCGCGACCCGCGCCGAGTCGCGCGGCTCGACGACGCCGAGCTGCTCGATGATCGTCTGGAGCGACTCGCCCTCGACGTACTGCATGACGATGAAGAAGCGGCCCTCGGCGACGCCGACGTCGTAGACCTGGACGATGTTGGCATGCTCCAGCTTCGCGCAGGTCTCGGCTTCGCGGCGGAAGCGGGCCACGTACTCGGGGTCCTTCGAGAGGTGCTCGGGCAGGATCTTGATGGCGACTTTCTTGCCGAGGTTCTGGTGCTCGGCCAGGTAGACCGCGCCCATGCCCCCGGAGCCGAGCTTGGAGAGGATGCGGACCTTCTCCAGGGTCTTGCCGATGAGGGGATCGTGGGTCGCAGACACCATTGCTATTTTAGACGTCGCCGGGGGGTCGGAATCTGAAAGTTCAGCGCTTCCCGGCCTCCCGGTAGCGCTTGAGGAAGTCGTCCTGCCGCTGGAGGGCCTCGTCCTCCGCGCCGGCCGAGTCGGTCAGGAGCCGCCACCACCCCTGCGTCAGGTGAACGCCCTCGTGGTAAAGCACCCGCAGCGTCTCGCGCCGGCGAAGCGGACCGAAGAGGCCGGCGTAGAGATAGACGCGGCCGAGGCGGGTCGTCCCGTACGAGAGGTAGCCTCCCACGCACGGGTCATCATCGAAGATCGCGATAGGCGCCTTCCGGAGCTCGTCGGCGACGCCGCGATCGAGCAGATCGCCCGTGCGGTCGGCGTGGTCGGAAATGGCCCGCGTCAGTTCGTCGATCGCGGTCAGCTCTTCGGGGGTCGCGGGTGGCGTCTGGTACGGGAATCCGCAGCCGCAGACGAGCAGCAGCGCCAACGGAGCCGGCTTCACAATAGTAGAGACGCGGGATGGGTGGCGGGTATGGTAGAGAGATGAAGTACGCTTTCGCCTTCCTGGCCGCGCTCTCGCTTCAGGAGAGCGAGCCCGCACCGAACTCGATCGTCCTCTCGGTCACCTCCAAGCACAAGGACGTCCTTCGGAAGGGGCAGGTGCCGCAGTATTCGCTGGCCGCGATCTTCGCGAAGTGGGGCTTCACGGTGGAGAGCCGCGTCCAGACCGCGTGGGACAAGTCGCTCCCCAAGGACTCGGTCAAGGTCGTCCTGCCGCCCAAGGAGGGCGAGAAGGCCCCGCCCGCCGCCCCCGCCGCCTTCACGATCGAGGGGTCGATCGACTACGTCGCCAAGGACGTCAAGTTCTTCGACAAGACGCTCGACCTCATCAACTACGTCGCCGAAGTCAGCGTCATCGTGAAGGACGCGAAAGGCAGGGAGCTCAAGAAGATCGCCTGGAAGAACTACTACGGCGCCAGCAAGGAAAAGGGCGAGGAATCCGTGCTCAAGGAAAGCGAGTCGCGGGCGACGCGCTTCCTGACCGTCGACCTGTTCCAGATCAAGGAGATCGCCGACCAGGTCCCGAAGGACAAGAAGGAGGAATTCGAGAAGTTCCTCGCCAAGGAGAAGGAGCAGCGCGACAAGCACTTCGACGACTTCGAGGCCCGCGAGAAGAAGACAAAGGAGTGACCGCCGCCCTCCTTTCCTCTCCTATCTTCTCCTACCTTCGTTACCTTCGTTCCCTTCGTTCCCTTCGTTACCTTCCGCCCATTCCCCACAGCCGGATCGTCGAATCCCAGCTCCCCGACGCCAGGACCTTCGTCGACTCGCTGAACGCGATCCAACGGACCGGCCCGGTGTGGCCCTTCAGGACGGCGAGTTCTTTCCCGGTGCGCGCGTCCCAGAGCCTCACGAAACTGTCCTGGCCGCCGCTCGCGACGACGGTGCCCGCCGGGTTGAAGGCGACGCACAACGCGCCGTTCTCGTGGCCCCCAAGCGTCCGGAGCTCCTTTCCGGTCGAGAGCTCCCAGAGCTTCACCGTCTTGTCGTTGCTCGACGTCGCGATCACGCGGCCGTCGGGGTCGATGGCGACGGAAACGATGCCTGCCGTGTGGCCCTTGAGCACGAGCCGCTCCGTGCCGGTTGAGACGTCCCAGACTCTCGCGGTGTGGTCGCTCCCTGCCGAGATGAGCAGCTTTCCGTCGGGGGTGAAGACGACATCGGAGACCGGGCCCGTGTGGCCGGTGAGCGTCCGCAGTTCCGTCGCGCGGGCGACGTCCCAGATCTTGATGGTCGCATCGTTGCTCGCCGTGGCGAGCAGCTTGCCGCTGCGGCTCATCGCGATGCCGAAGACGGTCGCCTTGTGGCCGGTCAGCGTCGCGAGCTCGCGCCCGTTCGCGTCCCACAGTTTCGCCTTGCAGTCGTAGCCGCCGGAGGCGAATGCCTTGCCGTCCGCGGAGGCGTCGATGTCCGTCACTCCCGCCTCGCACGCCGCGATCGAGCGCGTCTCGTTTCCGGTGGCCGTCTCCCACGTGCGAATCGTGCCGTCGCAGCTGCCGGAGAGAAGGGTCTTGCCGTCGCGGGAGAAGAGGAGCCCCGGCACGGTCCCCTGGTGGCCGGTCAGCGCCCTGAGGAAACCGACCTTCGGCGCGTCCTTGAGCCCGATCGCGCCCGCGCCTCTCGGCGCGTTTCCGGAGGTGTCGGCAAGCGCCGCGGAACAGGCCGCCAGGACAAACCACGCGCGCGTCATCATCGGCACTATATCGGACGCCGTGGGGCGGCGCCGGTGAGCGATTTACTCAAAGAGCTTCCGCAGCCACCGCCGCCGTCCCAGCCGCTTCGCCTTCACCGGCTGCCCGCCGCGCCAGCGCGCAAGATCGTCCGCAAACGCGGCGGCCGTCGCCATCCGGTCGTCGCGGTCCTTGGCGAGCGCGCACAGGCAGACCGCTTCGAGATCGGGAGGCGCCTGAGGGTCGATCTCCGACGGCCTCGTCGGAACCTGGCGCCGTACCGCTTCGCGGACGTCGTCAGGGGCCGCGCGGCGGAACGGCGGCCGCCCCGCCAGCAGCTCGTAGAGCAGCACCCCCAGCGAGTAGACGTCGGTGCGCGCGTCGAGCGGCCCCGGGGAGAACTGCTCGGGTGCGCGGTGCGACAGCGTCGCGCCATCTCCGAGCGCATCGTGGAGCGGCGCGAGCCCCGCGTCGACGATCTTCACGTCGTCGCCCGCGAAGAAGAGGTTCGCGGCGCGCAGGTTGCCGTGCACTATCCCCCGTCCGTGGGCGCGGTGCAGCGCCAGCGCGACCCGCTCAAGCCGCGCGACCATCACGGCCAGCTCGTGAGTCTTCGCCGCGACGCTCCCGTACGGCTCGCCATCGACGAACGGCCGCGAGACGAAGGGGATCCCCTCCGCTTCGCCGACCTCGAGGATCGGCACGACCTCCGGCTGGTTCACGACGGCCGACGCCGCCGCGACGGCGCGGAGATGATCGACCACCCACGGCTCGGCGCGGCGCAGCACGCGCAGGGCGACGCGGCAGTTGAGGCCCCGGTGCATCGCGCGGAACGACGCGCTCCACGGTCCGCGGCCGAGATCGCCCTCGATCGCGTACGGACCGAAGGAGTCGACGACGATCCGCTCCACCTGCGCCGAGATGTCGGCCTTGTCCTGGAGCACGGGCACCGAGAGGACGCGCAGGCAGCGCCGGCAGAGGAATTTCGTGCCCGGGCCGAGACCTTCCACGAGGTAGCTCGTGCCGCACCCCGCGCAGCGCACGCCGGCCTTTTCCTGGCGGCGGAGCACGTCGACGAACTGCGACGACGAGAGCGCGCCCTTCTGAAGCAGGAGCTGCCCGATCATGGCGGGCGCCCCGCCGGCCGCGAGCTCCTGCTGGCGGCGGACGCAGGCGCTCACCTGCGACGTGGTGACGTACCCTTCGCGGATCGCGATCTGGCCGAAGAGACCGCCCTCCTCGGACCGCTCCACGCGGTCGGCGATGTTGATCTTCTGGATGTCGAGGATCGCCTCGATCTGCGCCGCGGTGACCAACCCGCGCGCGACGAGGAACTCGCCGAGCTTCGCCGTCCCCTGCTCGCGCAGTGCCTGGTCGAGCTGCGGACGGCTGATGAAGCCCTCGTTGACGGCAACGGCCCCGAACAGAATGTCATCGGACATCGAACATCACGGTTTCGTATAGGCCACGAACTTGTTCTTCCCGCCCCGCTTCGCGGCATAGAGCGCCTCATCCGACCGCAGGATGAGATCGTGGTGGGTGGTCGCGTCCTCGGGAAAGCACGCCCCGCCGATCGAGAACGCGACCTTCACCGGCCTCCCCTGGTACGAGAAGGCGGCCTTGTCCATCGCCTCGAGAACCCGCAGCGCCACGATCTTCACGCCCTCGCGTCCCGCCTCGGGCAGGATGACCTCGAACTCGTCGCCGCCGTAGCGCGCCACGACGGGCCCGGGGGTCTCACGGTCTTTGACGCGCAGGACCGTGTCGACGTTTCGAGTCGTGTTCGCGAGCAGCCGCGCGACGCCGCGCAGGAGCTCGTTGCCCGCGTCATGGCCGAGCGTGTCGTTGATGCCTTTGAAGTTGTCGAGGTCGAGCATCAGCAGGCCGCAGGGCTTGTCGTGGCGCTTGCAGCGGGCGACCTCCGCCTCGAGCCGCTTCTCGAAGTGCGAGTGGTTGTAGAGGTGCGTGAGGTGGTCGTGCGTCGACTGCTGGTAGAGCAGCGCGTTGTCGATGGCGATCCCCGCCTGGTCGGTCAGGATCTCCGCGATCTCCTGCTGGCGGGGGCCGAACGCCGCCGGCGTGTAGGGGTTGTCGAGGTAGACCGCGCCGATGAGCCTCAGCTTCACCTTCACCGGCAGGCAGAGGATCGACAGCAGGTGGAACTCGTGGACGCTGTCGATCGTCTTGAGCGCCGGATCGCGCTGCGCGTCGTCGGCGACGATCTTCCTCCCCTTCTCACGCACGGCCTTGAGCACGGTCCGTGAGATCCCCATTTCGAACCGCTTCAAGTCCTCGCGGTCGCGGTTGCGCGAGACCTCGATCTTGAACTTCTCGCCCTCGAAGACCACGATCGTCCCGCGCGCGGCGTTGCAGTACTCGAGCATCGTGTCGAGGATCATCGTCATCAGGCGGCGCAGGTCGAGCTCCGAGTTGATCTTCTTGATCACCTCGAAGATCGGCCGCATCGAGTCGAGCGCCGCGCCGTCGATCTGCCTCGTCGGCGACTTTTTCGGAGCGACCTGCACGGGGACCTTGTAGAGGCCGCTGCCGGACGCGGGATCGCGGCCGAGCGCCGCCTGCACCGCGGAGTTCTTGAGGAACCGTTCGCGCAGCTCGGTGGAGAGCTCGTCGGCGATGCGCCGGATGATCTCGCCCGCGCCCTGCCGGTAGGTCTCGGCCGCCTGCTCGCGCGAGAGCATGTGACACGTGGCGGCGAAGGCCGCCTTCACCTGCCAGAGCGTCTCGACGTGGCGCGCCTTGAGGAGCTCCGCCTCCGCGCTGGTGAGCAGCTCCAGCGCGCGCTCGTGCTGCTCCTGCCGCTCGGCACAGACGGCGCGGACGAGCGCCGCCCGCGCGCGCACGACCGCGTCCTGGATCGCGCCGGCCTCCGCCGCGTCGGCGAAGTCGCACGCCTCGGCCCATTCCTCGCGCGCCATCGCGAGTTCCGCGCCCACGAGCCGTGCCGCCGCCGCCAGGCTGTCCGCGGGCGTTCCCGCGAACAGGCCCATGGCACGATCGAGCGCCGCTTGCGCCTTTTCGACTTCTCCCAATCGCAGCAGGGCGAGCGCATCGACCGACTCGACACTCCCCGACGCCAGCGGGCTGTTCGCGCGGCCCGCGAAGTCGCGCGCTTCTGCGAGATAGACGCGCGCCTTGCCGGCGTGGTTGAGCGTGCACAAGACGTCGGCCGCCATGGCCAGCGCGATCGCCGCCTTGTCGCGCTGGTTCGCCTTGACGGCCTCGATGGAGTGGCGCTTCGCCGCCTGGAGGGCCTTCTCGTAGTGGCCCTCGGCAATCAATGCGCGCAAGTCGTCAAGCACGGGTCGGGGATTCTAGGGAGTCCAGAGTCCATAGTCCATGGTCCACCGTCACGCGGCGACGATCGCGAACCCCTCGCACAATTCACATCTTTCTTGAACGAGACCTCGTATAGTCCAGACATGACTACGCAGACTACGCGGTATCCCCGAACGCTCGCGATCTCGGGGCAGTCGTTCACGCTGCGCCCTCTCGTTCGTGGAGACGAACACGAGCTCGCCGCGTTCTTCCGCCAGCTCCCGGTCGACGACCGCCGGATGCTCAAGGACGACGTCACGAACGCGCTGGTGATCGCGTCGTGGTGCTCGAACATCAACTACGACAAGGTGCTGCCGCTCCTGGCGTTCGCCGGCGGACGGGTCGTCAGCGTCGCGACGCTCCATCGGTCGGGCGGATGGTCGCAGCACGTCGCGAAGATCCGCGTCACGGTCCACCCCGACCACCGGGGTCACGGCCTCGGCCGCGCCGTGGTGGGCGAACTCGTCGATCTCGCAGGGGAGCTGAAGATCTCGATGCTCGACGCCGAGGTGATGTCGGAGCAGAAGGGCGGGCTGAAGCTCTTCGAGGAGCTCGGATTCCTGGCCGTGGCGACGCTGCCGCAGCACGTGCTCGACCTCAAGCACCAGGCGCACGACCTCGTGGTGATGTCGAAGACGCTGATCCCGCCGGAGCGGCTGTCGCCGGACGCCTACAAGAGCTCGGAAGAGGTCGAAGAGGGCGGCGACGGGTAGAGGGCGATAACCAAGGCGACAGCATTCCTGGGCCAGAGCTCTTCACCGCGATCTCATCCACACCTCGGAACACTCGCATCTCCTTGCCCTCCATGCAGTAGCAAAGCACACCTCCTTGTTGCTTGGGGCTATGGCCTATTCACGAAATCAGCCAAACACCCGGTCCCTTCCTCCGAATGGGTCGGCGAAGGAGGAACCGATGAAGACAACGATGGGTGCGCTGCTCGCGATGACCGCCGCTGTTTCGTCCGTGGGATGCGCCTACCAGCACATCCGCTGCACCGACAAGGGAGGCAACGGCACCATCACGGCCGAGTACACGTACCCGGAGGACGGCTTCGAGAGCGACGGCGTCTTCCGCGTCGGCTTCGACCGCCATGGCGACCCCTATCCCGATCCGAGAGAAGTGGCGATCGACGATGCGCGGCTTGAATCCTGCCACAGCGCGCTGCGCGAGTACTTTGCCGGCACAGGCTATGACGCGGCCAGCGTCGCCGCCGCCTTCGGCCGTCGCATCAGCACCGCCTGCGGCAAGCGAACCCTCATCATCCTCATCCACGGCATCAACTCGAGCTATCCCGAGTCGCGTCGCTCCTACGAGTCGGCTCGCGCGTCGATCCAGAAGCAGTTCCCGCAGCTCGATGCGGTGTTCCTCGAGATCTACTGGGACGGCATGTGGGGCGATGCGATCAGTCTCTGGCCGCACGCTCGCGAGACGTCGAAATGGGTCGGGCTGCGCCTTCGCCCGCTGCTCAGCGCACTCGATCCCGCGATTCCGGTTCGCGTGGTGACACACAGCCGCGGCTCGGCGGTCATCGCCAGCGCGCTTTGGAACGTCAAGCTCGGCGAGAGCGATGCGTCCGGCCGCGAGTTCACGGCGCTGCAGCAGAAGGGGCCGATTCCCGCGAACCGCGACCTGCGCATCGGGCTGGTCGCGCCTGCCATGGGCGAGGAGGAATTCGAGGGCTTCAACGTCCGCGGCGCCAGCGAGGGCAGCGTGATCATCGCCGTGAACGAAACCGACGAGACGCTCGCCAAGGGAATGGTGCCCGCAGGCTGGTTCGGGAGCACGCGGCTGGGCTGCTGCCTCGACGCGTTCCGCGCCGTCGAGAGGATGCTGAACCGCGACCACGCGGTCGCGAAGCTGGTCGACCTCTCCGGATCGTCGGTCCACGACTTCAAGGACTACGTCTGGCGCCGCGAGTTCAAGGGGAAGTTCCTGCACCTGCTCTTCGCGCCGGCCGCCGCCGTGGCGGCCTCGCGGCCGTGATCGCGGCCTCTACCAGCGGACCGAGACTCCCGCGCTCAACAAGATCCCGTACTCGTCGCCGTCGGGCGTCTCGCGGTGAACGCGATTGAGCAGGTTGAAGCCCTCGACGAAGAGGCGCCCCCTCGATTCGCCGACCGTGAAGGGCACGGAGATCCGGCCGTTGACAAGCGCGTGCTGCGGCACGCGGCCGCCCGCGAACTCCACGTCGTCGAAGAAGCTGACCCAGGCCATTCCCTGGACCTGGTCCTCGCCGCCCAGCGTGACGCCCGCGCTTGCCTTCCATCGCGGGGCGAACGCGATCCGGTCGTGCGTGTCGCGATCGAACCGCTCCGAGAACGAACCATTGGCGAAGACCCACCCCGCTTCTCGGAAGCGGTAATTGACCTCGGCCTCCATGCCGTACGCCAGGTTCTGGCCCGTGCCCGACGGGCCGATGGTCGACGGAATACCCGCCGGAAACGGCGGCGACGGCAGGAAGCTCGTGGCCACATAGGACACGCCCCGGTCGACGAGGTTGTAGAAGACGCCTGCCTCGACGCGCAGCCGGTCGGCCGGCGTTGCGTGGCACGCGAGTTCCAGCGACCGCATCTGCTCGGGTCGAAGGTCGCGATCGCCCGTGATTTCGGCGGGGGGAAGGCCGGCGATGTTCACGGGCATGCGGAACCAGAATTCGCGCAGCGCCGGCTGACGGAAGCCATAGCCTCCCGATGCCCTGAGCCACACCCGCTCCTGCACGGCTTCCCACACGACCGCGAGCCGCGGCGAAACCACCGGCCCGGCCAGCGAGTGCCGGTCGAGACGCACCCCGCCGGTGACAACCAGTTCCTTGAGCGGCGCGAATTCGTCCTGAAGGTGGACCCAGGCGAGATTCGTCGCATGCGCGCCATCCGAGATGTCGGCGTCATCCGTCGAGAAGTGGGTATAGCGGTATCCCGTGCCGGCGGTCAGCGTGTGCGGTCCGAAGGGGCCGAACGTCGCGAGGGCATCGACGCTCACCGTGTCGAGCAGGAGGCTGAACGGCGCGTAGAGCGCCCCGGGGATCGAGTCGGACCGGAAATGGTCCCACGAGAGGTACGCCTTGTACGGTCCGTTTGACCAGTCGACCTTCGAGGTCAGATCCACGACATCGCTCGCGAAGAGGGTTGCCGGCACGCCCAGGAAGGTCGGAATGAGCGTGTCGAGCTTCTGACGCGAGGCGACACCGGTCAGCCCGACGATGTTCTCCCCGAATCTCCGCTCGTACCGCGCCTCGACGAAGATCTTGTCGCGGGCGTTCGCTCCGCGCGGCGAGAAATCCTCGATGTCGTCCCAGGCAATCGTGAGCTTGATCGCCGCCGGGTCCTCCTTCGCACGGCGCACGATGATCGCGGACGCCATGTCGGAGCCGCGCAGCCCGCCGCTGCCGGAGACGAGGATCGTGTCCTCCGCGTAGGCCAGCGGGGATTTCGTGATGATATTGACGATGCCGTGCATCGCATTGGGTCCGTACAGGAACGAGCCGGGACCGCGGATCACCTCGATGCGCTCGATCGACTCGATCGGCACCGGCAGCGCGTCCCAGAGAACGTTGCCGAAGAAGTCGTTGTAGACCTGGCGGCCGTCGACGACGCCGAGAATCCCGTTCAGTGTCGACGAGTCGTCGTTGAATCCGCGGGCGTTCACGGCCGATTCGGTGCTGAAGGAGCGCGTGACTTCGAAGCCTGGGACGAGCCTGAGCGCATCGCTGAGGAAGCGCACGCCGGTGCTGCGCAGTTCGTCGCCGGGGATCACGGTGACGGCGGACGGCGCCGTCGCGAGCGGCGCCTCGCGGCCGCGGCTGAGGCTTTCGCCCGGCGGCTTCGGGCGCGGAAGATCCTGGTCCGGGTCCTGCGGTTCCTGGAGGAGCGCGACGCAGGAGAGGAGAAAGGTGCTCGAGAGCGTCATTTCTTCAGTTCCTTCCGGCAGTACTCGGCGTACGTGCTGGCCTGCATGAAGACGTCCTTGTCCTTTTCCTTGTCCTTGGTCAGCTCCTTCGTCCGCGTGAAGTCATCCCGGGCATTGGCGTAGTCCTTCAGGCGGTACCGGGCGTATCCGCGAAGGCACCATGCCAGCGCGAAGTCCGCGTCGTGCGCGATCGCCGCGCTCGCGTGCTCAATGGCGTCGCCGTCTCTCTTCAGACCGTACTCGGCGTTTGCAAGAATGTACAACGCGTCGCGCTGGAAGAGCTGGACGGCCCGGTCGCCCGCGATGCCGTCCGCGCGGCGCGCTTTGCGTTCGTCCTCCGTCAACGTCGTGCCGAGCTTCAGCGCTTCGGCCTCGAGCTTGATCGCCTCTTCGAACTGCCCTGCCTTGAACGCCACGGTGGCAAGCCGGTGGCGCAGGTCGGCGCCCTTGTCGCCGAGCTTGAGCGCCTTCTCGAGATGCTCCTTCTTCTCCGTGCAGACGCCCAGCCAGTAGACCGGCTGCGGGCCATTGGGCGCGCGCGTCGCCGCCTCTTCGAAATCCGAGCGCGCCGCCGCCGCGTCGCGTCGCTGGAACCGGCTGATGCCGCGCTCCAGGAAGAGATCCCCGAGCTGCGGGTGATTCGCCGCGAGCTGCTGCACCAACTCCAGCGTCCGCTGGGAGTCGGCGAACTTTCCATCGGCGATCTGCAATCGGAATCGGGCAATACCGTCGCTGACGGCCTCGACCTCCCGGACCCTCTTCGTCGCCCTCGCCACATCCTCGTCGACGTCGGCCGCGTTCAGCTTCTCCAAGTCGGCCAGGAGCTGGCGTGCCTTGTCCACATCCCATCGCGCACAAGCCTCGAGGACGAGGCCGACGCGCGCCCGCGCGGCAACCTGCCGGGTCTCCCCATCCAGCAGCTTCAGCAGCCTCTCTGCGGCCTTCCTGAAATCCTCCAGGAGCTCGGCGACGGTGAGCTCGGGGTGCGCTGTCAGCAGGCCGTTCGACAGGATCCGTTCGCGGACGTCGTCCTTCGACCGCACCGCGCGCCGCACGGCGTTGTAGCTCGAGAGCCACTTCTCGGCCTCGAGCGCCTTCTGGTGACGCGAATCGACGCCTCCGGCTTCCGCGAAATCGCGCCGAGCCTGCGAGAAATCGACTTCGATTCCGGTGCCGAAGCTCACCGTCACGATGCGCCACGCCGCCTTCACACGCTCATCCTGGTCCTCGCGCTCCGACCTCTTCCGGTGGAGCTCATCGCGAAGGCGGCGAAGGCCGGCGAGGTGCTCATTGTCGGGATCCTCGCTGGCGATCGTCGCGATCGCCGCGTTGACCTCGTCCAGGTCCTTGCCCGCCATCGCCTTGTGGGCGCGGTTGCGGAGAATGACACGGTCCCGCACGGCTCGTGCCTCGTCCACGGGCCGCAGGGCGGACGCCAGGCTGAACGCCGCCTCCAGCTCCGCCGGCGCGTCACCCGCCAGGTCGACGGCGAGACCCTCAAGATCCCGAAAGATCACGTCGGCCAGGCGCTTGCGAACCGCCACCGCCTGCGGCGTGAGCTTCTCGAACGTCTTCCAGCCATCCTGGTAGCGCCGATCCTCCAGCGCCAGGACGATGTCGCGCTCCAGCCTCCTTGCTTCCTCCGCCGCCATCTCCGCGGGCGCGATGAAGGCCGGAGCGAGCGTCCTGTCCAGGTCGAGCATCCGCTGGCGGACGATCGCGGCGTCGCTCTCCTGCTCCAGCAGGAGGTCACCGATCAGCAGCTTCTGGTCGTCACCGAGCAGCGTCTCAATTTTCTTCTTCAGCCGGGCCTTGAGATCCCGCACGGCCTTGGCGTCTTCCCCGACCGACTGCTCGATCTGCCGGATCAGCTCTCTCGCCCTGGCGACCTCCCCATCCTCGATTCGATGAAGCGCCTCCGTCGTCATCGCGTCGGTCGGGACGGAGGAAACCGGCGCCGGCGTGACCCAGGACCGGATCACGATCGCCGCGAGGATTGTGCAGACCCCCAGCGTCCCCACCAGCGCCGCGGTGAGACGCCGCCACTGCCGGCGCCGGAGTTTCCGCAGCGACCCCCGCGAGAACGCGTCGAGCTCGATCGCCAGCTCCGCCGCACTCTCGTGCCGCGCGCGCTTGTCGCGCGACAGCGCCCGCAGGACGATCTCCTCCAGTTCCGGCGGCACATCGTGCCTCACCTCGCTCGGCGGGCGCAGCGGCGCCGTGACGACGTTGACGCGCACCTCCTCCGGCGTCGCGCCTCCGTACGGCGGCGAGCCGGTCAACAGCGCGTAAAGCGTCGCGCCCAGGGAGTAGACGTCGGACCGCGCGTCGACGTCGTGGAGCTTTCCCAGCGCCTGCTCCGGCGACATGAACGCGGGCGTCCCAATGACGTCGGCGACCGTCGACAGCGCCGAGCCGTCGCCGCCGGAGACGGCCTTCGCCAGGCCGAAATCGGTGACGAAGAGATTGCCGTCGGAATCGACCATCAGATTCTGCGGCTTGATGTCGCGGTGGACGATCCCCTGTTCGTGCGCGTGGTGCACCGCCTCGGCGGCGCGGGCCATCAGCCTGGTGATCTCGCGCAGATCCGTGATGCCGGCAGCCGCCAGCGTCGGCCCGTCGATCCACTGCATCACGAGGTACGGCTTGTCGGTCTCCATCCACATGCCGGAGTCGTAGACGGGGACGATGTGCGGGTGATTCAGCCGTGCCGCCAGCTGCGCCTCGCGAAGGAACCGCGCCACACCCTCGGAAGTCCCCGCGATCTTCGGTCCGAGCAGCTTGATCGCCACCTGCCGGCCGAGCGTCCGATCCCACGCCTGGTAGACGACGCCCATGCCGCCGCTCGCCGCTTCGCGGACGATGTCGTAGCGGGGAAGCGTTGCATGGACCGACGACCGCTCCGTCTCGTGCTCGCGGAGCGAGTCCGAGATCCTCCCTACCCAGTCGTCGGGCGAGGTCATGTGAGGGCTCGATGACTCTTCGGAATCGGGCGATGACCGTTTGGCTGATTATCGCTTTCCGCCGAAGAGCGCGGTCCACTCTTCCTCCAACTGGTCGAGGCTCGCCACGGTCTGCGACAGCTCGGCCCGGATCTCGCCGCGCAGCCGCTCCCGGACCTCGAACAGGTAGTTGCGCACGACCGTCTCCTTCAAGCCGAGTCGCTCGCCGATCTGTCCGTAGGTGGCCTTGCCGTCCGACGAGAGATCGTAGGCTTCGAAAACCTCGAACTGGCGGCCGCGCCCCGCATCGGCAAAGAAGCGCTTCGTGCGGTCGATCGCGCGCTCCAGGACCTGCTTTTTCCACTCCTGGTCGAAGAGGTCCTCCGGCGTCGAAGCAGAGGCATCGGCGACGAACTCCTTGAGCGGCGCGGCGCTGTCGTCAAGGGTCAACGTGCGGGTTCGGCCGCCGCGCTTGAGGGCGCGGGCCGCATCATGCTGATCCGCCTCGAACCGCCGCAGCAGCATCTTGAGGTAGGTTCGAAAGCCGCCGCGTTCGGGCGAGTAGCGGCTCAGCGCCTCGCCGTCGATCATGTCGAGGAAGAAGGCCTGGGCCAGGTCCTTGGCGTCCTCGATCGACTTCGACCACGCGCGCCGCGCGAAGATGACGACCGGCTTCCAGTAGCGCCGGCAGAGCGTTTCCAGGGCGCGGGAGCGCTCCTCGCTCGTGCTGCGCTGCAGGTTGAGGACCATGCCCCAGCTGGTGACGGGAAAATCGCCGCCGGGGCCGCCGATGGTGCTGGCGCGATCGGTCATGACGAAGTAGCCGGCAGGCAGTATACCTCCCAGCTCCTCAACGGAGAGACGCGGGCGGCCGGCTACTTCTTCAGCTCCTTCAGCGCCGCCTCGATCTTCGCCCCGATCTCCGCGCCGTCGTAGCTCGCCTTCAGCTTCGTCAGCGCCTCCACCGCCTTCTTCGGATCCTCGATCTCCTTCGCCTTCGCGAGCTCGTCCGCGCCCGCTGCCTCGATCTGGGCGCACAGCCGGTCGCACCGCCCCTTCGCGTGGCGCGTCACCGTCTTCATCGCGGCGAGCTTCTTCAGCGTCGCCACCGCCTTGCCGGGCTGTTTCTTCTCCATGAAGTCCCGCGCGCCGTGGAAGTACGGCAGCTGCTCCTCGGGGATGAGCCCGTCGAACCAGTCGAAGATCTTCTGCCAGCCGCCCGGCTCCATCGCGTGGCCGATGTTCTCCGGCGCGATGAACCGGACGTTGAACCCCTTCTTGTCGAGCGAATCGTACGCCTGCTCCGCGCCGGTGTAGGCAATCGCGTCCTTCTTGCCGCAGTAGACGTAGAACGACAGCGCCGGGTTCTTCTCGAGCTCCGCGCTGTAGCAGCACCCGCCGCACGGCGATCCCGCGGTGAAAAAGTCGACGTTCACGCACATCTGCGGAATCGTCTGCGCCCCGCCCGCGGAGAATCCCGAACAGAGGAGGCGGTCGCGGTCCACGTTGAAGACTCTGATGACCTCCTCGATCATCGCGATGATGTTCTTGCCGTCCTCGTCGGGGTCCCACGCCATCCGGTTTTCGGCGATCGTCTCGGGCGAGAAGAGGATGTACCCCTTGTCGAGCGCCATGGTGAACGTGCCGATCGCGCCTTCCGCGCGGCCTCCGGAGCCGTGCATGAAGAGGATGAGCCCCGGCCGCTTCTCCGGCTTCCAGCCCCCGGGGACGTTGAGCATGTAGAAGCTCTTGGCGAAGTTCCGCCTCACGAGCCCGGGCTTCGCCGGCAGCGGGTCGCCCTTCGCGATCGTCGTCGTCCCCTTCTGCTGGAAGGCAAGGAGGACGAGCAAAGCCATCAAGCGTGTCACATGCATCGTCTTCTACTCTCTACTCTCTACTCTTCTACTCATGAGGAGCGGGCCGAAGCCCGCGTTCCTCTGCTACTCCCACCAGCTGCCAGCTACTGGCTACTTCTTGAGCTCCTTCAGCGTCGCGTCGATCTTCTCGCCGATCTCGCTTCCCTCGAACGCGGCCTTCGCCTTCGTCAGGATGTCGATCGCCTTCTTCGCGTCGTCGGCCGCCGCCTTCGCGTCGTCGAGCGCCTTCTGGCCCTCGACGGTGACGTCGTCGTTGATCCGGGCCGCGCGGCGCTTCGCCTGTGCCGTCGCGGTCTTCGACGCGGCGAGCTTCTTGACCGCCGCCCCGGCCTTGCCCCACTGCTTCTTCTCGATCGAGGCGCGCGCCGACTGGAGCGCCGCCAGGTCGGCGGCGGGCAGCAGCCCCTCGAACCAGGCGAACAGGTGATCCCACGCCGCCTGCGGCGGGTTGTGGTCCCAGTCCGCCGGGTACTCGAACGTGACTTCGAAATCGCCCTTCTTGAGCTGCTCGACGAACGCCGTCGCCTGCTTGTTGTTGAAGTCCTTCTTCCCGGAGACGATGTAGAACGGGATGTGCTTGCACGCGTCGAGCCCCTGCACCATCACGCCCGCCGAAACCGATCCGACCGCGGTGAAGAGATCGGGCCGGGCCGCCGCGAGGTAGAGGCTCGTGAACCCGCCGGCCGAATGGCCCGACGCCATGATCCGGTCGCGGTCGACGTTGAACGTCTTCACAACCTCTTCGACCATCTCGACGATCTGCTTGACGTCGTCGCCGTTGTAGCCCTGCGCCTCGTTCGACGCGGGGAGCATCACGATGTGGCCCTTGCTTCCGGCCGACGCGTACATGCCGCTGTAGTTCTCGGGGCGGCCTCCCGATCCGTGGAGGCAGAGGATCAGCCCCGGTTTCTGCTTCGCGAAGGTCGCCGGCACGTTCAGGAGGTAGTAGCTCTTGCCGAAGGGGCGCTTCTGCGAGCCGGCCTTGGCGACCAGGGCGTCTTTACCCTGAGCAAGGACGCACGAACGTGCGTCCGGTTCGAACGGGTTGCCCTGGGCGAAGATGGCGGCGAGCAGCAGGAGTTTCATCTCACTATTGGTACACGCGACATGGCGGGAAGGGCATTTCAGGGCGCCGGCTCGCGCAAGGGGTGGAATAAATCACCCCCCGGCGTTGTATTCTCTATGGGGATATGAAGCGCTCCTGGCTGGCCTGTTCTTTCGCCTCTCTCACTCTCTCCCTCTCTCCCTCTTTCTCTCTTTCCCAGGAAAAGCCCCCGCCGCCCGTCAGCAAGGCCCTGATGGAGGCGCGCAAGAAGGCCGTCGCCGAGCTCGTGAAGATGAAGGAGGCGATGGCCAAGAAGGGGCAGAAGGCGGAGGTCGGCGACTGCGACTCGATCATGGCGAAGCTCTGCGCACCGGAAAAGAACATGCCGCAGAAGGGCGCGTTCGCGCCGTTCCCGGGCGAGAAGGAGTACGCGGAGATCCTCGCGGCCTGGGTCGAGCTCTCCACGACGCTCGCCGGCATCTACAAGGACTGTGCCGCGAACCTGACCGACGCGGCGGAGCAGGAGCAGGTCGAGATCTTCCAGGCATGGATCGCGACCTGGCCGGAGATCGCCAAGGGGATCCGCCACCTGAATGCGCGGCGCAAGATGTGCAAGCTCCCGCCCGTGAGCGAGGACTGGTCGGGATCGTGGGGCGGCTTCCTGCACGGCCGCTACTTGAAGCTCAACGCGAAGGACCCATCCGTGGCCGGGCTCGGCGCGCACGACGAAAACCCGAAGCTCCCCGGCGCGACGACCGAGGGCGCCGAGGCCGGTCGCGCCATCCTCGGCGCGGGCGGAACCCCCGAGATGGTGATGGACTCGTGGCTCGGCTCAAGGTTCCACCGCAGCCCGGTCTTCGACGTCCACTGCGGCCGCGTCTCGTTCGGCGGCTATCCCGGCGGCTGGTGGGCCTGCCCGAACGCCGGCGGCATGTCGGGCAAGGCGCTGGCCGACGTCATCACCTGGCCGGGCGACGGCGACTCGGGCATCGCCACGACGTTCGGAGGCGAGGCGCCCAACCCCTTCCCGCAGGGCATGACCTCGTCGGGCACGATCATCATCGTCCAGTTCCTCCGGTCGCGGCCCAAGAAGCCGGTGTGGCGGCTCCTGGATCCCGACAGCAAGGAAGTCCCGATCGTGCTGCTCGATCAGTACGAGAACAACGCGATCTGCTTCGTGGCAAAGGAACCCCTGAAGGGCCAGACGAAGTACAGCGTCGAGGTGGTGGGGCAGGACGGGTCGAAGATCGCGTTTTCGTTCACGACGCAATGACCCTCTTCCTTCCCGTCCTCTCTATTCCCTCTCTCCCTCTTTCCCTCTCTCTCCCTGTCCGGTGTCTATAATCCGTCGTATAACCAGAAGCTGCCAAGTGCTTGTATTGAGCAAGAATGAGGATTTGACATGACCAGAGTCATTCTCGCGTCACTCGTCTCGCTCCTCCTGATCCAGGAGGGGGATCCCGCCACCGAGTACAAGAACGGGCGGGAGGCGATCGGCAAGATGATCGCCACGAAGCACGTCGGCATCGGTGAGTATCTCCACGGCCAGACGATGCACGGTTGGGCGCGCGACCAGTTCAACGCGGCGATCGCCGCCGACCCCAACTGCGAGCAGGCGCGCAAGCGGCTGGGCGACAAGCGGAGCGAAGACGGCCAGTCCTGGGAGCCCGACCCCAGCAATCCGCCGCAGCTCGGCAACAAGAAGACGAAGGAAGACGACGTCATCAAGGTCAAGACCGAGTACGAGAAGAAGCTCGCCGACGCCGGAAAGACGATCTCGAACGAGTGGACGCGCCTGGGCAACCTCGCCGACAAGGCCGCCATGAAGGACGCGGCCGTCGAGTGCTGGAAGAAGGCGGTCGAGTGGAACGCGGGCAACGAAAGCGCGCGGAAGAAGCTCGGCCACGAGAAAACGAAGGAGGGCTTCTGGGTCTCGCCGGGCGACAAGAAGCTCCGCTCCGCGCTGTCGGACGACCTGGCGAAGGCGCCGAAGGGCGCCGAGGACAAGGGCGCCTCCGACGTCGGCGGCAAGCTCAGCCTGACGATGGCGCGGCGGACGAGCGAGAACTTCACCGTCGAGTCGTCGTACCTCGACCAGAAGACGCTGGAAGGGCTGGTCCAGCTCTGCGAACACTCCTTCGCGATGTTCCACCAGTTCTTCAACCAGACGAAGCTCTTCCCCGAGAAGTACACCATCACGATCCTCAAGGACAAGTCGCAGCACGAGAAGTACGTCGACGCGTTCGACACGGGCGCGACCCCGGCACAGAAGGAATTCTCGAAGAAGTCGTCGGGGATGGGCGGCTTCCCGAGAAGCGAGTGCTACACGGGCGACCGCCCCAACTCCAGCAACGAGGACTACTGCATCCACTACCCCATCCAGAACCTCGTGGGCGCCGTGGCGGGCCACGGGGCGCTGTGGATGCTCGAGGGGACGGCGCTCTGGTTCAGCGCGCGGATCAAGACCACGGCGCACTGGGCGTGCGTCGACCTCGCCGGCACGGGCGCGGGCGGCAGCGGCAAGAACTACCAGGACCCGAAGAACTGGCCGTTCGTCATCAAGACGTGGCTGAAGGAAGGCAAGGACCCGGCGATGGAGGGGCTGATCAAGTGCATCAAGTGGTCGGAGCTCGACGGGGCCGAGACCGTCAAGGCGTGGAGCGTCGTCGACTTCCTCCTCACCGAGCACAAGGAGAAGTTCATCGAGTTCATGCAGGCCCAGAAGTCGGAGAAGGACAGCGGCGAGGCGGCCTTCAAGAAGGTCTGGGGCTGGTCGATCGCCGACCTGGACACGAAGTGGAAGGCCTGGGCGCGGTCCGCCTATGAGGGGACGAAGTAGCAGCTACTACGTGAGAAACTTCCTCATCGGCTTGCGCACCAGGGCCAGCCGGGTCAGCAGCCAGCGCTCGATTGAGACGTCGGAGACCTCCGGCAGCTGGCCCTTCTGCAGCTCCACCAGGGCCATCTCCGCCCGCGCCATCGTGCGATGGCCGCCCGCCGTGCCGAACTCCTTGAAGAGCTCCTCGGCGACCTTCCCCGCGTGCTTCCGGAAGCCGTCGGATCGGAAGACGACGACGATCTTCTCCTTCGTCCGGCACGCGACGACCGACCACGAAACGCCCGAGAGCTTGATGAGAAAATCGGCGATGTAGACGCAGGTCTCCGGATTCTCCAGCTGGCCGATATAGGCGAAGGCCATGTCGCGCGCGATCTTCTTGTTCGCAATCGCGATCCCGAAAAAGTCGAGCATCGTCGCCGGCATCTGCGACAGCTCGATGGTCCGCACCATGTTCTCGTCGGCGTGGTTTCGCAGGTAGCGGAACGCATTGACGTCCGCGTCGCTCACGTTGCGCGTGAGGTTGCCCGTGTCCACCTTGAGGCCGTAGAAGAGCGCCGTCGCCACCTTGCGGCTCATGCGCACGCCCGTGTTGACGTAGTATTCGGTCAGGATCGTCGAGGTCGACCCGTAGGTCGGCCGCACGTCGGCGAATCGCAGCCCGCCCAGCTCCGTGAGCGGATGGTGGTCGATGACGATGTCGAACTTCAGCTGGCCGTTGAGCTCAAAGAACGACGGCTGCGCGTCGACGGTGGCGACGGCCGAGCCGGGCCGGATGAGGTCGGGCGTCCAGTGGACGGTCGGGATCTTCAGGATGTCGACCATGGCCTTGTTCTCGGGCCGCTTGTATTCGCCCAGGTAGCTGATCGTGAACTCGGGGACGTCGTCGGCGATGAGCTCCCGCAGCGCGTAGGCGCTCGCGATCGCGTCGGGATCGGGATTGCCCCAGATGACCACCACGACCCGACCCGCCGCCTTGGCGATCGTTCGCAGCGACGCGACCTTGTTCGTCGTCGCCACCCGGCGCACCAGGTCGCGCATTTCGTTCCGGTAGATCGCGCGTTCGCTCTTGAAGAAAACGTGCGGATACGCCGCGGCCAGGTCGCCGATCGAGAGATGGGTGACCGCGAGGATCGTCGCCGGCAGCTTCTGGGCGGTGACGTTGTCGAGCGTCTCGCGCAGCGACGCCTCATGGTAGTCGGTCACCACCACGAGATCGTCGGCCCCGATGTCGATCTTCTGCTCCGCCAGCTTCACGAGCTTGGGGTCGGCGTAAACGCGCGTCACACGCCGCTCGAGGAGGTCGTGCAGGAGCGAGTCGTCGGAGGTGACGACCGTCACCTCGCCCTTGCGGGCGTTGAAGGAGTCGAGGATGTCGACGACCTTGTGGCCGCGGCCCAGGATCAGGATCTTCATTGCAGACCAAAACCCTTCGGGTGAAGGGGGGAATCGGTCTATTATAGCAACGCGAGCGTTCCTATGGTTCGCGTGCTCATCACCGGTGGCCGGGGAGGGCTGGGCAGGGCGCTGCTGGCGCGTCTGTCACAGCCTGGTGCGAGTCTCGCACCCTCGTTCGAGGGGCCCATCGAGCCGCTGGCCTTCGGCCGCGAGATGCTCGACATCGCCCGCCGCGAGGAAGTCGCGCGCCAGGTCACCGAGCACCGGCCCGACATCGTCTTCAACACCGCCGGGTTCACCCACATCGACCTCGCCGAGACGCACCAGTGGGAGGCGTTCCTCGCCAACCGCGACGGCAGCGAGCACGTGGCACGGGCCGCGGCCAGCGTCGGCGCCCTGCCGGTCGCCTTCTCGACCGACCTCATTTTCGACGGCGCGAAGAAGACGATGTACACGGAGGAGGACCCGCCCAACCCGCTCTCGGTCTACGGCGACACGAAGCTGGCCGGCGAGCTGGTCATGATGAGCCACGCGAAGCGCCACCTGATCGTCCGGACCGGATGGCTCTTCGGCCACCAGGGAAAGCACTTCCTCCGTGCGGTGCAGGACGGCCTCGCGCCCAACGAGCTCCTCTTCGGCTACGAAGACCAGGTCGCGCAGCCGACCTACATCGACGACTTCGTCGAAGCGGTCCTGCACCTCGTCGCCCGCGGCGCGACGGGTACCTACCACGCCGCCAACAGCGGCTCCTGCACCCAGCACGATGCGCTGCGCGAGTGCGTGGAGCTCTCCGGCAAACGCGACATCGAAGTCCGCCCCATCCGCCACTCCATCGGCGGCCGGCAGGCGATGCGGCCGTCCATGTCCGTGCTCGACTGCGCGAAGCTCGAGGCGACGGGCCACAAGATGCGGGCGTGGCGCGACGGGATGAGCTCGTTCCTCAAGCGGGTCGAACGCGAGCTGGGCCTCATCGATCACACGGCGGCGAGCACGAAGACCCAGCGGCTACCCACGCCGTAGGAGCTCGAGAAGCGCCGCCCCGGCCAGCGTCGCGCTCACGAAGGCGTTGACGCGGAAGAACGCCTGGTTGACGCGGGCGAGATCCCGATGGCTCACCATCGAATGCTCGTACGAGAGCAGCATCGCGATGAGGCCGAGGCCGACGACGTACCAGCCGGCCAGGCCGCAGACGGGGATGACCGCCGCGAGGGCCGCGAGCGTCACGACGTGGCAGCCGCGCGCCACGCGCAGCGCCCGCTTGACGCCGAGGGCGGCGGGGATCGACCGCAGCCCCGCGCGGCGATCAAAGTCGACGTCCTGACAGGAGTAGAGGATGTCGAAGCCGGCGACCCATGAGAGCACGGCCATCGCGATGAGCCACGGAAACGGGTCGAACGACGGGCGCACGGCAAGCCATGCCCCGACCGGCGCCATCGCCAGCCCGAGCCCCAGCACGAAGTGGCAGAGCGCCGTGAAGCGCTTCGTGTACGAGTAGCCGAGCGTGACGATGAGCGCGACCGGCGTGAGGAGGAAGACGGTGCGGTTCAGCATCTTCGCGGAGAGCATGAAGAGGGCGACGGAGAGCACGAGGACGCCCCATGCGAACCGCGTGCTGATGAGGCCGCGCGGGATGGCGCGGCCGGCGGTGCGTGGATTGGCGGCGTCGTAAGGCGCGTCGGCGATGCGGTTGAAGACCATCGCCGCCGTGCGCGCGGTCACCATGGCGACGGTGATCCAGGCGATCTGCGCGGCGGTTGGCACGCCCTTGGCCGCGTAGAACGCGCCGACGGCGGCGAACGGAAGCGCGAAGATCGTGTGCTGGAACTTGATCATCTCCAGCAGAACGGCGAAGCGGCGAACGATCACAGATCGAAGATCAGAGACCAAAGAAAAGAACAAAGCAAGGGTGCTCGCTGCTCTTTCCGCGGCGTCAGCCGCGAAGGTTCGCTTCCACGAACTCCCAGTTCACCAGGTTCCAGAATCCCTCGACGTACGCCGCACGGGCATGGCGGTAGTCGATGTAGTAGGCGTGCTCCCAGACGTCGCAGGTCATCAGCGCCTTGTCACCCGCCGTCATCGGGCAGTCGGCGTCCTTCGTCTGGACGATGGCGAGGCTCCCGTCCTTCTTCTTCGCGAGCCACGCCCAGCCCGAGCCGAAGAGGCTGACCGCCGCGTCGCTGAACTTCGTCTTGAAGCCGGCGAAGCTGCCGAACGCGGTCTTGATCGCCTCGCCCATCGCGCCCCCGGGCTCGCCGCCGGCCTTCGGCGCCAGGCAGTTCCAGTAGAACGTGTGGTTCCAGGCCTGCGCGGCGTTGTTGAAGAACTTCGGCTCGGGCTTCGCGAGGATGATCTCCTCGAGCGACGATTTCTCGTGCTTCGAGCCGGGCAGGAAGCCGTTGAGCCTGTCGACGTACGCCTTGTGGTGCCTGCCGTAGTGGACCTCGAGCGTCTCTTTCGAGAGAGTCGGCGCCAGGGCGTCCATCGCGTACGGCAGCGGGGGCAGTTCATGGGCCATGGGGTTCTCCGGGTGGGGCCGGCTCGTAAGTTTGGATAGTATATACTGTACATATTCATCGAAGTCAACAGGCCCCGCGCCCCGCCTCGGGACGATCCCCGGCGGGACCGCTCGAGCGGACCGTACCGGCGCACCCCGCGGGAGGGCGGGCGCTCCGACTCTATTCTTGAGCAATGAACTTCCCCGAAGCGTCATATACTCATATCCAGGGCGGCACGATTTCCGTGCCAACGCACCCAAACGGCAGCGCGTCTAATCTGTAGAGAACTTTGGTGGGGATCGTGGATCGACGCGACTTTCTCAAGCTGGCCGGCGGCACCGCCGCCGCCGCATGGTCGCTGCCCCTCCTCGCCCAGGACAAGTTCCAGGAAGTCACCGACGAGCAGGTCAAGGCGATCGAAAAGGGCCTCGCCTGGCTCGCGCGGAGCCAGTCGCGCTCGGGCGCCGTCGGCCTGACCAACCAGGTCGCGTTCACCGCGCTGGCGGGGCTCGCCTGGCTCGCGGGCGGCAGCACGCCCAACCGGGGCAAGTACGCATCGAACCTGAAGGACGCCCTCCGGTTCATCCTGCGCTGCACGCCGAAGTCGGGCTACGTGAACGAAACAGCCGGCCGCGGCGCGGGCGGCTCCGGCATGCACGGCCACGGCTACGCCCTGCTCTTCCTCGCCGAGCTCTACGGCATGTGCGGGAATCTCACCGACGAGTCCATCGCCGACGACTCGGTCAAGGAGGCGGTCCAGCGCGCCGTGAAGTGCACGGAGAAGGCGCAGGACGCCAGCGGCGGCTGGACCTACGATCCCGATCCGCGCGGCCACGAAGGCTCCGTCACCATCACGCAGGTCGAGGGGCTTCGCGCCGCGCGCAACGTCGGCATCGCGGTGAGCAAGGCGACGGTCGACAAGGGCATCGCCTACATCAAGAAGTCGACGGCCCCGGACGGCACCATCGTCTACATGGCCGGGAATTCCGGCAGCGGCACCTACGCCCTGACCGCGGCGGGCGCCTGCGTCTACGCGATGTTCGGAATCACTGACACCGCCGAGGCGAAGCGGTGCATCAAGGCGATGCTCGAGTTCCTCCAGGGCAAGCGCGCGCGGACCGGCGGCCACGACTACTACGCGCACCTCTACGCGTCGCAGGCCTGCTTCTTCATGAAGGCTCACGACTCGACCTTCTGGAGCGAAGGGTACGCCACCCTGCGGAAGGAGATCCTCGCCACGCAGGACAAGGCGACCGGCGCGTGGCTCAACGACGGCTACAACGGCGCCTTCGGGACATCGTGCGCGATGCTCGCGCTCCAGATCCCGTACCGCTGCCTGCCGATCTTCCAGGATTGAGAGAACCCGGCTTCCGACCGCCCGTCTAACGGGAGAGGAAAAAACTCCATGGATCGCCGCACGTTTCTCTCGCTGGGCGCCGGGGCCGGCACGCTCTCCCTCCTTCCGAACGGCTGGTCGCAGGAGAAGGCCGTCTCGGCCGAAATGACCGACGAGCAGATCAAGGCCATCGCCAAGGGCCTCGAATGGCTCGCCCGCAACCAGGGCCGCTCGGGCGCGGTCGGCACGACGTCGCAGGTCGCCTTCACCGCCGTGGCGGGGCTCGCATGGCTCGCCGGCGGCAACACGCCGACCCGCGGCAAGTACGCCTCGAACGTGAAGAGCGCGCTGCGGTTCATGCTGCGCTGCTCCGGCAAGAACGGCTACATCAACGAGGTCGCAGGCCGCGGCATGGGCGGCTCCGGCATGCACGGCCACGGCTACGGACTCCTCTTCCTCGCCGAGACGCTCGGCATGTGCGGCGACATCCAGGAGGATTCACTCAACGACGAGGCCATCAAGGACGCCGTGACGCGCGCGATCAAGGTCACCGAGAAGGCGCAGGATCCGAGCGGCGGCTGGACCTACGACCCCAGCCCCAACGGCCACGAGGGCTCGGTCACCGTCACGCAGGTCGAGGCGCTCCGCGCCGCGCGCAACGTCGGCATCGCCGTGAGCAAGCCGTGCGTCGAGAAGGGCATCAGCTACATCAAGAAGTCGACCTGCGCCGACGGCACGATCATGTACCAGCTCGGCGGTGGCGGCGGAGGCTCGTACGCGCTCACCGCGGCGGGCGCCTGCGTCTACGCGATGTTCGGCATCTACGACACCAAGGAATCGAAGCTCTGCATGAAGGCGCTGATGAACTTCATCAAGACCGGCGCCCAGAACAACTTCGACTCGTACTCGCACTTCTACGCGGGACAGGCGTGCTTCTTCATGAAGTCGCAGGACGAGAAGTTCTGGACCGAGGGCTACCCGCTCGTGCGCAAGGCACTGCTCGCGTCGCAGGACAAGGGCAGCGGCGGCTGGCTCCAGGACGGCTACGGCGGGGCGTACGGGACGGCCTGCGCAACGCTGGTGCTCCAGATTCCGTTCCGGCTGCTTCCGATTTTCCAGGATTGATGCGGCCGTCGCCCATTTTTCATTATCGGGCACCCCCCGCAATGTCGATCGTCTAAAGTAGGTATCCACGAAGAGGTAATCACATGAACCGCCGCCAGTTTCTCGCTCTCGGCGCCAGCGCGGGCTGCGCCGCCTATCTGCCCGAGGTTTACGGCCAGGAGAAGACGACGTCCTTCTCCGAGGTCACCGATGAACAGGTGAAGGCGGTGGGCAAGGGGCTCGACTGGCTCGCCCGGAACCAGGGCCGCTCCGGCGCCGTCGGCACCACCTGCCAGGTCGCGTTCACGGGGCTGGCCGGGCTCGCGTGGCTCGCGGGCGGCAGCACCCCGACGCGCGGCAAGTACGCGTCGAATGTGAAGAACGCCCTCCGGTTCATGCTGCGCTGCACGGCCAAGTCGGGCTACATCAACGAGGCGGCGGGGCGCGGCCTCGGCGGCTCGGGCATGCACGGCCACGGCTACGGCCTGCTCTTCCTCGCGGAGGCGATGGGCACCTGCACCGAAGTCCAGGAAGACGCCCTCGCGGACGAGTCGATCAAGGACGCCGTCGCGCGCGCCGTCAAGCTCACGGAGAAGTCACAGGACCCGAGTGGCGGCTGGTACTACGAGCCCAACCCGGGCGGCCACGAGGGCTCCATCACCGTCACGCAGGTCGAGGCGCTCCGCGCGGCGCGAAACACCGGCATCGCCGTCAGCAAGACGACCATCGACAAGGGATGCAGCTACATCAAGAAGTCGACCTGCGCCGACGGCACGATCATGTACTCACTGGGCCAGGGCGGCGGCCGTGGCTCCTACGCGCTCACCGCGGCGGGCGCCTGCGTCTACGCGATGTACGGCCTCTACGACTCCAAGGAAGCGAAGCTCTGCATGGACGCCCTCATGCGCTTCATCAAGCAGGGGCAGTCGAACGGCTTCGATTCCTACTCGCACCTCTACGCGGGGCAGGCCTGCTTCTACATGAAGGGCCAGAACGAGAAGTTCTGGACCGAGGGCTACCCGATGGTGCGGAAGGCGCTCCTTTCGTCCCAGGACAAGGGGAGCGGCGGATGGATCCAGGACAGCTACGGCGGCGCGTTCGGCACCGCGTGCGCCTGCCTGGTGCTCCAGATTCCGTTCCGGCTCCTGCCCATCTTCCAGGACTAGGGAAGTAGCTAGTCAGCAGAAGTACGCGGGCCCTCCGAAGGGCCCGCTTTTTTGTTGAGTAGAGAGCCTACTCTCTACCAAAAAAATAGAGCGCGCCGCAGAGGCGCGCATTCTTCTGCTACGAGCTACTCGTTGCTCGCTACTAGCAACTTGTTGGCTAAGGCATATCCGCTTAACTCCAGTAGCCACCAGCTATTGTGGTTTTGGCCTCTCCGAGCCGCCGATGAGCTGCCGGTAAGGAACGGGCGCGATGGCGACCGCCTGTTGGGCAAGCCG
>Ga0247727_10002526_pt1 | contig 41735 bp, 41 predicted proteins | sample WisWelCaveWW1625_FD_202498 | JGI IMG/M metagenome (GOLD analysis project Ga0247727, IMG submission 202498) | Biofilm microbial communities from Wishing Well Cave, Virginia, United States - WW16-25 | ecosystem: Environmental > Aquatic > Deep subsurface > Groundwater > Cave microbial mat | place...
ACCGCGGACACCTTGATAATATTTCAAACAACATGCTGATTGGCGCATTGAATGCCTTCAATGAGAAAACAAATTCAGTGAAGAATCAACTCGCAAATACTTATGATGAAGTTCCGAAAGTTCAGCGCGCGTACAAGGCAGCAAACATCGGTTCAATCGTAGTGGGTGATGAAAATTACGGTGAAGGTTCTTCACGCGAACACGCAGCAATGGAGCCAAGACATTTAGGCGTGAGAGTTGTTCTCGTAAAATCTTTCGCGCGCATTCACGAAACAAATCTGAAGAAACAAGGAATGTTGGCGGTTACTTTCGCTGATAAAAATGATTACAATAAAATTCAGGAAGATGATGCGATTGATATTCTCGGCTTGACAGAATTCACCTCTGGAAAACAATTGCAACTTGTGCTTCATCACAACACAGGCGACCACGAAATCATTAAAGCAAACCATTCGTACAACGAACAGCAGATTGAGTGGTTCAAAGCGGGTGGTGCGCTGAATATCATCAGAGCAAAGGTGAAAGCGTGATTGCACATGAGAAAAGTATTTTTTATTTTATTTTTATCGCTTCCCTTTTTTCTATTGGCTCAGAAATCAAGTGATGTATCTCTTTCTGTTTCTGACTCTGGCGGCAAAAAGATTGACACCAATTATGTAAAGTTTTACAAAGACAAACTTATTATTGCCCTTTGGTGGTCAGAAAGAAGATTTGACATTTTGCTTGCTCCGAGAATAGGCTCTGCTGTGGGAGACAGCATTAATTACATTGCGAACTCAAACCATGTTACAGGCATTTCCGTTGATTACGATATTTTTTCATTTGCATTTGGGTTTCGCTCCATTTCAGGTGGAGATGCAAGAACCGGCAATACAGATTATCTTGATCTGGGATTTAACATAAATACAAAAGGTTTGCGATTTGAAAACAGTTTCAAAAAATATACGGGATTTTACGACAACAATACAAAAAACTATGTTCAGCCGTTTATTGCTGATAGTACCCCGTATTTTCAAAATCCTTCTCTGAATCTTCAAGTGATAAAGTCGAAACTAATTTACTCGTTCAACAAAAGAAAGTTTGCGCTGAGCGCTGCCTATTCAAATGCAAAGAGGCAGGTAAAATCTTCCGGCTCCTGGCTGCTGATAGGAAATTTTTACGCTATGAATTTTTATTCCGATTCTTCGTTTATTCCTCCTCTGCAGCAAAAATATTTTGGAGTAATTTTGGACGGATTGAAAAGAGTGAATGTATACGCCTATTCTGCCTACGGTGGATACAGCCACACTTTTGTTGCTTGGAAAAAACTTTACTTCAACATGCTTGCCGCTTTTGGACTCGAAACGCAGTACAGACATTTTTATACTTCCCCTGAAAATGTACATTTCAAATACTGGAAAACATGGTTTGCCGCAGATTGGAGAATAGCGCTCGGCTATAATGGAAAAAGATTTTTCATCCGCGCATCAAGCATCTATGACATTACCAATTACGGATCTACAGATTTAATATTCGACATGAAATTTATTGCCGGCTCTTTGGATGTCGGATACCGCTTCAAGTTTAAAGCACCGAAACCTTACCGGAAGTTCCAGGAAACGAACTTGTATAAGAGGTTTTAATCGGTTGCAAAATCTTCCCTGTTAAAATATTTCTATTGCTGGCTCGTTTTTTGTGGAAAAGGGTATTTGATTTCATCCACCAATAAAACCTCTCAAATGAAAAAACTATTCACTCTCGCTTTGCTAGGCATAGTTGCCATAAGCAATGCACAGTACAATTCAAAAAACCTCACCATCAAAGAAACCGCAAACGTTCAATTCACCTATAAGAATCTTCGGTTGTATCCTATTTACGCAAATCAAACCTTTATTGACGCGCATAAAGACATTGGCAAATACACGCCTTTACAAAAAGCGCTTGAGCAGAAAAAAGTGGCAGTTACTGAAACCGTTGGCACATCACCTAATTCAAATTTAAATCAACAAAATGTCCAGTCAGGAGGCGAAACCGTAAATACACTATACATTGAAAATACCTCCAATGATACCATCATGCTCATGGCAGGTGAAGTTGTAAAAGGCGGAAAACAAGACAGAGTACTCGCACAGGATATGATTCTTACTCCACGAAGCGGCAAAAAAGATATTTCGGTTTTCTGTGTCGAGCAAGGAAGATGGACATACAGTGAAGACTCTAAAAAAGCGGACAATGCTTTTTACGGCTATTCAAAAGTTTCGAGCATGAACGTGCGAAAAGTAGCGGTGGTAGATAAAAGCCAGCAGAAAGTCTGGGAAAACGTAAAGGATGTCACTTCGAAAAATTCTGCGGCCACTGAATCAGGAACTTATACCGCGCTTGATACTTCTAAAAAATACAACGCTGACCTTAAAGGTTACAGCGATTATTTCAAAGCAATGATGAAAACACAAGGCAATGTGATTGGTGTAGTTGCCTGCACAGGCGACAAGGTGATTGGCTGCGATATGTTCGCTACCACAGATATGTTCAATCTTTATTTCGAAAACCTGATGAACTCTTATTCTACCGAAGCAATCACTAATGGCTCGTCCGCAAAAACGGATTACAAAACCGTGCAAACATATCTCGATAAATTTCTTGTGGACGAAAGCAAGCAGGAGGAAGAACTGAAGAAAAACGGAACTTTTCTAAAGCACAGAGGAAAGAAGTTACATTGCGCAAGTTTCTGATATTTGTAGTTTAGAAAAAGTAATTTGTCCAGATTCATACTGTCAATATTTATTGTTGCTGCATTTTTTTCATCTGCACTTTCGCAAGAAATAAATGTAAAAGGAATTATTTTTGACAAAGACAGCATTACACAAATGCCTTTCGCTTATGTGGTAAACAAAAATTCATCCGCTGGAACATTGTCAGATGAAAAAGGAAATTTTTCTATAAGGATAAAGATGGGCGACACGCTGAATTTTTCTTATCTCGGTTATAGCGTTACCAAACTATTCACGCACTTGCTAAAAGATTCGGTTAAGAACGCTTCATTGAATGTGAGCATTTTTCTTAAATCGAAAGTCAGCGAACTCAAACCAGTTCTTATTGTTGACCATTCATTTACAAAAGAAAGAAAAGAATCTTATGAACGGAAGATCGATGAATACCATCGCGGTCTCTCATCTCCGCTGGCAAGCCCGATAACGGCAATGTATTATGCCTGGAGCAAGAAAGGAAAAGAATTGCAGAAGTTATCGGTATTATATCAGCAACTGCTCAATGATGAAATCAGGGAACACCGGCTGAGTCCTGAAAAAATAAGAACTATCACAGGCGATGATGCTTTAGATGTGAAAGATTTTATGTACTACTGCTACCTGCCTGACCAGTTTGTAGTGTCAGCATCTGACTATGATTTATTTGTGGCCGTCAAAAATTGCTACAGACAATACATGATGCAACAGAAGAAAAAATAATTATTTTCCTTCAAGTAACTTCACTTTTTCCTTCAGCACTTTCAATAATGTGTCAATGGTTTTAAGATGAGTGCGGAAAGCAAGGCAAGCAAGGCGAAGCGTGAATTTGCCATCCAGCATAGTAGATGAAATAAAAATTCTTCCATCTGCAACCACTGCTTCTAAAAGTTTTTTGTTGAACGCATTGGCATCGCCCTTCTTTGGAATCCATCTGTAAGTACACACCGATAATTCGGGTTCCGGTCCAACTTCAAAATCTAACTTCTGAATTTCAATGTGAAAATATTTCGCAAGTAAAAGTTTTTCTTCTAAGCAGGCACGAAAAGGTTTTATCCCCATCAGTTTTAACGGAAGCCACAAGCGCAATCCGCGAAAATGTTTTGTTAATTCAGGAGATAAATCAGCCGGAGAAATTTCATCTTCTTTTCCAAGTGCATCTTGCAAGTACTGCGCCTGGTAGTAATGCGATTGTTGAAGTGCCTTCATGTCTTTCACAAGAATAACACCTAATCCATACGGAAGAAACAATCCCTTGTGCGGGTCAATCACTAATGAATCAGAAAGTTCAATGCCTTTCAATTTATTTTTTCCCTCATCTGTTAGAACAAAAAAACCACCGTAAGCAGCATCAATATGATACCAAAGATTGTTTTTTTTGGCAATGTTTCCAATTTCTTCAAGCGGGTCAATTGTGCCTGTATCCGTTGTGCCTGCGGATGCAATTACAAGAAACGGATTTAGTTTGTTCTGCCTGTCAAGAGCAATTAGTTTTTCAAGTTCTTTGGTATCCATTTTATATCGCTCATCCATCGGAACATGACGAATGACACACTCATGTAATCCCGCAATTCGGATTGCTTTGTTCACTGAATGATGAACTTGTTTTGTAAGATAAATTACACTACTCGAAATATTTTTAGAAGAAATCTTTTTCGCATCGCGCGCTGTTACAATTCCCATCAGATTAGCGAGTGAACCTCCCGATGTGAGATTTCCCACGGCAGTTTTCGGAAATCCTACAACTTCCGCCATCCATTTGACAAGCATGTTTTCCATTCGCACTGCACCAGGACCGGCATAAAAAACTCCGGCATAACGGTTAAAGATGTCCGCAAGATAATCTCCCAATGCCGAATAATAAATTCCTCCTCCGGGAATATAAGCAAGGTGTCCGCCCGAAGCAGGATTCAACCCGGGAAAGTCAACATTTTTCCGAAGAAGTTCAATGGCTTTATCCGTGCTGATTGGCTTTTCGGTTATGGGAGATTCAAAGAGAGCAATTCCTTTGTCAGGCGTAACATTATACGCTTTTATTTTTTCAATGTCATTCAGGAATTTTTCGCTGTAAGAAATTACTTTCTTGCGAACTTCTTTCCTTTCATGCGGAGACGGTTCAAGCAGTCGGGAAATTTTTTCAAGTTCTTTAATCTTCTTTATCATAATGCGAAAATGGGAAAAAGATTCTTACAATCTGATGACACACACTTTTTGATGTTCTGCTATTTTTACACTATGCTGAAAAACGATTTAATCCTCCGTGCTGCACGGGGAGAAAAAACGGAACGCACTCCCGTCTGGCTTATGCGACAGGCAGGAAGAGTTTTGCCCGAGTACAGAAAAGTACGTGAGCAGGTAAAAGATTTTGTGAGATTCGTAAAAACTCCTGAACTCGCTGCGGAAGTTACCGTTCAGCCAGTAGATATTCTTGGAGTGGATGCTGCCATAATTTTCTCTGACATACTCGTGATTCCTGAAGCGATGGGTTTGCCATATAAAATGATTGAGGCAAAAGGTCCGCACTTTGAAAAAACTATAAAGACAGAAAAAGATGTAGAGCAATTAAGAATCTCACAGGGAGAAGATTTATATTATGTGACTGATGCAATCAAACTTGCGAAGAAAGAATTGAACGGAAAAGTTCCGCTTATCGGTTTTGCCGGAGCGCCATGGACAATTTTCGCATACATGATCGAAGGAAGCGGAAGCAAAACTTTTTCGCAGGCAAAAAAAATGCTTTACACCAATCCAAATCTTTCACATTCGCTTCTTCAGAAAATCACTGTCAGCACAATAAATTATCTGAAAGCGCAACTATCTGCTGGTGCTGATATGATTCAGATTTTTGATTCATGGGCTGGGATTCTTTCTTCTGAATATTACAATGAGTTTTCACTAAAATATATTTCTAAAATCTGCGATTCTCTTACCCCCTCCCCTTCGGACTTTCCCAATAAATTAGGGGGAGATAAAGAGGGGGTTCCAAAAATAATTTTTGCTAAGGATGCTCACTTCGCACGAAAAGAATTTTCAAAACTCAACTGTGAAGTAATCGGGCTTGACTGGACAATGGATATTTCAGAATCACGAAAACTCATAGGAGAAAACAAAACCTTACAAGGAAATGCCGACCCTTGTTTGCTTTACGCAGATTTCTCAACAATAAAAAAAGAAACTCACAAAATGCTCCGCGCATTTGGATCAAAACGCCACATCGCCAATCTTGGACACGGACTTTATCCCGATACGGAAAAAGATAAAGTGAAATGCTTTGTTGATACGGTGAAGGAATTCAAGTTTTAATTTTACTTTTGATTCAAATATTTCTCCCATGAAAAACCTCCTATCGTTTATTATTTTTTCTCTCTTTGTTTTATCCCTTCACGCACAAAAAACAATTCTGCATTGCGGAAACCTGATTGACTGCGTTTCAAATGAAGCGCAAAAAGAAATGACAATCACTTTAGAAGGAGGAAAAATTATTTCCGTAGAGAAAGGATACAAACAAGCATCAGCAAATGATAAAGTCATTGACTTAAAAAATAAAACTGTTCTCCCAGGGTTGATGGATATGCACGTACATCTTGAATTTGAATCGCGCAAAGGCGGGAGCATTGACCAGTTCACAATGAATACCGCTGATTATGCTTTCAACTCCGTAGTGAATTCAAAAACAACTTTGATGGCGGGCTTTACTACAGTCAGAGATTTAGGCGGAAGCGGAGTAAATATTTCGCTGCGCAATGCCATCAATAAGGAAAAAATAATTGGTCCGAGAATTTTCACGGCAGGAAAATCTATTTCAGGAACGGGCGGACACATGGACCCCACCAATGGATATTGTGATGAACTGATGGGTGACCCGGATGCGAAAGACGGAGTTGCAAACGGTGTTGACGATTGCCGCAAAGCTGTGCGCCAGCAATATAAAAGCGGTGCCGACCTGATTAAGATTGCATCTACAGGCGGTGTGCTCAGCGCAGCAAAAGATGGTTCCGCTCCGCAATTTTCTGAAGAAGAAATAAAAGCGATTGTTCAGACTGCAAAAGATTTGGGAATGAACGTTGCCTGCCACGCACACGGTGCCGAAGGAATGAAACGCGCCATTCGCGCAGGAGTGATTTCAATTGAACACGGAACATTGATGGACGATGAAGTGATTGCACTGATGAAACAATACGGAACTTATTATGTTCCTACAATCACGGCAGGAAAATCTGTTGCCGACTCGTCAAAGATTGCAGGGTTTTATTCTGACATTGTTGTTCCGAAAGCACAATTCATCGGACCAAAAATTCAGGCAACATTCGCGAAAGCATATAAAGCAGGAGTGAAAATTGCTTTCGGAACCGATGCAGGAGTTTACAAGCACGGAAAGAACGCCATTGAATTTCAATACATGACCGAAGTAGGAATGCCCGCGATGGAAGCTATCAAATCAGCAACCGTTACAACCGCTCAGCTTTTGGGAATCAGCGACAAACTCGGGACAATTCAAAGCGGAAAGATTGCCGACATCATTGCAGTGGATGAAAATCCGCTCACCAATATCAAAACGCTGATGAACGTCAAGTTTGTGATGAAAGAAGGAGTAATTTACAAACAACAATAAAATATCTGTGAGATTGCTTCGGGCGAAACGCCCTCGCAATGACGAACTCGAACAGTTATGAAAAATTATTTCTGAAGTTCTTCAATTAAGTCCTTTACTTTTTCTTCAATCATATTCCTCACTTTCCTGAAATCCTCTTTATCCATGTCTTTCGGCTGAGGAATCTGCCAGTCGAGGCGGTGTTTGGCGGGAATGAAAGGACATTCATCTCCGCAGCCCATGGTAACAACATATTCAAAAGCAGAAGCCCCTCCTAAATCCTCCCCGTTAGGGAGGACTTTAAGAACATCATCTAAAGATTTCGATTTATGAGTTGTTAAATCATAGCCAAGTTCTTTCATTGCATCAATGGCTTTGGGATTTATTTTACCTGAAGGATTGGAGCCAGCGCTGAAAAACTGAATCTCCTCTTCTCCCTCCCTTCGGGAGGGTCGGGGTGGGCTCTGTATTTTCCCAAACGCTTCCGCCATTTGGCTGCGGTTGGAATTTTCTATACAGACGAAGAGAATTTTTTTCATAAAAAAGAAAACCAAAGGTAAATTTTTTCTTCTGAAGGTACTTAGTCCCGCATCCCAAGCATGAACTGAAACAATTCTGGCAAGAACCGAAGCATCTCTGGCAAGAACTGAAGCATCTCTGGCAAGAACCGAAGCATCTCTGGCAAGAACTGAAGCATCTCTGGCAAGAACTGAAGCATCTCTGGCAAGAACTGAAGCATCTCTGGCAAGAACTGAAGCATCTCTGGCAAGAACCGAAGCATCTCTGGCAAGAACTGAAGCATCTCTGGCAAGAACTGAAGCATCTCTGGCAAGAACTGAAGCATCTCTGGCAAGAATCGAAGCATCTCTGGCAAGAACTGAAGCATCTCTGGCAAGAACTGAAGCATCTCTGGCAAGAACTGAAGCATCTCTGGCAAGAACTAAGGCAACTCTGACAACAACGGAAGAAAACCATCAAAAACAGGAAAAAAACCAATGCTCAACCCTTAAACTTTAGATTAGCGCATTCAAAAGCCAGTACATCAGTGCGGCAAGGGCTCCTGAAACAGGAATGGTAAGAATCCATGCTACAAGAAGCGAACGCGTTACTCCCCATCGCACTGCTGAAATGCGTTTTACGGCTCCTACTCCGACAATTGAGCCTGTAATGGTGTGCGTGGTGCTGACAGGTATTCCGAAAAACTGGGTGATATAAAGAGTAATGGCTCCGGCTGTGTCTGCTGAAACACCTTCAAAGGGGCGGATTTTTGTGATGCGTGTTCCCATTGTTTTTATGATGCGCCATCCACCGCTGAGAGTTCCCAGTGCAATGGCAATGAAACATCCGTACTGAACCCAAAGAGGAATTTCGGTGATGTGTGATTTTCCATTTTTGATTGCTGTTCCTACTATTGCCCAATCGGGCAGATGCGTGCCTGTTGCAAGTTGATGGGAGTAAACAAGCAAGGCTGCGGAAATAATTCCCATAACTTTTTGCGCATCATTGGCTCCATGTCCTAAACTGAAGGCTGCGGAAGAAAGTAGCTGCGTGCGCTTAAACCATTTTTCTGCTTTTGACGGGTTTACTTTTTTGCAAAGATTAGTTATGATAATCGAAATAATCATGGATAATATCATCCCGACAAGTGGTGCGAGAAAAATGAAACCGAGAGTGAGATAAATTTTTCCCATATCAGCAAGAACTCCAAATCCTGCTTTTGCAACTGCTGCCCCGGCAAATCCTCCTAATAGTGTGTGTGATGAACTGGAAGGAATTCCCTTCCACCAGGTAAGCAGGTTCCAGAAAATTGCAGCAATTAATCCAGCCAGGATAACTGTCATGGTGATAGCTTCTGTTTTTACGATTTTCCCGACTGTGTCAGCAACTTTAAATTCGAAACCGAGCCATCCATTCTGACAGAGAAATAAAACTATTGCATTGAAGAAGGCAGCCCAAGCAACAGCCTGAAAAGGGGTGAGGGCTTTTGTTGAAACAACATTCGCTATCGCATTTGCCGCATCGTGAAAGCCGTTGATATAATCAAAAATCAAAGCGAGAACTATTACAATTATTAATAATGTCATAGATAAAACTTATTAAGCGTATTTGATTACGATACTAGAAATTGCATTTGCCGCGTCTTCACACATGTCGGTGGCGGCTTCAAGTGTGTAAAGGATTTCTTTGGTCTTAATAATTTTGATGGCATCTTTCTCTTCTTCAAAAAGCTGTGCGATGGTCATGTCAAAAATATCATCGGCATGATTCTCTATGCTGTTGATTCGCACACATGCTTCTCTGATGCGGCTTACATTTTTCATTTCACGAAGCCCGATAACTGCTTTATTCAACTCCTCCGAACCCTGATGAATAAGTTCTGCCAGTTTAATAAAGGAGGTATGAATTTCTGTCACCTTATACAACTCAACTTGCTTTGCCGAGCCGTGAATAAAATCTACCACGTCATCAAGCGATGAAACAAGTTTATGAATATCCTCACGGTCAAACGGAGTAATGAAGTTTGCACTGAGCTCATCAAATATTTCGTGCGTAACCGCATCGCCCACATGCTCAAGACGCTCAATTTCCTTGATAAGTTCTTTTCGCTTTTCCGGAGAGGATGTGCTCAGGGCTTCTACCAGCACTTTTGAAATTGCCAGCAGATTGCCGGATGCTCTTTCAAACAGAGGAAAGAATTTTTTGTCTTGCGGGATGAAGAACTGTAAGATGCCTGCCATATAGTTGGTTAATTAGTTGATTGGGTAATTGGTTGAATGGTCAAAGGAATTGTTTTAAAGGAAACTCAATGTTAAGTCAATGTTAATTTATTTGAAGATGTAGTAAATAGTGATTCGAACTACTAAATCATTATCTCTTCTAATCTTTACTGGCAATGCTGGATTCTCTGTGTAGTAAGAACTATTCCAAATGTTTGGAATGATATGAATGTTTTTGTTTGGGGTATAATCCAATCCAGCCGTTTGAAAGGTTTCAGATGATTTGTATCCAGTTGAAAGCATGATCATGTCAGGTATATACATGTCATTTCGCACAAAAAAATTGAGTTTGTCTTTTATTATAACTGCTTTAGCAAACAAAGAAGTCCCGATTATTTCTTTATCTGTATTTTCATCATAAGGAATATAATCCTGAAACTGGTAATATGCTTCTGCTCCAATAATGAACCGTTTGGCTTGATAGGCAAGAAATATTTTATAGGTGCTATAGTCCTTTCTGTATGGTTTGAGTTGCTTTCTCTCAAAGTCAGCATAGAAATCTAAAATCAATTTTTGTTTAAAGAGTTTAACATACACTTCACCGTACATTTTCTTGAACACATCATTTTCTATTTTCGAACCCGTTCCATTACCAAGCATCAGATTATAGCCAAAGTTTCCTGCTGAATCTAATTTCCCTTGCAAAGCGATTCCAATGTCATTCGAACTTCCTGCCTTGTGCATGTCGGTCACTGTTTTTTCAACTGAGCGGTAGCCCCACATCTTTTCGCTCACGAATGACCATGTGGGAGTAGAACTCTGTCCAATGATGAGGTCGTTCTTAGGGAGGATATTTTTCCATCGAACATTAGCCGCTTTGATAAAAACAGTCCTGTTGGCAGATGCGTCATAATTCTTTTCATGCGATAGCAAAAGTTCAGCAGAAAATTTCTCGCTGATATTATAATCATAGCCAAGATATACTCTTCGAAACTCAAATGCGTTTGAATTTTCGTTCATTGCAGAATATTCTCCTGCACCGCGATTAAGACTATCTGCATGCAATTTATAATAGTAATCGCCAAACACATATCCCCAAAGTTTACCCGAAGGTTTGAATTCAGGTTTTGTTTTGGTTGTATCCTGTGCATACATATTATATGTACTGCCAGCGAAGAATAAACACGCTAAGTAATTTTTGATTTGCATATTGAAATGTTTTAGCAAAGATGTGTACTTGAAGAATGTTCAATGTTAAGGAAACGTTAAGAATGTCTATTTTTATCTTTCAATGAACGAGAAAGGATATAAAGTGCTTTTGGTGGATGACGAACCTGACATTCTCGAGTTTCTCAGCTACAATTTGAAGAAAGAAGGATATAAGGTTTTCACCGCTGAGAATGGAATGGATGCTATTCCCATAGCGAAGAAAGAAATTCCTGAATTGATTGTGCTGGATGTGATGATGCCTGAAATGGACGGCATGGAAGTCTGTAAAGAACTCCGAAAGATTCCTTCACTTAAAAATGTAATGATTGCTTTTCTTACCGCCCGCAACGAAGATTACTCGCAGATAACAGGATTTGATTCCGGAGCGGACGATTACATTACCAAACCCATCAAGCCGAATGTTTTTGTCAGCCGTGTAAAAGCGTTGCTGAGACGAGTTGCAAAAAATTCTATGTCAAACATCATTGAAACTGCCGGAATAAAAATTGACAGGGAAAAACACCTTGTAGAGAAGGGAGGAAAAGAAATGATTCTTCCCAAAAAAGAATTTGAACTTCTGCATCTTCTGATTTCAAAGCCGGGAAAAGTTTTCAAGCGCGAAGAAATTCTGAATTCTGTTTGGGGCGATGATGTAATTGTTGGCGACCGCACCATTGATGTGCACATCCGCAAGCTGCGCGAGAAATTAGGTGATGAATATTTTCAAACCGTGAAAGGAGTCGGATACAAATTTGAATTCTGAAATGAATACTTTTTATATAATTGCAATTATCCTTCTTAGCATTGCAATTATTTTATGGTGTCTTGCACAGTATTTTATCCTGAAAAGGATAAAAAAAATATCAGAACACATCAAATCGCAGCGAACTTCCCGAAGCAAGCAGAAAGAATCTAATAATCCCCTGAAAGAACTGGAACATCAGGTAAATGAATGGACTGAAGAACGGGAAGTAGAAATTGAACAGCTTGAAAAATTAGAAAACTATCGGAAAGAATTTCTCGGCAATGTTTCGCACGAACTGAAAACACCCATCTTCAACATTCAGGGATATATTTCTACTTTGCTTGACGGTGGACTGGAAGACAAAACCATCAACCGCGATTATTTAATGCGCGGAATGAAAAGCGTTGACCGCATGATTGCGATTGTAGAAGATTTGCAGACAATAACACAACTGGAAAAAGGCGAACTCGAAATTGAAGAAGAAAAATTTGATGTGATTGCATTGACTAAAGATATAATTGACGCTCAGGAGCTGAAAGCCCGCGAAAGAAAAATTTCATTGGAACTTACAAACGATTCTGCTCAACAAGTTTTTGCTTTTGCTGACCGATTCAGGATCCGGCAAGTAATCGTAAATCTCATAGTGAATTCCGTGAAGTATGGAAAAGAAAACGGAAAGACAACATTAAAAATATCTGATGCAGGAGAAAAAATAATCGTTGAAGTTGCCGATTCGGGCATCGGAATTCCAAAAGAGCATTTGCCCAGAGTTTTTGAACGCTTTTACCGTGTGGATAAATCCCGCTCACGCGAACAGGGCGGAACAGGGCTTGGTCTTTCCATTGTAAAACATATTTTGGAAGCGCACGGACAAACCATCAGCGTGATGAGTACAGAAGGCGCGGGCTCAGTGTTTTCATTTACACTGAAGAAGGGTTAAATCTTTCTTCTCACAATCTCGCCAAAACTTTTCTTTTCTATTTTGCTTTCCAGCCAGGAGATAATATCAAATTCTTCAAATGCTTTTTTCTCGTAGGGATCTTGTGTGAGCAGAAAAAGTTCTGCGTGAAGTTTTTGAAAGGACTCAAGAATTTCCTTTTGCGAATAGAGTTGCGCATTTTTCCTGAGATAATTTAATACAATCGATTCAACTTTGTATAATCGCTTTCGTTTCAGCAAAAACCTATAAGTTGATTTGATAAAATATTCCAGCGAATCGGTATTTCCGAATTCATAATGAAGAATAAGATTAAAAATACGCGCCATTCCTTGTATATCCTCTCGGATATCAGGCGTGCTTTCATTGATCACCATATTTGACCAGAACAAAGATTTTTTCAGGTCGCCTGCGCCAAAATAGATATGTTTTATACTGTTGTGAAGAACTATTTCGTACTGTTTATGAATTTTCCCTGAGAACTTTTGCAACCCTGCTTCTGCTTCTTTCACAGCATAAATTCCGTTTTCGATTTCGCCTGTCTTAAGGCAATAATTCATTTCAAGGATGGAAGAAAAAATAAATACGGAAAGTTGGATGTCTTCAGATATTTTTTTGCCCTTTTCACCTATCGCACGTATTTTATAAATCGTATCGCTCATTTCATCAAACTTTTTCAATTCCATTTGGGAAATCGCCAGATTGTTCAGGGCAGGGAGATAATTCTTCACGTGTATATCCATCCACTGGGAATTTGCTTCCGTGATTTCTACAAATCGTTTCCTGCAATCATAGCTTTTCTCTAAGTCACCTTTCATTTCATGGCAGACTCCATTGATATAGTAGAAATAAATCTTTGCCGTAAAAGAATCTGCCTTGTTCTCATCTGAGAGAATAGTATCGGAAAGTATATTGTCAAACTCTGTAACCTCAGATTCTTTTCTCAGGTGATGAGCAGATGCCACAAGTCTGGCTACCTTATTACTTAAAACACGCAGGCGATTAATCGTCTCCATTTTTTTAAGCGCTTCTCTTTCTTCGTCAGCAAGTTTTTCGATTGAATCCAAATCATACAAACGGCTTTCAATGCGTATGATTTCTGGAATAAAAACAAAACGTTCGTAATTATATGCGAGCTTCTTTGCTTTTGCTAAAACCTTTCGGCACTGATCGTAAAGAGATTTTTCCTGAAGCACTTCCGCGTCAATCAATAATTCTTTGAGCGTGACATCAATATTGGTCTGTGAATGATACTGACGGAGTGATTTCTGAATCAACGAGAAGAGATAATTCTTTTCCGATGGAAGATGTTTGATAAATGTCTGTCCTTTGAATTGTTTTTTAATCTTTTCTTCATCATATTCTATCTGATTGGCAATCGCATCAAACAACCGGATGTAATTGTTCTGCCCGTTGCGGGTATAGGTCGCTAAAGCAAACATTTTGAAATGCCTTTTTTCCTGCATGCTAAGCGAGGAAATGAGCTTATGTAGGTCGTCAGAAGCTACCACGAAAATCCTGTATTATTATTCAAATTTAGCAAATAAATCGATTTAATGAATAAAATGTACAAATCGAAATTCCAATAATAAATCATCTATGACTTGTTTAACCTAATTAAGGCACCGACATTTGTTTCATAAATAAACCGTTTCACTAAATCAAAAAAAATGAAAATCATTTCAACTCAACTAAAAGAAGTAAAAGCAGTAACAGTTCTATTTCTTACTTTATTAATGCTCATGATTTCGTTCTGGTCATTCGCTCAACCATGTCGCTGTTCAAGCGATGGCTACATTACTTCCATTTATCAAAACCAAATTCTTGCAACGAATGTTCAGTACACTCAAAATGCTTCCGCGAATTTTGACGGAACAACTGAACAGGAATCAATGGACATTTGGTCGCCAGTTGGAGATAATTGCAACAAACGCCCGGTAATTATCTGGGTTCATGGCGGAGGATTTGCGCAAGGAAATAAAACTGCTCCCGATGTGGTGGCGATGTGCGATTCATTTTCACGAAAAGGATTTATTTGCGCTACGATTGATTATCGTGATGATTACTGGGGACAGTTCGGTCCGGTGAATGATAATTCGCAAAATCCAAATCCTTACGATGCTATGGAATTCACCCGTGCTGATTACCGTGCAATGCAAGATGCAAAATGCGCTGTGCGTTATTTCAAAGCGAACGCTTCAACTTACGGAATTGACACCAATAATATTTTCATGGGAGGAACAAGCGCTGGCGGATGGACTTCGCTGATGGTTTCTTTTCTTGACAAAGCATCTGAAAAATTTCAGGACTGCAATCAACAATCTATGGTTGCCGGAATGTATGCGCGCCCTGACTTGGGAAACATTGACGGCAATGGCGGGTGGAACAATGTTTCTTCTCGCGTGCGAGGAATCATTTCCATCTTCGGAGCACTTCCTGATACATCTTTAGTGGATGGACCAAATGATCCTGCAGCGATTTTCTTTCACGAGTATGGCGACCCTGTGGTAAATTTTTATTACGGACAACCGTATCAGGGACAATATCCCAACTATGCTTCGTACTGGGGAGATTATTATGTGAATATGCAAATGGCAAACACAGGAGGAACACACAAATCATTCTGGCTCAACGGAAGTCAGCACTCACTTTATCCATACAGAGGATTAGTTACGAGCGAAACATCTAAGTTTTTGGATTCGCTGATTTGCTCCACACCAACTACAGCAGTACAAGAACAAATAAATAATAATTCGTTTTCAATTTTTCCAAATCCATCAACAGGAATTTTTCAAGTCACAAGCAACAATTCACAAGTCACAAATATTAACATAGAGGTGTGTGACGCTATAGGGAAAGTGGTTCTCAGTGAAACGGTGAATCAAAATAAAAACTCAATAAATTTGTCAAATAAGTCAAACGGGATTTATTTTATTAAGGTAAATTCCTCTGATGGCTTGCTAATAGAGAAAGTGCTTCTCTCCAGATAATTTTGTTCACACCTTGTTTAAAATCCCCTTGCGCTTGTGCGGGGGATTTTTGTTTTCTTTGTTGCCAATGCAAAAAGGTGACAAAAAAATAATTACCGCCTGGAGTTTTTACGACTGGGCGAATTCAGTTTATGCGCTCGTAATCACATCCGCCATATTTCCGATTTTTTATGAAAATGTTACAGAAAAAGATTTAGGAGGAATTGTTGAACTATTCGGAAGAAAATTCGGAAGCACAGAAATATATTCTTACGCCATTTCTCTTTCGTTCCTCATCATTTCAGTCGTTTCTCCGGCACTTTCAGGAATTGCCGATTACGCGGGAAAGAAAAAACGCTTCATGCAGTTTTTCTGCTACCTCGGTGCGCTGTCATGTGCTTCATTGTATTTTTTCGACACTGCTCACATAGCACTGGGCTTATTATCTGTGGTGCTGGCGAGCGTTGGCTTCAGCGGAAGTTTGGTTTTCTACAACGCCTTCCTCCCTGAAATTGCCGAACCCAAAGATCAGGACAAAGTAAGCGCGAGAGGATTTTCAATGGGATACATTGGCAGCTCGATTCTTCTTATCCTCAATTTAGTGATGATACAGGTTTTTGACATCGATGTACGATGGTGTTTTGTGACAGTAGCGATTTGGTGGATTGGATTTGCGCAGATTCCGTTTTTCATTCTGCCGAATAATGTATATGGGCGCAAGACGGAAGGGAATTTAATCTTCAAAGGATTTAAAGAATTAGCACAAGTGTTTAAAGAAATCCGAACACTCCCTCGTCTGAAAAGATTTCTTTCTTCTTTTTTTGTTTACAGCATGGGCGTGCAAACCATCATGCTGATGGCAGTTCTCTTCGCGAAAAAAGAAATTGTTGGATTAGAGGATTCGGATTTAATTATCAGCATTCTTCTCATTCAGTTTGTAGGAGTGATTGGCGCGTATGCTTTCTCAAAACTTTCTTCTGCAATCGGAAACATCAAAGCAATCGGCATCGCGCTGTTTATTTGGATTTTGATTTGTGTCGGCACCTACTTGTTTGTGTACACTCCCGTTCATTTTTACATAGTAGCAGCGTCTGTCGGAATGGTGATGGGAGGAATTCAGTCCCTGTCGCGCTCCACGTATTCAAAACTTTTGCCCGATGAAACACAAGACCACGCTTCTTACTTTTCTTTTTACGATATGAGCGAAAAAGTCGGCATCGTCATCGGAACATTTTTGTTCGGATATATTGAAGGATTCACCGGAAGCATGCGTGCTTCCATTCTCGCGCTGATTGCGTATTTCCTGGTCGGATTTATTTTACTTTTGACTATTCCAAAGAGCAATAACGTAAAATGATAGTTGACATTTTCATACCCTGCTTCATTGACCAGATGCATCCGAATGTTGGATTGAATATGGTGAAGGTATTGGAGAAACTCGGCTGCGGAATCAATTACAATCCCGAGCAAACCTGTTGCGGACAGCCCGCCTTCAACGCAGGATATTGGGATGAAGCCCGCGAAGTGGGCGAAAAGTTCATCAAGGAATTTCAGAACGACAGATATATTGTTTCTCCATCGGCTTCGTGTGTGGGTTATGTAAAAAATTATTATCCCGAAATGTTTAACAATTCTGTTTTACATAATGAGTTAAAACAAATAAAGAGAAACATTTTCGAGTTCTCAGATTTTCTGGTGAATGTGTTGAAGATTACAAATCTCGGAGCGTCATTAAAAGGTGTTGCAACGTATCATGATTCCTGTTCTGCGTTGCGTGAATACGGAATCAAGCGTGAGCCAAGAACATTACTTGAAAAAGTGCGCGGACTTGAACTCCGCGAAATGAAAGACACCGAATCCTGCTGCGGTTTTGGCGGAACTTTCTCCGCAAAGTTTGAACCCATTGCCGTTGGAATGGCGGAACAAAAAGTAATTAACGCACTGGAAGTAAAAGCAGATTACATTGTCTCCACCGATATGTCGTGCCTGCTTCATCTTGACTCTTACATCAAAAAGAAAAAGTATAATATGAAGGTGATGCATATTGCGGATGTGTTGGTGAGTGGGTGGGAGTAAAAGCCCACCCCGCCCTCCCGAAAGGAGGGAGAAAAGATAATTAATGTTCCTTCCCTTCGGGAAGGTTAGGATGGGCTTATGAAAAACATTTTAGAAAACTACACCGCTTACAATTTGTGGGCGAACACAAAAATAATTGATGCACTCAGAAGCATTGAGCCCACTCTGATTGACAAAGAAGTAAAAAGCAGTTTTACCTCTTTAAGAAAAACCATGTACCACATGTGGGGTGCTGAGGAAATATGGTATAAACGTCTTTGCGGAGAATCTCTTGTTTACTTCCCGGAGCCGAGCAATGATTTTTTGGAATTCACAAAACAATTTTCTGCCCGTTCACAATCGTATATTGACCTTGTGAATAGTAAAGATGAAAAATACTTTTTTCAACCCTGTTCTTATAAAGCCATTGTAGGAACTTCTTTCACAAATATGCCATGGCAGATTATTATGCACTGCATGAACCACAGCACCTATCACCGAGGGCAAATCGTTACCATATTGAGAGAAGTGGGCGTTACAACCATTCCTTCTACGGATATGATTGTTTATTTTAGGGAAACGCAAAAGGCATAAACTCAATTAACATTTATCGGTTCGCAACTCATTTCTGAACTTTTCTTTTTTCTGTTTCTGATTTGTAAATTTGGCGCATGTCTCCGGCAATTGACACAACAGGACTTCCTCCCGGCACGGTAGTTTACTCAGGCGATGAGCAGACCGCCAGCGTAAGAATCACTTTGCTTGAATATAACGAAAAAGAATTTCTGGAAAAAGAATTTACCGACTTTGACGAATGCCTCCTTCACGTGAAAGCCGACATGGTGAAATGGATAAATGTGGACGGCATTCACAACACCGAACTTATTCAAAAAATTGGAGAAAAATTTGACATACACTCCCTCACGCTCGAAGATATTGCCAACCATGAACAGCGCCCTAAGTTTGAGGATTATGAAACATACCTCGTCAGCATCATGAAAATGCTTTCGTATAATTCCAAAGTACATTCCGAACAATTATCCATAATTCTTTTAGATAATAACACTGTGCTTTCTTTTCAGGAAACTGATGGAGGAGATGCGTTTGATATAATCCGCACACGCATTCGGCAGGGAAAAGGCAGAGTAAGAAAAATGGGTGCCGATTATCTTGCCTATTGTTTAATTGATGCAGTGGTAGATTTATATTTTATCATCCTCGAAAAAATTGGCGACCGTATCGAAGTGCTGGAAGAAGAACTCGTAAACAATCCCAACAAAAAGACGATGAAGTTCCTTCACGGCATGAAACGCGAAATGATTTTCCTGCGCAAAGCCGTGTGGCCCATGCGCGAACTCATCAACAACTTTGAGCGGTGCGAAAACAAACTCATAAAAAAAACCACCCGCCTCTTCCTGCGCGATCTTTACGACCACACCATCCGCGTCATTGACACCGTAGAAACTTTTCGCGACCTCCTCTCAGGCATGATGGACATTTACCTCTCCAGCGTAAGCAACCGCATGAACGAAGTAATGAAAGTGCTCACCATCATCACCACCATTTTCATTCCGCTGAGTTTCATCGCAGGCATTTACGGAATGAACTTCGACAACATGCCCGAACTCCACACACGCTACGGCTATTACATTCTCTTGGTGGTAATGATTTCCGTTGCCGTATCAATGGTTTTCTATTTCAAGAAACGTAAATGGCTCTGAGGAGAATAGCGGATTGCGAACTTGCCTGCGCAAGCAGGTTGTTGATTGCGGATTTAATCCGAAATTTTGTCAATCTGAAATTCGCAATTTTCTTTTTGGGCGTGCCCCTCGAAGTCTCGGGTCGGGCTTTGCGCTTCAATCTTTGCGAAGCGCAAAGGATTTACGCTACAATCCCTCACGCAAAATCTTAAAACTTCTTCATTGCTATTCCTTTTTACTTTTTACTTTTGATTTTTAATTTAACAAGATGAACGTATTGCTACTTGGCTCAGGCGGACGCGAACACGCCCTTGCATGGAAGATGGCTCAAAGTAAAAAGTTAGAGTCCTTTTTCATTGCGCCAGGAAACGCAGGCACATCCGATTACGGAGAAAATGTAAACCTCTCCCTTCTTGATTTTCCTTCTGTTAAAAAATTTGTATTGGAGAATAACGTTAACATGGTAGTAGTTGGACCAGAAGAACCATTAGTGAAAGGCATTCATGATTTTTTTCTCGCGGATGAAGAATTAAAAAATATCCCGGTTATTGGTCCCGATGCAAAAGGCGCACAATTAGAAGGAAGCAAAGATTTTTCCAAGCAGTTCATGATGAAATACAATATTCCCACAGCAAAATATCAAACCTTCACCAAAGAAAACATTGCAGAAGCGTTTTCTTTTCTTGAAACACTTGCTCCTCCTTACGTTCTCAAAGCAGACGGACTTGCAGGTGGAAAAGGTGTTGTGATTCCGCACACAATTGACGAAGCAAAAAAAGAACTCGAAGATATGCTCCTCAATTCCCGCTTCGGTATTTCAAGCGCCAAAGTGGTGATTGAAGAATTTTTGAAAGGTATTGAAGTGTCTGTGTTCGTTTTGTCAGACGGCAAGAGTTATAAAATCCTGGCCGAAGCAAAGGACTACAAACGCATTGGCGAAGGCGACACAGGTCTGAACACAGGAGGCATGGGCGCAGTGTCTCCCGTTCCGTTTGCTGATGAAGCATTCATGAAAAAAGTGGAAGATCAAATTATTATTCCAACTGTTGAAGGTTTGAAAAAAGAAAATATCGTTTACAAAGGATTTATTTTCTTCGGACTCATCAAAGTAGGCAATGACCCTTTTGTAATAGAATACAACTGCCGCATGGGCGATCCCGAAACGGAAGTAGTATTGCCCCGCATCAAATCCGACATTCTTGATTTGTTTGAAGGAGTCGCCACCCAAACTCTCCACAAAAAGAAAATCGAGTTTGATGAGCGTACTGCTGTAACTGTAATGCTTGTATCAGGAGGTTATCCGGGAGATTATGAAAAAGGAAAAATGATTACAGGATTAGAACAGGTAAAAGATTCCATTGCCTTTCATGCTGGAACAAAAGAAGAAAACGATATGGTAGTTACAAACGGAGGAAGAGTGATTGCAGTTACTTCTTACGGGAACACAATGGAAGAGGCATTAAAGAAAAGTTTCGCGAACTCGGAAAAAATAAATTACGAAGGAAAATATTACAGAAAAGATATTGGATTTGACTTGAACAAACTGGAAACCGTAAATCGTAAACCGTAAACTATTTAATAGTTCCCTGTTGTTCCGCGTCTCTGTTATAATTGCTCTGCCTCCAGAGCCAGTAAATTGCGCCAATTGCACCGATAACAATGAACATGATATTCATATTCCGGTACGGACCTTCCATCAAACGGAAAGTCCATTGAAACAAATCACCTGTTTTAGTCATCAGACCAGTCCATGTAAATAGTAACATAGTAATAGGATTAGATGAACAAATGTAAAAATATTTCTGAAACATGCTGATTGGATTTATCAAATACAACCGCTCCCTTTCTGTAGTCGTCTTGCCGATTGCGATGATTGCACTGTGGCTTTATGGGTTCTTTCATCCGGTAGTTCCGCTCACAGAGCACTCCGCACCGCTCTATAAACTAATAATTACAGGAATTGAAGGATTTCCTTTTCTCATAACACTGATTTCATTCATCCTCATTTTTTGCGAAGCGCTACTTATCAATTACATCATTCAGAAAAATGAGATCATCAACACCACCTCTTTTCTTCCCGCGCTGGTTTACATGGTGCTGATGAGTTTACAGCCCGAAATGTTTTCACTTCATCCGATTGTCATCGCAAACCTTTTCATGCTTTTTGCTCTCCACACACTCATGCAGTCGTACAAAAAAGAGACCTCCTATTCCCAAGCGTTTGATACAGGTTTATTTATTTCACTGGGAGCAATGTTTTATATTCCTTCTATTGTTTTTATTCTTCTCCTCTGGATTGGGCTCATCCTCCTTCGCCCATTTGTATGGCGCGAATGGGTGATTTCATTTATCGGATTTTTCCTGCCATGGATTTTTATCGTCTTCTATTACTTCTGGAATGACAAACTGGATACGCTGGAATATGATGCTTTGTATTACACAATTGTCACTCCACAAAAATCTTTCAACGCTATAAATTTTTCATACGAGGAATATGCACAGATAGGAATTCTACTCATTGCTTTATTTTTTTCTTCAGGCAGATTGCTTTCCGATCTCAGCAAAGGAACGGTGCGTACGCGGAGCAATCTTTTTCTGATGATATATTTTTTCCTGCTTGCATTCATTTCTATTTTCCTTGCACCCGACTACTCAATTTCTTATCTCTCCTTTCTTTCTGTTCCATTCACGATTTTCTTTTCGAGTTTTCTACTTTTTATTAAGAAACAATGGATGGCTGAATTACTTTTTCTGTTGTTAATTATTTCTGTATTTCTAAACCAGTTTATTAATTAAATTTGACTATGAAATTTGGCGTAGTAATATTCCCGGGCTCCAACTGCGATCAGGACATGATTTATGTCCTCCGAAAAATTATGGGACAAGAAGTTATTGAACTCTGGCACAAAGACCATTCTTTGCAGAACTGCGACATGGTAATTCTCCCCGGAGGATTTTCCTACGGAGATTACCTCCGCTCAGGTGCAATTGCCCGTTTCTCTCCAATCATGGAAAAAATTTCTGAGTTTGCTGATAAGGGCGGATATGTATTTGGAGTTTGTAACGGTTTTCAGATTGCCTGCGAAGCGGGATTGCTTCCCGGTGCATTGCTTCACAACTCTGACAGAAAATTTCATTGCAAAAATATTTTCCTGAAAGTTCAGAACAGCGATACATTAATTACTTCAGCAATTCCTAAAGACAAAGTATTAAAAATTCCTATCGCACACGGGGAAGGAAATTATTTCAATGATGCCGAATCGCTGAAAAAGATGAATGATAACGGGCAAATTCTTTTCCGCTACTGCGATGAAAAAGGAAATATAACGGATGAATCCAATCCTAATGGCTCGATAGAAAATATTGCTGGCGTGTGCAATGAGAAAAAAAATGTTTTTGGCATGATGCCCCACCCCGAACGCGCGTCAGACATTGAACTTGGAAATACGGACGGAAAGTTTTTGTTTGAAAGTATTCTGAGTTTGGTGCAGGCATAATTAAGCCAACAAATTTTTCACATTTTTTCCCTTCTTCATCTGTCCGCGAATGTAGGTAGATGAAACATCAATTCGAGGAGCATCAATAATTTTTACACTTCGGTGATTCTTTAATTTTCCTCTGTCAGACCCAGACCGCGGGTAAACATAAATTTCATACTCGCTCAGAATTTTTTTGTAATCCTTCCACTTGCGAAACAAATTTAGATTATCTGAGCCAATAATCAATACAAATTTATTTTTTGAATACTTTTTTCTCAAAACTTCTAAAGTGTTGATGGTATAGGAAGGTTGAGAGAGAGAGAACTCCACATTACTTACTTGAATTTTTGAGTTCCTGCCGATGGCTTTCTTTACTGAAGCAAATCTTTTCTTTACATCGGCTAATGACTTTTTATCTTTCAAAGGATTATGAGGAGAAACTACGAACCACACCTGATCTAAATCTGTTTCCGTTGCCATATACTTGGCAATGGTAATATGCCCTTTGTGAATTGGATTGAAAGAGCCGAAAAGCAAACCAACTTTCATTTCTTTAGGAATTCATAAACCAACTTCTCTGCGTCAGCGCAGGCTTTTCCAAGATTTTCATTCACAAGAATTTTATCAAATTGGTCCGCAAGAAGAATTTCTTCTTTTGCTTTAGTAATTCTCTTTGCTAAACTTTCAGGAGTTTCTGTTTGACGTTGCTTTAAACGGAGTTCAAGTATTTCAACTGAAGGAGGCATTACAAAAATTGCATACGACTGTCTGCCGAATTTATGCTTCAGATTTAAACCGCCTTGTACGTCTAAATCAAATATCACGTGTTTGCCAGAGTTCCAGATTCTGTCAATTTCAGATTTCAGCGTTCCATAAAATTGACCTGTGTAAACTTCTTCCCATTCTACAAATTCATTTTTCTTAATCTTCTGCTTAAAGTCTTCAACAGACATGAAATGATAATCCTTTCCGTCAACTTCATTCGGGCGCTTTGCCCTTGTACATGCAGAAATAGAAAACTCCAACTGGTCAGAGACTTTTTTCAGAACATGATGGACAATGGTGGTCTTGCCTGCTCCAGATGGTGCTGAAAATATGATAAGTTTTCCAACACTCATAGAACATTATTGAGTTGCTCTTTGATTTTTTCCAATTCGTCTTTCATTTGCACTACCACTTTCTGCATTTCAGCGTCATTTGCTTTGGAGCCGATAGTATTTATTTCTCTTCCTATTTCCTGAGAAATGAAGTTTAGTTTTCTACCGCATTCGTCTTCGCCCATCGTCTTCAAAAAATAATCACTATGCGTTTTCAGTCGTACTTTTTCTTCGGTGATGTCGAGTTTCTCCGAGTAAAAAATTATTTCCTGATCGAATCGGTTCTGGTCAATTTTATCTGCGAGTTCCGCAACTTGTTTCCTGATTTTTTCTTTTACAGAAGGAATTCTTTCCCTGTCTATCTCTTCCACTCGACCGAGAAGGCGAGTAATCTCTCCCGCTCTCTTGCGTAAATCTTTTTCCAGCGCTTTTCCCTCTGACATCCTAAACTTATCCAACCCACTTACTGCTTTTATGATTGCGGAAAAAATCGGCTTCCATTCTTTTTCGTCCAACTTTTCTTTTTCTGATTTCATTACATTGGGCATTCTCAAAACAGCAAGAAGAATTTCTTCATCATCCATTTTTAGTTCTTTGCAAAGCAACTTCAGTTCTTTATGATGATTCCTAAATGCCTGCTTGTTTATCACAACGCTTTTTTCATCATTGGCAGATTCAACAGAAACAGATATATCCACTTTTCCGCGCTTCAGTTTTTCAGAAAGAAAATTTCTAATCTCTGTTTCTTTCTCGCGGTAAATATTCGGCAGGCGGAAATTCGTATCCAATCCTTTGCTGTTCACAGAGCGGGCCTCAACAGAAACCTTTTTTCCCTTGAAGGAAGTATTTGCCTTTCCAAAACCGGTCATTGATTTTATCATAGTACGAATAACTAATTTCTGCGAATATACGAATGGATTTCCATGTGAATGTAATTTGTAAATTCGTAAACTAAATTGCAATTCATACCATGATTGACCTCAGAAGTGATACAGTAACCCGCCCTTCCAAGGGAATGCTGGAAGCGATGATGAACGCGCAGGTGGGTGACGATGTTTTCAAAGAAGATACGAGCGTGAATTTGCTGGAAGAACGCACAGCAAAACTTTTTGGAAAGGAAGCGGGAGTCTATTGCCCTTCTGGAACAATGACCAACCAAGTTGCTATCAAAGCCCATACTCAGCCGGGCGATGAATTGATTTGCGATACGCACGCGCATATTTATATCAATGAAGCGGGAGGAATTGCTTTTAACTCAGGCGTGCAGGTGAGATTAGTTTCTGGAGACCAGGGAAGACTTTCTGCTCAACAAGTTTCTGAAAACATTAATGCTCCCTTTGACTGGCTTCCAAGAACAACTTTGGTTTGCCTTGAGAATACTGTAAACCGCGCTGGAGGAAGTTATTATTCACTTAACTCTATCAAAGAGATTTCTGAAGTTTGTAAAAAAAATAATTTGAAACTTCATTTAGATGGCGCACGGATTTTCAATGCACTTGCTGAAACAGGAGATTCTCCTGCAGAAACTGCAAAATATTTTGATTCGATTTCAATTTGTTTCTCTAAGGGATTAGGATGTCCTGTCGGTTCTGTTTTAGTGGGCGACACGGAATTTATCAAGAAAGCGCGAAGAGTAAGAAAAGTTTTCGGAGGTGGAATGCGTCAGGCAGGATTTATCGCAAGTGCCGGACTTTACGCGCTGGATAATAATATCAAGCGTTTGAAAGAAGACCACATCCGAGCAAAAAAAATTGCTGAAGTTTTAAAAAATGCTTCGTATGTTGATTCACTTCTCCCCGTAACAACCAACATCATAATCTTTACGGTAAAAGACCCAATGACTTCACAGGAATTCATAGCGAAACTGTCAGAAAAAGGAGTGAAAGGAATTGCGTTCGGAAAAAAGATGGTACGCTTTGTAACTCATCTTGACTTTGACGATAAACAACTGGAAGAGACACTGAAAGCATTGAAGGAACTACGCTTCAACTAAACTATTTTTCTTTCCGATTTTAACTCAGAGAATGAAGCCATTTTGTGGCTTCGTTTGTATTGGAAAATACCCCGAATGGATGTTTGGGTTTATAAAAATTCATGAAGAATTTTATTCCGATTCTATTCACATTATTACTGATTACCATTGCAGTAGCAGAAATATACTTTCCTGAATTCGCTTTTGCATATTGCATTGCTTCTTTGCTGAGCGGAATATATTTATTGCAGGTAGCCAGAATGCGTACCTTTTTCCCATTTCCCAGTTTTAAGTAAGTGTCATACATTTTCTGAACATCATCAGCGGTAAGATTCTCTACTGCTTTTATGTCCATGCGCACAATGCCTTCTTCAAAAAGGTGGGCTGTAAATGCCTTGTGGTCAATTTTTTCTTTCATGAAAGCAAATATATAAAGAAAAAAAAAGAAAGCGACAATGAAAAATTCTTAAAAGATATTTCTCTATTTGGCTCTCCTTTGCCAATATAACTCTCCTTCTTTCTCCGGCTCTTGGTTCCAATAGGCGATGGAAACAATTTTCCCTTCGGAAGTTAAAAGCGACCGCTCGTAAATTAAAAGCATGGCGTGAAAAGAAATATTTGTAACACCCACTGTAAATGTGTTTGGTGCGGGAGGTGGTGGTGGCGGAGGTGGCGGTGCAACAGCAACGGGCTGGCCATCGGGACCAATGACAGGTGCGGATGGTTTTGGCGCGGGCTTGGCAGGAGGCGGAGGAGTTTGAGCAACCATTACAGTATAGCCATTATGCTGTAAAAGGTTTTTAAGAAACTCAACTCTTTCGGAAGAAACATTTTTTTCCACGATGGCGCAACGCACAGCATTGATTTCTTCTACCGAATGTCCTTCTTTTGCTAACCTATTCATAGCCCAAAACTAAGTGAATGAATATATTCAAAAATAAAATTAATAAACCCAACAACAAGAATGCCTGCAACACAAATTACCAATGCAATTTTTGCCGGAGTATCGCTGATAAATTTTTCAATCGGGGTTTCATTTTTATCCACAAACATTGCTTTTATTATTCGCAGATAATAGTAAAGTGAAATAATCATATTTAATGAAGCAATGATGATGAGTGTTATTAATCCAGCAGACGCGCCAGATGTAAGCAAAAATAGTTTTCCGAAAAATCCAGCCGTAGGAGGAATTCCCGCTAAGGAAAATACCGCAAGAAGCAACGCAATGCTGAGAAGGGGATTTGTTTTGTAAAGTCCTTTATAATCATCTATATTTTCTTTGCCCGTCTTATCAGCAATCAGAGACACAACCGTGAACGCTCCGATGTTTGAAAAAGCATAAATCAGCAGGAAGTAAATCACCGAAGCCATTGACTGAGCAGAAGCAGAAGCAACACCAATCAAAATATATCCTGCCTGCGTGATGGATGAAAACGCAAGAAAGCGTTTGATATTTGTCTGACGAATTGCGAAAAGATTTCCGATGGTCATTGTAACTGCTGAAAGCAAAACAAGAATGTTAACCCATATTCCATGCGCCATCGGGAAAACTTTATAAAGAATAGTCATGAAAATAAATACTGACGCGCCTTTTGATACGACAGACAAAAACGAAGTGATGGCAACGGGCGAACCTTCATATACATCTGCTGTCCAGAGATGGAATGGCACCATGGAGATTTTAAAAGCGAATCCCACAAAAAGTAGTACGAGCGCGAATGACATCAATGGAGAAGAAGAAAAATTCATTGCGACTTCCTGAAAACTTAGCGAGCCGGTCATTCCATATAATAACGACAAACCGAAAAGTAAAATAGCAGATGAAAACGCTGAAGATAAAATCATTTTGCCAGCGCTTTCTGCAGAACGCATTCGGTTGAAGTCAAAAGCAACGAGTGCGGTAAGAGGAATGGTTGCCATTTCAAGCCCAAGATAAAACATCAAAAAATTTCCCGATGAAATCATAAAATACATTCCGTTAAGAATGGAAAACAGCAGAAGATAGAACTCAAGATAGTTCTCGTGCTTTTTCAGCCAATTGTGTCCTTGTAAAGAAATAAGTAAAGTAGCAAAAGTGATAACAGATTTTTCAAGCATTAAAGTGCCGTCATTCAAAAACATTCCTCCGAACACGCTTCCGTGAGGATGACCGATAAAACCGGAAACAAGAATGGCGAGCAAAGAGAAATTTACAAATCCAAGAATGAGAGATACATTCAACTTCTCTGAGAAAATTTTCATGAGCAAAAGCAATACTATCACACCGAGTGAAACAACCTCAAAACGCATCAATGATATGTAGTTCAGTAAATTCATTTTATTTTATTACTGTGCCAAATAAAGTTTCCGTTGTTTTTAAAATTAAATCGGATAGCCATAACGGCATTGTTCCCATGATAACAATTGACAGAACCAAAATTCCTGAAGCGATTTTTTCATTCCAGGTTGCATCGGAAAGATTTTCAAATTCTTTTTTCTTAATTGGTCCCCATAAAGTTATTCCAACCGCGCGAAGAATGTAAACGGCTGTTACCACAATGGAAGCAGTCGCGATGATAGTTGCTGAGCGGTGAAAAAAATCTGGCACCTGCCATGAGCCGACAAACACGGTCATCTCAGCCACAAATCCGCTGAAACCTGGAAGTCCGAGCGAAGTTAATCCCGCTATGATAAATACTGAACCGAGAAACGGCATCACCTTTAAAAGTCCGCCCATTTCATCTCCCATCCGCGTGTGCGAGCGTTCGTAAATCATACCGATGACAGCGAAGAAAAGAGCCGTCATCACTCCGTGAGAAACCATTTGCAAAACTGCACCAACCATCGCGGTTTTTGTGAGCATGCCAATACCAAGCAAAACAAATCCGCAGTGACTCACAGAAGAATATGCGTTCATTAATTTTATGTCGCGCTGTTTGAGTGTGACGAATGCTCCATACAAAATTCCTATACACGCAAGAATGATTATGTAAGTGGAATATTCCCGCGCGGCCTCAGGCAAAAGAACAGTCGCAACGCGCAGACATCCGTATCCACCGAGTTTCATGGATATTCCAGCGAGGAACATAGAAGCGGCCGTGGGCGCTGAAGAATGTCCGTCAGGTGCCCAGGTGTGAAATGGAAACATTGCGCTTAGCACTCCAAATCCGACAAACAAAAACGGAAAGATGAACATTTGTTTTTCGGGAGACAAACCAAGTTTTGCGATTTCAAATAAAGAGAAAGTGGGAGTTCTTGCCTGAACAGAGAAATAGTACAAACTTAAAATTCCAATCAGCACGAGTGCTGAACCGCCCATCAGCATCAGCACAAGTTTCATAGCGGAATATTCCTTTTTACCGCTTCCCCAGATAGCGATGAGAAGATATTTGGGAACAACTGCCAATTCAAAAAAGAAAAACTGCGTAAACAAATCCACTGAAATGAAAAATCCAAACGCTCCCATGGCAAGCATCACTAAGAGGAAGAAAAATTCTTTTGGCTGGTATTCTATGTTCCATGAAACCAAAACTCCCGCGACAAGCACTATCGAAGTCAGCAAAATCATCGAGAGAGAAATCCCATCAATGCCAATGTGATAATTAATGTTCCATTGTAAAAACCAGACGTGGCTTTCTTCAAAAAGCAATAGTGCAGTGTTTTCTGCCTCACGCTCGCCCATGTAAACAAAAAGTAGAAATAGTGCTAACCCTAGTTGAAGGAAAGAACCTGCTAATGCAATTACGCGCGCTGTCTGCCCTTTGACAAACAGAATACCCATCAAGGTTAACGCGGGTATTAATATGAGTAATGACAAATTCATTTTACCATGCAAAAACTACAAGTAGTAATAATAAAATCGCTCCTGCAAAAAACCACATCACATAATCAGCAATCTTTCCTGACTGTACTTCTTTTATTCCTTCAGAAACATTTTGAGTGGCTGTTGAAAGTAGGTTCATTGAGCCGTCAACTATGTTTTTATCTATCCAGGCAGCAGGAATAGAAATGAGATTAAAAATTATTTTTTTCGTAACGAACAAATACAATTCATCCACATAGAATTTTTTGTATGCCGACTGGTAAATATTTCCAAGAGAAGAAGAAATTTTAATCGGCATAGTACTCGATTTCAAATAGAATGCAGTTGCAACTCCGATTCCGATTAATCCAGCGGCAACTGCGGCAATTGCGGGAGCAAGATGAAATTCTACTATTAATGTATCGTATGCGGTAACATAATCATGAAATGGAATAAATCCTGCTCCGATGGTCGCTAGTCCAAGAAAGACGATAGATGTTTTCATTGATAATGGTGCTTCGCCATGATTTCCTTCATGATAAATTTCCGGGTGAGATTTATTCCAGAAAATCATAAAATATAATCGGAACATATAAAACGCAGTGAGACATGCTGTAAGTAATCCAACTGCATAAATTAATTTATTGTGATGAAGCGCAGCCGTAAGAATGGCTTCCTTGGAAAAAAATCCAGAGAGCGGAGGAATTCCGGAAATCGCAAGACAGGCAATCAGGAACATTGCGTTTGTGAGCGGCATTTTTTTTCTGAGTCCGCCCATGTCGCCCATTTCATTGGAATGAATATAATGAATGACTGCTCCCGCTCCGAGAAAAAGTAACGCCTTGAACATCGCATGCGTGAAAAGATGAAACATGGAACCAGAAAATCCAAGCCCATCACTTCCCCAAAATCCGGAAACGCCAAGTCCAAACATCATATAGCCAATTTGTGACATCGTTGAATATGCCAGCACGCGTTTAATATCCGTTTGCGTGCAGGCGATGATTGCAGCGAAGAATGCAGAAAAAATTCCGACATACGCAACAAAGTCGAGTGCAATTGGAACTTGTGAGTAAACAGGAAACAATCTTGCAACGAGAAAAACTCCCGCTACCACCATTGTTGCCGCGTGGATGAGTGCAGAAACAGGAGTCGGTCCTTCCATCGCATCGGGAAGCCAGATGTGCAGAGGAAACATAGCGGATTTTCCTGCACCTCCTATGAAAATCAAACACAACGCCCAGGTAAGCGCGGATAATCCCATGAACGAAGCAGTGTTGGCATTAGTGAAAATCGGTGCACCATGATCCATCATGCGATGGATAATAGTTTGAAAATCCAGTGACTCACTATAATAAGAAAGAATTAAAATTCCCGCGAGGAAACCTAAATCTGCAAAGCGTGTAACGATGAATGCTTTTTTTGCTGCGGCAACTGCCGATGGTTTGGTGAAATAAAATCCTACAAGGAGAAATGACGAAACACCAACAAGTTCCCAAAAAATATACATCTGGAAAATATTTGTTGCGACAACCAGACCAAGCATTGAAAAACTGAACAGCGATAGAAAAGAATAGTAAGTGGAATATCTTTCTTCTCCTTGCATGTAGCCAATACTATAGATGTGAACCATCAGGGAAACAGTCGTAACCACTACGAGCATCATCACTGAAATCGAGTCCACCATAATTCCCATGTCAATGCTAAGCGAAGGAGAAAACTGAAGCCAGGTTTGTTTGAAGGCGATTATACTAGGCCAGGTGCAATCTGCACCTCTGCATCCGACAATGAAATACTCATATGCTGCATAGTAAGAAAGACCAGCCGCAACTAACATTCCCGCTGTTCCAAGAATTCCGGAAAAACTTTGAAATCTTTTGCCGAATAATCCCGTGATGAGAAAAACCGCCAACGGAATTATCAGAACAAATAATATGTATGAATAATTCTGCATTACCATTTTAATGTATCAGCATCTTCCGCATCAATCGAACGGAACTTGCGGTAAATATTTATAATGATTGCAATCGCCACCGCTGCTTCGGCAGCAGCAATGGTGATGATGAAAATCGTGAAGAACAATCCGTCTGCCTTATCAGCATAAAGATATTTGTTAAACACCACAAAATTTATATTCACAGCATTCAGCATGAGTTCAACTGCCATGAGCATTGTTATCATATTTCTGCGCGTCAGAAAGCCATACGCTCCTATGAAGAAGAGGGCAAAACTCACAAACAGAATATATGTCATTTTTACTTCAGGCATTCTTTTTTGTTTTAAACGCGATGGCAATGCAGCCAATCATTGCAGCAAGTAAAAGTATGCTCACTACTTCAAACGGAAGAACAAATCCTCCATCACCATAATTCAGCATTTGTTTTCCGATATAGGATACAGTTAAATTTATCGGAGCGTTTTTATTTTCAGGAAAACTGTGTTTCATCACCAAACAAAACGCAAATCCAAACGCAAATAAGCAGGAAAGTAAAGCGAAAACCAATCTCTGCCAAGGCGGTGAAGGCAAATCTCCGGCAACTTGATGTGTAAGAAATAAAGAAAATAAAATCAGCACGACAATTCCACCTACATATACAACTATCTGTACCGCAGCGATGAATTCATAGTTAAGATAAAAATAAAGTGCGGCAACATTAATGAGTGTGAAGAGAAGGTAAATCGCTGAACGGAAAATCTTTCTTGTCGTGACGGTGAGAATACCGAAGACAAGTATCATCGAGGAAATCAAGTAAAAGAAAAAAGCAGATATCTCCATACTATTCTACACCCTTCATTAATTTAGAACCTGGTTTATTTAAAATTTTTGTCAATGATTTTCTATCGGTTGTACTGTGCTCAAAGTCGTGCGACATAATTATTGCATCAGTGGGACAAGAGAGGATGCACAAATTGCAAAACGTGCACATTCCCAAGTGATAAACAAATTCGTCAATTGCCTTTTTCTTTTTTCCTGTTTCAGTATCCACCACATTCTTATAAAGAATTTTTATTGTTCCGTTGGGGCAGGCGATTTCGCAGGCAGTGCATCCTGTGCAACGATGTTCGTTGTTCTCATCATGAGTCATCACCACTTCTCCGCGAAAACGTTCTCCGAATTTCAATGTGTCGCGGTTATCTGGATATTGCTGAGTGATATTTGTTTTTCGGTGCGTGAAATAATATCCTGTCCGTTTCATTCCCTTCAAGAGGGAATTTATCGCGCGAAGAACAGTTCCTATATACATTGCAAGGTATCTCATAAATTATTTAAAGTGCCAACCCATTATTACTATTAATGCAACCAAAATCATATTCACAAGACTTATCGGCATTAAATATTTCCATTCGAGCGTGAGTAGTTGGTCAATACGCATGCGCGGAAACGTCCAGCGGAACCACATAATGACAAACACAAGGAAAAAAGTTTTTCCGATGAACCAAACTACCGGAGGAATATAATCCATGATGTGATTGAACCCTTCAAAATTTCCTACGTGAAAGGGCATCCATCCTCCAAGAAATAATGTTGCGCCAATCGCGCAAACGATGAACATATTCACATACTCCGCGAGGAAAAACATCGCGAAACGCATTCCGGTATATTCTGTATGAAAACCTGCCGTGAGTTCCGACTCTGCCTCTGCCATATCGAAAGGAGCGCGATTTAATTCCGCTGTTCCTGCTATGATAAAAATTACGAATGCAATAATGGCAGGAATATGTCCTTTGAAAATCCACCAGCCCGTGCGCTGACTTTCCACAATATCGTTCAAGCTCATACTTCCCGCAAGCGCGACAATCGCAACGATAGAAAGTCCTGCGGAAAGTTCGTAACTAACTATCTGCGCACCGCTTCGCATCGCACCGAGCAAAGAATATTTATTGTTGCTCGCCCAACCTGCCATCAAAACTCCAATCACAGAAATAGATGACACGGCAGAAATATAAAACACTCCTATGTTCAAATCGTACATCTGCAATCCTTTCGCAAAAGGAATGGGTGCGAGCGTGAGCATGGAAACAATGATGACGATAAAAGGAGCGAGGTTAAATAAAAATTTATCGGCAGATTGCGGAGTAATCCCTTCTTTCAGTAAAAGTTTTATTGTGTCAGCGACTGCCTGGAAAATTCCTTTCGGTCCTACTCGGTTCGGACCTGAGCGCAATTGCATGAACGCGGAAACTTTTCTTTCCATATAAACGAAAGTCAATCCGAGCATTACAAATAAACCAATCACACACATTCCGACAATCACCATTTCCCAAATTGTTGTCCACGCTGGACTGCAATGAGCATAAAGCCAGTTATGGATTTTCGTGGTTAATATGGAGAAATCGTAAAACATAAAAAGCCCCACCTAAATCCTCCCTATTAGGGAGGATTTTTTGTAATTTTTATTTTGGTTGCAGTTCATTTTGTTCTTGCCTTTTCCTTCTCCTCCCCTAATGGGGGAGGTCGGGAGGGGGCTTCTTCTTTTTACCTATCAAGATCCGGAATAACCAAATCCAACGTTGCCATTATCGCTACTAAATCACCAATCTTTCCACCAACTGCCATGTGTTTCAGCGCAGAGAGATTTGAAAAGTTAGGTGAGCGGAATTTTATTCTGTACGGATTCATGCTTCCATCGCTGACAATATAAACTCCAAGTTCTCCTCTTGCCGTTTCCACACGCGAATAAAACTCTCCCTTCGGAAGTTTGAGAACTGCTTTCGTCTTCGCCTGAAAATCCCCTTCAGGAATATTGTCAATCAACTGCTCGATAATGTGCACACTCTGGGGCATTTCTCTCATCCGCACCATGTAACGCGCAAAGCAGTCGCCTCCCGTTTCAATTATTTCTTCGAACTGAACATTTTCATAGCCATCGTACGGTTGCCATTTGCGGATATCGCAACTCACACCCGAAGCGCGCGCAACAGGACCTGAACAACCATACGACACCACGTCTTCCGCGGAAATATATCCGACACCTTTCGTGCGCTCGTGCAAAATCACATTACCCGTGAGAAGTTCATCGTATTCGTGATAACGTTTTTTGAAGTTCACCAAAAACTCCTTCACCTTGCGCTGAAAATTCGGATGAATGTCATACATCACACCACCGGGCACATTGTAATTCATCGTGAGGCGAGCACCGCAACTCTCTTCAAAAATGTCAAGGATATCTTCCCGGTCGCGGAAGCCCACGAAGAAGGGAGTCACTGCGCCTAAATCCAAACCCATCGCTCCCCACCACAGCGTGTGCGAAGCAATGCGCGTAAGTTCCGACATCAGCACGCGGATAATTTTCGCGCGGGGGGGAATTTCCAAAGCAAGCCCTTTCTCCACCGCCATCGAACACGCCTGATTGTTCATGTGCGCGGATAGATAATCCATTCGGCTCGTGAGATAAATAAAATTTCGGTACGTACTCGCCTCGCACATTTTCTCAATCGAGCGGTGAATGTAGCCGAGGTGCGGTTGCACATCCATAATCGTTTCCCCGTGAAGTTTCACTTTCAAATGCAAAACTCCATGCGTAGATGGATGTTGAGGACCAATATTAAGCATGAAATCTTCTTCACGCAATTCGGTGACATCTTGTATTTCTTCTTTGCTACTCACAATGAAACGATCGTAATATCATCCGTATAATCCTTCCTCAGCGGAAAACCCCAAGTATCATCCAAAAACAATCTTCTTAAATCTGGATGATTGATAAATTTTATTCCGAACAAATCATATACTTCCCGCTCGTGAAACTCAGCCGTTCTCCATATATCACACACTGTATGAATTTCTGCGTTGTTTCGGTCAGCGATCTTCGCTTTCAAAACAAATGTGTGTTTGTGTTTGCGAGAAGTCATGTGATATACTACCATGAAATGGTCTTTCCAGTCCACCCCGCTCAGGCAAATCAGATAATCAATATCAGCGTCAGGATTTTCGCGCAGGTATTTTGCCAGCGGATAGATTTTTTCGGAAGGAATAATTGCGTTGAGAAATTGTGTCTCTTCAAAAGTGACTTCGGGCGTATGTGCGGAGATAAATGCTTTTAATTCTTCGTTGGTCATAATTTAGAAACCAATATTTATTTTTTCTCTTGGCCCTCCTTCTTGAATTTTTTTCTGAAGTGTTATCAAAGCGTGCAACAGCGCTTCAGGTCTCGGAGGACAACCTGCTATGTAAACATCCACAGGCACAACGTGGTCAATGCCTTTCACAACTGAATATGAATTGTAGAAAAACGGTCCGCCAGAAATTGTGCAGGCGCCCATTGCAATCACATATTTCGGGTCAGCCATCTGGTCATAAAGGCGTTTGAGCACAGGGGCCATTTTGTAAACGATGGTTCCAGCGCAGATAATAACGTCCGCTTGTCTGGGAGTAGCACGCGCCACTTCAAATCCAAATCGAGACCAGTCATATTTTGCCGAAGCGGCCGACATCATTTCAATCGCACAACAACTCGTTCCAAACACCAAAGGCCAGAGCGAATTCGAGCGCGACCAGTTGACCATTTTATCAATCGAAGTCACAACAAAACTTCCGCCTCCCGGCATGTGAGTCACTTTTCCGGGAAAACTTTTTACATCGAACTTTGCTGTTGCTGGTGTTTCCATTTTTATTTTATTGCCATTTAAGTGCACCTTTTTTCCATGCATATAACAAACCGAGAAACAATATCGCTATGAAGATAAGGATTTCAACAAAAGCAACCAAGCCGACTTCGCGCAAAACCACTGCCCACGGGAATAAAAAAACTATCTCCACATCGAAAATCAAAAAGATAAGCGCAAAGAGATAGTACCCAACATTGTACTGCACCCATGATTTGCCTTCGGTGGGAACACCACACTCGTACGCTTCTAACTTTTGCGCGTTATAAGAAGTGGGTGCAAGCCATTTTGAAACTAAAATCCCCATTCCGCAGAATGCCACTCCGCAGATGACAAGTAAAACAAGTGCGCCTATTCCCATAATTTATTTTTCGGTCGTAAACCTCGCGAAATGTTTTTTTATTTCGCAGGGGTAAACATAATGAAAAAAGTTATTTGAATGATGTGATTTAAACAGTTGTTAAGATGTAATATTATCTCTCAACAACTTACTTTTTTACTTTTGGAACCCGTGAGCAATAAACCTTCAAAACCAAAACAGACACCCGTTCATCTGAAGAAAATTCAGGCACAGGAAAAAAGTTTTAATAAATGGTTTCCTCCTATTATTTTTGTTTTTGCATTTCTCCTCTACTCCAATACACTTGAACATGGTTTCGTAATGGATGATGGCGCGGTAATTTCCAATCACGAAACGGTTAAAAAAGGTTTTGGAGGAATTAAAGAACTGTTCGGACAGTCATCAGTTTACGGAAGCACAAAAGAAAATTTCGGCACGTACCGTCCGCTGACGATGAGTTTGTTTGTCATTGAATGGAGTTTTTTCAAAGACAATTCTTCTGCTTATCATTTTGTACAGGTTTTGCTTTATGCCCTTCTCTGTGTTGTGATTTTTGTTTTGCTGAAGAAATTGCTTAAGGATTATCACCCACTTCTTCCGTTCATCACAACTCTTTTATTCATTGCTCATCCAATCCATACCGAAGTCACAGCAAATATTAAAAGCGTGGATGAAATTTTGAGTTTGATATTTTGTTCGCTCACGCTTTTATTTACAATAAAGTTTTCGGAAACTTCTTCAAAGAAATTTTTAGGAATTTCTTTTTTATTTTTTCTCTGCGCGTTGTTTTCGAAAGAAAGCGGGGTAACATTTATATTAATTATTCCGCTTGCTCTTCTCTTTTTTACTTCCGCTTCCAGAAAAAATATTTTAACAATCATGGCAGTTCACTCTTCTGCTATCCTGATTTATTTCCTTGCAAGAAATTTAGCATTAGACAAAGCACCTGAAGGAATTGCACTCATCAACAACGCGCTGGCAGGCGCACAAACTTTTTCAGAACGCTATGCAACCTCTTTTGTAATTCTTCTCAACTATCTGAAACTTCTTTTCTTTCCACATCCGCTTTGCTGGGATTATGGCTATAATCAGATTCCGCTGGTAGGATTTGGAAATCCGATGGCGATTATTTCTGTTTTAGTTTATCTGGCAATTGGAGTTTATGCTGTATTCGTTCTATTCAAACGAGGCTTTTCCCAATTTACTAATCTACAAATCCATAAATTATGCTCCTTCTGCATTTTGTTTTTCTTAATTGGATTATCCGTTAGTGCCAATATTGTTGTTTTGATTGGTTCCACAATGGCAGAACGATTTTTATTTACTCCTTCGCTTGCTTTCTGCGTGCTTCTCGCATTTGCTTTGATAAAATTTTTGAAAATAAATTCCCTCAGCCTTAACCTCAACCTTTTTCCTTTAGTAATTATTCTTGCATTATTCTCTTACAAAACTTTTTTCCGAAATCAAGACTGGGAAACCAACCTCACTCTCTTCGCAAAAGGAACGGAAGACTGCCCAAACTCTTATCGAACCAACACAACTTTCGCATGGGAAAGTGTTTTAGCAGGAGAAAAAGAAACCGATAAAGCAAAAAAGAAAATTCATTTGCAGAACGCGGTAACGTATTATCAGAAAGGTCTCGCCATATATAATAAGGTAGAAGCCGACTGGTATAACTATGGCGTTTCAAACAGTAATCTCGGCAAAGTAGATGAAGCGGTGAAAGGATACCAGCGTGCGCTTGCGATAAATTCCAAGCACAGAAATTCTCTTTACAATCTCGCCACCGTTTATCTCAGCAGAAAAGATTATCAGAATTCTTTGAATCAATTTCTGCAGGCGTATCAAATCGAACCAGACTTCATGGACATCGCTTTCAAAATAGGATTGATCTATCACATGGGCGGAAATCCTCAGCAGGCAATTCCTTATTATGAACGCTATTTAAAAAACAATCCTAATAATAAAGATGTGATGAACAACCTTTCAATGGCATATAACAACGTTGGAGAGAAAGAAAAAGCAATGCAACTTACAATACACCTTAAGCAGTTGAAGCAATAAACTATTTTCTACTTTTATCCCCTCAAAAAATCTCTATGAAAAAACTTTTTCTCGTCTTAATTGTCATACTGAGCGTAAGCAAAGTATCTATTGCCCAAAAAGACACCACAAAAAAGAAAGATTCTAAAAAATGGGATGTCTCCAATCCTCCCGGAACTTTCAAAGAAGTTGAGTTCACTGTGAACGAAGGAACCTGGATGAGTCTGGATGTTTCTCCTGACGGAAAAGAAATCGTGTTTGATATGCTCGGGGATATTTATTCCATACCTATCACGGGAGGAGAAGCAAAAGTGCTCAGGCAAGGACACGCTTTTGAAGTACAGCCGAGATATTCACCTGATGGAAAAAAGATTTCTTTCTGCAGCGATGCAGGGGGAGGCGATAACATCTGGATGATGAACCGCGATGGCTCGGATGCGAAACAAATCACAAAAGAAAATTTCCGCTTATTGAACAATGCCGTGTGGATGCCCAACGGAAATTACATCATCGCGCGGAAACATTTCACATCAAGGCGCTCGCTCGGTGCGGGAGAGTTGTGGATGTATCATTTTTCAGGCGGAGAGGGAATTCAGATCACAAAACGTAAAAATGACCAGCAGGATTTGGGCGAACCCTGCGTTTCTCCCGATGGAAAACATGTTTACTATAGCGAAGACATGTATCCGGGCGGATATTTCCAATACAACAAAGACCCGAACAACCAGATATACGTTATCAAGCGTTATGAATTTGAAAAAGGAGAAACCGAAACTGTAACCGGTGGTCCGGGCGGTGCAATGCGTCCGCAAGTTTCTAAGGACGGAAAACTTTTAGCGTTTGTAAAACGAGTGCGCACGAAATCAGTTTTGTATTTAAGAAATCTTGAAACAGGCGAAGAATGGCCTGTGTACGATAAACTCAGCAAAGACCAATCGGAAGCATGGGCAATTTTCGGAGTGTATCCGAATTTTCAATGGCTGGATGCTAAGAATGTAATTATCTGGGCGCAAGGGAAGATTTGGAAATTAGATGTAACCACCTCACAAGCAACAGAAATTCCTTTCACCGCGAAAAGCAAGCATAAAATTTATGACGCGCTCAAGTTTGAGAACCCCGTTGCGCCTGATAAATTCACCGTGAAAACAATCCGCAACTGCGCAACTTCTCCTGATGAAATTTATATTGCGTTTAATGCAGCAGGATCGCTTTGGAGAAAAATGTTACCAAATGGAACACCTATACAAATTACTGATCCGACAAAAAAACTTGCGTTTGAGCCTTCCTTTTCTCCAAACGGTAATGAAGTGGTTTATGTAACATGGGGTGACGAAGAAAGCGGTTCTATAAAGATATTAAGGAAAGAATTTAAAATGGAATTAAATATGACCACCGAAAAAGGAATCTACCGCACACCAAAATTTTCTCCCGATGGAAAATGGATAGTGTATCAAAAAGAAGAAGGAAACAACCAGCAGGGAAATGCTTTCTGCGTGAATCCGGGCTTGTATGTTATGCCCGCTTCAGGAGGAAAAGGAACACTCGTTGTTAAAGAAGGAAGCGACCCATATTTTTCCAAAGATGGAAAAAGAATTTTCTATCAGTCATCTGTTACAGAAGGTAAGGAAGAATTATCTGCCTTGAAATCATGCGACCTCAACGGGAAAGATGTGCGCACACATTTCACTTCCAAATACACAAACAGTTTTGTGCCAAGTCCTGACAATAACTGGATTGCTTACCGCGAACTTTTCAAAGTGTATATCGCACCAATTCCTCAGGCAGGAAAAACAATTGACCTGTCCGCTAAAATGGAATCCTTTCCTGTTGCGCAGGTGGCGAAAGACGCAGGCATTAACATTCACTGGAGCGCGGACAGCAAAAAAGTTCACTGGACGCTTGGCGAAGAATATTTCACCACCGAACTTGGAAACCGTTTCGGATTCATCAATGGAGTTGCAGACAGCATTCTTAAAATGGATACGGTAGGAATAAAAGTAAATCTCGTTTTAGATTCTGACAAGCCGAAAGGAACCATCGCTTTCAAAGGAGCGAGAATAATTACAATGAAAGGCGATGAAGTAATTGAGAACGGAACCATAATCGTGACAGAAAATAAAATTACAGACATCGGAGCGTCAGCCAACATTCAGATTCCTACAGGAGCAAAAGTGATGGACGTTACAGGAAAAACAATTATGCCCGGAATGATTGATGTGCACGCACACCTCTGGACATTCCGCCAAGGACTTTCTCCGCAAAAAGAATGGACGTACTATGCCAATCTTGCCTATGGTGTTACGACAACTCACGACCCATCGAACAATACCGAAATGGTTTTCTCGCAGAGCGAAATGGTGAAAGCAGGAATTCTGACAGGACCGAGAATTTTTTCCACAGGAACAATTCTCTATGGTGCTGACGGTGATTTCAAGGCGGTAATAAATTCATTGGATGACGCGAAGAGCGCCATCATCCGCACAAAAGCGTTTGGTGCATTCTCGGTGAAAAGTTATAATCAGCCGAGAAGAGAACAACGGCAACAGGTCATCACAGCTGCACAGCAGTTAGGAATTCGTGTTGTTCCCGAAGGCGGTTCAACTTATTTTTACAACCTCACGCACATACTTGACGGACACACAGGCGTGGAGCACAACCTGCCCGTTGTTCCTTTATATAATGATGTGGTGCAGTTGTGGAGCAAAAGTAAAACGCAGTACACGCCCACGCTCGTTGTGAATTACGGCTCCATGAACGGAGAAGTGTACTGGTAT